>Ga0129306_1000005_pt1 | contig 386326 bp, 291 predicted proteins | sample P827metagenome_FD_94438 | JGI IMG/M metagenome (GOLD analysis project Ga0129306, IMG submission 94438) | Capybara group fecal microbial communities from Wisconsin, USA - P827 metagenome | ecosystem: Host-associated > Mammals > Digestive system > Large intestine > Fecal | place: USA: Wisconsin...
GAAAAATATGCAGAGCTTGCTAAGACTTATGCAGACTTTGGTGCAGATTCTATCTGTATTAAAGATATGTCTGGTCTTCTTAAGCCATATGCGGCTTATGACCTCGTACAGAAAATCAAGGCAAAGGTTGATCTTCCTGTAGAAATCCACTCACACGCTACAACTGGTCTTTCTGTTGCAACACTTTTGAAAGCTGCTGAAGCTGGTGCTGACTGGCTTGATACAGCAATTTCTTCTATGTCTATGGGTACTTCTCACTCTCCAACAGAGACTGTAGTAGAAATGCTCAAGGGTACAGATATGGATACTGGCCTTGATACAAAGCTTCTTCTTGAGATTGCTGCTTACTTCCGTGAAGTTCGCAAGCACTATTCATCTCTTGAATCTGCATTCCTTGGTGCTGATACACGTATTCTTCTTTCTCAGGTACCAGGCGGAATGCTTTCTAACCTCGAATCACAGCTCAAACAGCAGAACGCAGGCGACAAGATGGACGCTGTACTTGCTGAACTTCCAAAGGTTCACAAGGCTGCAGGTTACGTTCCACTTGTAACTCCAACATCTCAGATTGTTGGAACACAGGCTGTTATGAACGTTCTTATGGGACCTTACAAAGTAATGACTCAGGACTTCCGTAACCTGATTACTGGTAAGTTCGGTAAACTTCCTACAGATCCAGATCAGACTCTCGTAGCTGAAGCTCTCAAGCAGAATGGTATGGACAAGGTTATGACTTGCCGACCAGCTGATGAAATTGCTCCAGAGTGGGACAAGATGGTTGAAGAGTCTAAGAAGGCTGGTGGTGACGGTTCTGATGAAGATGTTCTCACATACGCAATGTTCCCTAATGTTGCGCCTAAGTTCTTTGCTGAACGCTCTAAGGGACCAGTTGATGCAGCTGCAACATTTGCTAAGAAGGAAGCTGCTCCAGCTGCCGCTAAAGAAAACAAAGGTGGTTCATACACAATCAATGTTAATGGTACAGCATACAATGTTACAACAGGCCCTGCTGGCGACAGCATGAGCGTAAATGTAAACGGTACTGCTTATAATGTAACATTCGGTGCTGCCGGTGCCGCTCCTGCTGCAAGTGCAGCTCCAGCCGCTGCTGTAGTTACAGGTGGTGTAGATGTTAAGGCTCCTGTTGCAGGAACTCTTCTTCGTCACGCTGTTGCTGCCGGAACAAAAGTAAATAAAGGTGATACAGTAATCATTATTGAATCAATGAAGATGGAACTTGAAGTAAAAGCTCCAGAAGCCGGAACAATCAACTTTACAGTACAGCCAGGAACACAGATTCAGGCTGGTCAGACACTGGCTACTCTTGGTGGTGTTGTACAGGCTGCTCCTGCAGCTGCTCCAGCTCAACCATCACCTGCTGCCGCTCCTGCTGCTCCAGCTCCAGCCGCTTCTGCTGGTGGAAAGCCAGTTACAGCTCCTGTTGCCGGAACTTTGCTCCGCTATGCAGTTAGCGAAGGTGCTTCAGTTTCTCCTGATACAACAGTAATCATCATTGAATCAATGAAGATGGAATTGGAAATTAAGGCTGGTGCCGCTGGTAAGATTCACTTTATCGCAGCAACTGGCAGCCAGATTGCACAGGGTGCTACACTCGCTGAAGTTCAGTAAGGATTTATTATGGAAACAGAATTGAACAAAAAAAATGATAAATTCAAGTACCTTAAGATTACAACTGTAATCTGTTTGATTGCTGTTGCACTTTCTTTTGCAGGCTGCGGGGCTTCTGCTAACAGTGGTTCTTCAGCTTCTGGCAAGAGCTATGCATCTTCAACAATCATTAAAGGTTCTGAGAATATTAAGCCTATTTCTGTTTCATCATTCTTTAAGAATGTTGGAAAGAATACAGGTATTTATAAGATGATTCATACTCCTACTGCAGAAGAACTTGCAGAAGAAAAGGCTTCAAAAGAAGCTATGGAAATTGCTAAGGAAGAGCAGGCTGCACAGGCCGCTGCTGACCTTGCCGCTCATCCGGTTAAGGGCTGGCAGAGACTTATTATGCTTGCTATCGGCTTCCTTATTGTTTACCTTGCAGTAGTAAAGGGATTTGAACCATTACTTCTTATTCCAATCGGATTCGGAACTATTCTTGTAAATATTCCGGGTGCAGGAATGGGTGATGGCCCAGATGGTATGCTTCATATCATCTACAATGCAGGTGTTGGAAACGAGTTCTTCCCAATGCTTATCTTTATGGGAATTGGTGCTATGACAGACTTTGGTCCTCTTATCGCTAACCCTAAGACGGCTTTGCTTGGTGGTGCCGCACAGCTTGGTGTATTTGCTACACTTTTCGGTGTTGCTGCAATGAACTTTATTCCTGGTATCGACTATAACATGAAGCAGGCTTGTGCTATCGCTATTATCGGTGGTGCTGATGGTCCTACTTCTATCTACGTATCTGGTAAGCTTGCTCCAGAAATGATGGCGGTTATTGCAGTTGCTGCCTACTCTTATATGGCTCTCGTTCCAATGATTCAGCCTCCTATCATGAAGCTTCTTACTTCTAAGAAAGAACGTACTATTAAGATGAGTCAGCTTCGTCCTGTTTCAAAGACAGAAAAGACTCTCTTCCCATTGCTCTTGCTTGTTGTAACAATTCTTCTTTTGCCACCTGCAGCTCCTCTTATTGGTATGCTCGCATTCGGTAACTTCATTAAGGAAGTTGGAATTGTACAGCGTCTTTCAAAAACTGTAGAGAACGAACTTATGAACATTGTTTCTATTCTTCTTTCTCTTGGTGTAGGTTCTCAGATGACTCCAGAAAAGATTATGCACGCTAACTCACTTGGTATTATCGTACTTGGTCTTCTCGCTTTCTGTATTGCTACAATGGGTGGTCTTATCATGGCTAAGATTATGAATCTCTTCCTTAAAGAGAAGATTAATCCTCTCATTGGTTCAGCTGGTGTATCAGCAGTTCCAATGGCTGCTCGTGTTGCAAACAAGGTTGGTATGTCAGAAGATCCAACAAACTTCCTTTTGATGCACGCTATGGGACCTAACGTAGCAGGTGTAATCGGTACAGCAATCGCAGCCGGTGTATTCATCTCTACTTATGGAATGTAATATAAAACTACATATCTAATTTAAAGATTTTGGGCAGATCCTTTATCGGGTCTGCCTTTTTTTTATATAAAAAAGTAACAATTTTCTTGACTTTTGTTGTTATAATATTATATATTATATAATATAGATATCTAGATAATATTATAGCGAAGGAGGGCCACATGGTATTTACAGCGGGTTCTGCCTTGCTTGATGCCGTGGTTCTGGCTGTTGTCAGTCTTGAAGGAACTTACGGTTACAAGATTACGCAGGATGTCCGTAAAATTATGGATGTTTCTGAAAGCACACTTTATCCGGTGCTCAGGAGACTCCAGAAGGACGGTTACCTTGAGACTTATGATATGGAGTTTCAGGGAAGGAACAGAAGATACTATAAGATAACTTCGAATGGTATGATTCTGCTGGATAAGTACCGATCAGAATGGGTACTTTTTAGAAATGGTGTTGATGAAATCCTGATGGGAAAGAAGTCGGAGGAATAAATGACAAGAGATGAGTATTTGAATGAGCTTAAAAGCAGTATTATGTCGCTTTCAAGTGATGAGCAGGCTGAAGCTATACAGTATTATTCAGATTATTTTGATGAAGCAGATGATGATGAAAAGGTTATGCGTGAACTTGGAAGTCCAGAAGAGCTTGCAAAAACTATCATTGAAAAGTTTGCAAATGCACTTGTAGATACTAAAAAAGCTGGAGAAGGGGAATCTGATGACAATGCTCAGAACAGAGAATCCGCTTCCGGGGATCGCAGTATAGATGCTCTTTATTTTGAATTTGCAAAAAAAGATGTAACAAATATTTCAATGGATTTTGGCGCAGCTGAAGTTGCTTTGATCGAAGGTGATAAATATTGCATCGAAACCCGTGGACTTCAGCAGGAGTGTCTAAACTGTTACCTCAGTAAAGAGGGAACTCTTGTTGTTAGTAATAACCGTCGTTTTAATCTTAATTTCTGGAGTCATGACCGCAGAAGCCGCATTGTTCCACGTATCCTTGTTACTATTCCAAAAAATGCTGCTGTAGATAAGCTTCGTATTTCAGTAGGTGCTGGAAAACTTGTTTCGCGACCGCTTTCTATTTCCTGTCAGTCTGGAAATATGAATGTTGATGCCGGAAATCTGGTGCTTGACGGTATTTTTGGCGGTAAAATCAATATGCGTTGTGGAATGGGTAACCTTGAGTTTAAGGGTAGTGTAACTGGAATTGTAAACCTTGATTGTGGAATGGGAAGTGTAAATCTCAAGCTTAAGGGTGATCCAAAATCTTATTCCTATGATGCAAAGGTTGGATTAGGAGATTTCCGTTTCAATGGTGAAAAGAAGAGTGGTGTATGCCAGATTTATAATAATCAGAAGCTTGTAAATCATTTTTCTGTAAACTGCGGAATGGGATCTGTAAATATTAAAATAGAAGAATAAGCATATATATAGAAGAGGAGTGATAAAAATGAAAGGTAAGAAGCTTTATAAATCAAGAAAAAACAAGATGATTGGTGGTGTTTGTGGTGGTCTTGCAGAATACTTTAATATGGACCCTACAATTGTTCGTATTATTGCAGCTATCCTTTGTATTCTAAGAGGTGCAGGATTTATCATCTATCTTATTGCTGTTATTGTAATGCCATATGATGATGAAGACTTTGGAGAGGATGATACAGAAAATCTCAAAAGCGCAAACATAGATCCAGATGAAGAGAAAAAGACTTCTTCAAAATCTGAATCAGAAAAAAACAGCAAACTTCATTCCGACGAAGATTTCGATAATTACTTCAAAGATGAAAAATAATCTTTTCCCCGTTTTCATAAGGGACAGATAAGATATCGGAATGGCGAAAAAAGAGGTTGCCACCAACATCATCCCCGTTGGTGGCAGCCTCTTTTTTTTGCCATTTTTATATATTAACTCTCACTAAAATACTAGTATTTAATGAACTAAGAATAATTTCCTATAGAAAAAAGTTGCAGATATGATACAATAGGGGCTATTATGATAGGAATAAAAATAAACAAAACGTTGCGAAATGTCCTGATAACTTTAGCTGTTATCATTCTCATTTTTGCAATACCGAGCTTTTTTCCTGAGAAAGATTATCATAGCAAGTATGATAATTATGATTTATCCACAAATGTTGGAACTGTTTCAACTACACGTACATATGCTGAATATTTGAACGAACATTCAGCTGCAAAAAGTCCAAAAAGTAAAGTTAATGTTGCTGTTCTGGATTTTGATGAAACAAAGTCGAACGGTGCCCGAGTGGAGAACAACTACAAGGGAAAGGATGTTGTATTTACAGAAGAGGATTCTTCTGTAACATGGAAAGTAGAAGTACCTGAAGCAGGTTTCTACAATATTAATATGGAATACATTGCAGTTCCTTCGCGAAATGTAAATATGGATCGTATTCTGTATATTAATGGTGAATTGCCGTTTACTGGTGCAGATACATTGGCTTTCTATAGACTTTGGAAAGACGGTGGTCCTGTAAAATACGATAACCGTGGTAACAGCATTCGTCCAACACAGGTAGAAGTTTTTGAATATCAGGATGCTTATTTCAAGAGTGATCTTGGATATGAAGTAGATCCTTATAAATTCTATTTTAATAAAGGTGAAAACGAAATTACATTGGAATCAACAAGTGAGCCAATGGCAATTTCTGCTATCACACTTACACCTATTGTAAAATATGATACATACGAACAGTATCTTGCTAAACAGCCTTCAAAACCAGAAAGCTTCACAGGTAAAGATATTACTATAAAGGTACAGGGAGAAGACTCTGTTCTTCGTTCTGACCCTTCTTTGTTTGCCCGCTATGACCGTTCTTCTGCTATTACAGAACCATATAGCACAAAACAGACTATTTTAAACTACACTGGTGGTGACTCTTGGAAAATCCCTGGTCAGTGGATTGAGTGGGAACTTGAAGTACCTGAAAACGGATGGTATACAATTTCTCTTAAAGCACGTCAGTTCTTCCAGCGTGGTTATGTTGCATGTCGTTCAGTTTATATCGATGATGTAATTCCTATTGATACTCTTAAATCTGTTGGTTTTAAATACGACTCAGACTGGCAGTTTGCAACTCTTTCTGATGAAAACAAAAAGCCATATAATTTCTATCTCTCAAAAGGTAAGCATACAATCCGCCTTGAAGCAACTCTTGGTGAAATTGGTAAAGTAATGCAGGAAGTTCAGGATTCTGTATTCAGATTGAATCAGATTTACAGAACTATTCTTGTTCTTACAGGTGCTCAGCCAGATCAGAACCGCGACTACGAAATTCATAAGGTATTCCCTAATGAAGTAGAAGCTATGATGCTCGAAAGCCGCCGTCTTTATAAACTTGTAGACGACTTCGTTGCAATCACAGGTGAAAAATCAAATCAGATTTCTCCAGCAGAAATTCTTGCTCTTCAGCTTGAGCAGTTCTATAAACATCCTGATCGTATTACAAAAGGTTTTGTAAACTTTAAGGATAATACAACAACTTTGGCTTCTTCTATGCTTCAGATGACTGAAACAAAGCTTGATATCGACTATATCCTTGTTCAGAGTGCAAATGACAAGATTAAGGCAGATCGTTCAAACTTCTTCAAGAATGTAGCACACGAAGTTACATCATTCATCAACTCATATCTTTATGACTCTGCTTCTTTGGGTAGCGTTTATAAAGACGGTTCAGATCACCTTATTGAAGTATGGATCGTAACAGGTCGTGATCAGAGTCAGGTTCTTAAGAATATGATTGATGACAGCTTTACTCCAAATTATGGAATTAACGTAAACGTAAAGCTTATTAAAGTTGAATCACTTCTTAACGCCGTAGTTGCAGGTAACGGACCAGATGTTGTTATTTCTACATATCAGTCTCATCCTGTTGATTATGCATTGCGTAATGCAAACGTTAACCTTAAGAGATTTAAGGATTGTGATGAAGTTCTTTCTTGGTTCATGCCAAGTGCTTATAAGCCATATGAATATGAGAATGGTGTTTTTGCTCTTCCTGAGCAGCAGACATTCAACCTTATGTTCTATCGTAAAGATATTCTTGAACAGTTGAATCTTAAGGTTCCTAATACATGGGATGATTTAATTGAAATCCTTCCAACTCTTCAGGGTAACAATATTTCTGTAGGTGTTCCTTATCCAATTATCGGAACTCCTGATATGACTCCATTCTATTCAATGGTTTATCAGGCAGGTGGACAGGTTTACAATAAAGAAGGCGATAAGTCTATTATTGATAGTGAACCTGGAATTGCTGCTTTCAAGACATATACAAGTCTTTATAATAGTTATGGACTTCCTACTATTTATGACTTCATGAGCCGTTTCCGTACTGGTGAAATGGCAATCGGAATTGCAAACTATACTACATACAACTCAATTGTAGTCGGTGCTCCTGAAATTCGTGGTCTCTGGGACTTTACATATCTTCCTGGAACTCTGGATGAAAAGGGTAACATCAACCGTTCAAATGTTTCTGGTGGTGTCTGCTGTATGATGATTAAGAAGGGTATTGATCTTGATGACCTTGATCTTTCAAATCTTCCTGAGCTTGCTTACAGTGATAACAACGGAAAGACATTTGCTGAAGGTGTAATTCCTGGTATCGACGAAAAGACATGGAATGCAGTTATGAAGAACGAACAGCGTATGAATGATTCCTGGGAATTCATGAAGTGGTGGGTTTCTAAAGATGTTCAGGTTCGTTTCGGTCGTGAAATGGAAGCTTTGCTTGGTGCATCTGCTCGTTATGCAACTGCAAACAAAGAAGCTCTTAAACAGCTTTCTTGGAATTCAAGACAGATTAAAGTTCTTAATGAATCTATGGAAGACACAGTTGGAGTTCCAGAAGTTCCAGGTAGCTACTACACACCACGTCACATTGTAAATGCTACACGTCGTGTAATTAATGCAAAAGATGATGCTCGCGAGACTCTTATCGATTATACACGTAAGATTAACGAAGAGCTGACCCGTAAGCGTCAGGAATTTAATCTTCCTGTTGCCGAGGATTAGTTTTTAGGAGAAAAAAAATGAGTGAAAAGTTAGATAAATACATAGCTAAGAAAAAGCTTGCTCTTTCTGACACGGCTCGCAGTATTAGGGTGCATAAAACAATGTACTTGTTCCTGCTTCCATATGCTGTTTTGTTTATTACTTTCTATGTACTTCCTATGATTACTTCAATTTATTTTAGTTTCACAAACTACAATATTTTGGAAAAACCAGATTTCATTGGTGCTCGTAACTATTTGAATCTGTTCCTTGAAGATGAAGTATTTACAATTGCCGTAAAGAATACTTTCCTTATTGCAATTATTACAGGACCTGTTGGTTATATTCTTGCGTTTATTTTTGCATGGCTTATTAATGAGCTTCCAAAGTGGATCAGAACACTTGTAGTATTCTTCTTCTATGCACCATCTATTTCAGGTAACGCATATCAGGTATTCAAGATTTTGTTCAACGATGACCAGAACGGTTGGATTAACAGAGCACTTGCCAATTTAGGACTTACAAATTCTCCTATCATGTTCCTTACAAATCCTGCAATTGGTTTAAAAGTTATTATTCCTATCATTCTCTGGATGTCTATGGGTGCAGGCTTCCTTTCTTTCGTAGCTGGTCTTAAAGGTATTGATAAGGCTCAGTATGAAGCTGGTTATATCGACGGTATTCAGAACCGCTGGCAGGAACTCTGGTTCATCACATTGCCTAATATGAAGCCAATGCTCTTGTTCGGTGCCGTTATGTCAATTACATCTGCATTCGGTGTATGTGATGTTACTATGCAACTTGCTGGTTATCCTTCTACAGAATACTATGCACGTACAATCGTAACTCACTTGTTCGACTACGGTTTCACACGTTTTGAAATGGGATATGCTTCTGCAATCGCAACAGTATTGTTCCTTACAATGATTCTCTGTAACAAAGTTATTCAGAAGCTTTTGAGCAGAGTAGGACACTAATAGGGGGTGATGAAAATGAGTTCAAAGAATATGTACAAAGATCAGACAATTCATCATTACAAACATCGACGTAAGCCAAACCGCTCTGTTGGTGGAGATATTGGAATCTATATTTTCCTTGCAATCTGTTCGTTGATGATGGTATTCCCATTGTTCTTCGCAATTTGTAATGCTCTTAAGCCTCTTGATGAGGTTTTGAAGAACCCTCCAACAGTTCTTCCACGTAACCCAACTCTTGATAACTTCTCTGACCTTCTTATTACAATGAGTCAGGGCTGGGTTCCTCTTTCGCGCTATATCTGGAATACAGTATTTATTACTGTTGTTGGTACCGTAGGACACGTAGTATTCGCTTCTATGGCTGCTTACGTACTTGCAAAATACCGCTTCCCTGGTGGAAATCTTTTCTTCCGTGTTGCAGTAGTTGCACTTATGTTCAGCGGTTACGTAACAGGTATTCCTAACTATTTGATTATGTGTAAACTCCATATGGTAGATACATACTGGTCACTGATTCTTCCAGCAATTGGTGGTTCACTTGGACTCTTCCTTATGAAGCAGTTTATGGACGGCTTCCCAATGTCTTTGATTGAAGCTGCTAAAATCGACGGTGCATCAGAAATGTTGATTTTCTGGAAACTTGTAATGCCAAACGTAAAACCTGCCTGGCTTACAATTTCAATCTTCTCTATTCAGGGACTTTGGAACAATGCTCAGGTACAGTACATCTATACCGAAAGCAAGAAAATGCTCCGCTATGCTTTGGATCAGGTTGCCCTTGGTGGTATTGCCCGAACCGGACAGCAGAACGCCGTAATCGTATTTACAATGTCTGTACCTATTGTATTCTTTATCTTCTCTCAGAGTCAGATTATGGAAACAATGGCTACTTCAGGACTTAAGGACTAGCGCTATGATGAGACGAAAACTATTTATAATGATTGCAGGTCTCTTCACATTATGTGCAGGACTTTTTGCAAAAGGTGATACATATATTTATGACTTCTGGGATAATATTGAAAAATCACCGGACGTATACCGTGTTACTCATGTAGTATATGCAGATGATTTGAATCTCCAGACTCCTCTTAAGAATCCAAGTTCACTTTTTACTTATGGTAATAAACTGTATGTAGTAGATACAGATAATAACCGTATTGTTGAACTTGAATATACTGCAAAAAAGACTCTTGCTTTTACACGTGTAATTGACAGAGTTTATACAAATGATGGTTCAGAAGAAACTTTTGATGGACCTCGTGATATTTTTGTTAATACTGATGGTACAATGTTCATTGCAGATACTAACCATGGACGTGTACTTAAGGTAGACGAAAACTTCAACGTAATTTATACATTAAAAGAACCAGATGATCCTACTTATGAAGCAGGAAAGGCTTTCCTTCCAGAAAAAGTTGTAGCAGACTCAAAAGGTCGTGCTTATGTTGCAGCAAGAAATATCAATAAAGGATTCCTTAAATATGAATATGACGGAACTTTCCAGGGATTCTTTGGTGCTAACGAAGTAGTTTATGATGTAAAAGATTTAATCTGGAAAAAGCTTGCTACTCAGGCACAGAAAGAAAAAATGGTACTCTTTGTTCCAGTTGAATATTCTAACTGTTATATGGACAACGAAGGCTTTATTTATGCTGTTACAAAGACCTTTGATTGGTGGGATTTAAGAAGCGATAGAGCAAAACCTATCCGCCGTCTTAATGCACTTGGAAAAGATATTCTTGTAAAGAATAATGAAGATCAGCCTCCAATTGGAGACTTAGTATGGGGAAATGCCGCTGGTATTAGTGACCCTTCTAAGTTTACTGATATTACAGTTCTTGATAATAACGTATACCTTGCAATTGATGAAAGCCGCGGACGTGTGTTTGCATACAATGACCAGGGATACTTGTTGTTTGCATTTGGTGGACGCGGAAACGTTGATGGTTTCTTCCGAAAACCTGCTGCAATTGAACATATTGAAAAAGACCTTTTCGTACTCGATAGTATAAACGCATCTATTACTGTTATGGCTCCTACAGATTATGGTAAGCTTATCTATCAGGCTACTGAACAGTTTGCATGCGGTGAGTATGATGAATCTGCAGAATCTTGGGCTAAAGTTCTTGAATACAACGGAAACTATGACCTTGCATATATCGGCCTTGGAAAATCTTACTTGCGTCAGAAAAAATACAAAGAGGCTATGGATTGCTTTAAGGTAAAAAGAGACCGCCGTGATTATTCTAAAGCGTTCAAGTATTACCGTAAGGAATGGATCGAAAATAATATTGGATGGATGGTTGGTTTGTTAATTGCAATCATCATTATTTCAATCGTAGTTAAGATCGTTAAGAAAATTAAATGGGAGCTTAATACGCTATGAGTTATATCACAAGAAAATTAAACAAATTAAGACAGAAAGAAACTTATGTTCACTTTCTTAATACTCTTAAATATTCTTTGTATGTAATTTTCCATCCGGCTGATGGATTCTGGGATTTGATTCATGCAAAGCGTGGCTCTTATGCAGCTGCAAACTTTATAGTTATTGTTTCTCTTTTGACACATTTGTGGAAATTGCAGTTTACAAACTTTATCGTTTTGAATGTTAACTGGAACAAAGTAAACATTTTTATGGAGATTGCTACAATCCTCCTTCCACTTGCAATTTTCTGTGTCTGCAACTGGGGTGTAACAACCTTGTTTGATGGTAAAGGACACTTAGGTGACATTTATATGGGTACTGCCTATGCAATGACACCATATCCTTTGATTCAGATTCCACTCATTATTTTGAGTAATGTTGTTACAAGAGATGAAGCTTCTTTCTACTGGGTATTCAATAATCTATCATTTATCTGGGTTGGAATTCTCCTGTTCATGGCAATGATGATGATTCATGCTTATGGATTTGGTAAAACACTTCTGTTCACTATTTTTACAGCGTTCGGAATGCTTGTTTTCATTTTCATTATGCTCCTGTTCTTCAGTATGATTTCACAGGGTATAGCATACTTCGTTTCACTTGGAAGAGAAGTTATCTTCCGATTGAACTGATAGGAAGGGGAAAATTATGGCAAAAGAAAAAAAATCTAAATATCCAGAAGGATATATCGGCCGTCCAAAGCCAATGAAAACAAAGACCTTCGAATTTCATAAACCAACAAAGAAATTCTGGATAGGCTTTGCTTTTACACTTGCGGTATTGGGCTTCCTTACATACATAGTAATTCGTCTTGTTCAGGTTGGAAAAGTTGTTCAGCCACAGTTTGATTATTATGAATATGATGAAGCTAAGCAGCCATCTTCTTATGTACTTGAAAATAATTACATTAAGTTTGAGATGGATCCTGCAACTACAAACTTTACTGTTCTTCAGAAAAATACAGGTAAGGTATGGCATTCTAGTCCTGAGGGAGCAAAAACAGATAAGCTTGCTCTTACAAAGGAAAAGAACAATATGATGTCAACAATCCTTCTTAAGTATTCTACAGAGAATGGTAATGATGATACTTATGACACATATTCAAACAGTGTTTTGCGAAAGTTCTATAATATCGAAAAGAAAGGTAACGAAATCACTGTAAACTATACAGTTGGTCAGATGGACCGCGAGTATGTTTTCCCTCTGATTCTTTATCAGTCTGATTTTGATAAATGGACAGAAGGTCTTACTAAGTCTCAGACAGCTGCTGTAGGTCGTGCATATCATAAATACAACAAAGGTTCTTTCAAAGGTGCAGATCTTGAAGCAATGCTCGATAAGTATCCTGGAATGGAAGATGAAAATCTCTACCTTGTATTTGAAAACATTCAGACACACGTAAAGGTTCAGATGGAAGAAATCTTCGGAAAGCAGGGCTTTACTTATGAAGATTACCTTGAAAATAAGGAACTTTATAAAGAAGTAAATATCAAGGAAGTTCCAGCTTTCAATATTTCAATGACTTATAAGCTTGATGGAAATGAATTGACTGTAACAGTTCCATTCAAAGAAATCTCATACAGACTTAAGTATCCTGTAACTCAGGTTTCTGTACTTCCATATTTTGGAGCTGCAGGTCCTAGTGAAGAAGGATATATGCTTATTCCTGAGGGAAGTGGAAGCATCATCAATTTCAATAACGGAAAAACTAAGCAGAATGGTTACTATGCAGACTGTTATGGATGGGATTATGCAACAGAACGTAAAGCTGTTATTACAGAAACTCGTGCTGCATTCCCAGCATTTGGTATTGCATATCCAGACAGCAGTGTTCTTTCTGTTATCAATAAAGGTGCAGAATACGCTGGTGTAACTGCAGAAATTGCAGGAAAACTTGGCAGCTATAACTACATTCGTGCAGATTATAAACTTCTTCATCGTGAACAGTATGAAGTTACTTCTCGTAGCCAGAGTTCACAGTTCGTTTATGAAGCTGGTTTGCCACAAGATGAATATCTTGAACAGTCTTTCATCTTTGTTGACAGCGGTTCTTATGTAGATATGGCTAAGGCTTACAGAAATAAACTTTTTGCAGGTGCTAAGAAAACAGATTCAAAAGATGTGCCTCTTGCTGTAGAAATTGTTGGTGCTATCGAAAAGGTACAGCAGGTTGCTGGTATGCCTAAGGTTAAGCCATACACATTAACAAGCTATAGCGATGCTGCTCAGATTATTAATGATATTGATGAGCTTGGAATGAAGAATGTTAATTATAAGCTTTCTGGTTTTGTAAACGGTAGTGTTCGTCAGAAGCTTATGACTAAAGTTAAATTCATTTCTTCTCTTGGTGGAAAGTCTGGCTTCAAGAAAATGATAAATGCAACAGAAGATGCTTCTGCTAAACTTTATCTTGATGGTTCAGTACAGACAGCATATCGTTCCACTCTCTGGAATGGATTCTTTAAGTATCGTGATGCTGCACGTTTTGTAAGTGATGAGCTTTGTGAACTTTACGAATATTCTCCATTATGGTATGGACGTGATAAGGCACAGGATTCATACTTCCTTTTGAACTCAAAGCTTCGCGAAAAAGGATCAGAAAGCCTTATTAAGACTGCTTCAAAATATAAGCTTGGCGGTGTTTCATATCGTGATAATGGTAATCTTCTTTCTTCTGATTTTAATGAAAGAAGACTTTCTACACGTGCAACTGAAGCTTCAAAACAGATTGCTCAGTTCGAAAAGGCTGCTGAAAAAGATCTTGGAGTTATGATAAATGGTGGTAATGATTATGCTGTACGCAGTGCAGACTTCATTACAAATATGCCATTGCATGGTAACAAATATGCAATCATCGATGCATTTGTTCCATTCTATCAGATTGTACTTCACGGATATGTAAATTATGCCGGAAATCCAATCAACCTTGCATATGAAAAAGATCAGTTGCTTCTTGAATCTGCAGAAGCTGGGGCTGGCCTTCAGTTCTCATTCATGAATTCTTCTTCAGAAAGACTTCAGGAAACAAATTATACTGAATACTATGCAAGTACCTTTGATTCTTGGAAAGACAAGTTTGTTGAACTTTACAATGAATATAATTCAAAAATGGCTCCTGTAATGAATAGTCCAATAAAGGATCATGTTCTTGTTGATGAAAACATTACAAAGACTGTTTTCGAAAACGGTTATGTAGTTTATGTAAACTTCAGCTATGCTAATTACATAACACCTTCAGGAAAATTCATTCCTGCAAGAGAATATAGAATTATGAAGGTGGAGGACTAATATGAAGAAAAAGGTTGGATTAATGGGAAGGAGGGCAGTATACGGTTATCTGTTTATTCTGCCTTTCGTTCTTGGATTTGTATTCTTTATGATAAAGCCTCTCGGACAGTCTCTGAGAATGGCTTTGTCAGATGTAATTATTTCAAATCAGGGATTTGAAATTCATTGGAATAATTTTGCTAACTTTAAGAAGGCTTTCCTTGTAGATGCTGAATTCAACAGATTCCTTGTAGAAGCAATTACACAGATGTTGTTCCAGTCAATTGCAACAATCGTATTCAGTTTCTTTGTTGCTTTGCTCTTGAATCAGAAATTCAAGGGAAGAACACTTGCTCGTTCAATTTTCTTCCTTGCTGTTATTCTTTCTTCTGGTGTACTTGTTGGTCTTGAATCAAGCAATGCCCTTATGGCTGAGATTCAGAATATGATTGAAGAGGCTGGTAATGCAAACTCTGTTACACAGGTTCTTGAAGATATTCTTGTTTCTGGTACAAATGGTGTAGGTGGAGTTAGTTCAAAAGTATTTGAAAAGGTATTTGAAATAATTGACTCTATTTACGACGTTGCAATGGCTTCTGGTATTCAGATTATTATCTTCCTTTCTGGTTTGCAGACAATCAGCCCAGGTATGTATGAGGCTGCTCATATGGAAGGTTGTACAGCATGGGAAACTTTGTGGAAGATTACAGTTCCTATGGTAAGCCCTCTTATGCTCGTATGCTGGATCTATACAATCATTGACTTCTTCATGAAGAGTGATAACCAGATTATGGATAAGATTAACACACAGATGACAGAGCTTTTGAACTATGGCTTCTCTTCTGCTATGGCTTGGATTTACTTTATCGTTTGTATGTTATTCATCGGATTAAGCTCATTGATTATTTCTAAGGTGGTATACAACTATGACTAAAAAAGAAAAGAATGTTAAAAAGCCTTCTACAACACCTGCTGTAGATAAACGTTCATTCTGGGAAAGAAACGAGGCATCAAATGGTATACTTCTTACAGAAACAATCAAGAAGTATGCAATTTCGATTTTCCGCGGAATTCTTTTGTTCGGAATGTGTTTTATGATCATTCAGCCGCTTCTCAATAAAATGGCATTGGGCTTTATGGCTGAACGTGATTTGTATGATACAACAATTATTCTTGTTCCAAAGCACTTCTCAGTAAGTAACTGGAAAATTGCCGCAACACTTTTGAATTACAAAACAACTATGTTTAACACCATGTGGGTATCAATTCTTGTTTCTGTAATTCAGGTTTGTGTATGTAGTCTTGTTGGTTATGGTTTCTCACGCTTTAATTTCCCATTTAAGCGTTTCTGGTTCTTCTGTGTTATTCTTGTAATCGTAATTCCTCCACAGACAATTTCTACATCATTGTTCCTTCACTTCCGATACTTCAATCTGTTTGGAAAGACAATAAACCTTCGTGGTTCTATGATTCCTTACATTATGATGTGTCTTGGTTGTATGGGACTTAAAAACGGTCTTTACATCTTTATGATCCGTCAGTTCTTTATGGGATTCCCATTTGAATTGGAAGAGGCTGCTTATGTAGACGGTTGTGGTCCTTTCAAGACTTTCTTTAGAATCATGATTCCAGGTGCAAAGCCAATTATTACATCATGCTTCCTCTTCTCATTTGTATGGCAGTGGACAGACAGCTTCTATTCAAACCTCTTCTTGGGTAAGATTCAGCTTTTGTCAATTCAGCTTACAAGTATTGTAGATAAGTTTGGTATTTACCTTACAAAGATGAATGGTGGTGCATCTGTAGTAGCTCCAATCGGTTACTCAAATGCTATCCTTTCAACAGGTATGCTCCTTGCAATTCTTCCATTGATTGTTCTCTACATCTTCTGTCAGAGACTCTTCGTAGAAAGCTTGGCATCAACTGGTGTTAAAATGTAACCTATAATAGCAAATCCGTTAAAAAACGAGCTGCGACAGCGGGTCGTTTTAGGATTTACCTTAAAAATGGTTCAAGCGGCGAGACTATGCGAGCCGCCTATAATCGATAGTCCCCGCTCGTCGGGGATTATTTTTTTTAAACCTAGGGAAAATTTCTTATGTAATTTCGCATAAGTCGTGTTATAATTTATCTATTAGGCAATTTGCCGTTTACGGCGTAAATTTATAAAAAAAGGAGTATAATTTTTATGAAAAAAATTGCACTTTTGGCAATGTCTGCTATGTGTGTTCTCGCACTTGCAGGTTGTAACAAATCTAAAGGTCCATCTGCAGCAGCTCTTAAAGCAGCTGAAAATGGAGACTATTCAAAACTTCCAGTAGCTAAAGACCCAGCAACAAAGAAAGCTTATGACTTTGGCGGAATGGCTGTAACAATTTACGACTGGTGGTCAAACCCAGATGCAACACCTTCTTCAAAAGCAGAAGAAGATCAGCTTGCTTACCGCAAGTATCTCGAAGAAACTTATAACTTCACTCTCATTCAGGACAACTTGAATGCAGGTTGGGGTGGACATCCAGCTGAAGTAGCTAACTACTGTATCACTGGTGGTGATGATGCTCGTATCTTCATCATTGATGGTCGTTCAGCATTCTCTGGACTCGCTGCTAACCTTTGGGCAGACGTTTCTAAGACTCCAGATATCGACTGGACAAAAGAAAAGTGGAACAAGGCTGTTTGTTCTGTAATGCCAGGAAAATCATTCGCTGTTGGTAAGCCAGAACCACGCCACTGTATCTTCTTCAACAAGCGCGTTCTTCAGGAAAACGGTTTCGACCCAGATGAACCATACAACCTCCAGAAAGAAGGAAAATGGACATGGGAAACATTCGAAGAAATGTGTGCTGCTTTGACAAAAGATACAGATAACGATGGTATTATTGACCAGTATGCTCTCTCTGGATTCAACGGAGAATTCGCTTGGCCAACAATCTACTCTAACGGTGGTCGTATCGTAAACGTTGATTCAAACGGAAAATACTACCTCGATATGAGTGACAACGTAATGGAAGCTTGGGAGTACATCCGCCGCATCTTCGTAAACTACAACAAGCCACAGGGTGAAGGTGCTAACTGGGACTACTTCAAGGCAGACTTCTTGAGTGGTGCTACAGCATTCTATAACGACGAAGAGTACGATGCTCAGCCAAATGGTATGCTCGCTGACATGAAAGATGACTGGGGTATGGTATGTCTTCCAGTTGGACCAAAGGGTGACGGAAAATTGTTCACTTTGAACTCTGATAACATGCTCATCATTCCTAGCTGCTACGATCAGGCTAAGGTTAACAAGATCATGAAGATCTATGACTTCTGGTCAGACACAGTTCCTGGTTATGATGATCCAGATGCTTGGAAGGAATACTACTATGGTTCATTCCGCGATACACGCGCTGTTGATGAAACATTGCAGTACATGATGGACAACTCTAAGTCTTGGAACGCATGGCTTATTCCTGGCTTGAACTACGCTCCACTTTCATGGAACATCTGTGGTGGTGCTGATGTACAGGAAACATATGAGTCTATGAAGAACGAACTTCAGGCTACAATCGATGAGGCTATGAACGAATAGTTCAAAACTTCATTAGTTACCCGTTTTTAATCGGGTAATATATAAGAGGTCGCCGGATATTTTGCCGGCGACCTTTTTTTATATAAACTTAAAAAGTTTATTTACATTGAAAAACGCATATCTTTTCTATATAATATAAAATATGTCAAATCACGGTACAATTACTAATGATAATCATGCAGCTCTCTGGCATGGCCGTTTTAAGGAAGGTCCAGATGCAGATGCTGTTAAATTCGAAACATCAATAAATGACGATATGCGCATGGCTTATGTTGATATAGAAGGCAGCAAGGCTCATGCAAAAATGCTCTGTAAACAGGGCTTAATATCTGAAGAAGAAAAAAATCAGATTGTAAATGGTCTCGAGTCAATTAAAGAGGACCTTAGAAATGAAAAGCTTTCTGTAGATCTTTCAGCAGAAGATATTCATTCATTTATTGAGGCAACTCTTACAGACCGAATTGGTGAGGCTGGAAAAAAGGTTCACACAGGCCGCAGCCGCAATGATCAGATTGCATTAGATGAAAAACTTTATCTTCGTCATCAGATTAAGAAACTTGGTGGCGAAATCTTAAAGCTAATAGATGTACTTGTAAAAATTGCTTCTGAGAATAAAGATACTTTAATTCCAGGCTTTACACATATGCAGCATGCACAGCCTGTAACTCTTGCTCATCATGTTTGTGCCTGGGCCTGGATGTTCAGCCGTGATTTTACTCGTCTTCGTGATGCTGGAAATCGTGCAGACCTTTCTCCAATTGGTTCATGTGCTCTTGCAGGAAGCGGCTTGCCTTTGGATCGCGCGTATGAAGCAGAACTTCTTGGTTTTGGAGGAGTTACAGATAATTCTCTGGATTCAGTTTCGGACCGCGATTATTACCTTGAGGTTGCGTCTGATCTTTCAATTTTGCAGATGCATCTTTCACGTGCCTGTGAAGAAATTGTTTACTGGGCTACTACAGAATTCAGTTTTGTTGAACTCAGTGAAAAGTGGAGTACAGGTTCATCAATCATGCCGCAGAAAAAGAATCCAGATTTCGCAGAATTGATTCGCGGTAAAACCGGTCGTGTATACGGAGATATGATTGCTCTGTTTACAATGATGAAGGGGCTTCCACTTGCTTATGACCGCGATATGCAGGAAGATAAATCAAGCTTCTTTGAGGCTTATGATACAGTTATTTCAAGTGTTCGTATTTTCACAGAAATGGTAAGAACTGCAGAATGGAATAAATCTGTTATGGCTGCAGGCTGCGATGGTGGCTATCTTAATGCTACAGATATAGCAGATTACCTTGTTCGCAAAGGACTTCCTTTCCGTACTGCTCATGGAGTTTCTGCAGGTCTTGTACGAATTGCAATTGAAAAGAACTGTAAACTTGAAGAGTTGGATTTCAGTGAATATGAAGCTGCGAGTCCACTTTTCGAAAAAGATATTTTTGATTTGATTAGGCCTGCAAAGTGTGTTGAAATCAGAAAGACAATAGGCGGACCTGCTCCGTCTGAAGTGCAGAAACAGATTGAAAAGCTTTCTGCGTTTGTAAAGGATAATACATCGGTTGAGGATGACCCGATCGATGATTATATAAAGGAGAATTAATTATGAAAAAAATTATTTGTGCCGCACTTTTAGCTGCAGCTGTGCTTGCTATGACAGGCTGTAAGAAATCAAAGAAGAAGGATGGAGCTGATGCAGTTTCTGCTCTCAAGACACGTGGAGTATTTGTACTCGGTCTTGATGATTCTTTCCCACCACTTGGTTTCCGCAGCGAAAATAATGAAGTTGTAGGTTATGATATTGATCTTGCAAAAGAAGTTGCTAAGCGTTTGGGTGTAGATTTCCGCGCACAGCCAATTGACTGGGATGCAAAGGAAATGGAACTTGAAACTGGTAAAATCGACTGTATCTGGAATGGTTTTACAATCACTGAAGAACGCAAAAATGCTCTTTCATTCACAGAAGCTTATTTGAACAACGATCAGGTTCTTGTTGTTCGTGCAGACAGTGGAATTAATTCTCTTGCTGATATGAAGGGAAAGACTGTTGGTATTCAGAGCGGTTCAAGTGCTCAGGAAGCTGTTGATGACAACGCTGATTTTGCTGCTTCAATTTCTAAATTGATTATGTTCAAAGATAATATTACAGCATTGAATGACCTCGACATTGGTGGTGTAGACGGTGTTGTAATGGACAGCGTTGTTGCAAACTATTCTATTGCTCAGACTAAAAAGCCTTTCAAAGTAATTGATGAATCACTTGCTAACGAAGGATATGGTGTTGGCTTTAGAAAGAATGAACCAGAATTGCGCGATGCAGTTTGGACAATTCTTAAAGAAATGCAGGCAGATGGTACTGTTGCAGCAATCAGCCAGAAATGGTTTGGTCGAAATATTTCTTCAATCAAATAAAGTAAATAAATGCCTGATAAATATATCAAGATGCTTCGGGCGATGCTTAACGGTTCAGTTACATCGCTTGAAGTATTTTTTCTAACAATCCTTTTTTCAATTCCTCTGGCACTTCCTATTGCAATGGGAAGAATGTCTAAACATAAGTTGCTTTCGGGAACTACAAATGTATTTCTTCTGATAATTCGTGGTACACCGCTTATGCTGCAACTGCTTGTAGTATATTTTGGACCTGGGCTTTTCGTGCGATGGCTTGTATTAAAAGGCTACTATGTGTCTTTCAGATGGAATCGCTTTGTTGCTGCGATTGTCGCACTTTCGATTAACTATGCGGCTTATTTTGCAGAAATCTACCGCGGTGGCATAGAGTCTATTCCAAAAGGGCAGTATGAAGCTGCTAAAGTTCTCGGTTATACTCCGGCACAGACTTTTTTCAGAATTGTTTTGCCACAGGTAATAAAACGAATTGTTCCTGCAATGGGCAATGAAGTTATTACTCTTGTAAAGGATACAGCTCTTGTTTCTGTTATTGGAGTCAGCGAGCTTTTGATGGTTGCAAAGGAAAGACAGGGCGCTTTGTTCTCGTTTGTTCCTCTTTTTATAGCTGGTGTTTTCTATTTTATTATGAACTGGATTGTTTCAATCGGCTTCCAGAAATTAGAAAAGAAGCTTGCTTATTATAACTGAGGCTGAGAATGGAAGAAATAATCAGAGTTGAAAATATCAAAAAGACTTTCCGCGAAAACCTTGAAATCTTAAAGGGGATTTCTTTTTCTGTAGAACGTGGTGAAGTTTTAAGTATTATTGGTCCTAGTGGTTCGGGAAAATCAACAATGCTTCGCTGTATATCTCAGCTGGAGACTGTAACAGACGGAACTATTAAAATCTGTGGACAGACTCTTGTTGAAAACGGAGTTTACGCAGATAAAAAAGCCCGCCATGAAATCATCTTGAAAAGCGGACTTGTATTCCAGAACTTTAATCTGTTTCCACATTATTCAGTTTTAAAAAATATTACTGCAGCTCAGATTCGTGTTTTAGGTAAATCAAAAGATGAAGCAGAAGCTGTTGCAATTGATTTGCTTAAAAGAATGGGATTGGAATCAAAGATAAACAATTATCCTTGTGAACTTAGTGGCGGACAGCAGCAGCGTGTTTCTATTGCACGTGCGCTTGCCTTAAAACCAGAAGTGCTTTTGTTTGACGAACCTACATCTGCACTTGACCTTGAGCTTACTGGTGAAATTCTTGCAGTAATTAAAGAGCTTGCTGCAGAAAAAATGACAATGGTTGTTGTAACTCACGAGATGGCCTTTGCCCGCGATATCTCAAGTCACATCATTTTTATGGATGGCGGCGTTATTGTGGAAGAGGGAAGTCCAGATTCTGTCATAAATAATCCGCAGATGGAGCGAACTAAAGCCTTCCTATCAAGGTTTAGCTCTTGAACAAATGCTTTAAATCAGTTATTATAGTGTCTCAATATACACAATAGGCATTTTTATGCCCTGAATAGTAAAAATTTGGTGCTGGAAACAGTGCCATGGAGGATATAATGGTCAAAATCAGACTTAAGAGATTTGGTGCAGCTAAGCGTCCATGCTACCGTGTAGTCGTTCAGGACTCACAGAAGCCACGTGACGGCGTTTGTATCGAAGAAATTGGAACTTTCATGCCAATCGCACAGGAAAAGGATCAGGTTTCTATCGATATGGAACGTGCAAAGTACTGGATCAGTGTTGGTGCACAGCCTACAGACATCGTTAAGAAGTTGATGAATCGCCAGGCTGCTAAGAAGGCAGAATAGTTTACAGAGAGGCTAGGAAAATGGAAAAAGACCTGATTGAATACATCGCAAAATCATTGGTCGATGATCCGTCAGCTGTATCTGTAAATGAAACTGAAGGCGAGAAAGGCATGGTGCTCCAGCTCAGAGTGGCAGATGGAGACATCGGCAAAGTTATCGGTAAATACGGTAGAATTGCAAAAGCCATGAGAACAGTTCTGAGTGCTTCAGCAGTAAAAGACGGTAAACGCTACAGTCTTGATATTCTTGATAACTAGTTGGGAATATTGCTGATGGAAAAAGCACAACTTGTGGTTGGATTCATTCGTGGAACTCACGGTTTTTCGGGTGAATGTAAGGTTGAGAGTGCCTCTGGAGAATATGAGCATCTGCTCGATTTGAAGGAAGTTACTTTAGTGCATGGCGATGAGCATAGAGAAACAAAGGTTGAATCGGTTTCTCTGGGACATGCAGTTGCCTATGTTAAGTTTGCTGGTATAGATTCTGATGAGGCTGTAATGAAATACCGCCACTGGGGAATTCAGGTACCGCGAAAATACTGCAAGCCTTTGAATAAAGACGAGTGGTATATTGAGGATTTACGAGATTGTTCCCTTATTTATGAGGGAAAGGACGCTCCGGCAATGTTGATTGCACCTGGCAGCAAGTATGCTGTTGTAGGAACAATCACAGACGTAATGGAAGGCGGCGGGGGTAACTTAATAGAAGTGTCACTCGCCGAGAGTTGTGACCGAAAGGTTCTTGTTCCTTTCAATAAAGAATTTATTGGTAAGGTTGATATTAAGAACAAAACGGTGCAATTGATGCACCTCTGGATTCTGGAGTAATTCCATGAGATTTACTGTGCTGACCTTATTTCCAGATATCGTTAGGGCTTTTTTTGAAAACTCAATCATGGCCAAAGCGGTAGAAAAGGAAATTATTGCTTACGATCTGGTGAACATCAGAGATTTTGCGACTGATAAACACCATACCTGTGATGACGGAACGTATGGAGGCGGCGCTGGCCAGCTTATGATGCCAGAACCGCTCTCAAAGGCACTTGATAGTGTAAATGCCCGCAAGAAGTATGTTATTTATGTTACACCAAGCGGAAAACAGCTTACACAGAAGGTTGCTGAAGAACTTAGTCACAAAGACGAACTTGTATTTATCTGCGGAAGATACGAAGGTATTGACCAGAGGATAATTGATTCGTATGTTGATCTGGAACTTTCAATTGGAGATTATGTAATGTCTTCTGGTGAAGTTGCTGCAACAGTTGTTATTGATACAGTTTACAGACTTGTAGACGGTGTTATTAAACATGAATCACTTGTAGAAGAAAGTTATTGTGACGGACTTTTGGAGTATCCACAGTATACTCATCCGGAAGAATGGAAGGGTATGAAGGTTCCTTCGGTTTTACTGAGTGGAAATCATGAGGAAATCCGAAAGTGGCGGCTTAAGAAGCGGCTGATGAAAACTATGGCTAATCGCCCGGATTTAATTGCCAGTGCGCGTGCCAAAGGACAGCTTACTGAAGAAGCCGAAAAGATGATTGAGGAAATATGCGAAACTGTCTTTTTGAAGAAGCAGAAAAAGAAGCGTTCTAAGAAAAGTAACAGCTAGGAGAATTGTCATGGACATTATTAAGACTATTGAAGAAACACAGAAGCGTCCTGGAGCTCAGGGCTTCAATGTTGGTGATACTGTAAAAGTTTACTTCAAAATTATCGAAGGTAAAACAGAGCGTATCCAGGTTTATGAAGGAATCGTTCTCTGCAAGAAGAACGAAGGTGCACGCCAGACTTTCACTGTTCGTAAGATTTCTTACGGTGTAGGTGTAGAACGTGTATTCCCTTATAACAGCCCACGTATCGTAAAGGTTGACGTAGTTCGCCCTGGTAAAGTACGCCGCTCTAAGCTTTACTACCTCCGCGATAAGATCGGTAAAGATGCTAAAGTTAAGACTTTGGTTGGTGGAAAGATTGCTGCTGAAATCGCTGCTCGTAACGCACGCGCTGAAGCTGCTGCTGCTGCTACTGAAGCTAAGATTAAGGAAGAAAGAGCAGAAGCTGCTGCAGAAAAAGCTAACGCTTCAAAATAATTTTCCGCTAGTTCAGCTAGTTGAAATCAAACCTTAATTTATGAAGACAGGACTTTCAGATATTGGAAGTCCTGTTTTTTTTATTTATAATGACAGTATGAGCACGCACAGTGTATCAATTCAGTCAGCTCGGCTTTCTCAAATGGGCGTGAATCGTCAGGTTCTGAAAGAAGGTTCATCTGTGCTTGTACGGGTAATTGGTGAGCGTGGTGGTGGAAAATATGAAGGTTCTGTTGCGGGGGTGCGTGTTCAGCTGTCATCATCAAAACCTCTGCGTGCTGGTGACTCTTTTGTTGCAACTGTTGGAATTAAAAACGGAACAATTGTAGTAACTCCAAAAGAGATGCCTGGAATATCTCAGATTTCGCTTACTTTTAATGAAGTTTCGCAAAATCAGTTGTATTCACTTCTTGAATCTTTAGGACTTCCGGCTGATAATCTTTCTTCTTCTATATTACAGTCTTTTAAGCAGATGGGCTTAAAGATGGACTCGGGGCTTGCAAATAAAATCAGAAATCTGGCACTTCGTTTTAGTGGAAAGGAAAAATCAGCAGCAGAAATTCTGAGTCTTTTAGCGCAAAAAGGAATTGATGCAGATGAGCAGGAAATAAAAGAACTGCTTATGCTTCTTACTGGAAATGCAGAAGACAAAAATGATGCTCAGTCAAATCAGAAATCAAAAGAAAAATTGATTAATAAAATCAACAGTACGGAAGGTGCCTGGTATCTTTTACCATTTGAATTAATTCAGATTGCAGATAATTGTGATGCAGGAGTTGAAAACAGGTCGGTTTTAGGTAATGGCTGTATAAGACTGTTATTCAATTCAGTTTCTGCATTAAAATTGTTGAATCTGGATTGCAATTATAATAATCAAAAATATCTTTTTAGCCTTTCTTATGAAAGAAATAAAATCAAAAATACATATTTTAATGTGAGTGGCGCAGAAAATCCTGAAAATCAGATTATCAGCTTAAAAAAGCACTTTATTGCAGCAGGCGTGAATCCGGGAAAAATTGTCTGGGCTGAAAAAGAAGAATTGGAAGGTAATGCCAGTGGACTTGAAACCTTTGTTACGTTTGGAGGTGAAGTCTGATGGATAAAAGAAGAAAAGCGATTGCTCTTAAATATATAGAAGGAACTGAAGCACCCGTAATTTTAGCAAAGGGTGAGGGCCGTAAAGCTGAGTTAATGTTATCTGAAGCTGAAAAAAGTGGAATACCTGTTACAGAAGATAAGGTTCTTGTAGATATGCTTGGAATTGCTTCTGCTGGTGATATTGTTCCTGAAAATACCTGGCAGGCTCTAGCTGTGATTTTTTCGTATATTTTGAACGGTCAAAAGGGGCAGAGTAAATAGTGAATACAAGAATAACCGGAAATGATGGTGAAAATCGTGCTGCTGCTTATCTTGTTTCAAAAGGATTTGAAATAATTGAGCGTAACTGGCGGACAAACCGTGGAGAAATTGATATAATAGCATATAAGAATGATATCTTAGTGTTTGTGGAGGTGAAAACTCTTCCAAACGGCACTTTTGATATGATTCAGAGAGAGTTAAATAATCAGAAACGTCAAAGAATCTTAAAAACATCTAAACGTTTTCTGTTAAATCATCGACAATATAGTAACAGCTATATCAGATTTGATGTAATTGTTATTGATATGCCGGGACTAGAACCGGTTTATCATATTGAAAATGCTTTTTCAGAATAAACGTGGGTGTCAAAGGGAGATTCTATGATTTCTGGTGGAAAATCAACAGGGGCAGCTACTCTTGTTCTGGAGCGAACCGAAACAATCGATTTGCCTCCTAGAATTCTTGAGTTAAGGAAGAAAATTCAAAGTCCGGAATATCTTGATAATGCAATTCAAAGAATTGCACAGGTGATTAGTAATCATCTGATTGAAGATCCTGACGAATTGAAATTTCGGGATTAAAATATGGATAGACGTCGCAATAGAAAGCATTCGAATAATTGGAATAATCAAAAAAGATCTGAGCAGTCACGTGAAAATAAACAGAAATCTTTTCAGTTTAACAAGGCTTTGTATGAAGATCAGGATGCTGAGCGTCAGAGAATTTCTGCTATTCAGAATGTTAAGGCGCGCGAAATTATCTGTCCTAAATGCGGGCAGCCGATTACAGATATTGCAAGTGCTATTGCAGACAAGTCTACCGGAGAACCTCTTCATTTTGACTGTGTATTGAATCAGGTAAAGCAGTCTGAACCTACGGGTGAAAACGAAAAAGTTGCATATATTGGTCAGGGACGTTTTGCAGTTCTTCATTATGAGAATATCCGTGACCAGCGTCATTTTACAATCAAAAAAATAATAGAATGGGAAAGCCGCGAGCAGCAGTCTCAGTGGCGCGAAGAATTAAGCGGATTATATAGTAAAATCAATTAATCATGCAGATAACCATTCTTTGCAAGGTGGTAGATAACTTTGGTGATATTGGAGTAGTTTACCGTCTTGCAAAACAACTTAAAAAAATCAAACCAGAAAATCAGATTAATCTCGTTGTTGATAATCTTTTGAGCTTTCAAAAGATTTGTAGTTCCGTACAGTGTGATGTACCGTTTCAGGAAGTTGAGAGCTTAAATATTTACGACTGGAATGCGTCGGATTTTTGTCATGAAGCTTTTTCTGCAGATGACGGGGCTTTGATGCCTGTTATTCTTGAATGCTTTCAATGCGGCCGTCCAGATTGGATGGAACGCATTTTATTTGAGGAAAAACTTCAGTGTACTGTTCAAATCATTATGATTGATTATCTTACTGCAGAAAAATATGCTGAAGATTTCCACTGTCTGCAGTCTCTTACCCGTAGTGCGAAAGTTCAGAAGGTAAATTTTATGCCTGGCTTTACTGAGAAAACCGGCGGGCTTGTAATTGATGATGCCTGGAGTGAGGTTCCAGGGTGGAATAGTGAAGGGCCTGTTCTTGTTTTCACTTATGAAAATGATTGGGGAGAGCTTGCAGCGGCTCTAGCTGATTATTGCATAGTCAACGGTAGAAAAGTTCTTGTTGCACAGGGGCGTGGTAAGGACAGTTTTATGCAGTCGTTTGCGAAGGTTATTTCGAGCCCTTCGACAAACTCAAGGACTGCAATCACCTTCGCAGAAGAATTGCCTTATCTGAATCAGACAGAATGGGATGAGATGATGAAGGGCTGTTCTGCTCTCGTAATCCGCGGGGAAGAGTCTATGTCGCGTGCCTGTCTTAGCGGTATCCCTTTTATCTGGCATGCATATCCTCAAAGTGATGAATATCAGCTGGTAAAGGTGAGGGCTTTGCTTGAGAGAATGAAGCCACATTTTGATGAAGAGGATTTTGAAATAGTATCAAAGACGTGGTTAAAGATAAATGGTTATAATGAAGTGTCATTGTCCGGCTTGACCGGACAATCTGCACAGGACTGTGATGTACAGAATATGTATATACAATTCTTCTCTTCCATTCCTCGCCTTGTTCCGGGCTTCCGGGACTTTGCACTCTCTCTTAGAAAAAACGGGGACCTTTGTGTCAACTTAATGACATACATTGAAAAACTTGATATAATATAGAAAATATTTTTGTAAATTCTTTTTTAGAGGTTTTATATTATGTTAATGACATCACAGTTAAAAGTTGGAACAGCTTTCATGTATGAAGGCAATGCTCTTATCGTACAGAAGATGCTCGGACAGCGTTCTGGTCGTGCCGGAATGGTTACAAGCTTCCGCGTAAAGAATCTTGTTACAAACTCAACTATGGATCTTGGTATTGATGCTGGTGAAAAGTTTGATGAAGTAGATCTCGAATCACACGTAACAAAGCTTTCTTACATTGACGGCGACACATTTGTATTCATGGATCAGGATACATACGAGCAGTTCGAACTCGCTAAGGAAGACCTTGGTGACTATGCTGGATACATCACTCCAGAAGATGATCTTGAAGTAAACCTTACATTCTACGAAGGAAAACCAGTAGGTATTGATCTTCCAGTTCGCGTTACACGTACAGTAACTTACTGTGAACCTGGTGTAAAAGGTGATACATCTGGAAAATCTTTGAAGCCTGCTACTTTGGATACAGGAATCGAAGTTCGCGTTCCATTGTTCATCAACACAGACGACAGAATCGTAATCGACACACGCGATGGTTCATTCCTCGAGCGTGCTAAGAACTAGCCTAAAATCGAAAATCTGTTTCAAAACGGGCTGCGATAGCGGGCCGTTTTAGGATTATCAAATTTTTTATAAAGACCGCTTTTTTGCGGTCTTTTTTTATAAATTTAAATTATTTGCTACCTATATATTCTCGTGTTATAATTTAAGAATCTACTTAAAGTCATGTCACAAAAATAAATCACAAAATGTTTACTCTTTATTTATAATGCAGGAGAATCATATGAAGCGTATGCTTGGGCTTATGGCTGGGGTAGTATTATCTCTGTCTTTTTTGGGATGTGGAAAAACGGCTGCTGTTCAACAGACAAAAGGTCCTTTGCCGGATAAAAAAGTTTCTGGTCCTATTTTGAATGTTGCTTTGGATGCAACTATTGATACGCTTGATCAGCAAGTCTCAGTTTATGCAACTTCTTTCGAATTAATTGGAAATATGATAGATGGCCTTATGCAGATGGCTGATGATGGATCTGTAAAAAATGCCTGTGCTAAAGAAATGCAGGTTTCTTCAGATGGTCTTCATTATACCTTTAAGCTCCGTGACGATGTTTACTGGTCTAACGGAGAGCCTGTTACTGCACATGACTTTGTTTATGGCTGGCAGCGTGCTATAGATCCAAAAACAGAATCTGAATATGCATTTATGATCAGCGATATTGCACAGATTAAAAATGCAACTGCAATTCAGGCAGGACAGATGGAGCCGAATCAGCTTGGTGTCCGTGCAAAAGATGATTATACCTTTGAGGTAGAATTGCAAACTCCGGTTTCTTACTTTGATCAGTTGCTTTATTTCTGTACTTTCTATCCTGCAAATCAGGCTTTTGTTGAAAAATGCGGCGATAAATATGCAACCAGTCCGGAGACCTGTCTTGCAAATGGTGCCTTCATTTTGACAGAATATAAACAGGGTGCTACTTCAATCTCCTTCATTAAAAATACTGCATATTATGATGCTGCAAAAGTTAAACTTGGCGGAATTCATTATGAGGTAATAGAGAAGAGTGATGAAGCTTTACGTAAATATCAGAGCGGGCAGCTGGACTTTGTTGAGATTTCAGGTGATGCTGTAGTTAAAATGCAGAATTCTCCAGAGTTTACACCTGTTGATTCCGGCTTCCTTTACTTCCTTACATTTAATTTTGATGATCCTAATTTTGCGAATAAAAATCTTAGACTTGCAATTGCAAATGGTATAAATCGTGAACAGATTGTAATTGATATGGCAGATGGTTCTGCTGCAGCTTATGGTGCGATTCCAAGAGGCTTTGCATTCTCTCAGTCAGGCCAGGATTTTACTCCTGCTGGTATAGAGTTCCCGGAATATTGTTCCTATAATCCGGATTTAGCTCGTGAATATTTTGAAAAGTCAAAAAAAGAACTTGGAAAGAAGACTCTTGAACTTGAGCTTCTCACTGCTAATGGTGAAACCCAAATCATCTGTTGTGAATCAATGAAAAAACAACTAGAAGAAATATTAGATGGGCTGACAATTACTGTACGGGCTGTAGAGAAGAAGGAACGACGATAAATCATGTCTTCCGGAAACTTCCAGTTTGGTCTTAATAACTGGGGACCTGACTATGCTGATCCTATGACATATCTTGCAATGTGGGTAACCGGAAACTCAAATAATATGGGTAATTATTTTAATCCAACTTATAACGCTCTTATTGCAAGCTGTACTGATGGTGAACTCTGTACCAAAATTGCTGAACGCTGGTCTGCATTGAAAAAAGCAGAAATCATGATTATGGAAGATGCTGCAATTTCTCCGGTCTATCAGAAATGTAATGCAAATCTTATTAAGAGTAATGTAAAAGGTGTTGCATTCCATGCGGTTGCAATCAATAAAATCTATAAAAGCACTACAAAATAGGGATTTAAGAGAGGTATAGGTTATGGAAGATATAAAGAAGAAAAAATATGGCCATCTAGCAATGCAGTTCTCACTATACATTCTTGCAATCCTGGCTGTGTTCTTTGTACTATTGTGTATTTTTATTGTAAAGAGCGTAAAATCATCTTCTCAAAGAGATTATTCAGATTTTAGTGAAAAGGTAATTGCCGAAGATGCCGGAAAAATCCAGTATTGGAATGAAGTTCTTGTTAATGACCTTCGAATTTATTCTGATAATGATGTTACTAAAGCAGGAAATAAAAACGAAATAATCAGCTGGCTTTTGTCGCATGAGAATATAAGAAATCCGTTGTTTAATTATGTAATGTTCTGTAGCCCGGATGGTGTTGGTTACGCAAGTGATGGAAGGATTCTGACTGTTATTTCAAAACCATTCTTCCGTTCTATTATGAACGACAAAAAGAAGACCTATGTTTCTGATATTGATTTTCAGGTAGATGGTACTGTCTGCTATTATATTGCTCGACCGGCTTATAATTCTGCCGGAAGCCTTATTGGAGTTTTTGCTGGTGCTGTAAAGCTGGATGAAATTGATAAGATGGTTGGTGAGCTTTCTATGGGCCGTGATGGAAAGGCTATTCTTGTCGGTTCAAACGGTGTACTTATTTCTCATATCCGTGGAATGAGTAAATATATGGACCTTTCATACAGTGACAAAGCCGGATATTCTGGACTTGATGTTATAGCAGTTCAGGCATGTGCAGGTAAATCTGGTGAAGGATATTACAGAGATCCAAAAGGAGTTTTGACCTTTGCTTCTTATGTACCGGTTCAGGGCACTCCATGGTCTGCCATTTTGACAATTCCACAGAAGCAGATTGAAGCGGTTGGCGATAAAATGAAGACTATGATTATCATTATTACAGCCCTTATTGGAGTTATAATTTCTGTAGTTTGTTCATTGATGATGATTGCCGCTGTAAAACCTCTTAAAGTTGTACGCGAATCTATTCACGAAATTGCAAGTGGCGATGCTGATTTGACACAGCAGATTGTTGTAAAGAGTAATAATGAAATTGGTGCTCTTGGAGATGGATTTAATGCCTTTATGGATAAACTCCGTACAATTATTGGTGGTGTAAAGGATTCAAAAGAGATTCTTGGAGACGTAAATATTGGTTTGCAGAAGCGTATTGAAGAGAATGGACGTTCAATCGAAGCTATTATTGGAGATTTGAGTGATATTGGTTCTCAGGTACAGAATCAGGCAGACAGTGTTTCTCAAACTGTAAGTGCGGTAGAAGAGATTTCGCAGAATATCCAGTCTCTTGAAAATATGATTGAAACACAGTCGAGCGGAGTAGTAGAAGCTAGTGCTGCTGTAGAAGAGATGATTGGAAACATCAGTAGTGTTAATAACTCTGTCGGATATATGGCTAAGTCTTTTGATTCTCTGATTCAGAATACAGAAGAAGGTATTCAGAGGCAGAATGATGTAAACGAAAGGATTCGTAATATTGAAGAACAGTCTAAAGCATTGCAGACAGCAAATAAAACAATCAGTGATATTGCGGGGCAGACGAACCTTCTTGCGATGAATGCGGCTATTGAGGCGGCTCATGCAGGTGAGGCTGGTAAGGGCTTTAGTGTCGTTGCAGATGAAATCCGTAAGCTTTCTGAAACATCGAGTGCTCAGTCTAAGACTATTCGTGAAGAGCTTTTGAAGATTGAAGGTTCTATTAATGATGTAGTAAATGCATCTCAAGCTTCTACAGATATGTTTGTGGAAGTAAGTAATTCTATTACGCAGACGCAGCAGCTTGTTCTTCAGATCAAAGGTGCTATGGAAGAACAGCAGGAAGGTTCAAAACAAATTGGTGATGCCCTTAAGCTTATGAATGATAATACAAGTGAGGTTAGGGCTGCTTCGCATGAAATGGCAGAAGGAAATAAGTCTATTCTTTCAGAGATTGATCAGTTGCGTAATACAACTGGTGTAATTCGTGAAAGTATGGATAAGATTTCACAGAGTGCCGGAGATATCAAGGAAACAAGTAATTCGCTGTCGGAAATTGCAGATAGCGTTACATCTGCTGTTGACCAGATTGGCGGTCAGATTGATTTGTTTAAGGTTTAAAATGATAAAGCCCGGTTATTTGCCGGGCTTTTTTTTATGATAGAACTAGATTAGTAGTCCTTCTTTTCTGTCTTGCGTCTCTTGTTAAGAAGCTTTCTCTCGAGAGTTGTCTTCTTCTGGTGGAGGGTAGCAGACGGTTTTTCGAAGTATTCGCGCTTTTTGTATTCGCGGATAATGCCTTCTTTTTCAACCATACGCTTAAAACGTTTGATTGCTTTTTCAAGGTTCTCTGAATCATCAACCATGATTGTTGCCATACTGTATTCACCTCCTTTTTTCGGTGGTTCCGATAATAGAACATAAATATATACAAAATTTACGTTTAAATCAATAGTCGCATTTAAAGAAATTGTAAAAAAAAGATACTTCCGCTCGCGTATCTTTTTTTTAAATTTTAAGTGTTACTGTTGACAGAAACAAAAAGTTGTGTTACTATCAGTAGTAACACAACAAAAGGAGTGAATACTTCTTACGAGGAGAAATAAAATGGAAAAAAGAGTATTAAAAGAATCAGAGAAAAAAGGAATCAGCCTTCAGGATTTACTCCTTACTGCTGTTCTTCTTGCTGCGGGTGCCGTTCTTAAGTTTTTTGCCGGTACATTTATCAATCTTTTTGGAATGAAGCCAAACTTTATTATTGCTATGTACTGTATGGCAATTGTTCTTATCAGACCAAAGGTATATTACAGCATTATTATCGGTCTTCTTGCTGGTGCAATCTGTCAGTTCTTCCCAGGTACTGCATATTTGAACTTTGCTTCTGAGCTAGCTGGTGCTTTGGCTATGGGACTTTTGATTTTCATTCCTGCTCATAAAAAGAGCACACGAATTGCATTTGATGTTGTAAGTACTTTTGTTAGTACTGTAATTTCTGGTGGACTTTATGTTGTTCTTTTGTTTGTTGTAATCAAGTCTGATCCATCCGCAATGGCTGCTTATGTACCTATCGTTCTTGGTACAGCAACTTTGAACTCTATTATCGTTGGAGCTCTTTATGTTCCTTTGATGAAAGTTTTGAAAAAGCCAATTGTTGAAGAAAAAGAAGAGCAGGTTGCATAAGAGATTCCCCGGTCAAGCCGGGGAATGACATTTCGTAATAGGAAATCAAAATGATTGAGATACAGGAATTAACTTTTAAGTATGCAGGTGCAAAGGAGAATGCACTTACTAATATTTCACTTGAAATTGAAAAAGGTGATTTTGTAGGAATCATCGGGGAATCAGGAGCGGGAAAAACAACCTTGTGTAACTGCATAAATGCCCTTATTCCTCATCACTATCGTGGAGACTTTTATGGTAGTGTAAAGATTGATGGAACAGATACCTTTGATACAAATACAAGTACACTTGCACTTAAGGTAGGTTCTGTATTTCAAGATATTGAAAGCCAGCTCGTAAGTTCTTTTGTTGAAGAAGAAATTATGTTCGGGCTGGAAAACTTTGGAGTTCCTCAGGATCAGATAGAAAGTCGTATTTCTTCTGCTCTTGAAGATTTGGGAATAACAGAACTTCGCCACAGAGAGATTTCTTCTTTGAGTGGTGGACAAAAACAAAAAGTTGTAATTGCTGCAATTCTTGCAATTGAACCGGATATTCTGGTTCTTGATGAACCTACTGGTGAACTTGATCCTGCATCATCAGTTCAGATTTTCTCATTGCTCAAAAAACTTAATGAAGAAAAAGGTATTACAGTTTTAATTGCAGAACAGAAAATCATGCTGCTTTGTGAATATGTTAAAAAGCTGATTGTTTTGGAAAAAGGCAATTGTGTTCATTACGGGGAAATAAGAAGTACCCTTACACATCAAAAAGAAATGGAAGAGGCTGGAATTAACTGTCCTCGAGTTCTTACCCTTACTGGAAAAATGGTAGATGAAGGACTTGTACCTGCATCCTTTTCAAAAGAAGACAGAATCTGTCTGGATGCAAACGAGGCTGCAGTCTTTGTAGAAAAATGTATTAAAGTAAATTCTGGGGCGGGGGCATAAGAAAATGAGTGAAACTGTACTTGAGTTTAAGAACGTATTTTTTTCTTATAACGAAACTGCAAATGTTAAAGACTTAAATGTTCAGATTGAAAAGGGGGCTTTTATTGCAATTACCGGTTCAAATGGTGCCGGTAAGTCAACTTTTTCAAAGCTGAGTAATGGATTATTAAAACCAAGCAGTGGTGATGTTTTTGTGCTTGGCGAAAATACAAAAAATAAGAAAGTAAGCGATTTAGCTAAACATATAGGCTTTTTGTTTCAGAATCCGGATAGACAGATTTGTTGTACAACGGTTCGTGACGAAATTGCATTCAGTTTGAAAAATAATAATGTTCCTGAAGAAGAAATAAAAGAACGGGTAGAAAAGACAATTCAGGAATTTGGATTTAAAGGCGATTCAGAACCTTTTAATATGAGTCGTGGTCAGCGCCAGAGACTTTGCCTGGCTTGTCTTATTGCGCTTAATCCTGAGATCTTAATTCTTGATGAGCCGACAACTGGTCTTGATTATCGTGAGTGTATGGAAGTAATGGGAAAAATCCGTGCATTAAATGAGGCTGGAACAACAGTTGTTATGGTATGTCATGATATGGAAGTTGTTCTTGATTTTGCAAAAGAAGTAATTGTTATGAACAGGGGCGAGATTCTTGCACAGGGAGCAACTCGTGATGTTCTTGGAAATAAAGATTTACTGAATAAGGCAAGACTTCTTCCACCTCAGATTGCTCAGACAGCAATGCTTTTGTCTGATGCAGGCGCAGGTGATTTTAAGAATATATTTACGGTTGAAGAAATGATTGCAAAAATTAAGGAGGCAAAATAATGAAAGGCTTTTTAGATTATCTACATGGAAATTCTGTATTTCATAAAATGCATCCGCTTGTAAAAATTTTTGCTTCAATTTTGATTTGTGCTGCAGCTTTCTGTTCATCAAATTATTTCTTTTTACTTGGAATAATTGTTTTTAATATTCTTATTGCTGTGATTGGTAACGGCGGAAAAGAGAAGAATGGACTTCTACTTAGAACCCTTGGAATTTTGAAGGGCTTGTTTAAAATGTCGGTTTTTCTTTTTATTTTGCAATTGCTTGCGATAAGAAGTGGAAACGCTATATTTTCAATCGGTGGCTTTGCAATTACAGATGTTGCAGTTCAGAAAGGTTTGCTTCTGGTTTTGAGACTTATGGGCGCAACACTACCACTTTCTATATTGATTTCAGTTACAAATTTGAATGATCTTTCAAATACCCTTGTTACTGTTTTGCATATTCCTTATAAGTATGCTTTTACATTTACAAGTGCAATTCGTTTTATTCCAGTTTTTTCTTCTGAAATGAGTGGAATTATTGAATCTCAGAAAGCACGCGGTGTTGATTTTGAAATCAAAAATCCATTTAAGAAATTTGGTATGATTCTGCCCTTGTGTTTTCCTCTGCTGATTTCTTCTGTTCGAAAAATTGAATCAACTGCAACTGCAGCAGAACTTCGTGGATTTTATCTTCGTACAAGAAAAAGCTGTACAAAGACTTATCCCGTAAAAGCAAGAGACATTATTTTCATTTTGCTTTCTAGTGCACTTCTGGCAGGTGGAATTATTATTTAATTCTCGTAGGTTTTAATAACTTCCTGCGCTAAAGCAATTCGCTTGAGGCCGCGGTCCATAGCTTCTTTTTCAAGATAGCGATGGGCTTCGGCTTCAGTCATTTTAAGATGTTCAATCAAAAGTAATTTAGCGCGATTTACGATTCGTATTTCTTCCATCTTATTCTTAAGCTTTATTGTCTGGCTTGAAAGAATCTGAACCTTATACTGAACTGCAATTGCAATTTTGACCATATTATAAAAATAAAATGGTTCAAAAGGTTTTGTTGCTGTAAGAATACCATAGCCTTCTACACGATAAGATATTTCATCAAAATGCTCGTTAGGAACAAGCAGGAGTACGGTAGAGTAGGAGTCTGCAATGTTGATGGCAAAATCTGTATCGTAACCGTCTCCAGAATCTGCAATAATAATATTGAAGGTTCGTTCTGTTGCGAGTCTACGTGCTTCGTTAAAGTCTGTAGTTGTCGTCAGATCAAATAACGGTGGTACAAGAAATGCGGAGATTTGAGTAATAATCTTATTATCGCGTGAAACTAAAAGTACGCTGTGACTTTCTGCTTCCATCAAAATCCTCAGCGGTTAGTTTCTACTGGTTCAATTACCAGCCCTAATGTTGATTTTATAAACTCACTGTTTTCAGCAATACGCTTTGCTTCTGCCAAAGATTTTGGAAGAGCTTTGAGCGTTGTCTGTTTTGTAATGCTTTCATCAAAAAGATTTTCTTCAACTGCAGCAGGTGGTTCAATCTTATTTTTGATTCCTTCAATTGCAGCATTAATCAAAAGTGTGAGTGCAATATAAGGATTACAGAGAGGGTCTGGAGATCGAAGTTCAAGTCTCTGTGTGCCCTGGCTTGAAGGCAGACGAATAAGGGTAGAGCGGTTTTCTTTTCCCCAGGAAATATATTCAGGAGCCTTGCTTGAGCCTAAACGATTGTATGAATTATCTGCAGGGTTCAGGAAGTAAGTCATTTCGTCTATGTGCTTTAGAATTCCACCAAGAATATATGGCAATAAATTCTGTGAATCATCTGTATTTACACCAAGTGCTTTGCGATAAGAAATGTTTATGTGCATTCCATTTCCAGCTTCACCTGCAATTGGTTTTGGAGAAAAATCTGCATACAAGCCATTGCTTGAAGCCTTAGTATTTACAATCCATTTGAAGGTTGCAACATTGTCAGCTGCTGTAAGTGCATCAGAATAGTGGAAGTCAATTTCATTCTGTCCCGGACCTTCTTCATGATGGCTGGCTTCAGGACTGATTCCCATCTGTTCAAGAGTAAAGCAGATTTCGCGGCGGATATTTTCTCCGTGATCTTCGGGTGCAATATCCATATAACCTGCTTTATCAAAGGTTTCTGTAGTTGGATTTCCATTTTCATCTAACTTAAAGAGGTAGAACTCAACTTCGGTTCCAACCATCATTTCAATACCACATTCTTCTTTGAGCTTGCGGCAGGCATTCTGCAAAATTGTTCGGCTGTCTTTTGAATATGGAGTTCCATCCGGTGTAAGAATATTACAGAACATTCGAACAACCTTTCCTGTTGCAGGGCGCCATGGAATGATTGCGAGGGTAGAAGGATCTGGCAAGAGGTATAACTCAGATTTTTGTGGACCTTCAAAACCTTCGATAGCAGAAGCATCAAATGGAATTCCATGTTCGAAGGCACGTTCCAGTTCGCTTGGCATTATAGAAATATTTTTCTGTTTTCCTGTAAGGTCAAAAAATGCAAGACGAATGAACTTTACGTCTTCTTCCTGAATAAAATCTAATACTTCTTCTTTTGTGTACATAATTACCTCTTTTAATTTCACTATATATTACTTTTCGCAGGCGCGCAAGAATTCTACAAAGAGTGGCCCTGCATTGTTTGGTCGGCTCTTAAATTCTGGATGGAACTGAACACCGACATGGAACTGACCTTTTATTTCAACTGCTTCAACAAGTGTATCATCTGGAGAAGTTCCGCTGACTGTAAGTCCGGCTTCTGTCATCTTTGTACGGTAATCATTATTGAACTCATAACGGTGGCGATGGCGCTCGTTGATGAGGTTTGCACCATATGCTTTTTCGAGTGTAGTTCCAGAAGCTACCTTACAAGGGTAAGAGCCAAGACGCATTGTACCGCCTTTGATTACTCCTTCCTGATTTTTCATAAGGTCAATTACTGGATGTTCGCAAAGTTCATCGAACTCGCGGCTGTTTGCATCTGCATAGCCAAGAACACTTCTTGCAAATTCAATTACTGCAATCTGCATACCAAGACAGATTCCAAAATATGGCATTTTGTGAGTTCTTGCATAACGGCATGAACAAACCATACCTTCAACTCCGCGGTGTCCGAATCCGCCTGGCAAAATGATTCCAGCACAGTCTTTGAAAATCTCTGGGGCTGTAGCATCTGTTACGCTGTCTGAATCTACCCACTTGATTTTTACATTTTTTCCAACTACAAAGCTTGCATGGTTGAGTGATTCTACAATGCTCAGATATGAGTCATGCAATTTTACGTATTTTCCAACAAGAGCAATTTGAATTTCTCCTTTGCGTGCATGAATGGTTTCTACCATCTTTGACCATGCAGCAAGTTCAGGATAATCTTTTCTTGTATTTTCAATGCCAAGGTCGCGGCAAACAACATCATCCATATTCTGAGCATGAAGCATGAGTGGTACTTCATAAAGACTCTTACAGGTTGTGTTGTTGATTACACAGTCTTCACCAACGTTACAGAACAAGCTGATTTTCTTGCGGATATCGAGAGGAATTTCTTCATCGCAGCGGGCTACGATAATATCCGGATGAATACCAACGGCCATGAGCTCTTTTACAGAGTGCTGTGTTGGCTTTGATTTAAATTCATCTGAACCACTGATGTAAGGTACAAGACAAACGTGAATAAAGAGACAGTTGCGGCGCCCAACTTCAATTGCAAGCTGACGGATTGCTTCAAGGAAAGGCTGGCTTTCGATATCACCAATTGTACCACCAACTTCTACAATACTTACATCAGCCTGAGAAACTTCAGCATTTTTAAGAATAAAATCTTTTATTTCATTTGTTACATGAGGAATAATTTGAACAGTCTGTCCAAGATATTCTCCCTGACGTTCCTTGTTTAATACATTCCAGTAAACACGACCACTTGTCATGTTAGAATATTTTGTGAGGTTTTCGTCGATAAAACGTTCGTAATGTCCAAGGTCAAGGTCTGTTTCTGCACCATCATCTGTAACAAAAACTTCTCCGTGCTGGAAAGGGCTCATTGTACCCGGATCGACGTTCATATATGGGTCAAGCTTCTGTGATGCAACTTTAAGGCCTCTGCATTTTAAAAGGCGTCCGAGTGAGGCAGCTGTAATTCCTTTTCCAAGGCCGGATACAACACCTCCTGTTACAAAAATAAATTTACTCATATCTTTTCTCCCATCTTAGTTATGAATTCTTAAATCGTGATTGATATCAACTACGCTTACGTTATCTAATGTGTATGGACTTGCAAGACAGTCTGCGAGTGCGTTAGCAGTGTCCAAAGCTGTAAGACAATCGATATCTCGTTCTACTGCAAGACGGCGGAGCTTTACGCTTTCGGCTACAGGGTCGCGTCCTTTTGCAGATGTAGAAACTACATAAACAACTTTTCCGCTTTCCAGAAGAGTCATTACGTTGTCATTGTAATTTTCGTGAACTTTTGCAACGTGGGTTACTGGCATGCCACTGCGTTCAATTGTTGAGGCATTTCCGCTTGTTGCATAAAGAGTAAAGCCAAGATCATAAAACTTTTTTGCAAGGGCAGGAAGTTCTGGAAGGTCAGATTCACGAACTGAGAACAGAATGCCGCCTTCTTTAATCATCTTCCATCCTGCAGCAACCATTCCTTTAAAGAGAGCTTCTTCGCGGGTAGGGGCAATGCCGAGAACTTCACCAGTTGATTTCATTTCTGGGCCTAGATGTGTATCCACATCCATCAGTTTTTCAAAGCTGAATACTGGAACTTTTACGGCACAATAATCTGGTTTACGATAAAGACCTGTTCCATAACCAAGTTCACGAACTTTTTCTCCGAGCATGGCGCGGGTTGCAAGGTCAATCATTGGTACACCAGAAACCTTACTTAGATAAGGAACGGTACGGCTTGAACGTGGATTTGCTTCAATAATATAAAGATCATTGTCGTAAATAAGATACTGAATATTTACAAGTCCTTTTGTTCCAAGTGCAAGTGCAAGGTCTGTAGATTGTTTTACAATTTTTTCTTCAATTTCTGGAGTAAACTGACCTGGATACACTGCAATTGAGTCACCTGAGTGAATACCAGTGCGCTCAACGTGTTCCATAATTCCAGGAATCAAAACATTTTCGCCGTCGCAGATACAGTCTACTTCGAGCTCAGTTCCTTCCATATATTTGTCGATAAGAACCGGATTTTCAATTCCCTGACGTAGAATGATTTTCATGTATTCTTTTACATCTGCATTGTTGCGGGCAACAATCATGTTCTGACCGCCAAGTACGTAGCTTGGACGCATAAGAACAGGGTAGGTGATTTTTGCAGCAGCTTCGAGGGCTTCTACTTCTGTAAACACTGTGAGTCCGCGAGGTCTCTTAATGTTGAGCCTGTCGCAGAGTTCTTCAAAACGTTCACGGTCTTCGGCAAGGTCGATTGCATCTGCAGAAGTTCCGAGAATACGTACTCCCTGACTATCCAGATATTTTGCAAGTTTTATTGCAGTTCCACCGCCAAATGCAACTACTACACCAAGAGGTTTTTCATCGTTGATTACGTTCATAACATCTGGTGGAGTGAGTGGTTCAAAATAAAGCCGGTCTGCAGTATCGAAGTCGGTACTTACAGTTTCCGGGTTATTGTTGATGATTGCAACTTCGTAACCAAGTTTTTTGAGGGCGCGTACACACTGAACGCTCGCGTAGTCGAACTCAATTCCCTGACCGATTCGGATAGGGCCTGAACCAAGTACAACGATTGTTCCTTTTGATTTTGCAGAATCATTAGTAGGCTGCATCATGAACTCCCGAGATTGCTCTACCACTAGGCTCATCCATGTTTTTCCATGCTGCATCCCATTCGAGGGCTTTTGCTGTTGAACATGCAACTCCGGCTTCGTGTGGAACACAACGTGCTGCACTATCGCTTGGGAAGAGGCGGCTGTAGATTTCGCGGTAGTAATATTCCTCTTTTGTTTTTGGAGGATTTACAGGGAAGCGGTTTTCGCGACGTGCAAACTCTGCGTCGCTTACCTTTTCTTCTGTCATCTTCTTGAGGGTATCAATCCAGTTGTAGCCTACGCCGTCTGAGAACTGCTCCTTCTGGCGCCATGCAATGCTTTCTGGAAGCAGATCTTCAAAGGCTTTTCGGAGAATCCATTTTTCCATTCTCTGTTTGCCATCTGGTAATTTGATGTTCATTTTGTCGCTTGGGTTGAGGCCCATTGCGATGTCGATAAAGTCTTTATCAAGGAATGGAACGCGGCCTTCAACACCCCATGCCATAAGAGATTTGTTTGCACGGAGACAGTCGTAAAGATGAAGTTTACTCATTTTACGTACAAGTTCTTCATGGAACTCCTGTGCATTTGGTGCCTTGTGGAAGTAAAGGTAACCACCGAAAAGCTCATCACTACCTTCGCCCGAAAGAACCATCTTAATTCCCATAGATTTGATTACACGCGCAAGCAGGTACATTGGGGTAGAGGCACGAACTGTTGTGATGTCGTAAGTTTCGATGTGGTAAATTACATCTGGGAGAGCATCAAGGGCTTCCTGAATTGTAAAGTGTACTTCGTGGTGAACGGTTCCGATATAGTCTGCGGCCTTCTGAGCAGCGATAAGGTCTGGAGAACCTTCAAGTCCGACTGCGAATGAGTGGAGCTGTGGCCACCAGGCTGCTTCCTTACTGTCTGTTTCAACACGTTTTTTGCTGTATTTTTGTGTGATTGCTGCGATGATTGATGAGTCGAGACCGCCGGAAAGAAGTACGCCGTAAGGAACGTCGGACATCAACTGGGCTTTTACTGCAGTTTCGAGTCCATTACGTACTTTTTCGATTACGCTTGGATTGATAACTTCGCCTTTTTCATCGGTTGCTTTTGGTGCGTTTTTAACTGCATCGAAAGTTTCCCAATCGCGGTGATACCATTTTACTGGTTTTTGTGTAGCATCCTTACTCCAGAGATAACTTCCGTTTGGGAATTCTTCAATTGTCTGGCAGTCGCCTTCGAGAGCTTTGAGTTCGCTTGCAACATAATAGCGGCCTGCTTTGTCCCAGCCCTGATACAAAGGAATAACACCGATTTCGTCGCGTGCAATCAGATATGTGTCGTGCTCGCTGTCATAAAGTGCGAATGCGAAGATACCAGAAAGCTCTTCAATCATCTTTGTGAAATCACCAGATTCACGGTATTTTTTATAAAGCGGAATAATAACTTCGCAGTCACTTCCAGTTCTGAACTTATATGAGCCATCAAACTTTGCTCGGATTTCCTTGTGGTTGTAGATTTCACCGTTTGCGGCAAGAATGATTTTTTCATCATCGCTGACCAAAGGCTGCTTTCCAGAAAGAGGGTCTACGATAGAAAGACGTTCATGGCTTAAAATAGCATTATTACCGGTATATACACCGCTCCAGTCTGGACCACGGTGACGAATTTTCTTAGACATCTCCAGAACCTGCGCACGAAGTTCTTCTTTCAAGCCTTCTGCAATAGGCGCGCTACCACTACTTAAATCAAATGCTCCTACAAAGCCACACATATACAAACCTCCAGATCTTCGGGTCAAGCCCGAAGATGACACAAATAAAAAAAGAGGTCGTAGACAGAACCCCTGTTGTTTTCAAGGATTTTATCTACGACCTCTTTGTCGTTTCTACTATATTATCGTTTTAAACGTTGATTTGCAATACTTTTTAAATCTTATGTTATTAAATCTTATTTACACCGTCACATTTTGAAATTGTGCTGATTGAACCATCCTCATTGTATTTGAATTCAACAACACAAACGCTGCGATGGAAAAGACTTCCGCCTGGGAGTTCATCTGTATGATAGAACAAATAAGAATGTCCCTTAAAATCAGCGATACCAGGATGATTTGTAAAACAAGGACCTTCTTCCATCAAAACTCCGCCGTAAATCCATGGACCTGTTGGAGATTTAGAGGTTGAGTAGGCAAGGTGCTCGTTACGTTTTTCACCTTCGGCAAAGGCAGCATAAACCATATAGTAAAGTCCATTACGTTTGTAGAACCATGGACCTTCGCCGTAAGTTGTTCCAGTGTCGTGACTTCCTTTTGCAAAGGCTTCTTCTGTCATAGGAACTTTCTGGATGCCAACTTCTTTGTTGTATGAAATCATATCTTCGTTCAAAAGCACATAGCGCAATTCCGGATTTCCAAAATAGAGATATGCCTGTCCGTCATCATCAATAAAAACAGTCGGATCAATATCATTCCAGTCGCCTTCATCAATAAGAGGGTGGGTGATATCTTTAAATGGACCAGCCGGATTATCTGCGATTCCTACGGCAATTGCCATTCCATCGTTCTTTTTGTGAACAGGGCAGTAAAGATAAAATTTTCCGTTGCGTTCGATACACTGTGGAGCCCATGCGCGGTCATCTGCCCAATAAATATCATTCAAAGAAAAGATTTTTCCATGATCAGTCCAGTTCACCATGTCTTTTGTAGAAAAACATCGCCAGTCTTTCATTGTATAAAAGTTATTTTCAAGCTGATCTTCGTCGTGTGTTGTGTACAGATAAAGAGTGTCTCCATAAACCATAGGAGCCGGGTCAGCGGTATAGATGTTTTTGATTATTGGATTTGAGTGAAAAGTTTTTTCTTCCATTTTTGTAATTTCCTTAATTTCAGTTTTTTTGATGCAGCCAGATATTGTAGCTGCAGCCAATATTAGCATAAACGCTAATAAAAAAGAATTGTTTTTCATGATTTATAAATAATATCAAAAATATAATAGAAAAAAATCAGCAAAATAACTGAAAATTTATTGAAAGTTACAGTATTCATGTTATGCTTAAGTAGAGTTATGTGTAGAAATTTAGGGATTTGACTGCAAAGGCGACCGTTTTGTAGTAGAACTCTACTCAAAATTCTACTCTGTTAAACTACACGTCGGGTTACAGACTGCGGCTTCCGTGTTACGATTTTGAATGTAAGCGGGAAACTGCTAAGGAGAATTAATATGAATGCAGAAAAAACTGGATTTTTGATTTATGAATTACGAAATCGAAAGGGACTGACTCAAAAGGAGCTTGCAGAACAATGTAATGTAACCGACAAAGCTGTTTCAAAGTGGGAGCGTGGTGAAGGTTGCCCGGATGTGACAGTACTTCCTAAACTTGCAGAAGTATTTGGAGTTGAAGTTGAGTCGATTATGAACGGCGAATTGCCTGTGAGTCAGGATGTGAGCGGAAAGAAAATTAAGGAGTATAACTTCCGCCAGCCAGATCGTTATCCGCGTTATATGCAGCGGGAGCTTTGGATTCTGGGCGAGGATATCTGCCGGCTTATAAATCATGAATTTACTGCCATGATGAATGAGCGCTGTGATTTTTCTGTGTCACTTGTGGATCAGATGATTAATTCCGAGTTTTTACATTCGATTCCGCAGAAATGTTTTTTCTATGATTTTGATTATTCGAATGCAGGTTTTTCTATTGAAGCAGATGCTCAGATTGCAAAGGCACTGCTCAAACAGGATTGTACGAAATACGATGCCATCACTGATTTTGATATTGATGTTTTTAAGAATTATTTTATAAAGACTGTATGCGGAATGCTTAAGGAAGAAATCTGTCGGCGCACAGACGGGAAGGTTTCAGACGAAAAGTTTGAGCTGGGAAAAGCTGTGGCTGCAGGAAACTCAAATACAACTCGTCAGGAAGACAATCGCATGATGCTGCTGCTTGCTCTTAAGGGAAATGTTGCCGGTCAGGAAGGCTGGATAAATCTTCAGTTCAGTGACACTCTTCTTGAAGAAATGATGATGGGCGGCTTTTTTGGTGACGGCGGAAATGCAGGAACTGTCGGTGGAAAAATAAGATTTCAGAATCTTTCAAATATAAAAAGTCATCAGCAGCCGGACAATGTTTTTGTTGAGCTTGGAAGATTCCGTCCGGAAAATGTTTCTCTTGAACCGGGCTTGATTTTAATTCTGGATAAAAAGGAAAATGAAGGACTGAATCTGGTTTATGAGAACCGTGTAATCCACACTGGTAAAACAGTTGCAATTGATGAACTTTTCGGAATGAGAATTGCTGAAAATCCTCAGCTGAATGAAATCATCTATGACGAAAAAGATTATATTTCCATTCAGCTTGGAAGCGCTTACCTTTCAAAAGAAGAAGTTGCAGGCCTGCATCAGGGCTCTTATGTTATTCTGAAACAGAGGGCTGGAGAGTTTGCACAGATTATCCGCTCAGGCAAAATTGTTGCACGCGGCGAAGTTTGCATTGCCGATGACACTTTTGCAATCCGTGTGGTTGAGTCATGCTGAACTTGATTTAGATTCCGAAACAAGTTCGGAATGACAGTTTTACTGCTTACTGCACAGTAACCTGAGCGCTCTGAAGTTTGTAGTATTCACCGTGTTTTGCCATAAGCTCGTCGTGTGTGCCGAGTTCTACTATGCCGTGGTCATTTACCACGGCAATTTTGTCTGCATTTTTGATGGTGGAAAGACGGTGTGCAATTACAAGAGTAGTGCGACCTCGGGAAAGTTCATCGAATGCGTGCTGTATCTTGATCTCGGTCGCGGTGTCTAAGGCGGATGTCGCTTCGTCGAGTATTAAGATTGGGGGATTTTTGAGGAAGCAGCGGGCGATTGAGACGCGCTGTTTTTGTCCGCCGCTGAGCTTAATACCGCGCTCGCCCACCACGGAGTCGTAGCCGTTAGGCATTTTCATGATGTCTTCGTGGATTTCGGCACGACGTGCTGCAAGCTCAATTTCTTCCTGTGAAGCGTTCGGTTTTCCGTATGCAATATTTTCGCGTATAGTTCCGGCAAAAAGAAAAACATCCTGCTGTACAATTCCAATCTGAGTACGGAGGGATTGCTTTTTTATCTGATGAATATCAATTCCGTCGAGGCTGATTGAGCCGCTTGTAATTTCATAAAAACGTGGAATGAGATTACAGATTGTGGTTTTTCCACCTCCACTTGCACCAACGAGTGCAAACTTTTCACCGGAATGAATTTCGAGATTTACATTCTGTAAAATAGGGAAGTCTGGAGTATATGAAAAATCAACATTTTTAAAACTGATGTTTCCGCGGGCAGAAAGAATCTCTACTGCATTCGGAGCATCGGCTGGTTCAGTCTCTGTGTTCATAAGTTCAATGAATCTGTTGAAGCCTGCCATACCGGTTGCAAACTGTTCTACAAATCCGTTTAAACGTTTAATTGGACCTACAAAACTTGCAACAAATAAGTTAGCGGCAACTAAATCTGGGAGCGTCATTTTTCCCTGCATGATAAAATATCCACCAACTGCAATAGTAAGAAGTGAAAGAAGATTATTACAGAATTCGATGTTTGAGAAAAAGCTTGCCATATAGCGGAAGCGGCCCTGCTTTGCGGCACTGTACTGTTTGTTGTAAACGGCGAAGCGTTCTCGTTCAAAATCTTCGTTGCAAAAGCCCTTTGTTACGCGGATTCCCGAAATGCTGGATTCAAGTCCTGCGTTTACTTCGGCAGTTGTTTCTTTTACTTTTGTAGAAGCCTGAGTAAGATTTTTTCGTGAAGTATAAACTATAAAGAAAATCAGAGGCAGCATGATAAAGACAATTATCGCAAGTTCCCATCTGATGGTAAGAAGAAGTACAAAGGAACCGATGAGATTCAGCATTGCGATTGAAAAATCTTCTGGACCATGGTGTGCGAGTTCTGTGATTTCAAAAAGATCTGTGGTTGCACGCGACATGATTTTACCGGTTCGGTTTGTATCGTAAAAACTGAAGGGTAACTTTTCCAGATGATCAAAAACATCACGCCTCATATCCTGTTCAACACGATTTCCAAAAACATGGCCCCAGTAGGCTACAAACCAGTTGCAGGCTTTATGAAGACAAAATCCTGCAAAAAGAATTGCCACGAGAATTAAAAATGTTCGAAGCTGATGATTGGGGATCAGTGTGTTTAATGCATAACGGGTGAACATTGGAAAGGCAACATCTATAGCGGCCATAAAAAATGCGCAGATCATATCAGCAATGAAGAGACCCACGTGAGGTTTGTAATACGAGAAGAAAATCTTAAGCGGATGTTTTGTGTAGTCCATAGGGGTAGTGTAACATAAATTTGACCAATAACGAACAGTCTCTTATACTTTTTATTATGAATATTTCATTATATACGATAACATCCTTTTCTATTATATTGCTTTTTTCTTTGGTCCTTTCAATCCAAGATATAAAAAAACTGGAAGTCAGCATTCATCTTCAGTGGGCATCAATTTTTGCAGCCTTAATTTGTCATATGATTTTTAATCGAGAAGGAATGTGGATTTATATTCTCTCGAGTATGATTTGCGGAACTTTTTATTTTGCCGTCAGAAAAATTACAAAAGGAAAACTAGGACCGGCCGACGTTTGGTTCGGATTTTTTCAGGGGTTATTTTTGATTCCTCGGTTAATTCCTTTTTGTTTTATAATTGAAGATGTAGTTGCTTTAATCGTCATAAATAAAAAGTTCGGCAAAAAGCCTTTTGCTTTTATTCCTTTTATGAGTATTGGTTTGATTGTTTGTTATATTATACAAAACGTGACTGTGTAGAAAAAAGAAAGCCCGGTTTTCACCGGGCAAATATTATGAGTAAAAAGATGCTAAACTAAAGGGCTAATCTTGAAGAGCCTCATATCCCTCTTCACCAGTTCTTACTTTTACAACATTCTGAACATCGTATACGAAAATCTTTCCGTCGCCGATGTGGCCTGTGTATAGAACTTCCTTAGCGGCTGTTACTACGAGGTCAACTGGAACTTCGCTGACTACGATATCAACCTTGATCTTTGGAAGAAGTGTCATATCCATTTCAACACCACGGTACTTCTGAACGTTTCCGTGCTGCTGTCCGCAACCAAGTACATTTGTTACTGTCATACCTGTTACGTTGATGTCGTTCATTGCAGCCTTGAGTTCGTCGAACTTGCTCTGGCGTGTAATGATTGTAACCATATGGAACTTTGCATCTGGGCGAGCTGTTGCCTTTGCAACTGGAACTGCCTTTTCAACAGGAACGCTTTCTCCTGATGCAGGGCTGTCTCCGCCAAGAACCTGTGGAGCCATGATGAATCCTGCGTAGCTTGAATCAATACCGTGTTCGAGCTTATCAAGACCGATGATTTCTTCTTCACGGCTTGCACGAAGTCCATGGAGCTTCTTGATCAATGTGAAGGTAATCAGCATACAAATTGTTGTCCAAACAAGGATTGCAGCTTCACCAACAAACTGAACACCAAGGTGATGGAATCCGCCACCGTAGAATACACCACTTTCAACATTGAACAAACCATCGCTCAATGTACCCCAGATACCGTTTGCAAGGTGAACTGCAACAGCACCAACTGGATCATCAATGTGGAGCTTCATATCAAGGAATTCAACAACTACTACAACGATAATACCTGAAACGATACCGATGATGCTTGCACCAAGTGCATCAACTGTGGCACATGTAGGAGTAATAGCAACAAGACCAGCAAGTGAAGCGTTGAGTGTCATAGAAACATCAGGCTTACCGTTCTTTACCCAGGTAAAAATCATTGTAGTAACTGCAGCAACTGCGGGGGCAATTGTTGTAGTTGTGAAGACAGCAGCAAGACCACCAACTCCAAGAAGCTGTGTACATGCAGCGCCGTTGAAGCCGTACCATCCGAACCAGAGAATGAAAGTTCCGAGAGCACCGAGTGTCAAAGAGTGACCAGGAATAGCGTGTACCTTTGTTACCTTTCCGTCCTTATCGTAATCATACTTTCCGATACGAGGACCAAGGAAGATTGCACCAATCAATGCAGCTGTACCACCAACTGAGTGAATTGCAGCACCACCGGCAAAGTCTACGAAACCAAGCTGAACGAGCCAGCCCTGTGAGTTCCAAACCCAACCAGCTTCGATAGGGTAAACAATTGCAGAAATTACAGCAGAGTAGATACAGTAAGCAGAGAACTTAGTTCGTTCTGCCATAGAACCAGATACGATTGTTGCAGCTGTTGCACAGAATACAAGGTTGAAAACGAATGCTGACCAGTCGCCTTCAGCGAAGTTTGTAAACAACTGCATATTTGGTTTACCAATTACACCAAAGAAATAATTTTCACTCATCATCAAACCGAATCCGAGTAACATAAACATAGGAGTTCCGATACAGAAATCCATCAGGTTTTTCATAATGATGTTTCCCGCATTCTTCGCTCTTGTAAAACCTGTTTCAACCATTGCAAAACCGCACTGCATAAAGAATACAAGTGCAGCGCCGATTAAAAACCATACACTCCAAACTTCAGACATATAAACCTCCATAAGTAAGCTAGTTTGGTAGGGGAAAGCCTTCCCCTCGCTCGCACTGCGTTGCTCGCTACCCCTTCTAGCGGGGACACCCCGCAACGCCCCGAAAAAAAATAACGGCGACAATTTCAGACATTGTGCACAAATGCCCGACATCATCGCCGCCAAAAAAATAAGCGCTGCGGATAACTAACGTTAGTTAGAAACGTAGTATACGCAGCGCCATTGCTATGTTTATAAAAAGAAAAGAGGTCGAAGGATTATTCCTACGACCTCTTTGTCTTAGATGTTTTTCTTTATATCGAAATTAAAAAAAGTTGTCAATAACGTTTTTATAATTTCTGGAAAGAATTTTTGATTTTTACAGCTGTCTTAGTTTGCAGAACGGCTGTAGTCTGTTACGTTATCCCAAGAAAGTGGGGTAACTATTTTTCCTTCACTATCTACTTTAGCATGATCTGGATCTTTTTCATCAACCAGGAAATACCAGTAGTTTTCTGCTGTTGGATATTTTTCAACATTTTCAGCAACAGGATTTCCAAATGAGTCATCCCATGTAACATCTACCATCTTCCATTGTCCTTTGTAATAAAGCTCTGTCCATGCATGATTAAGATTTGCTGAAACCTGATAAGCGGCCTTTACTCCTAAAAGACGGGCCAATGCAGTATAAAGATCTGCATAGCCTTCGCAGACGCACATTCCATATTTAAGCACATGCAGAGCATCCTGTCGTTTTCGCTTTGTAGTTGATGTTGTTGTGAAGCTGACATAATCATAGTGACTTCTTCTGGCTTCCCAGTCATATAAGGCTTGGAGTTTCATACCAAGTGTTGCATCCGATGGTAATTCTGCCATTACCGCATTAAATGCGTTTGTGATAAGGAAATCATCGCATTGACAGTTATCTGAAGGCAAAAGATATGCACTGTCTGCAGAAGATGTGTTGAAGTTTGATTGGTTTATTACATAAAGATATGTTGATTCTCCTGCGTTACGAGGAAGATTCCAAGTAGCACAGGCTCCTTCATATCCATCATAACTTTCATTGAATGTAACATCTCCCTCTTCAATCCAAATATCATATTCTCCATCACCAAAGTGTAACCAGATTCTCTGTTCGAAATCTCCAGACGGTAAAACAATATATGCCTGATATGGATAATCAGGATTATAAGAACCGTCTGTTTTTAAATAACCATCACCTCGTTTCCGCATAAATAAAACTGGATTTGTATTTGTTGCAGTGCCTTTCAGAACAAAGAAACCATCCGCATAAAAATGACTATATCTTGGAGTAGGGGAAACAAATTTTATATTATTTGTATCAGTAAATGCAGTATTATCATATTTTGTAATTTTCCCTGTAAATGTATGTCCATTAATAGTTACAGGATCTGTAAGATAATCTGAACCGTGAACTTTTACAGTTTGATTTGAAGCTGTAAATCCATCAATTGATGCAGTAACGGTGAAAGTGCCTTTTGTATTTCCTGGAGTAAAAAGACCATTGCTGTCGATACTTCCGCCTGTTGAAGTCCATGTTACATCTTTATCAGGAATAACAGAACCATCAGAACGTAAAGCTTTTGCTGTAAATTGGATTGTATCTCCGTTTACATAAGTTTCCTGAAGTCCTTTTGGATAGATATCTACGGATGCAATTTTATTTGGAGCAAGGGTAATGTTGTCGAGATATGCTGCATTAGTTAGAAAATAGCCGTAATAATACAATTCTTCATCTGTTCCAACCCAAAATTTAACTGTATGGATTCCTGCTGAAAGAATTAGAGATTCTTTTTGCCACATCTGTCCATTGCCATAAGTTTCAAAAACTGGCTCTGAATTATCGTCGATAAAAACTCTTAAATAATTCTTATGAAGTACGCCTTTATCGTATGTATATTGCAAATCACATTTATAATCAAATGAAAGTGTAGAGTCTTCTGTGACAGTAATATCATGAATTGTCATTGCAGATGAACCAACGCGAACATTTTCATCAATTTTATCTGAAAAAACGGAGCTTGTGGTGGCCATGGCAAGCTTTATTACTTTTCCATGAGTATCTACAAGAGCATCTCCATACTGAGGCCATTTTGCAAATACAGGATCCCTGTCAACTATTTCTGCTGCCAATCCCTGTCCTAGTACCTCCCAATTAGGATCCCCGAAAAGAATATCATTAATTTCAGGTAATGGTTCATCATAATTTTCTCCACCACCACTCGCAGGTTGTGGACATCCAGTTAGCAATAATGAAAAGCCAATCATCATTGCTCCAATAAACTTTTTTGATTTTGCAGTTTTTTTCATAAAAAAAATCTCCTCTAGTTTCTATTATATAACTAGAGGAGACTTAGGTCAAAACTTAAAATGCCAATAATGACGTTTTTTTTAGCGTACGCTGTAGAGCAAGTCGCCGTAGCTTGGGAATGGCCACAATTCTTTTGGTGTGATTACTTCAAGTTCATCAACTACTGCGCGGAGTTCGCCCATTGCGGCAAATACACTTTCGCGGTAGAAGAGTGAGATTTTGCCTGATGGAACACCGCTTGCACCAAGTTCTTTTGCATCGAGTACTGCTTTTTCGAGAGCTGCAGTCTTTTTGTAGATGCTGCTTGTGAGTGATGAAACCTTGCTGAGTGTTTCTGTTTCGTAAGTTGCGTCTACATCACCACTTGCTTTCTTCAAGCCGATTGTTTCTGCGAGTGAAGTTGCATATTTGCTTGCGGCTGGAAGAATGAACTTGTTTGCCATTTCGAGCATTGTTTCTGCTTCGATGTTGATAATCTTTGAGTAATTCTCGTTGTGAATCTCGTAGCGGCTTTCGAGCTCAACCTTGCTGTATACACCAAACTTTTCGAATACTTTAACGTTCTTTTCATCAAGAATGTGTGGAAGAGCTTCTGGTGTAGATTTGAGGTTGTAAAGACCGCGTTTTTCAGCTTCTTTAACCCAAGAATCATCATATCCGTTTCCGTTGAAAATGATTCTCTTGTGCTCTTTGATTGTTTTCAAAATCAAATCATGAAGGTCGCCCTTGAAGTCTTTTGATTTTTCAAGAATGTCTGCAAACTGAGACAACTCTTCTGCAACTACTGTATTAAGGAATACGTTTGCGCAGGCAATTGATTCATTTGAACCAAGCATACGGAACTCGAATTTGTTTCCTGTGAATGCGAATGGTAAGTACGGTTACGGTCTGTTGTATCCTTGTTGAAATCAGGAAGAACTGTAACACCAATCTGCATCTTTTCTTTTTCGTGCTTACCGTAAGGTTTGCCTTCTTCAATGCATTCAAGAATCTCGCTCAATTCATCACCAAGGAAGATTGAGATGATTGCTGGAGGCGCCTCGTTAGCTCCAAGACGGTGGTCGTTTCCGGCACTTGCTACAGAGATACGGAGCAAATCTTGATACTCATCAACTGCCTTAATGATTGCACACAAGAACAAAAGGAACTGTGCGTTCTGATCTGGTGTTGCACCCGGATCAAGAAGGTTCTTGCCAGTGTTTGTAGAAATTGACCAGTTATTATGTTTACCGCTTCCATTAACACCTGCAAATGGTTTTTCGTGAAGAAGACAAACCATTCCGTGTTTAGAAGCAATCTTTCTCATCATTTCCATTGTAAGCTGGTTGTGGTCGCAGGCAATGTTTGTTGTTGAGAAGATTGGAGCCAATTCATGCTGAGCTGGAGCAACTTCGTTATGTTCTGTTTTTGCAAGGATTCCAAGCTTCCAGAGTTCTTTGTTCAAATCCTTCATGAACTCCTGAACGCGAGGTTTAATCATACCAAAGTAGTGATCTTCGAGTTCCTGGCCTTTTGGAGCTTTTGCACCAAACAATGTGCGGCCTGTATAAATCAAGTCTTCGCGCTTGTCGTAAACTGATTTGTCTACGAGGAAGTATTCCTGTTCTGGACCAACTGTAGTTTTTACAGAAGTTACAGCTTCATTTCCTTCAAACAATTTCAAAACGCGAACAGCCTGCTTGCTGATTGCCTGCATAGAGCGGAGGAGTGGAGTCTTTTTATCAAGAGCTTCTCCTGTGTATGAACAGAATGCAGTTGGAATACAAAGTGTTCCGTCTTTAATAAATGCGTAGCTTGTTGGGTCCCATGCTGTATAACCGCGTGCTTCGAATGTTGCACGAATACCTCCACTTGGGAAGCTTGAAGCATCAGGTTCACCCTGAACAAGTTCTTTTCCGCTGAACTCCATGATTACTTTTCCGCCATCAAGAGGGCTGATAAAGCTATCATGTTTTTCTGCAGTAATTCCAGTTAATGGCTGGAACCAGTGTGTATAATGAGTTGCACCTTTTTCGACAGCCCAATCTTTCATTGCGTTAGCAACAACAGTAGCAACAGAAGCGTCGAGTTTTTCGCCGCCTTCAATTGTCTTCATCAACTGCTTAAAAGTTTCTTTTGGCAGTCGAGCCTTCATAACCGTTTCATTAAAAACGTTTTCACCAAAAATCTGTGTAACTTCGTCCATTTTATTATCCTTATATATAACCGACAAAAAAAACGCCGCACTTTCATTCTGTGTACATCAAAATGAAAACGCAGCGCCTTTGCCGATTGTTAGTTTCTCCGAACATGCCAACGGCAGTCGGAATGTTTTTAAAACAAAAAAGGTCGCAGAAACCCCTGTTCTGCGACCTCATTGTCGTTTGTTATTTGTTTTATACAATTTCTAAATATTTTTGTCAACTATTTAGAAAAAGTTTTTTTAATTCTCTCTACTGCTTCTAATGTTCTTTCGCGGCTTCCAAAGCCTGTTAGTCGCAAATAACCTTCGCCCATCTTTCCGAATCCGCTTCCTGGAGTTCCTACGACATTGCATTTTTCCAGAAGTTCATCAAAGAAAGACCAGCTAGTAAAGCCTTCTGGAATTTTAAGCCATACGTAAGGTGAATATTCTCCACCAAAAGCCTTAAATCCTGCAGCTTTTACTCCTTCAAAAATAATCTTTGCATTTTCACGATAGAATGAAAGATTATCCTGAATCTGCTTTTGTCCTTCAATTGAATAAACTGCTTCTGCAGCTTTCTGAGTGATGTATGAAACTCCATTGAATTTTGTAGACTGGCGGCGGAACCAGAGCTTATTTAATTCTGTTCCATCAAAAACAAGATCATGAGGAACTACAGTGTATCCGCAGCGAAGTCCTGTAAAGCCTGCTGTTTTGGAGAAAGAGCGAAGTTCAATGGCGCAAGACTTGGCTTCTTCAATCTCATAAATTGATTTTGGATATTTTCCGTCGGTAATAAATGCTTCGTAAGCTGAATCATATAAAATCAGGCTGTGATTAGCATTTGCGTAATCAACCCATTTTTTCAGATATTCTTTTGAAGCAACTGTTCCTGTCGGATTATTTGGGAAACAAAGATAAATAATATCTGGTACTGCAGAACCTGGTGCTGGCAATTCCGGCAGGAAGTTAGTTTCAGCACTACAAGGCAGAATGATGATTTTATCTTTGCGTCCGTTCATGATATTAGTGTCGATATAAACCGGGTAAACAGGATCGCAGATTGCAACAGTATTATCAGTTGCAAAGATATCGCCGATGTTTCCGCAGTCTGACTTTGCGCCATCAGAAAGGAATATTTCATCAAGCTTCAATTCGATTCCTCGATTCAAATAATCGTGTTCAAGAATTGCCTGACGAACAAAATCGTAGCCCTGTTCTGGCGGATATCCGCGGAAGGTCTTTTCATCTGCCATTTCATCAACTGCTTTATGCATTGCATCGATTACGGCAGGGCAGAGCGGGCGGGTAACATCACCAATAGAAAGTTTTATGATATCTGCTTCGGGATGAGCCGCAGCAAATTCACGGGTCTTTTTGTTAACGGTTGAAAAGAGGTAGGATTCCTCTAAGTCAAGAAAGTTTTTGTTGATTTTCATAGCAGTTTATACTCCTTCAATTTCTCCTTCGAATACTGTGGTGGCTGGGCCGGTCATGAATACACTGTCGGCTTCATTGCCGCTCCATTCAATTTCCAGATCGCCGCCAAGCAGATGTACTGTGATTTTTTCTCCTGCATCTACAAGTCCATTAAGAATTGCGGCAACTACAGTTGCACAGGTTCCGGTTCCACAGGCTAAAGTTTCACCGGTTCCTCGTTCCCAGACTCGCATAAAAATAGTACGGCGGTCTGCAACGTAAGCAAATTCTGTATTTGTTCGTTCTGGGAAGAACTCGTTGTGTTCAAAAGATGGCCCGATGCCGCAAACGTCGAATTCAGCAGGCATTTTGTCGAGGAATACAACTGCGTGAGGGTTACCCATTGAAACACAGGTAATTTTATATTCTTTGCCAGCAACATTAAGTGGATGCATAATTACTTTTGAACCAATAGTGACAGGTGCATTTGGACCTGTTATTCCTGCTGCAGAAGAAAGATTTTCTTCATATTTTACAGGAATATATCCTGCCTGCAAAATTGGTTTTCCCATATCTACACGGGCATAGCAGATTTTATCTCCTGGTTCACCACTTGTAATTGTGATGTGTTTTACAGCACCCATGGATTCAATTGTGAACTCATGACCGTTAGTTAATTTTTTATCATATACATATTTTGCAACACAGCGAATGCCGTTTCCACACATCTGACTGCGGCTTCCATCTGCGTTGTACATAACCATTTCAAAATCTGCAAGATGGCCCTTTTTAATTAAAATTAATCCATCGCTGCCAATTCCAAAATGACGGTCCGAAACTTTTTGAGCAACAAGTGCTTCATCCTTTATTTGCAGTCCGTTTGTGCAGTCAACATAAACGTAATCGTTACCGCACCCCTGCATTTTTGTGAATATCATTTTTGCAGCCTCCTATGACAATTTTTTGTTTTACCAATAACTAAAAAAAGTGTCAATAGTAGTACTAAATAATACTACTAAAAGAGCTAAAGCGTATTGACCACAATTTGTAAACACTGTATAACATTAAAGAACAAAGACGTTCATTCGATTTATAGACTTATTGTCTTCAAATGGAATGAGCGTCTTTTTTTTGGCCATAGAGGCCTGACATAGGAGTCAAAATGAAGGCTTGGTTAATTCTCGCAGACGGGACGGTTTTTGAAGGAACTTCAATTGGAGCAGTAGGTACTACAATCGGTGAAACAGTTTTTACTACAGGAATGACCGGCTATATTGAAACCCTTACAGATCCAAGTTACTACGGGCAGATAGTTACACAAACTTTTCCATTGATTGGAAACTATGGTGTAATGCCAGAGGATTTTGAAAGTAAAAAATCCTGGGTGCGCGGCTATATAGTTCGAGAGTTGTGTGAGGAGCCTTCCAATTTCCGCTGTGCTGGTTCGCTGAATGACTTCTTGAAAGAACAGGGGATTGTCGGAATCTGTGGAATTGATACCCGCGCCCTTACAAAACGCCTTCGTGAATCTGGTGTAATGAACGGCATGATTGTTAGCGGAGAATGCCCGGAAGTTTCCGACAAACTGCTTGAAGAAATCAAGAATTATAAAATCGAAAAAGCTGTTGAAAGTGTCCAGCATAGTGAGGGGGAAAGTCTTCCCCCTGGGCTCAGTCCGCAAGCGATCTTCGCCACACCCCCTTCTGCAGGGGAGAGCCCCCGCAACGCCCCCCACGTCGTACTTTATGACTTTGGCGCAAAATTAAACATTCAGCACGAGCTCGAAAAACGTGGCTGTCGTGTTACAGTCGTTCCATATAATACCACTGCAGAAGAAGTAATCAAACAAAATCCAGATGGAGTTATGCTCAGTAATGGACCTGGAGACCCTGCAGACAATATTAATGTTATAGAAGAAATTAGAAAATTGTGCGAATACGGAAAAATTCCAATCTTTGGAATCTGTCTTGGACATCAGATGCTCGCTCTTGCACGTGGTGCAAAAACCAGCAAATTAAAATATGGACACCGTGGCGGAAATCATCCGGTAAAAGATACAGCAACAAATCGTGTTTACATTACAAGCCAGAACCATGGCTATGCTGTAGAAAATACCTCTTTGCCTTCTTTTGCAAAAATGAGTTTCTTTAATGTAAACGATGGAACAGTTGAAGGTGTAGATTATACAGATATTCCGGCTTTCAGCGTACAGTTCCATCCGGAAGCCTGCGGTGGCCCGCACGATACAAACTTCTTATTCGACAGATTCTTAAAAATGATGGAGGAAAACTAAAATGCCTCTCAACAAAAATATTCACAAAGTAATGATTATTGGTTCCGGTCCGATTGTAATTGGACAGGCAGCTGAATTTGACTATGCCGGAAATCAGGCATGTAAAGCTCTGAAATCTCTTGGACTTGAAGTTTGTCTTGTAAACTCAAATCCGGCAACTTTAATGACTGACCACGAAATGGCAGATGAGATTTACATGGAACCGCTTACTCTGAGAACTCTCGAACGAATCATCGAAAAAGAAAAACCAGACAGCCTGCTTTCAACACTTGGCGGTCAGACGGGATTGACCCTCAGTATGGAGCTTGCAAAATCCGGCTTTCTCGCAAGCCATAATGTGCAGCTGCTTGGTGCACGCCCTGAAACAATCGACAAGGCAGAAGACCGCCAGATGTTCAAAGATACAATGGAAGCAATCGGCGAGCCTTGTATTCCTTCAAAAGTTGTAACTACTTACGAAGATGCTGCTGATTTTGTTCATAACGAGATCGGCTTTCCTGCAATTATCCGTCCGGCCTTTACCCTTGGTGGAACAGGTGGTGGTATTGTAAATAACGACCGCGAACTGGACGAAATTGCACATAACGGACTTCATCGTTCTCCAATCCATCAGATTCTTGTAGAAAAATGTATCAGCGGATGGAAAGAAGTTGAGTTTGAAGTAATGCGCGACAGTAATGCTAACGTAATTACTGTCTGTTCTATGGAAAACTTTGATCCAGTTGGTGTTCATACTGGTGACTCAATCGTAATTGCGCCAACCGTTACTCTTGCAGATAAAGAATATCAGATGCTGCGAAGTGCCGCGCTCAATATCATCAGCGCCCTCGAAATCGAAGGTGGCTGTAACTGTCAGTTTGCCCTTAATCCAGACAGTTTTGAATATGCGGTAATTGAGGTAAACCCACGTGTAAGCCGTTCTTCCGCTCTGGCTTCAAAAGCAACCGGCTATCCAATCGCAAAGGTTGCAGCCCTCATAGCAGTTGGCTTTACTCTTGACGAAATTCCAAACTTTGTTACTAAAAAGACAAAGGCTTGCTTTGAACCTGTTCTCGACTATGTAGTCGTAAAAATGCCAAAATTCCCGTTCGATAAATTTGTTTATGCGGCACGTAAACTGGGTACACAGATGAAGGCAACTGGTGAAGTTATGGCAATTGGTCAGAACTTTGAAGAAGCAATTCTTAAGGCTGCCCGCGGACTTGAAGTTGGTGTAAAAGATTTGAATCTTCCTGCTTTTGAAAAAGAAGGCGACGAGAAAATACGCGAACGGGTAGGTCAGTGTACCGACCAGCGAATATTTGCAATTTATCAGGCTCTTAAGCGCGGACTTTATTCAGTTGAACAGATTCACGAAATTACAAAAATTGACGAGTGGTTCCTGTGTAAGCTGGAAAATATTGTAGAAATGGAAAAGAAGTTGAACGGGGTTTTAGGGGCAGAGCCCCTAGGAGAAGGGGTGGCGAGCAACGAAGTGCGAGACAGGGGAAGGCTTTCCCCTACCATGTTGTATCCTCCAACCTCATTCAAAATGGTCGACACCTGTGCCGGCGAGTTTGATGCTGAAACACCTTATTTTTATTCAACATCAAATGGGGAAAACGAGGCAGCAAAAATATTGAATGGATAATAAAAGCGCAGTTTCAGCAGAACCTAAAGAACTCCGTGCTTATTCCATCTGAAAATTGTCTCATAGCCGAGCTTAGCATACCAGCCTGGAACTCCTGTGTAATGGATATAGCTGTAATCGTAGCCGAGTTCTTTTGCAATCTGAGTGGCCTTATTTACCATTGTGAGGCCTAATCCTTTATTGCGGAATTCTGGTACGGTTCCAACACAGCCTGGACCTCCAACTCGAGCCTGCTTACCATCAATTTCGTACGTGCCAAAATCTTCTATCATACAAAAGCAGGCAACTTTACCGTCAATGTAGCCGCAGAAAAGTGTCTGGTTTTCATTGAACCATTGAGGCCATGATTCATCCACTTTTTTAATCTGTGCTTTGAGTTCATTTATATCGCCTTTGAAATAGTCAAAACTAACTTCAGGACCAAATTGTTTTACATATTTTGCCGGATCAAAATCTTTAAGGCAAAGAATCATTTCATCAAAAATATCTTCGTCTTCTCTGTTTTTGACATAGTCTCTTTCAAAAAATCCGGGTTTTATCTGGCTGAATAATTTTATGTAATCTTGTTTTGTCATCTTTTTTCCTCTTTTTTAATTATACTACATGTTTTTTTGATTTTCATTAAAATAATTATTTGTTTTTCTTGACAGTAACACTGCATTTTTGTAGTATTACTTAAATTACGGCAAAGAGGTCGTAGATATAATTTCATATGGGTATGAGATTGTGTCTACGGCCTTTTTTGTTTTGTGAAAATCTCTAAGCCGGCAAAGAGGCCGCGGTAACTTTTACGTTTGGTGCGTAATTGTGTCCGCGGCTTTTTTTTCGTGAACTGGAAGGTATTAGAATGAATAAAAACAATGAGCAAACTGAGACAAGTTTTGTGAAACAAAACTTGGTAAGTTCGCGAAGCGAACGACAAACTTTGTATGAACCAGCATTTGAACATGATGCTTGTGGTATTGGTGCGGTAGTAAATATTGACGGTTCTAAAACGCACAAAATTGTTGATAATGCCTTGAGTATCGTTGAAAAACTTGAACACCGTGCAGGTAAAGATGCCAGCGGTGAAACTGGAGATGGTGTAGGTATTCTTGTTCAGATTTGTCACAAGTTTTATAAGCAGGCTGCACAGGATTTGGTTGGTTCGCTTGAGGAACGCGATTACGGTATTGGTCAGTTTTTCTTCCCTGGAGACGATACTGTTTGTGCTTCTGAAAAAGCTCGTTTTGAAAAATGCTGTTCTGCAGAAGGCTTGAAGTTCCTTGGTTGGCGTAAGGTTCCTGTAAATGCTGAAGTTCTTGGTAAAAAGGCGCGCGACTGTATGCCTAATATCTGGCAGGGCTTTATTGCGCGTCCTTCAAAATGTGAGAAGGGAATTGATTTTGATCGCAGACTTTATATTGCCAGACGCGAGTTTGAAAAACAGGATAGCGACCACAAAACTTACGTTTGTTCTTTGAGCAGCCGTACAATTGTTTATAAAGGAATGTTCCTTGTTCATGAACTTCGCACTTTCTACAGCGATTTGCAGTCAGCAGATTATGAGTCGGCTCTTGCTCTTGTTCATTCCCGCTTTTCTACAAATACTCAGCCTAGCTGGCAGCGTGCTCATCCAAACCGCTTTATTGCGCATAACGGAGAAATCAATACAATCCGTGGAAACGTTGACCGTATGCTTGCTCGAGAAGAAACTGTTAGTTCTACCAAACTCGATAAAGCTCAGATGCAGAAAATCCTTCCTGCAGTAGATACTACTGGTTCTGACTCTGCAATGCTCGATAATACTCTCGAGTTTCTTGTTATGAACGGCGTTCCTCTTCCTCTTGCTGTAATGATGTGTATTCCTGAACCTTGGAAACACGATGATAATATGCCTCAGAACAAAAAAGATTTTTATCATTACTGGGCAACTATGATGGAAAGTTGGGATGGTCCTGCTGCAATTCTGTTTAGTGATGGTGATTTGCTTGGTGCAACACTTGACCGTAATGGTCTTCGTCCAAGCCGCTATTACATCACAAAAGACAATATGCTTATTTTGAGCAGTGAAGTTGGTGTTCTTGATATTCCAGAAGAAAACATAAAAATCAAATCACGTTTGCAGCCGGGAAGAATTCTTCTTGTAGATACTGTTCAGAAAAAAATCATTTCTGATGAAGAATGTAAAAAAGAATATGCTTCACTTTATCCTTATGGTGAATGGCTTGATATGAATCTTATTCACCTTGCTGATCTGAAGATTCCTAACAAAAAGATTCCTGTATTTACTCAGGATGAAAGAAATATCATGTACCGTGCTTTCGGCTGGAATTATGAAGATGTAAATGAAATGATTCTGCCTATGGCTCGTAATGGTGTAGAACCTACTGCAAGTATGGGTGTTGATACTCCGCTTGCTGTAATGAGTGAAAAACATCCGTCGCTTTTCTCTTACTTCAAGCAGCTTTTTGCTCAGGTTACAAACCCTCCTATTGATAGTCTTCGCGAGAAGGTTGTTACTGATACAACAGTTTATGTTGGAAAAGATGGAAACCTTTTGCAGCCGGAAGCAAAGAACTGTCGTGTTCTTGAAATTAATAACCCGATTTTGACTGGTACCGATTTGATGAAAATCAGTACATTGAATCAGCCGGGACTGAAGGCAAAAACAATTTCAATTTTATTTGATTTGAATAAAGATAGTCATGCTGAACTTGTTTCAGCATCTACAAATGAGACCCCGAAACAAGTTCGGGGTGACAGTCTGTTGGAAACTGCACTTGAAAAACTCTTTGCACAAATCGATGCTGCTTATGCCGAAGGCTACAATATCATCATTCTCAGTGACCGTGGTGTAGATGAAACTCATGCTGCAATTCCTGCTATCCTTGCAACCAGTGCTGTTGAACAGTATTTAATCCGAACAAAAAAGCGTACTGCAATTTCTATTATTCTTGAGACTGCAGAAGTTCGTGATGTTCATCAGGCTGCAATGTGTCTTGGTTATGGTGCCCGTGCAATCAACCCTTATCTTGCACACGAAGCAATTGCAGAACTTATTGATCAGAAGATTCTTGATAAAGATTATCACACAGCAATTGATGATTATAATAAGGCAATTATAAATGGTATTGTAAAGATTGCTGCAAAAATGGGTATCTCAACAATTCAGTCTTACCAGAGTGCTCAGATTTTTGAAGCAGTTGGAATTGCTGGTGATGTAGTTGAAAAATACTTTACAAATACTGTAAGCCGTGTTGGAGGGGTAGGTCTTAAAGAAATAGAAGAAGACGTTCGCTATCATCACGATCAGGGCTTTGATCCTGCTGGCCTTACTGTAAACCAGCATCTGGATTCCTTCGGTAAGCATAAATTCCGTCGTGGCCCTCAGGCAGAAAGCCATCTTTATAATCCAGAGACTATTGTGGCTTTGCAGCAGGCAACACGCAATGGAGATTACACTCGCTTTAAGGAATACACTGCGTTAGTTGACGATAACGCTCATCCACATACTCTTCGTGCAATGCTCGATTTTGATTTTGAAAAAGCAGGTGAAGGTATTTCAATTGATGAAGTTGAAAGTGTAGATGAGATTGTAAAACGCTTTAAGACTGGTGCTATGAGTTATGGTTCAATCAGTGAAGAAGCTCATAAATGTATGGCCGCTGCAATGAATGCCATTCACGGAAAAAGCAACAGTGGAGAAGGGGGAGAAAAAACGGAGCGTCTTGGAACAGAATATAACTCTGCAATTAAACAGGTTGCTTCTGGACGTTTTGGTGTTACGGAAGAATATCTTTTGAGTGCCCGAGAAATTCAGATTAAGATGGCACAGGGTGCTAAACCTGGTGAAGGTGGACACTTGCCTGGTAAAAAGGTTTATCCTTGGATTGCAAAAACAAGATATGCAACTCCTGGTGTAGCTTTGATTTCGCCACCACCTCATCATGATATCTATTCTATCGAAGATTTGGCTCAGCTCATTTATGATTTGAAAAATGCAAACCGTGCAGCACGTATCAGTGTAAAGCTTGTAAGTGAAGCCGGCGTTGGAACAATTGCTGCTGGCGTTGCAAAAGCTGGTGCTCAGGTAATTTTGATTTCTGGTCACGACGGTGGTACAGGTGCGGCTCCAATCAGTTCAATCCATCATGCTGGTTTACCTTGGGAGCTTGGTCTTGCAGAAACTCACCAGACTCTGATTCAGAATGGCTTGCGTGGTCGTGTTGTAATTGAAACAGACGGTAAGCTTATGAGCGGCCGTGATGTTGTAATTGCAGCTCTCCTTGGTGCTGAAGAATTCGGATTTGCAACAGCACCTCTTATTGCAATGGGCTGTTCTATGATGCGTGTATGTCAGCTGGATACCTGTCCATTTGGTGTTGCAACTCAGAATGAAAAGCTTCGCGCAAAATTCCCTGGAAAGCCTGAATACGTAATCAATTTTATGAAGTTCATTGCTCAGGAAATGCGTGAGATTATGGCAAAGCTTGGAGTTCGTACTGTAGAAGAGCTTTGTGGTAGAACTGATTTGCTCAAACTTAAGGATAAGCAGGGCTTCAAGAGAGCAGGGCTTGTTGATATGAGCCGTGTTCTTGCAAATGCAGAGGCTGACGGCGATTGGAAAGCTGACCGTTCACTTTTTGACTTTGAGCTTGAAAAACGCATTGATCTTACAAAGCTCGTTCCGGATTTTGAGAGTCGTCATGCTGAACTTGTTTCAGCATCTACAAACAAGATCCCGAAACAAGTTCGGGATGACGGTATATGTATTGACATCCAGTCTACAGACCGAACTGTTGGTACAATACTCGGCTCTGAAATTCAGAAAAAATTTGGAAATACACTTTCTGATGACACTTACTGCGTAAACTTCAAAGGTGGTGCAGGCCAGAGCTTTGGTGCTTTTATTCCAAAGGGACTTACATTGCGCCTTACTGGAGATGCAAACGACGCATTCGGTAAAGGTTTGAGTGGCGGAAAACTTGTAATCAAAAAGCCTGCAGAGTTCGAAGGTAAAGCTGACGGAAATGTAATCGTAGGTAACGTAGCATTGTTTGGTGCAACCAGCGGAACAGCATTTATTAATGGTGTTGCTGGAGAACGTTTCTGTGTTCGAAATTCTGGTGCAACAGTTGTAGCCGAAGGTTGTGGTGATCATGGTCTTGAATATATGACTGGTGGTACAGCTGTAATTCTTGGAGGAACCGGAAAGAATCTTTGTGCCGGTATGAGCGGTGGTGTAGCCTATGTGCTTGATGAAAATCATGATCTTTATAAACGCATGAATCACGAACTGGTAAAAATGTATGCTCTTGATGATGAGACAACAACTCTTAGTGGCACAACAGATGAAAATCATCTCTACGCACTCATCGAACAGCATGCAAAAGAAACTGGCAGTGAGCGTGCAAAAGCAATTCTTGCTGACTGGGATAATATGAAAACAAAATTCAAGAAAATCATCCCTAATGACTACCTTCGTATTATGAAGGAAATCGTTGAGCAGGAAAAAACAATTGCAAATCATGAAGAAGCTGTTCTTGCTGCCTTTCGTAAGTGTACTGCATAGTGCTTTATAAGCCATTTGAAACTTTATTTTGAGTTCGAAAATGGCTTATAAATTAAAATTACCCCTTTTGAAAAGTTAAAAAGGGGTAAAAGTTGATTTATAACAAAATATAAATACTTTATAACACATAATTTACCCTTTTTATAAATAAAAATGGGTAAAATTTGTGTTAAAGTCCTAAAATTCTATTGCAATAAAACTTGCATACCAGTAAACTCCTATCGTAATTTTTGTAGGAAAGCCCACGGGTAAACCTACTCAGGAGTTTTATATGTCAAAAAAGGCAAAACGCATTGAAGATTCAGAAGAATACTTCAACCGACTTGATCAGTACTGGCGTGCAACTAACTATCTTGCAGCTGCCCAGCTTTACATGAAAGAGAATCCTCTTTTGAGAAAGCCTTTAACACGCGATCAGGTAAAAACAAAAATCGTTGGTCACTGGGGTACAGTTCCAGGCCAGAACTTTGTGTATACTCACTTGAACCGAGCTATCACAAAATACAATCTCGACATGATCCTTATTTCAGGTCCAGGACATGGAGGAAACTTCTTCGTAGCTAACTCTTATCTTGAAGGTTACTATTCTGAGGTTTATCCAAACGTAAGTCTTGATGAAGAAGGTATGAGCCGTCTTTGCAAGCAGTTCTCATTCCCAGGCGGAATCTCAAGCCACGTTGCTCCAGAAACTCCAGGTTCTATCAACGAAGGTGGTGAGCTTGGTTATTCTATCGCTCACGCATTCGGTTCTGTATTTGATAATCCTAACCTCATTACAACTTGTATCGTAGGTGATGGTGAAGCAGAAACTGGTCCATTGGCTACAGCATGGCACTCAAACAAATTCCTTAATCCTGTAACAGACGGTGCAGTTCTTCCAATTCTCCACCTCAACGGATATAAGATTTCTAACCCAACTGTATTTGCACGTATTTCTAAGGACGAAGTAAAGAGCTTCTTCCACGGTTGTGGCTGGGATCCAATCTTTGTTGAAGCAACTCCAGATACAGATCACATGGAAGTACACCACGCAATGGCTGCTGCTGTTGATAAGTGTATTGAAAAGATTCAGAAGATTCAGCGCGATGCACGTGTAAACGGAAAGACAGAGCGCCCATTCTGGCCTATGATCGTTCTCCGCACACCAAAGGGATGGACAGGTCCAAAGTTCAACGACGACGGCCTTCCAATTGAAAACTCATTCCGTGCACACCAGGTACCTATCGACCTCACAAAGCCAGATCCAAATGAAGCAAAACACATGAAGGAACTCGAAGCATGGCTCAAGTCTTACAAGCCGGAAGAACTCTTTGATGAAAACTACCGCCTCAAGGCTGAAATCCAGGCTATCGCTCCAAAGGGTGAACACAGAATTTCTGCTAACCCACATGCAAACGGTGGTAACCTTCTTAAGGACCTCCGCACACCTGACTTCAAAAAATATGCTCTCGAAGTTAAAACTCCTGGCAGCGTAAAAGCACAGGATATGAAAGAGCTCGGAAACTATATCCGCGATGTTCTTAAGCTCAACGAAGACAACAAGAACTTCCGTATCTTCGGACCAGATGAGTCTATGTCTAACAGACTTTATGCTGCATTCGAAGCTACAAACCGCGACTTCAACGCAGAAATCCTTCCAACAGATGATAAGCTCGCTCACAACGGACGTATCATGGACTCATATCTTTCTGAGCATATGTGTGAAGGTTGGCTTGAAGGATACCTGCTTACAGGTCGTCACGGATTCTTCGCAAGCTACGAAGCATTCATTCGTATCATCGACTCAATGGCTTCTCAGCATGCTAAATGGCTCAAGGTTTGCTCACAGCTCAAGTGGCGTGCACCAATCGCATCTTTGAACCTCATCCTTACTTCAAACGTATGGCAGCAGGACCACAACGGATTCACACACCAGGATCCAGGATTCCTCGATCATATTTCTAACAAAAAGGCTGATGTTGTACGTATGTACCTGCCGCCTGATACAAACTGTCTTCTTTCTACATTCGACCACTGTATTAAGAGCAAGAACTACGTAAACGTAATTGTTGCTTCTAAGCACCCAAGCTGCCAGTGGCTCACAATGGATCAGGCTGTTAAACACTGTACTCAGGGTATTGGTATCTGGGACTGGGCTTCTAACGATGATGGACAGGAACCAGATCTCGTAATGGCTTGTTGTGGTGATACACCAACTCTCGAAGCACTTGCTGCAACAACAATCCTTCGCGATAACCTCCCAGAACTCAAGATCCGCTTTGTAAACGTTGTAGACTTGATGAAGCTCCAGAGCGATCATCAGCATCCACATGGACTCAGCGAAAGCGAATACAATGCTTTGTTCACAAAAGATAAGCCAATCATTTTCGCATTCCACGGATATCCAAAGCTGGTACACGAGCTCACATATCTTCGTGAAAACCGCAACCTCCACGTTTACGGATACCACGAAGAAGGTACAATCACAACTCCGTTCGACATGCGCGTACAGAACAAGATTGACCGCTTCGACCTCGTAAAGGCTGCTTTGCAGTACTTGCCACAGCTCGGAAACAAATCTAGCCACCTCGTTCAGAAGATGAATGATACTCTCGTTGCTCACAAGCAGCACATCTCAGAACTCGGTGAAGATTTACCAGAGGTAGTAAACTGGAAGTGGCACACACCAGAAACTAAATAGTTTTAGAGTGTGACGCTGAATTTCCAGATTATCGCAACTTGACAACAATATGTCATTTTGCGATAATATAGAAACAATTTAGTTTAAAGGCAAAGGCGCCGTAAAAAGAGTCTGAAAATTTCGGATTCTTCTTACGGCGCCTTTTTGTTTTTTGCGAGGAAAAAAATGGCAAAACCAACAGGATTCATGGATTATCAGAGAGTTGAAAATGGAAACATTCCGGCTCTTGAGCGAATATGTAACTTTAAAGAGTTTCATCCAAAGCTTGATGAAAAGGCTCGCCGTGAACAGGCTGCACGTTGTATGAACTGCGGTGTTCCAATGTGCCAGAGTGCAATCAAACTTGCTGGAATGGTAACAGGTTGTCCACTTCATAACTATATTCCTGAGTGGAACGATGCTCTTTATAACGGACAGTTTGATATGGCTGCCTGGAGACTTTTGAAGACATCTTCTTTTCCTGAATTTACTGGTCGTGTTTGTCCTGCTCTTTGTGAAAAGGCCTGTAACTGTGGCAGTCCTGTTGTAGGGGATGGCGCTGTAACCGTTCACGATAATGAACTCTTTATAATCGAAAAAGCTTTTGAAACCGGTTATATGAAGCCGGAAGTTCCTGCTCAGCGAAGTGGTAAAAAAGTTGCTGTAATTGGTGCGGGGCCAGCTGGTCTTGCTGCAGCTGATTGGCTCAACCGACGCGGACACATCGTTACTGTTTTTGAGCGCGAAGATAAGGCTGGCGGACTTTTGATGTACGGCATTCCAAATATGAAGCTGGACAAAAAGATTGTTGATCGCCGTATTGAGCTTATGAAGGAAGAGGGCGTTGAATTTATTTTCAATGCTGATGTAGGTCGCAGTTATGCTGCTTCTCAGATTTTGAAAGATTTTGATGCAGTTGCTTTGTGCTGTGGTGCAAAAAAAGCACGTGCCCTTACTGCTCCTGAAGTTGATGCAAAAGGGGTAATGTTTGCTGTAGACTTTTTGAAAGCAGTTACAAAGAGTGTTATTGCAACAAGTAATGCTCTTGAAGAAATTGGTATTGCTCCTGCAAATAAGCAGATTGATCAGATGCTTGTTCAGGATTTTGGAATTGAAGTTGAAGGAAAAGATGTTGTAATTGTTGGCGGTGGTGATACAGGAAACGACTGCTGTGGTTCTGCAATTCGTTTGGGTTGTAAATCTGTAACTCAGATAGAAATGATGCCTTGTCCACCTGTAGAACGTGCTGCAAACAATCCTTGGCCACAGTGGCCTAAAGTGCTCAAGGTAGATTATGGTGCAGAAGAAAGTATTGCTAAATTTGGTCATGACCCTAGAGTTTACGAAACAACTGTAAAAGAAGTAATAAAAGAAAATGGACATATAACTGCTGTACGTACAGTAGAAGTTGAATTCAAAATGATTGACGGAAAACGTCAGCTTGTAGAACGCGAAGGAACTGAAAAAACTTTGCCTTGTGATTTGCTTCTCGTTGCTGCTGGCTTTACCGGTTGTGAAGAATATACTGCTCAGGCATTTGGAACTGAACTTGGTCCTCGTGGAACTGTTGCTTCTGTAGGAGAGGCAACTCCAGAGTTAGCAAGTCCAAACGGATATGCTACAAATGTTACAAAGGTATTTACTGCAGGTGATATGCATCGCGGCCAGTCGCTGGTTGTATGGGCAATTGCAGAAGGCCGTGAATGTGCCCGCCAGATTGATAACTTCCTTTTAAGCGAGGCCAAATAAATGGGACTGCATGACGAATGTGGAGTTGTCGGCATTTACGGCGCGCAGAGTGCGGCACAGCTTGCTTACTACGCGCTTACAAGCCTTCAGCACCGCGGACAGGAGAGTGCGGGAATTGCTGTTAGTAATGGAGATGCTGAGGGAAAAATAAAGCTTCACAAGGGAATGGGCCTTGTGGGCGAAGTTTTTAAGAGTGATGATATTGCAAAACTTGAAGGGTCTGTAGCAGTTGGTCATGTTCGCTATGCAACAGCGGGTGGTCGTACAATAGAAAATGCACAACCTTTTTTGAATACCTATAAGTTTGGTTCAATCGCTCTTGCACATAATGGGCAGCTGGTAAATCACACAGAACTCCGTTCTCTTCTGGAAGATTCAGGAAGTACATTCAGTTCGTCTAGTGATAGTGAAGTAATCTTAAAATTAATTGTTCGCAAGTATATAGAAAAAGGTGGAAAGCCTGGGCACTCTGGTCATGATATGGAGCTTTTTATTGAAGCAGTTGTTGAGGCTGTAAAAGCAATAAAAGGTTCTTTCGCACTTTGTATTATGACACAGGATGTTTTGATTGCAGTGCGAGACCCTAATGGAATTCGTCCTCTTTGTATCGGCGAAATTGATGAAGGCTCTGGTAGTTATATAATCACTTCTGAATCCTGCGCAATTGATTCCGTAAATGGAAAGTTTTTAAGAGATGTTGTGCCTGGTGAAGTTGTAGTTGTTGATAAAAAAGGAATAAGAAGTATTCTAACTAACGATAGTTCGTCTACTGAACCTGCGACTGCAAAGAGAACTTGCATTTTTGAATATGTTTATTTTGCCCGCCCGGACAGTGTAATTGACGGAATCCCTGTTCAGGAAGCCCGTTATAAAATGGGAGCGATGCTTGCACAGGAAAGTAAAGTTGATGCTGATGTTGTAATAGGCGTTCCAGATAGTGGAATTGGTGCGGCAATAGGATATGCAAAAGAAAGCGGCATTCCTTATGTAACTGGAATAGTCAAAAACAAATATATTGGCCGAACCTTTATTGCTCCTACTCAGAAAGAACGTGAGAATATGGTATTCGTAAAACTGAATGCCATTGGCAGTGACTTGAGTGGAAAACGAGTTGTTGTTATAGATGATTCAATTGTTCGTGGAACCACAAGTCGCCGTCTTGTTCAGATTTTAAGAAGGGCAGGGGCAAAAGAAGTTCACTTCCGTGTAAGCTCGCCACCAGTAAAGTTCCCTTGTTATCTTGGAATCGATACGCCAAGTAAGGGTGAGTTGATTTCAAGTACTCATGAACTCGAAGAAATCCGTAAGGAAATTGGTGCAGACTCGCTTGCCTTTATAAGTCTTGAAGGAATGCTCAAAGCTTTGGGCAGTAATGCTTTCTGCAGAGGCTGCTTCAGTGGAGATTATCCGGTTTAATCATTTTCCTCTTCGGAATTTTCCAAAGTACGCAAAATCTCTTTTTCAAGTGAAGTAGGGCTCCAGAGTTCTCGTGCAGTAAAGTCCAGATAAAACTGTCCATTGTCTGCGCGGGTAAATTCTGGTACTAAACTTGTATCCGGATATTTTTGCAAAAACCAGAGTCTCAAAAATGCTATATCGTCTCCAAGCGTGTAATCAGCTTTTCGGCAAAGTGGAGAAGAAAGTTCCATTGAGCGAAGTTTTGTATTTTGATTCTCAGATTTTTTGCTCTCACAGAATTCTGTAAGTTTGCAAAAGAACTCATAAGCCTTAATCAGATTATCTTCATCCTCTTCAATATCCTGTGTGCGTGGATCAGTAAAATCCTCAAATCTACGACGCAAATAAGTTTCTCGTTCTGCTTCTCTGCAATTAATTTCATCCTGAAGTTTTTTATCTTTAGAAACAGGTGAAGGCTGTGAGTCTAAATCATCATCACTCATCTTTGCGAATTTTTTAGAAAAAGCGTTCAGTACTTTTATAGGATTATTTCTTTCTGACATAAATAGAATTCTAATGCGAAAGTTTGAAAAGTCAAGTTGATTTGAAAGGAAAAAAAATAAAATAAAACTATCCAGTGGAAAAAAATCTTAGATAGTATTCTTATTGTTCAATGCCTCCACTTATGCACAGTTGTTCCTCATCCTTTAATAATAGGAAACTATAGATCAAGAAATTATTTTCAATTGTTCAGATTTATTATCGAAGTACAAAAATAAAAATGTTGACTTTTTATAAGCCCTAATTAAAATTATTTTTATAATGAGAAATAAAAGATTAATTGAGTTATTATTGTTGTCTCTGATTACCAGTTTTTCGTTACGTGGAGATTATGGTGTTGTTAATACTCAATTTGAAATTTCTAATTACGCTGAAAATACACCTCTTTATTTTGGTAATCCTTCGGATGCAGAATTCAACATAGCTTTTGAAGAAAACTATCTCATAGAAAAACCTCAGTTTACACTTTCATATAATAATAAAACCTTAATTCCTAATTGGGTAGCATGGCATCTTTGCGATACAGACCTGGGAGATACAGATCGTTCAAACACTTTTCGTCCTGATACAGAACTACCTAGAAATTGGTATGCGGTTCGTAAAACGGATTATAAATTTCCTGCGTATGGCTTTGACCGTGGGCATGTTTGTCCTTCTGCTGATCGCACTTCATCGACTGATGATAATTCAATGACTTTTCTTATGACAAATATGGTGCCTCAAACACCTGATAATAACCGAATTGTATGGGGTGCCCTTGAAAAAATAGAGCGAGAGCTTGTAAAAGAAGGAAATGAAGTTTATATTTTTGCTGGACCTCTTGGTAAAGGTGGCACAAGTGATAAAGGTTATTTTGAGTATATCCCTGTTACTACAAACAATGGCCTTGAACTTGCTATAACAGTACCTGCCTATACTTGGAAAATTCTTTTAATTTTACCAAAGGGTGAAGATGATATTTCGCGTATAAATGAACAAACTAGGATTATTGCTGTTTGTATTCCAAACGAAAAAGGCTGTGCACAGAATGGTAGTTGGCAACAGTATATTTGTTCTGTTAATTATATAGAAGAAAAAACTGGTTATGACTTTTTTGAAATACTAACGGATACTCTTGAAGAAGAATTGGAATCAAAACTATATAATCCTGATAGATTATTTCACTAGTTTTTCTTTTTGTTATAATTTATTGAATGCTTTGTTTATAAGCATATTAATTTCCTGACACAAATTTTTCTCTATTGCTGTTCTATTTTGTTTATTTATTTTTTCGATTGAGAATAAATCAATCGTGTCACACTTTAAGGCTAACGCTATTTGCTCAATCATTTGAATAGAAGGAAATTGTTTCTCCGCTTCAATTTTCGAAATATAATTTGGAGACGTATCAATTATTTCAGCAAGTTGTGCTTGGGAAAGATTTTGTTCTTTTCTTCTTGCTTTCATATTAAATGAAAGAACTGTCCTTATGTTCGTCATAATTTCAAATCTAATAGGGTGATTTATCCTTTTCTACCTAAGTTTACCAATCGATTAAGTATTGAAAAATGAACAATTAGGGCTTATAATTTTAAAATACACAGCAAAATAGACTGATTAGGTTGGTAAGAAGCTATGAAAAGAACTGCGACAGTCATTTGTGCCAAATGCGGAAAAACAAAGCAAATGTATGGAATCCGCACAGAAAAGGCTAATAGCCATTGGTATTTTACTTGGACATTTCCTCTAAATGCAGACGTTGCAAAACGTGAAGGGTATTCTGATACTGTAATTAATGAAACTCCATCTAATCGTGAGGATTTTCGAGGTTGCCCTTATTGTCATTCAAAAGACATGATTTACTGTAGTAATTGCAACAAAATCAATTGTTATAACGGTGAAGAACGCTTTACTTGTGGTTGGTGTGGACAGACAGGCGTAGTTACTAATACTGGTTGGGGAAGTCTTGCAGGAGGTGGTTACTAATGGCACGCCTAAAAAAAGGGAATGTTGTAAAAACAATACTTGGTGAAGATATAAAGATACTTGAAGAACTTGGTGAAGGTGGTCAAGGTATTGTTTATAAAGTTGATTTTAAAGGAAAAAAATGTGCCCTTAAATGGTATAAGAGGGCTGAAAGTGATGCCTTTTATAAAAACCTAAAGCGTAATGCAGAAAAAGGTGCTCCTGCACCAACATTCCTATGGCCTCTAGCAGTTACTCAAAAAGATTCAAAAGGTTGCTTTGGATATGTAATGGACTTACGTCCTAAAGAATATAAAGACTTTTCCTTGTTTATCTTGAATCGAGTAAAGTTTTCTGGCTTCTCTGCTGTAGTAAATGCTGCGCTGCTCATAACAGCAAGCTTTAAGTTACTTCATAATAAAGGACTAAGTTATCAAGATTTAAATGATGGAAACTTCTTTATTAATCCCGCAAATGGTGATGTGTTAATTTGTGATAATGATAATGTCGCTCCTGATGGTGATAATCTTGGTATTCAAGGAAAACCTCGTTATATGGCTCCAGAAGTAGTTTTATTAAATCATAAACCTGATACATATAGTGACCGTTTCTCTCTGGCTGTTATTTTATTTCTTTTATTGTTTAGAAATCATCCACTTGCTGGAAAACGAGATAATGATGGAGATGAACCAGACAAGAACGAGAGAAATCTTTATTGTTTGAATCCTATTTTCATATTTGATCCAAAGGATGATTCAAATCGTCCTAAACCACAGATTCATGTAAATGCACCAAGATTCTGGCCTGTGTTCCCATCGTATATTCAAAAAATGTTTATTCAAGCATTTGATAAATCGTTAATGAAATCTGATGGTTCAAATCGTGAAGATAGAATTATGGAAAAAGAATGGCTAAAGGTGTTTGTAAAGCTTCGCGAAACTTTGGTTGTATGTCCTCATTGCCATGAACAAACCTTCTATAATTTAAAACAGCCTTCATTCAAATGTATGAACTGCGGAAAAGATATTAAGAAACCTGTTGTTCTTGAGATTGAAGGAAGAGAAATACCACTTTATCCATCATCAAATATTTATAGATATGAAGTAGATTCTCTTGCTGATTTTACAATTGAGAATATTAAAAATTCAATTGGAACTGTAGTAGAAAATAAAAAGAATCCTGGAGTATGGGGAATTCGAAACTTGTCAGAAATGACCTGGTATCGCCATAGTCCTGGTGGTAAGGAAGAAATACGCAAGAAAGACGAAGTAGTACCTGTTATTAGAAGTAACAGTATAAAATTCGGCACTTTCTGTGAAGGTACAATAAAATAACGGAGGAATAAAAAATGGGATTATTGGATGAAGCAGTGGAGATTCCACGCAAAACTATGGTTATGTTCTTTCTGATTGATACATCAGGAAGTATGAGCGGATCTAGTATTGGTCAGGTAAATGATGCAATGCGCGAAGTTTTACCAGACTTGAAAGATATTTCAGATAATAATGCTGATGCAAAAACTAAAATTGCGGTTCTTAGTTTCTCAAGTGGTACAGAATGGCTTACACCAGAACCAGCTGATTTGGAAAGCTATAAATGGACAAATCTTGAAGCTGGTGGGGTTACTGATTTAGGAGAAGCTTGCAAAGAACTTGATTCAAAGTTAAATCGAAATGCGTTCTTACAGGATGCAGTAGGAAATTATGCTCCTGTTATTATTCTTATTAGTGATGGAGGCCCAACTGATGACTTTAAGAGTGGGCTTGAAAAATTAAAACAGAATAAATGGTTCAATGCAGCCATCAAAGTTGCTCTTGGTGTAGAAGATGCTGACATGGATGTTTTGCAGGAATTTACTGGTAACAAAGAAACTGCAATCTTCTTACAGAATAAAAATATGCTTAAGAAACTTATTCGTTTCGTTTCAGTTACATCATCAAAAATTGGGAGTAAAAAAGCTGGAGACACTACAGATTCTGCTCAAGCAAGACAAGAAGAAGTTGCAGAGGCAATTCACGAAGAAATGCAGGAACTCGATCCAGAAGCAAGTGTGGATGAAGGCTGGTAATAAATGCTGGTAAGTTTTGCAAAATCTGTACAGGGAGAAAGTCATAAACGCCGCGAGAATCAAAGTGAAAATCTTGAAATAGGAAGAAAATTTCCATGTCAGGATAAATCTCTTGCTCAAAAAGATGTTGTTGCAAATGATGGCACGCACTTCAATTTCGCTATAGTTTGTGATGGCCATGGAGGAGCTCCATATTTCCGTAGTGACCTTGGTGCTGATTTTGCAATTGAAGTACTGAAGGATATGCTTGTCCGCAACATGTCTCGTATATCCGAACTAGCTACTTCTAAACAATTTGAAAAAATAAAAACTCAACTTGCGCTGGGAATTACTAAACGCTGGCGCGAAAAAGTAAGTTCGCATATTTCTGAAAATCCAATTACAGAACAAGAGTACACATTTCTTGAAGAAGAAAAACCAGAAGTTGTACAAAAATATAAAGATGGGAAAGATTTATATGCTATTTATGGTTGTACTTTAATAGCATATTTTTCGACAACATCTTTCTGGTATGCTTTGCAAATTGGGGATGGAGATTTTTCTTTGTCTTATGACGGCAAAGCTTTTGAATTACCAATGCCAGAAGATAAAGCTTGTTTCTTGAATCAAACTACTTCGCTTTGTGATGATAATGCCAAAGATGAATTTAGATGCTGTTATGGGGAAAATATTCCACTTGCAGTTTTTTGTTCCAGCGATGGCGTGGCTAACTCATTTAGGGATTCAGAAAGCTTAAAAGAAAAATTTTATTTACCTATTTATAATCTTTTTGATAACACTGAATTTCCACAATGTAAGGCCACATGCATAAATAGTGAATGTGATTTGAAATGTCACTTTCAGATTGTTTATGAAGAAATTATTTCATTTTTACCTGTTCTTAGTAAAAAAGGGAGCGGTGATGATATTTCTCTAGCAGGAATAATTGATGTTAATGTAGATAGGATTCTAGCTATCAGATACTACATAAGAGGTATGAAGAACCTTGGTATTCAATCTGGTAATACAGCAGGTTTTAAGCTTCTTAAAAAAGCTGCGGATTTGGGATATGAGAAAGCACAGTATGAATATGGTCGTTTCTGCTATAACAAGAGTTCTCAGCATAAGATAGTGGAACGACATTTACTTAACAAATCTCAGCAATATTTAGAAGAAGCTAAGGATAATGGAGTTAGCGAAGCAAGTGTGCTTTTGCAGGAAATATTTGGGGCTCCATTTAAAGAGAGATTACATGAAATAGAAGAAAAAGTTGCAGCTGAAATTCAATCTAGGAGTGAAGCATGAAAATAACAAGACGATCTCCAAGAATTAGAATTGGAAATACAACTTATACTTTTGGGAAAAACGGAGTAAGTCGCTCAACAAAAATTGCAAAAGGAGTACGCATAAGAACAAGTGCAAACGGGCATCAATCTGTAGGAGGAAGCTTTTTATTCTGGAGATGGTCTCAAGATTTAGATGAACTTGGTAGAAAGAAATCTCCTGATGAAATAAAACAAATTCGTGAACAACGTAAAAATGAATTAAGTCCATGGCTTTTAATGGCTCATCCCATAGTATTTTTCGATCATTTATTACGCAGAAAATCTAACCCAGCTCCAATACCTATGCAGCAAGGTGGATTGCCTCAAAATCAAGGAACTCAGCTTCCTCAAAATACAAATCCAGCACCCGTACAGCCTAAAGCACCTCCTACAAGTATATTTTCTAGTGAGGTTTCGATTTTCAAAGAAACGAATGGTATTTTGACTAAAGTTACAGAAGGAACAGCTATTCTTGAAGCAGATAAAATAACTGTAAAAGCAAATGTGACAAAAGAGATTTCTTATAAAGATATACTTGATGTTTATATTGAGAAGGGAAAGATTTTTATATCTTCAAAAAACAGAAATATACCATTAGTTATGGAAACAAAGCCTATTGAGATATTTATGAATGAATTAAATCGAAGAATCATGGAAGGGAAATAAGTATGGCGATTATAAGAATGGATAGAATGGGAAATGTTTGTTTTCTTGATGATAATGAAAATGAAATTGAGGATTTTTACGAAATACAAGATATTAAGAAGTATTCTAATTGGAAGGAAATTGTATATAAGCAATCGATTAATTTGATAAATCAAGTTAATCAAAATATCGAGAATGGACGAAATATTTATACAAAAACAGAAAAACTGATTACCCAAGATGAGATTAAGCAAAAAATTTCACAAATAAAACTTGAAGAATATATAATTCCAGACTTTGTTTCATTATCAGAGGATAAAATTCGAAGTCTAGCTTATGATAAAGCAGAGACTGAAGCCAAAAGTCATATTTCACTATTTCCTCCTATGACATTCAAAACTCGAAGGAAGAACTATATAGAAAATCTTATTCCACAAATTGAAGAAGAGATAAAAAAACAGGATAAAGAAAAAAGAGAAAAATATTATAATGAACAAAATAAGGTTAAGAGGGAGAAAGACTTATTTTTTCAAAAAGAATACCAAGAAAAGAGAGCTGCTTTTGAAAAATATATTACAACTGATGAAGATTGTATTTATAAAGAATTAATACGTCTTTATGGAACAAATGAAGAACGGGAAGAAAAAGAAGCAACATATATTTATATGGGTGACTATTTCATTGCAAATTTCTGGGTTGTAAAATATGAACATGGCATGATAAAAGCCTGTATAATCTTACCTATACCATCAGACATAGAAGATAGAAAAGCTAATATGCTTGCAAGCAATAAAATAAGTGTAAAAATACGCTCAGAAGATGATATTATCGAAGATTGGCATTTATGTTGTTGCGGGTGCATTCTAAATGCTTTTTCAAAACTTTTTAATGTTAATACAAATATTAATTCAATCGAAATTGAGAGTATTTATTTTCTCAATGATGAAGCAATTGGAGATGATAAACAATACAATTATGATAATACATTTTTTACACGAGAAGATTTTTCAAAGTTAAATATCTCAGCAATTAATCCTATAAAAACTATAGAAAGATTCCATAAAGATGTAAATATAAGTGAGAAAGAATCATATTATAACAATGAAAGTGATTATATACAAAGTATGGAAAAAAATGCAGGTAATGTGAAATATTCTGAATCATATTCTTCTCCAAATTATTTTGATGAGACTTCAATTAATATAATATGTTCTTGTCTTTCTGAAATTATTTCACAATTCGGAACAGATTATTTGTATAAAGAAAATAGCAGAATATTTCATAACATATGTAACGATTTATACCCGAATAACAAGGAAGAAATTGATTTCTTAATTGATTTATCAGAGGAAGGTATCCTTGAAGAATTATTATTAAATAAATTTAAGGAAAATTTTACTACAAGGATATTAACAATTGGTTCCAATTATGCAAATAACGAAATCTTAGCACTTTTTCTCGAAAGATTAAGTCAAATATTTAGTTAGTCCCACAATTAAAAAATCGTATAGGAGCTAAAAAAGCATGGTAACTATTGGAATAGACAATCAAACAGGTGAAATAATCTTTGAAGAAAATGGAAGCCGCATCTATGATCCGTCTCAAATAACATACATAAAAAGACATTCTAACTGGAAAGCCAGAGTTTATGAATTGTCAACGAATCTTAAAAATGAAATAGATGAAAATATAGAGAGAAACCGTACAATTCATTTTCAAGTTCCAAAAGTAATTGATTATTTTGACATTAAAAATCAAATTGACAATTTACATTGTAGTTCTTATAGAATTAAAGATTATTCAAAAAGAAATGATGAGGATATAAGAAGTGATGCCCAATTAGCAGCCAGAAAATACGCTGAATGTAATGCAGATTCTAATATATTCAAAAGAAAGAAACAAAATCAGGACTTTTATAATAAAAAATTACCTGAATTTATTGAGTTCTATAAAGCAAAGGATGCTGATGCAGAAGCAAAACATTATAGAGAAGAAAATAAAATTAAAACCCAAAAGGATGCTGAATATAAACAACAATATGAGAATGCAAAGAATGATTTGTCAAATTTTATAAAATTAGATGAGCGATTGATAGTTACACGAGTTACGGACTGTATAAATTCTATTTCGAAATCTAAGATTCCATTTATATTACAATCTTGTAAATATATTAAATTGCCAAACTATACATGTGATATTTTGATTCAATTACCAGATGATTCGTGTATTGAGCATAGAATTGGAAATATTCTTGCTTCTGGAAAAATAAGTATTAAGCAGCGTAAACAAAATGATTTAAAGGATGATTGGAAGTTGTGTTGTAGTGGTCTAATACTTCTTATTGTCGCAAATGTGTTTAACCAAAATACAAACATTCAAAATGTTCATGTCACTGCAAGATATAAAGAATTAAACAAAGCGAACGGAAGTCAGAGTGTAGTTGATTTTACAAATTGTGAATTTAATAGAAATAGTTTTTCAAATATTAATTTTTCGAATATTAATCCAATCGATACTATTCAAGCATTTTCAACTGGAAGTATTCCATCTGTAAAACAAACTACACAAAAGCAAAGAACGCAAAAAGTACAAAATACAAAGTCAAAATCTCCGTTTGAGATTGAATGTTATAATGAACTAACTCAAAACTCGCTTTCTATTATTGATACAGGATTAAAAGCCTTGTTTTCTCGTTATGGAGAATCTCTTTTTGCATTATCAGAAAAAAATCGCTTCTCTAGTGCTGTAAAAGATATTTTTCCAAAGAATGAAGCTGAACGGCAGATTGTTGAATTGCTTTTGGCAAATGATTGTTTTGCAAAGTACATTACCAGTTCTGATAAAAATGCTGCAAAAATAAAGATAAAAGAAATCTTATCAGGAAATAACCTTGATGGTGATGTTTTCCTTTCAAACTTAAATTCAATGATGGGAGGAAACTAAAATGGATAAACAAGTTTTTGATAAAATTGAACAAGTATTAACAGATATCTTGGCGACACATACAGATATTTACACAGAACAGAAGAAAAATATTTTCAACAATGAAATACGAAGCTATTGTTTAGACAATGAATTAGCTCGTGATATTCTTTTGACTCTTGTAGTGAATGATGTTTTTTTATTTATTGATACAAAAGACTATGAACGAGTTGAACGAAATATTCGTAATTGTCTTAGCGAATTTGATTTATATCAAAGTGATTATACTAGATTGTTTGAGATTCTTAAAATATCAGATGAACTGAAAAAAATCAGGCGAAAACAAAAACTTAAAAAAGTAAGAAATTGGTTTATTGGATTATTAGTAGTTGCATTAATAATTTTAGGATTCATTATCAATTATAATTCTTATTATCGTGCCGAAAGAGATGTTTTAGTATCTGCTCAAACTAACGAAAAAGCATTCTTTATTTCAAAAGCTGAAGAATATGATTCAAATGGACTTCCTCTTGTTAATATGACTTGGTATGAAGTCATTAATTACTGTAATGAATTAAGTATAAAAAATAATTTGGCATGTGTTTATACAATTGATGAAGACGGAAATGTTAAAGCAGATTTTTCTATGCCTGGTTACCGACTTCCAACAAAAAAAGAATGGCTCTGGGCAGCAAAGGGTGCAAAAGAAGATGCTTTGACAAATTTTTCTGGAGCCGATAGATGGTCTGCAAAAGAAGCAGCATGGTTTATAGAAAACTCTTCAGAAATAGTACATCCAATTGAAAAAAAGAATTCGAACCGATTAGGTTTGTATGATATGTCAGGAAATGTTGCCGAATGGTGTTGGGATTCTACCGAAGATAACAAGCGCATAGTTTGTGGTGGTTTCTATGGTAATTCGGAGAAGTACCTGAAGCTTGCATCAAATATTACACATGCACCTGATTCTGGTGAAATATACATAGGTTTCAGACTTGCTAGAAGTTATGTAAGAAAAAATGTAGGAGTTGAAAAATGAAAATATTACCTTTCGTAATTCCAGCAGCAGCTGCATTGTTACCACAACAAAATAAATATATAACACCAGAAATTCCTGAACAGAAAAAAGATGAAGAACCTGTTTATCAGGATGCTACTGAAGAACATGCTATATTGTTACGAAAATATGAAGATTCGGAAAGATTTCTTCGATTTGCGGGACATAGTTCTCATAGATCTCATAGTTCTCATCGTTCTCATTCTTCTCATAGAAGTGGAAGTACACATTATTCTCATACTTCACATACAAGTGGAGCAACTGGAAGCGGAACGACTACAACTTCACCAACAAAATCTGCTTCCTCAAATACTGCAAAAGTTGAGAATACACCTGTAAAAAAGGAAGTATCTTTATATCATTCAACACTTTCTAGGGATGATGAAATATCTCTTCGTTGGGAAACTCATGGTTTTACATCAAGTGCAAAAATTTCTTTGTATCAAGATAATAAACTGATTAATACATTTGATGGTACTAGTACAACATACTTTACGATAGAAGACTTAAAATATTCCACTTCATATAAATTTCAACTGAAAATAGTTGAATCAGAAAAAGCCTATTGGTCAAATATTGTTACTGCTAAGACTGGTGAAGATCCATATAAATATGATAAAAAAACATTACCAGTAAGTATCGATGAACTTGATAAAGTTTCAAAGCAATTAGTTCTATCAATTGAAAATACGATTGATATTTCAGAAAACGAAAAACTATTCATCTCAGATTTTACCTCTACTACACAAAAAAATGCACTTGGACGCGAAACAGCATCCTCTGTTCGGAAAGCATTTTCTTCACTTAATAAATATAAAATTTTATCTGCATCAAATGTATTGGATAAAAAAATGAAAGAAGCTTCTGGTACACCTGATTATCATTCTGCAGTAGAGTATGGAGCAAATGTAAGTGCTGATTATGTTGTTTATGGTGAAATTGTTTTTTCTGGAACAGAACAATATAAAATTAAAATCAAAGTGATTAACATTCTTGAACAAAATATTCTTACTGAAAAAGAAGCTTTAATTTCTAAGAAATGAGGCATAAAAAATGAAATACAATAAAATAAAGCAAAGAACTTTTGAAATCATAGAGAAAAGCCGAGACGGTGATAAAGCTAGCAAGATTTTTGATGATTTTATTATTGTTCTGATATGTATAAATGTAATCTCAATATTTATAGAAACTTTTTCCATAAGTGAACAACTTAGTACCGTTTTCCGATGGATAGAAGTTATTTCTGTTATTATATTTACAATTGAATATTTACTAAGAGTTTGGACGGCATCTTTATTACATCCTGAACTTTCAAAGTTTAGAGCTACAGTTAAATACATTTTTTCATTTATGGCTTTAATAGATTTACTGGCAATACTACCGTTCTATTTTCCTTTCTTTATAAAAATAGACTTAAGAATTCTGAGGGCATTGCGTCTTGTTCGCCTTTTTAGGTTATTCAAAATGAATAGGTATACCAGTGCATTAACTACTGTGTTTACTGTTATAAAAAATAAAGCTTCTGAATTAATATCTTCAATTTTTGTAGTTTTTATATTAATGCTAATATCTTCAGTTTTCATGTATACAATCGAATCGCCAGTACAGCCAGAAATTTTCAAAAATGGTTTTTCGGGATTATGGTGGGCTGTAGCAACTTTTACAACGGTTGGTTATGGAGATATTTATCCAATTACAACTGCTGGAAGAATACTCAGTATGATAATGGCTGTTTTAGGGATAGCTTTGGTAGCGGTTCCAACAGGTATTATATCATCTGGTTTTATGGAATTGAATGAAAAATCTTGTGATGAAAAACATTTTTGCCCTTACTGTGGTAAGAAATTAGACTGATTACACCGATGAACTTGCAAACGCTTAAATATTATTCTGAACAATTTTCAGATTCTGTACTTCTTACAAATACTGCTGGAGAACATCTTTTTATTTCAAAAGCAGATTTCGAGAAGTTTTCCAAAAGCCCCGATACTCTTTCAGATTCAACAAAAGGTTTATTGAAATCTCGTTTTTTTTTATGCGAAGAAACTAATGAAGCAGTCTTTAGTAATATTTACGATATAAAATACCGTACAAAGCATTCTTATCTTGAAAATGAGAGTCTGCTTCTAATGGTTGTTCCGACAATTTCTTGTAATTGCAGCTGCGTTTATTGTCAGGTAAAAAGTCGAAAAAATAATGCTTCTGAAAATGATATGAGCTTAAAAACTGCATTATCATTCTGTGATTTTGTGTTTGCGCTTCCTCATAAGAATATTAAGATAGAATTTCAGGGCGGAGAACCGTCATTACGTTTTGATACTATAGAATTAATTGCACGTCGTGTTTCTCATTTGAACAGAAGGTATGGTAAAAATATTGAATATGTAATTTGCACCAATCTCCTAAATCTGTCTAAACATGAAATTAAAATATTAAAAAAATATAATATTGCAATTTCAACTTCACTAGATGGAGCAAAATCAGTACATGATAAGAACCGACCATCGACGATCTATCCATCGACTTATGACTCATTAATAAAAAATGTGGTAATTGCACGAAATAATAAGATTTATCCTTCGGCTCTTGTAACTGTAACAAGCTTAAATCTAACTCGAATGACTGAGATTATAGATACCTACATTGAAAATCAATTCGAGTCAATTTTTATACGGCCTTTAAATAATTATGGTTGTGCTTTTAAAAATCAGAATATTTATTACAAACTTGATGATTACATTTCTGCATACAAAAATGCAATTCTATATTTAATAGGCCGGAATCTAAAAGAGGATATTAACCTGCGTGAAGAAATGTTTTCAATAATTCTTAGGAAGATTTTTTCTCCTTTCAATGACGGATTTGTTGATATGCAGAATCCATGTGCACTTGGTCAGATGTGTATGCTGGTAAAGCAGAATGGCGATGTTTATCCATCTGATGAATCTCGTATGATTTCTGAAATGGGAAACGAGCATTGGAAGATGGGAAATGTAAATGACAAAAATTGTCTTGTAACGATGAAAGGAAAACGCGCTGAGATTCTGGAAAATGGTCGCCTTGAGAACTATGAGGAATGTAAGGATTGCGTTTATAGTCCCTTCTGTTATGCAGATCCAATAAAGAAATGGTATATCGCTAATATTTCAGGTCAAGATTATGAATCTTACTGTGGAATCAGAAAAGAATTGTTCCGTTTTGTTTTTGAACAAATAAAAAACGCAGATGAAGAGAGACTTGCATTATTCAGAAGGTGGGCTAATGCGTAATTGTTTAAATGATAATGAGACATATATTCTTATTCCAGGATTAAAAAACTATAAAGCTGTTTCTATATTTACAGGAAAAGTTGAAACGTTTCCTCAACCAAATGAAGAATCAGAAAAAATCAGTGATTTACTTATTCGAGAAAATGGTAAAAATCATCTTTTATTCAGAATTGAAAACAGGGAATTAACATTCTTTATTACTTCAAAATGTAATCATCGATGCATAATGTGCCCGCAACAACTGGATATAGATCCAATAGATAACGATTTGATTATTCAGAGAGTTATAGATAATCTTGATTATGATATTCTGGATGGAATCTGTTTTACAGGTGGAGAGCCTCTACTTAAAATGCAACTTATTGAACAAGTTGTTCAAAAAACACCAGAACATGTTGATATTACAATTCTTACAAATGGTACCATAATGCCATCTGAAATCATTCTGAAATCACTGCGTGTTAAACTTTGTGTACCTTTGTATGCACCATATGATGTACTTCATAATAAAATGACAGGCTCAGGTTCGTTCTATAAAGTTGTTGAAAATCTTATGAAGATTTCTAAATATGAAACTCTTATAGAACTTCGTTTTGTAATGACAAAATTTAATTACTGTTGTCTTGAAGAATACGCACGTTTTGTCTGGAGAAACCTTCCTTTTGTTCAGGATGTTGCTTTTATGGGAATGGAACTAACTGCAGAAGCTCATAAGAATAAAGGTGAACTTTGGATTAATCCAGAAGAATACATTGAACCATTAGAGAAGGCTGTTTCTTATCTAGATTGTTGTGGTGTAACTGCTTGGATTTATAACCTGCCATTCTGTTTATTTGATGAACCATACAGAAGGTTCCTTGTAAAATCTATTTCTCCTTGGAAAATAAAGTATCTTCCAAAGTGTGAGTCTTGTAATATGAAAGCAGAGTGTGGAGGTATGTTCTTTTCTGATATTATAGAGTTTGAGAAATTGATCTAAAAAAATTACCTACGAGAATTTCTAGAATTAGAAAGAAATATCAATCTTAGAAGAGACCCTATTGCAGTTAATGCAGAAGCGACATATGTCATGGCGGCTGCTGATAGAACCTTTCTTACTCCTGATAATTCTGATTTATCTAGAGTGTTTGTATCTCTTAAAATCTTTAGAGCTCTTCGTGAAGCATTAAATTCAACTGGCAGAGTTATTAAATAAAAAAGAACTGCAATACCAAAAAGAATAATACCTATATTTGTAATAAGTTGAGCAATTGAAAATACCTCAGTTGCTTTAGCTGTATTTCCAAAAATGATTCCAAGAATTGCAAGAGTAGGGCCGAAACGTGAGCCTATATTAGCAGCTGGAACAAGAGTACTTCTTAAGCCAAGGGCTTTATAACCTGTTGCATGTTGGATTGCATGTCCTGTTTCATGAGCTGCAACACCTATTGCCGCAATAGATGCACTACTGTATGTTGAATCACTAAGGCTTAGAACCTTATTCGAGGGATTATAATTATCTGTAAGACTGCCGGAAATGTGAGCAATTCTTACATCATATATTCCGTTCTTCTGAAGAAGTAATTGTGCGGCTTGTGCTCCTGTAATGCCTCTTTTGCTGAGTACTTTGTTATATCTTGAAAAACTTCCTTTTACTAAAAACTGTGCTATAAGGCTTAAGAGGATTGCAGGTAAAACAAAAATAATATAAGTGTAATCGAATCCGTAATACATATTGTCTCCAATGGAAATGAATTAGTATTATATCACAATTATTTTATTTGTTTTTATAAACATATTACAAATCACCAATATATAAGACTTTAGCTTCATTGACTTGTTTTAGTTGTTTATCATTAGTTAGGAATATATCGCAATTACAATCAATACTTGCTGCCATCTGTAATGCATCTCCAAGTTTTATATCTGGATATTTAGCTCTCAATTTTGCAGCTTTTTCGCCAACTTGATCGTTTATAAAACATTTCAAAAATTCTAGAGAATTAAGAAGATTTCTATATTTTTCAACCTGCTCTTTATCTTCAATCTCAAAAGGCTTTACAAGGAACTCTGCATCAGTAATGGTTGATGTGTAAAATTCAGCATCATCTGCAATGCAGTCAGACATAAATTTTACAACCTTGCTGTAAAATGGCTCTTGCTGGCTTACAAGGTAAATTATAGGATTTGTATCTATAAAAACTTTTTTAGCCAATCGTTCTTTCCTCTCTTAGTTTTTTCTGATATTCAAGAGCATCTATATCTTTCCAGGTGTCTTTCATACTTCCAGCAAATTCGGAAAGAGCTGCCATTCTTTTTTGTTTTCTTGCGTCTTTTTGCATTGTTTCAGAGAGATTCTGCTGCTTTTGTAAAAGATACATCATAAAATCGTAAGCTTCTTGTTGAGCAGTTAGAGTTAATGTGTCATAAAGGTCAGCAACTGGTTTTGGCATTTCTATACCTCCTGGATAATTTCTAAAATTATTATAACACATGACTCTGGTTCTGTCATCGATTAACAACGGGACTGTTATAAGCTTAGTGGCTGTATGATTAATATTTATATACGTGAATCTTAAAGATATGTGAAACTTCGCTTTGTTGTACTAAGGGAAAATAGTAAAAAGAAATCGGGCAAACTGGATTCGAACCAGCGACCTCAACGTCCCGAACGTCGCGCGCTACCAACTGCGCTATTGCCCGTAATAAAAAAAGCCTTCCGATGAACGGAAGGCTTAGCGCGAGCGGCGGGGCTCGAACCCGCGATCTCCGGCGTGACAGGCCAGCGCGATAACCAGCTTCGCTACGCCCGCGTGATGTTTGTTATATTACACGAAACACTTGTTTGTGTCAATAACTAAAATCACTTTTTTTCAAAAAAAATCAATTTTTTTTTTGATTTTTTTGTACCGCAATTTACGCTATTTTACGCAAAATATTGCGGATACTTTTTCTTAATTTCATCTTCCTGTGTAAGTTTTCGTGAAAGATGTTTGTCCACTGCTTTTTTTGCTGCATCGCAGTCTCTGTTTTTGATGGCTTCAAGAATCTCCTGATGTTCCTTAATAATTCTTTCAGGGTTAGAAGAGTGTAGGTGGAGCTCTCGGATTCTGTCGTTATGAATACTCATAAGCTTTACCATATAATGGCACTGCATCTTATTAGTAATCTTATACATCATCTCGTGGAAAGCATTATCCAGTTCCATAATCTTATCAAGATTATTTTTCTCATAATAAAACTGCTGGAGAGTTACGTTTTCTTCAAGATCCTGAATATCTTTTTCAGTTGCCTGTTCACAAGCCATCTGTGTAATTGCTGATTCAATAGTTGCACGTACAAATACAGCTTCATCAACTAAAGCCATATCAATGAGGCTTACGTGACTTCCTCGCTGTGGAAGAATCTCAATGATCTTAGTAGAAGAAAGCTCCTGCATAGCTTCGTGAACAGGGGTGCGCGAAAGATTTAATTCGTTTGCAATATCCTGTTCGCTGATCATGCTTCCTGGTGCAAGTTCAAGGTTTACAATGTTTTCTCTTATTACACGGAGGGCGTATTCTCTGTTTGTTTCTTTACCTAGTTTTTCAGTATTTTTCATAATAATCCTACTATAATAAACTTCATTCCAACTATCGTCAATAATGCTTTTTTCTTATGATTTTGCAAAAATCTCTTGACTTTTGTCTATTTTGCTTTATCATACTAAATGACAAGCGTACTAGTATGCAAGTACGCTTGCGATTAAATTATAGCATACAATCTTAAAAACAGGTAATAAAATGTTCAAGAAAACACAAAAAAATCAGGTTACTGACTTGAATTCTGCCGCAAAATCACAGAATTTCAAGAAGTATATTCGCAAGTACTGGCAGTTCTATGTACTGCTTTTGATTCCTATTCTCTATTACATCATCTTCCGCTATATTCCTATGGCCGGAAACATTATTGCGTTCCGTCGTTATCGTGCAGGTGGAAGTCTTTTTGGTCAAAAGTGGAGTGGATTAAAATATTTTAAGCAGTTTATTGGTGATAAAACATTCTGGCGTGCATTCAGAAATACTCTCGTACTTAACATTTCTTATCTTCTGGTACGATTCCCATTAACTCTGATTTTTGCACTTCTTTTAAATGAAATTAAAGCTCTTTGGTGGAAGAAGTTTGTACAGACTGTTTCTTACCTTCCACACTTTATTTCTATGGTAATTGTAACTGGTATGATTCGTGAGCTTGTTTCTACAAGTGGTCCTCTCAATCAGTTGATTGCTCATTTTGGTGGAGATAAAATTTCATTCATTGCATTTCCTCAGTACTTCAACCCGATTTTCGTCATTTCAGGTGTATGGCAGGCTTTGGGATGGGGTACAATTCTCTATCTTGCTGCTATTGCGGGTATCAATCCTTCTTTGTATGAAGCTGCTGAAGTTGATGGAGCAAATCATTTCCAGCGTGTATGGCACGTAACAATTCCATGTATTCTTCCTACAATTACTACTTTGCTTATTCTTGATATTGGTGGTCTTGTTGGTTCTGGTGGTGCTTTCGAAAAGGTATTCCTTTTGTATAACCCAATGACTTATGAGACAGCGGATATTATTTCAACCTTCGTATTCCGAATGGGTCTTGGTTCTGGTAACTACAGTTATGCAACGGCTGTAGGTTTATTTGAAGCTTTGTTGAATCTTACTTTGCTTACTGTTGCAAATAAGGTTTCAAAGAAAGTTTCTGGCTCAGGATTGTGGTAAGGGTAAGGAGGAATAGAAAAATGTCTGAAACAACTGGCGTAAAAGTAAGAGAAACAACAGGCTATCTCGTATTCAAATGGTTTAATACCTTAATTATGATTCTGGTATGTGCGGTAACTCTTTATCCGTTCCTGTATCTTGTAGCACAGTCTTTTTCTTCAGAAGAAGCAATTACTTTGGGAAAGGTAACTCTCTGGCCAATCGGCTTCAATGTTCAAACTTATAAGTCTGTACTTGCAAAAGGTGAGTTCTTGCATGCTTATAAGAACACTGTAGTTTATTCGGTTTTGGGAACAATTCTTTCTCTTGTATTCAGCTGTTGTATGGCTTATCCGCTTTCTAAAAAAGAGCTGAAGGGCTATAAGGTTCTTACAAAGTTTGTAATCTTTACAATGTATTTTGGTGGCGGTTTGATTCCAAACTACGTTCTTATGATGAAGCTTCATCTTATCAACCGTGTTGCTGGCTTTATCATTCCGTCATTGCTCAGTACATATTACATCATTTTGATGAAATCATTCTTTGCAGAAACTCCACACGAACTGGAAGAAGCTGGAGAACTTGATGGTCTTTCTCCAATCGGTATTTTTATCCGCATCGTTCTTCCTCTTTCAATGCCAATTATTGCAACAATGATTTTGTTCAATGCTGTTGGATACTGGAACAACTGGTACAATGCATTCCTTTATCTTGATAAGAAAGAAATGTGGCCGGTTGCTTATTATCTTAAGACTATTATTTCTGGTGCATCTACATCTGCTGATCCTGGAGAGGCTACTGCAGAAAAAATGCAGATTGCCGCAAATATTAAGTCTTGTTCTATGGTTCTTATGGCTCTGCCAATTATCTGTATATACCCATTCATCTCGAAGTACTACGTAGAGGGTATGATGCTTGGTGGGGTAAAAGAGTAATTTAAGAAAAAAGTTTTTATCAATAAGGAGGATAAAACTATGAAAAAAATTGCGACTATTGCTGTTGCAATCACATGTGCTGCTGCTTTGTTTACGGCTTGTTCTGGCAAAACTGCAGCAAAAGGCGGAGCTGCATCTGCTGAAGCTAAAGGTTACACATTCGGAGAGGAAAAGACTTTCCACTCTGATGAAAAGGTAACTTATTCAATTTCTTTCAGTGATGCTTCATGGTATGCAATGCAGGATACATGGAAGACTGAAGGTGTATTCAAGGATATCGAGGATGTAACAAATGTTCATCTCGACATCACATCTTATGACTCTGGAGATTATGGTCAGAAGGTAAACCTTGCAATCAACTCTGGAAATCCAACATACATCATTCCAAAGATTTATGATGAAAATCAGTACGTTTCTGGAGGCGGTGTAGTTCCTGTATCTGATTATGTTCAGTACATGCCTAACTTCTCTGCTTTCGTAAAGAAATACAACATGGAGCCAGATCTGGCTACAATCACTCAGAGTGATGGAAAATTCTATCGTCTCCCAGGTATGCATCAGGCTGCTCTTCAGGACTATACAATCATGGTTCGTGAAGACATTTTCGAAGCAGCTGGCTACAATATCCGTGAACTCGAAAAAGACTGGACATGGGAAAGCCTTCACGATGTTCTCGTAGGTGTAAAGAAATACATGGTTGCAAATGGCCTTTGCAAAGACTCTGACTACATCTGGTCTGACCTCTGGTGTGGTGAATCTGGAAAAGGACAGGGTGGTAACCTTCTTAAGTTGATGGGTGCTTCTTACAATGTTCTTTCTGGATGGGCTATTGAAGGTTCAAACGGTGGTATTAAATATGACTGGAACAAGAAAGAATTCTACTCTTCTTCTATCAGTGATGATTTCAAGAAACTTGTTACAGTTGCTAACAGCTTTGTAAAAGATGGTCTTCTTGATCCAGAAACATTTACACAGGCTGATGATGTTGCTCACAACAAGTTCTACAGCGGAAAGACTGTAATTATGTCTACAAACCGCTCACAGATGGCAAACGATATTGCTGGTGTTCAGAAGATTCTTGGCGACAGTGCAAAATGCTACGTAACAGCTTATCCATCTGGAACAAACAAGAACCTTGCAGAAACTTCACGTCTTGAATGTGGTGTTATGATTTCTCAGAAGGCTCTTGATGAACTCGGAAAAGAAGGATTCATTAAACTTATGCGCTTTGTTGACTGGATGTTCTATTCTAAGGAAGCTTACTCACTTTGTAAGTGGGGTCCAGAAGGAAAGACATGGGAATGGGGTACTGCTGCTAACGGTGCAAAGATTAAGAAGCTTAAGGCTGGATACAAGTGTGGTGGTCTCGGACTTCCAGGACCTGATACTGATGTTGATATCCGTCTTAAGTGGGGTTACGCTGGTGGTAACTACTTCTATGGTCACTCAACAGAAGAATCAACAGATGCATTCACTCCAGAAGTACAGGATTTGTATGCACGCTATGGAAAATATAAGACTGTAGCAACTGTTGATCCAAAAGCTAAACCAACAGAAGATGAACGTGAACAGTTGAACCTCTGGGCTGTTCCACTTATTGATAACATCAATGCATGGACACTTAAGTTTGTAACTGGACAGAAAGATATCAATAAGGATTGGAACGAATATGTTTCAAGCTGTAAGAATCTTAATGTAGACAAGATTGTAGCTCTTACAAACGAAATCTATAAGAAACAGTAAATAAAAACACTCCATTTTATAAACTGATTTCAGGCAGGCATCCATTCCTCTTGTTGGATGCCTGCCTTTTTTTTGCGGAATGTCATTCCCGTGCTTGACACTGCGACGTTTGCGAAGCAAACTCGGTCAGGAATCTATATCTGTGAATTTCTTCTTTGCTTAGGCGTAATACCTCTGACTTTTTTGTAAGTGCGGATAAAGTGACTGGCATCTGTAAAGCCTGTTTCCTGGCTGATGTAGTCGAGGGTTTTGTCGGTATAGAGCAGGAGAGTGTCGGCTTTACAGATTCTTATGAATTCAATGTATTCCTTACAGGTTTTCCCAAACTGAGCTTTAAACTGCTTTGCGAAATTTGAATAGCACATTCCACATTTTGAAGCCAGATCTTCTACGCTGATATTTTCTGAAGAGTGTTTATCAATATATTCGAGTACAGAAAAATCCTTTGTAGAGAACTGATCAAAAGTTGTTTTTGTAGAAAACTGAAAGCCGTGACGCAGCCAGATTCTTATAATCTCGGTAATAATAAGGCTTATCATTGAAGCAACCTTGATATCGTAGCCGAACTGACGGTTTTTTGTTTCCCACATACAGTATTCAAAATACATTTTAACAGGATTAAAACGTAAATCTCGAGCTGTAAGAAGATTTGTTGCTCCGGCATCAGAATTAGCCTTGTCCAAAAGCTTTGGCAACTTTGGAGAACCCGGAGTGGTATTTGAGAGAATCATGTCATCAAATTTGATTACATAGAAAAATGGCTTGTCGGGATATTCTTCCTTTACAGGATAATCCAGAAAGGCATGAATCTGTTTCGGATGGAAGATAATCATATCGCCCGGATTCATGGTAAATTGCTTTCCGTCTACTTCAGCATAAAGAACACCGCTAACCAGATATACCATTTCTGTAAAATAGTGCCAGTGAGGTTTTACATATTTCCAGTCGCCCGAAAAGGCCTGAAAAGGTGCATTGAGGCTGTCGCTTTCTTCAAAAAGATCGTCCATAATATCTCCCGTAGAGAAACGTACAATAATTTACACCTTTTCTTATACCACGGAATCAAAACTAATGCTAGAGTAAAATAAACAATAAAGAAATGTACTATTTTTTAGCATTTCGGGGATTTTTATGAAAGAAAAAAATTCTTTTTCTTGGGTATGGTCCTATGTACGACGTTACCGTTTTGGTATGGCTGCAGGACTTTTTCTAAGTGTATGTGTTGCTGCTATGAATATGGTAAATCCTCTTGTTACCGGTGCAATTGTAGATAAGGTAATCAAGGGGGGGCAGCATGAGCTTTTATTCAAACTCATTACAATCATGCTTTGTGTTGTAGTTGGTAAATCTATCTTCCGCTATAGCTATCAGGTTATTTTTGAGCATTGTTCACAGAATGTAATTTTGAAGATGAGGGAAGATTTGTATGCTCATATTCAAAAGCTTGATTTCAGCTGGTATGATAATGCGCCAAGCGGAAACGTTATGACTCTTCTTACTTCTGATCTGGATAAGGTTCGTCACTTTGTAGCCTGGGTAGTGTATCAGATTCTTGAGAACAGTCTTATATATATTTTTTCAATCATTACACTGGCTTCAATCAACTGGAAATTGACTCTTGCGTTTATGGTTATTGCGCCGCCGGTTCTTTTTCTTGTCCACAAGTTTAAGATTCATATTCGTCCGGCTCATATGAAGGTTCGAGACCAGTTTGCAGTTTTAAATACCCGTGTTGGTGAAAATATCGAAGGAAACCGTGTTGTAAAAGCCTTTGTTCGCGAAGGTTATGAAACAGAAAGATTCGATAAAGAAAATGAAAGCTACCGCGATGTTTCTGTTGCAAATGCTGATATGCGCGTAAAGTTTTTGCCATGGATCGATGCATTGTGCCAGGTACTTCCTGTTATTTTGATTTTGTTTGGTGGATATCTTGTAATTCAGGAAGAAATGACAATTGGTCAGCTGGTTACGTTCAATGGTTTGATGTGGGCCTTCATTCAGCCGATCAATATGTTTGGTATGCTCGTTGATAATACTCAGAATTTCGGGGCTTCTGCAGACAGACTTTTTGAATTGCAGAAGGCTGAAAGTAAGATAAAGAATCCAGAATCAGAATCAGCTGATGTAACTTCGGTTCAAGGTAGAGTAGAGTTCCGAAATGTTTCCTTTGCCTATAACGAAACTCCTGTCATCAAAGATATGAGCTTTGTAATAGAGCCGGGAACTACAGTCGGCATTCTTGGACCTACTGGAAGCGGTAAGTCTACAATTGCAAATCTTATGTGCCGCTACTACGATGCAGATTCCGGTGAAGTTTTGATTGACGGTAAAAATGTAAAAGACTACAACCTGCAGGAACTGCGCCGTAATGTTGGGATAACAATGCAGGAAGCCTTTTTGTTCAGCGATACAGTTGAAGGAAATATTGCCTTTGCAAAACAAGATGCTTCGTTTGAAGAAGTAGAAGCTGCGGCTGAACTGGCCAGAGTAAAGGAATTTATCGGCGACCTGACAGACGGTTACGACACAATTGTAGGTGAGCGCGGAGTTGGACTTAGTGGTGGTCAGAAACAGCGAATTGCCCTTGCTCGACTTTTCCTTGCGGATCCTAAAGTTATGATTCTTGATGATACAACCAGTGCTGTAGATAACGACACGGAATATAAAATCCGTCAGTCTATTAAGAGCCGCAGCCAAGGCCATACAGCCTTTATAATCAGCCATAGAGTTTCATCCTTTGAAAACTGCGATGTAATTCTTGTTATTCAGGATGGAAAGATTGTGGATAAGGGAAGCCACGAAGAATTGATCAGCCACGACGGTTATTATCGCGAAGTATGGCTTGAACAGAGAGGATAATTATGGCAAGAAATAGATTTGATACTGATGAAGAAATAGAACAGAAATTTAATCCTCATGTTGTAATGAGACTTTCAAAATGGATTAAGCCTTACACTGGCTGGATGGTGCTTTCCTGTGTAATTATGCTGGTGTCTTCTGCAATCTCTCTTTGCAGTCCATACTTAACACGTATGGCAATTGATAAGGCAATTCCAACGGCTAACTATCGTTTGTTAGTAATAATTTCTGCGACACTACTTTTTTCAACCTTTTTTGTAAGAATTCTTCTTGCAGAAAAACTCAAAATTATGACTCGTGTAGCACAGAAGATTATTGTAAACATTCGCCGCGATGTATTTACAAAATTACAGTCTTTGCCGTTCAGTTACTTTGACAGCCGTCCGCACGGAAAGATTCTTATCCGCGTTGTAAACTATGTAAACTCCCTTTCTGATTTGCTTTCAAATGGTATCATCCAGCTGATTTCTGACTTGTTTACTTTACTCGTAATCATTGGCTTTATGATTGCAATTGATGTAAAACTTACCCTTGTTTGTATGGCCGTTTTGCCAGTGCTTTTTATCATTCTTTTTTCAATGAAGAAAAAGCAGCACGAAGCCTGGAAGCAGGAAAGTTATAAGCGTTCAAATCTTACAGCTTATCTTTCTGAAAGCTTGAATGGTATGAAGGTTACACAGAGCTTTGCGCGAGAAGAAGTAAATCAGGGAATTTTTGACGAACTTTGCCGCAAGTGCAAAAAAGTATGGATTCACGCTGTAAACATCAACAATATAATCTGGCCTTCTGTAGATATTCTTTCTACTTTGGGTGTAACTCTTGTTTACCTTGCTGGTATCAACTGGCTTGGTGAAACAGTAACAATTGGTACTCTTGTTGCGTTTGCTGGTTATATCTGGCGTTTCTGGCAGCCAATTCAGAATCTTGGAAACTTCTATAATTCCATGGTAACAACTGGTGCTTATATTGAACGCATTTTTGAGTTGCTCGATGAAAATGATGATATTACAGACAAACCGGGTGCACGCGAACTTCCTCCTATCCGCGGACACGTTCAATTTGATCATGTTGATTTCAGCTATGAGCCGGGGAACCCTATCTTAAAGGATGTAGATTTTACAATTACTCCTGGTATGACAGTTGCAATAGTTGGTCCAACAGGGGCTGGAAAAACAACTATCGTAAATCTTTTGAGCCGTTTCTATAATGCAGAAAAGGGTAAGATTCTGATAGATGGAATCGATATTCAGGAACTTCAGATTAAATCTATCCGTAAGCAGGTTGGTGTAATGCTTCAGGACAGCTTCCTGTTCAGCGGAACCATCATGGAAAATATCCGCTACGGAAGACTTGATGCCACTGATGAAGAGTGTATGGCAGCTGCTAAAGCTGTACAGGCTCACGAATTTATTTCTGCATTCCCTGAAGGTTACAACAAAGTGCTTAGTGCTAACGGTGGTGGTTTAAGCCAAGGACAGAAGCAGCTTATCAGTTTTGCCCGTGTTCTTTTGAGCGACCCTCGTATCCTGATTCTTGATGAGGCAACTTCGTCTGTCGACACTCATACTGAAAAAGCGCTTCAGCAGGGACTTGGGGAACTTTTGAAGGGACGCACAAGCTTTATTATTGCGCACCGCCTTTCTACCATCCGCAATGCCGATGTGATTTTCTTTGTTGACCATGGCGAAATTGTTGAGCGCGGCAACCACGATGAGTTGATAAAACTTGGCGGCCATTATGCGAAAATGGTACAAGGAGTGTTTGCGTAAATCACTTCTAAATGATAAAATCATCATATGAATAAAAATGATTTCCGTGCTAAAGCCTACGGTGTTGGAAAAACAAATAATAAAAATGACAGCACCGCAGACAACGCTGATGATATAAAGGCCAAAGATCTTACACAAAATAAACCTTCTTCATCTCAGGAACTCGAAGAATCTGTTTCGTTTTTGAAAACAGGCGGACTTCTTAAAGTTCCTGTTGAGCAGACTGCTCCAGATGGAAAAGATTCTGTTTACCGCCGGGTTGCAAAGTTTCTTCTTTTAATCGGTGAAGATGAAGCGGCTAAGATTCTTCCGCATCTTGCAGAAACTCAGATTGAAAAAATAATTCCGGAAATTGCTTCTATCCGTACTGTAAGTAAGGAAGAAGCGGCTGTAATCCTTGAAGAATTTAACGGACTTCTTAACAAAGCGCGCGAGGAGGGTGGCGTAGAAACTGCCCGCGAAATGCTCGAAAAGGCTTACGGTAAAAAACGTGCCGACGAGCTTTTGAAAAGAGCTATGCCGCTTGAGGGCAAAGTTCCTTTCAACTATCTTCGCGACGCAGACAATGAACGAATCTATCTTTTAATCAAAGATGAAAATCCCGGTGTTCAGTGCATGGTACTTTCTCATCTTGATCCAAAAAAATCTGCAAAAATCATTAACCTTATGACTCCGGAAGAAAAAAAGGAAGTTGTAATGCGTCTTGCAAAAATGGAGCCTGTAAGTCCGGATGTGCTTCGCCGCGTAGACCAGGCTATGCACGAAAAATCTCTTAATCAGACTGTTGAAAAAGCAGAAAATATTGATGGCCGCAATGCTCTTGCTCAGATTCTTAAGAAGATGGATGTCGGGGCCGAAAATGATATTCTTTCCTACCTTAGCGAAGATGATCCTGATTTGGGACAGGACCTGCGCAGTCGTCTTTTTACAATGGACGATGTTGTAAAATCCGACGACCGTTTTGTTCAGGAAAAACTCCGCGAAATGACAGAGGTAGATATTGCCTTCCTTATTGCAGCTAAGCCAGATGATTTCCGCGAAAAAATCTTAAGCAACATTTCTGCTGGCCGCCGCGCTGAAGTTCGCGCACAGGAAGACATCTTAAAACCAATGCGCCGCTCAGACTGCGAGCGCATAACGTCCGAGTTCTTCAGCAAACTCCGACGCGCATACGAAGAGGGACACTTAATTATACAAGACAGGAACGACGACGTGTATGTTTGATTTTACTTTACCTTCAAATATTGGAAAAAGTTATAAGGACTTTGTTTTACTTTCAATCGATGATTTAAAAGATTACAAGGCAAAAGGTGTTTACCTACGCCACAAAATAACTGGACTCGAAGTTTACCACATCATCAAAGACGACAAAGAAAATCTCTTTGCCTACGCTTTCCGCACGGTAGATAAAACTTCGCGAGGCGTTGCTCACATCATGGAGCACTCGGTTCTCTGCGGCAGTGAAAAATATCCGCTCAAAGAGCCTTTTATTACGCTTGCTTCAACAAGCTTAAACACATTTCTGAACGCACTCACTTATCCGGATAAAACCGTTTACCCTGGCGCCTCAGTCGTACGTGCAGACTACTTTAATATGATGGATGTTTACGGCGATGCTGTTTTCTTCCCAAAACTTGACCGCGAAACCTTTATTCAGGAAGGTCATCGTGTAGAAATGGATGAAAACGGAAAACTCAGCATCCAGGGCGTTGTTTACAACGAGATGAAGGGAAATTATTCTTCTTTCCAGCCGATTGCCTTCAGTGACCTTATAGGTGCAATGTTCCCGAACAGCTATCCTGCTTTTGATTCAGGTGGAGATCCGCTTCATATTCCAGAACTTACCTATCAGGAATTTCTTGATTTTCATCAGAAGTTCTATAGTCCAGATAACTGTCTTCTCTTCCTTTATGGTGATATTCCAACTGACCAGCAGCTTGATTTTATTGACCAACGATTTATCAGTCGTCTTGTAAAAAAATATGACTGCCGCGAAGGCGGAGCAATCTGCAATATTGATACAACTTCAAAGTTGCCTCTAATCAAAAATGAAATCCGCGAGCTTCAGAAACTGGAATTCTTAAAAGAATCAAGTGAAATAAAAACTTATGCACCGGAAACCGGCTCAACCGGCAGTCTTGTTACCATCAACTGGTATGCAGATAAAGCTGATATGGAAAAATACTTTTTGAGTGAGGCTCTTTGTGGAAACGACAGTTCTCCTATTGCCCGCGCTTTCAAAGATTCAAAACTTGGAGACGATGTTCAGTTCCAGAGCTTCGGCCAGTTCAAGGAAGAGTTCTATACAGCAGGTCTCTGGGGTGTTCAAAAGGGTGATGAAGAAAAGGTATTCAGCCTTGTAGAAAAAACTCTTAATGATATCTATGAAAATGGTGTTTCTCAGGAAGATATTGATTCTGCAGTTATGGGAATTGATTTTGCACTCCGCGAAGTAAACCGTTACTGGGGACCTTTCTCAATTCAACTTATGGAAAAGGCTCTTAAAGGCTGGTGTAACGGAGATTTCTGTGCAAGTCAACTGAGTCCTATTACTTCTTTTGAAAAGGTAAAACAGGCACTTCGTGAAGACCCTGATTATACTAAAAAACTTATCAAAAAATATTTCCTTGACCCTGATGCTGTAAAAGTACGTTTTATTTCTGAGCCTTCTGATAAGTATTTTAAGGAACGCGAAGAAGCAGAAGCTTCCCTTATAGAAAAACTCGGAAAAGATATAGACCGCGAGCAGTTGAAAAAAGAGCTCGATGAACTTCACGCATATCAGCAGCATATCGAAACTGCAGAAGAAACTGCATGTATTCCTACAACAAAAATCAGCGAACTCGACAGAAAAATCGACATTCCTCATACAAGCCTTGAGTTTGTAAAAGGTGCCGACAATTCTGATATTCCGCTTTTTGTCAGCAAGGAAGATACAAACGGAATTTTCTATATTGATGTCTTGTTCCCCTTTGATAATCTTGCGCCGGAATATTTACAGCATGTTCCATTCCTTGCAGATGTAATTACAAATCTTGGCTGGAATGGTAAGGGCTGGGATCGTTGTACGGCAGAATCTTCATGCATAATGGGTGATATCTGGGGAAGAACTCTTTGCGGTTCAATTCCTGATGCACCTGAATGTCTTGCAGAAGCCGCAAAATATAAAGACTACAACTTCTGTGGCCGTAACTGGATTGGCTTGATTTGTAAGGCTCTCAGCGAAAAGGCAGAAGAAGCTTTGAATATGCTTGCTGAAATCATCACCACTATGGATTTTGATGATCATAAGCATCTTGAAACTCTCATCGGTGAGCTTAAGGCAGAAAAGAAAAACAGCCTTATTTCAAATGGCCGCGATTATGCCCAGAAGCGAGCCCGCTCAATGTGGAGCCCGAATCTTGCCCTCAACGAAATTATGTGGGGTGTGAGCCAGCTTCATACAGTTTCAAATTATAAAAAGCATGATGCAAAAAATCTTCTTAAGACCTTTGCATATATGTATAGCGAGTGTATAAAAGCAGGCGGAATCATTCATATTACCGCAGATGAGGAATCTCTCAAGAAAATCCGTCCTCTTCTCCAGAATTTTGCTCAAAAAGCTGGAATTACAAAGCTTATTCCAATTCACAATTATACAATGGATGAACTTAAGCCTTATATCTGGCAGGCAGATGATGCAGATTCAGATGAACTTCAGTTTATCAAGGTTTCCGGTCAGACAGGTTATGCCGCTGCAATCACTCCAGCTTCTCAATATCTTACAAAAGAAGCCGCTGCAGAAATTATTTTTTCTTCATGGATATCAAGTCATACCTTGTGGGACAAAATCCGTACAACAGGTGGTGCTTACGGTACAAGCTGCTGGATAGATAATATTGAACGTCAGGTGGTAATGACAACTTACCGTGACCCGACTCCATTTAAATCAATCAAGGTATATCTTGATTCACTTAAAGAATTGTGCAGCACTCCAATTCCTAAAGAAGAAGTTGAAAAAACAATTGTTTCTTCATACGGAAATGCAATTGTTCCTGCTTGTCCTAAAGACCGTGGAGCCCGCAGTTTTGAAGGAATGCTATATGCAAATCCACAGGATTTTAAGCAGAAAAGGGTAGATAATATTCTGGAAGTTACAGAAGATGATGTAGAAAAGGCCGCAGACAGGCTTTATGAAGCTTCTGCAAAAAAATGCTCAAAGGCTGTATTCAGTAATAAATCTGACAAATCAGATGAATTTGCTGGAAAAATAATAAAACTTCCGCTATAATAAATTAAATTGATTCCATAATATGAAAGGAGAAACAGTTTATGGATAAGAGAACAAAACAGTGCATAAAGATGCTGCGAGATTTAGTTTCTGATGTTCAGGGAGCTCCTTTCCCAGGCGGAGAACTTAAAAGCGAACTTTATGAAATCTGGTATGAGCATGCTCAGCGTGCTGCCGTAGAGTGCTTTGAGTACTTGAACGACAATTTCCCTGAGGAGCAGAAAGAGCTCGATAAAACTATCGATAAACTCTTTAAGTAATCTGTTCTTTTCACAAAACTTATAGCTAAAAAGTATTTGATTCAATATAAAAAGGCTGTCGTTGGAACTATTCTGGTTTCAGACGGCTTTTTTTATTAACTTTTATTATAAAATGCCGAAAATATAATATAGACTCGTCGAAAGGTTTTTAAACATGAAGTCAAGTACAAAGATATCTAATGATTATAAGTTCGGAATGAACGGAGCCAAAAAAAAGCTCGGCATAAACTGCTGGCGTTTTGTTTTTAACGCTATAAATACAGTTACCGGTTCCGAACAGATGTTTTATATCGAATTCGAAATGCTCAATCCCTGGAACTCTCAGGAAGAAGTGCTTCTTGGCTTTAAACCGCGTGTAAAAATATCTGCAGAAGATTTGCAGTATGCGCTTGCAGGAACTGATTCAGCAAAATCCTTGAGTACAGAAGATATTGTTCAGCCTTCATATTGTGCAATCAGAGTAGGTTCTTTTGGAACAGATGGAAAACAGCTTTGCGGTTACTATCCTGTAAAGACTGTAAAGTTCAATAACAAGCCTTTCGAAATCATCGTAGACAATAAATATTTTAATGAAAATAAAATCGGCGGCTTCCTGAATGTTTCAGAAGAAGACCGTGCTGCTCATCCTGAATATCTTTGTGATTCAGGTTATGCAAAATGGGAGCTCTCTTATACCATTAAAAAAGATTATAAGACAGGTTTTAAGTCTGATCTTTTCAGATGGTTCCCGTTTGGCTTACAGACTGTTTTTTCAGGTACAATTCATTTTGATGGAAATGATTATGCAGTTGATCCACGCCGTTGCCGTGGTTATACAGACCGTTTCTGGGGCAAATCAATGCCGGAACCATATTTCCATGTTTCTGCAGGAACCTGTACAAGTGTAATTTCCGGAAAAACTCTTTTAGATTCTTCTTTTGCAATTACAGGTATTTTTGATGACCGCGTTTCCTTTATCGGAAAATTTGAAGATATTGATATTGAACTTCGTGCAGATGGTTCAAAGCGCCAGTTCTCTGTAGTCTGGGATTGTTCTCAAATGCCGGAAGCAGAAAATCCTGAAGAAAATCTTTTGCACTGGTCTGTAAGTCTTAACAGTAAACTCTGGGTAATTGATATTGATATTTTCTGTAAAATCCGTGAACTTAATAACCGCACACTTGAATTAGCAGAAGGTCAGCGAAAGGTTCTTAATCTCCTCGAAGGTGGAACCGGAACTGGAGAAATAAAACTCTATCGTCATATTGGAAATACTCTCGAACAGATTGAACACGCAACTCTTGCAAAAGTATTATGCGAGTTTGGTCATGTAGAAGAGGGCGAATTCTAGTTCTCAAAAAACTTGCCGAATCATCACTTTCATTATTATTTTATAATTGAAGGTGATGATTATGAATTACGAAAATTTTACAATCAAAACTCAAGAGGCTTTGCAGGAAGCTTCTTCAATCGCTAACAAAAACGATAACTCAGAAATAGGAACCGAGCATGTTCTTGAAGCTCTCCTTGAGCAGCAGGATGGCCTTGTGTCTCCAATTGTGGAACGTATTGGCGTTCCTTCGATAGAACTCATAAAGAAAGTAAAAGAACTTGTTGCATCGAATCCTAAAGTATCAGGCGCGGCTCAGGTTTATTTTTCCGGCCCGATGCAGAAGGTGCTTGCTAAAGCGGAAAATGAGATGAGTGCTTTGCACGACCAGTACCTTTCTACAGAGCACCTTCTGCTTGCTATGAGCGAGGCAGATGACCGCACGGGAGATTTGCTGCGACGCAGTGGAATTAATCATAAGGCTGTGGTTGAGGCATTGAAATCTGTTCGTGGAAATCAGACTGTAGATTCGAACGATCCGGAAGCTAAAACCCGTAGCCTCGAAAAGTACTGCCGTGACTTAACAGCCGCTGCCCGTCAGGATAAAATTGACCCGGTAATTGGCCGTGATGAAGAAATTCGCCGCGTTATGCAGGTTCTCTGCCGCCGTACAAAAAATAACCCTGTAATTATTGGTGAACCGGGTGTTGGAAAAACTGCAATTGTAGAAGGACTTGCCCGTCGTATTGCAAGTGGTGATGTACCTGAATCACTAAAAAACAAACGTCTTCTTGCTCTGGATCTTGGCTCTCTTGTTGCAGGAGCAAAGTTCCGCGGTGAGTTTGAAGAGCGCCTTAAAGCCCTTATTACAGAAGTAACTAAGAGTGAAGGTCAGATTATTCTCTTTATTGATGAACTTCATACTCTTGTTGGTGCTGGTGCAAGCGAAGGCAGTATGGATGCTTCCAATCTTTTAAAGCCTGCTCTTGCTCGCGGTGAACTCCGTGCAATTGGTGCCACAACTCTTGATGAATACCGCAAGTATATTGAAAAAGATGCTGCTCTTGAACGCCGCTTCCAGCAGGTTTATTGTGCCGAGCCAAGCGTAGAAGATACTATTGCCATTCTGCGTGGACTTCGAGAAAAATATGAAATCCATCACGGTGTCCGCATTGAAGATGAAGCCCTTGTTGCAGCTGCAACTTTATCTAACAGATATATTACTTCCCGCTTTATGCCGGATAAGGCAATTGACCTTGTTGATGAAGCTGCAAGCCGTCTCAAAATGGAAATTGAAAGTCAGCCTACTGAACTGGATCAGGTTGAAAGAAAGATGCTTCAGCTTCAGATTGAAAAGCAGTCTTTGAGTAAGGAAGATGATGAAGCAAGTAAAGAGCGTCTTTCAAAACTCGAAAAAGAGCTTTCTGAAATTACTTCCCGTCGTGATGCTATGAAACTTCAGTGGCAGAACGAAAAGGAAAGTATCGATAAATCCCGCAAGGTAAAAGAACAGCTCGAATCAGCTCGTTTTGAGGAAGAAAAATTTACCCGCGAAGGAAATCTCGAAAAAGCTGCAGAATTAAAATACTCTACAATTCCAGCTTTGCAGAAAGAACTCGATGCCGCTCTTGCCGCAGAAAAAGAAAGGGCAGAAGGCGGCCGCGATTCCTTGCTCCGTCAGTCAGTTACCGAAGAAGATATTGCAAAGGTAGTTTCTACCTGGACAGGCATTCCGGTTGCCAAGATGATGACCGGTGAAAAACAAAAATATCTTGAACTCGAAAATGTCTTGCATAAACGTGTTGTTGGTCAGGATGAAGCAGTAAATGTTGTAAGCGATGCTATTCGCCGAAACCGCAGTGGACTTAATGATCCGAACCGACCGCTCGGTTCTTTTATGTTCATTGGTCCTACTGGTGTTGGTAAAACTGAACTTGCAAAAACTCTCGCAGATTTCCTCTTCAATGATGAAAAGGCTCTTACCCGAATTGATATGTCGGAGTACATGGAAAAGTTCAGCGTCACTCGTCTTATTGGAGCGCCTCCAGGATATGTTGGTTATGATGAAGGTGGACAGCTTACAGAAGCAGTTCGCCGCCGTCCATACAGTGTAATTCTTTTTGATGAAGTTGAAAAAGCTCACCCGGATGTTTTCAATGTACTGCTTCAGGTTCTTGATGATGGTCGTCTTACAGATGGTCAGGGCAGAGTAGTAGACTTTAAAAACACAATCATCATTATGACGAGCAACTTGGGAAGTGATTTGATTCTCGAAACTGATACTGCTGAAAAACAGGCAGGCTTGCGTGACCAGCTCAATGTAATGTTGCGTCAGACTTTCCGTCCTGAGTTCCTGAACCGTATAGACGAAATTGTTATGTTCCAGCAGCTTGGAAAAGAACACATTGCCTCTATTATCAAGTTGCAGCTGGAACGTGTTCAAGCCCGTCTTGCAGACCGCAAAATCACTCTGGACTTTGACCAGAGCGCAATGGATTTCTTGTGCGACAAAGGTTATGACCCGACAATGGGAGCCCGCCCTGTAAAGCGAGCTATCCAGAATTATGTAGAAAATACACTTGCCCGCGAACTTTTAGCCGGCACTGTCTTAGATGGTGATACAATAAAAGTCCGCTCTGCTGACGGCAAATTGATTTCTACAAAATAAGTCAGGTCTGAAATTTAATCTACCCAGGTATTCTGCTCGCAGCTGAATTCTTTTCCTGCGGGCAGATCATTCATTCCAGCTTTGTTCTGCCAGAGATGATCTGTATTTTCTGCATCTGGAAGTCCGTGCCATGGTTCAATACAAACAAACTGTGGAGAGCCTGCTGTATTCTGCCAGATCATTACATATGGGAAGCCCTTTGTCTGTATTTTAATAATTGAGCCGGTCTTTTTGTTTTTGAGGCCAACCCATTCTGAATCATTATTCAGGAATAAGTGGCCGTTTCCAAATCCTGCAGAAGTTACCGGAACAAAGCCCGTTTCTTTTTCACCGTAAGTTTTTGTATATGGTGCACTACCGTTTTCATCTGCCGCAAGATAGCAGTCTGGATTTGTAACTACCGCAGTTAGTGGAGTTTTCTTTTCAAATTCAACAACAAAATCTTCTGCAGCGCCTCCATTGAAGTCAAATGCTGCATGAGTTCCTGTTCCAAAACGGAATGCCTTATCACCAGTGTTCTTTACTGTAATTTTCCAGTTAATGCCTTTATCTGACAGCTTGTATTCTGTAATAAAGCTGAATGCATATGGGAATCTGTAAAGTGTGTCTTCGCTCTGAGTAAGTTCAAAAACTGCACTGTCTGCTGTCTGTTTAATAAGCTTATGCTCAAGGTCACGCGCAAAACCGTGATTACGGGTATATTCACATTTTGTTCCTTCAATCATAAAATAGCCGCCAAGGCAGCGTGCTACGTATGGAAAAAGAAGAGGAGCATGATTTCCCCATACAGATTTATCTCCGTGCCAGATAACATCCATACCGTCATTTTTTCTAATAAGATTCTGGAGTTCTGCACCTTTAGTGTTTATCTCTGCAGAAAATGCATCATTTTCAATTTTGATAATCATTTCTATTTACCTTCCTGTTTTTGCAATTATAATTATTCTCTTCTTTTTTCTCAATATTTGTGATATTATGCAGCATGCTCTCATATCAGCACATTTTTCATGCAGGCAATCATGCAGATATTCTCAAGCACTGCGTTTTAATACATGTTTTAAACTCACTGAATAAAAAAGAAAAGCCTTATACTTTTTTTGATACTCATGCTGCAAGTGGTCTTTACGATTTAACAGATGGTCGCAGCCTTAAAACTGGCGAAGCTGGAAGAGGAATTATGGCTTTGCAAGGGGAGTGTGGTAATGAAAATCAGTTGCCACTTCTTCTAAAGTCTTATCTTGATTTTGTAAAAACTTATATTGATGATTCTCGTTATCCGGGCTCTCCGGAAATTGAACGTTCTTTTATGCGCTCTCAGGATACTTTGATTCTTTCAGAACTTCATCCACAGGAAATTGAAAATCTGCGGGCGAATATGAAAAGACCTTGTGAAAATAAAAACTTACCGTCAATAAAAATCCACAATCGTAATGGCTGGGAAATGCTTACTGCTCTTACACCTCCAGTTACAAAACGCGGAGCAGTTCTTATTGATCCAAGTTATGAAGAAACTTCTGATTATATTGATGCCGCTTATACGATCTGTGCTGTGCATAAAAAATGGACTAACGGAATTATAATGTTGTGGTATCCGCTGCTTGTTCACCGCGAGGGCGAAATTGAAGCAATGCTTGATAGAATTACCGAAGGTGCCCGTGCTCTCAATTCAAATATAGAAATTGCAGATTTGCGTCTGGAAGTTTTTGATAAAGCAGAACACAAAGAAGTGAGTCTCGACGAGTTCCGTGCGAGCGAAGGTAAAAATCCGCCACGGCTTTATGGCAGTGGAATGCTGGTATTAAACGCACCATGGAAGCTGGAAGAAGAAGTAAATACTGCTATTGGCTTTATTAAAAGTGCATTCGCACGCCAGTCTCAAGCGGCAAACTAAGTATAAAGTCACTGCTTAAATACGTCGGAACCACATTCTGCTGAACATAGAATTCAAGGTATCCGTCGTAAAAAAGCCAGTTCATTCCGGCAAAAAATCTTGCTCCAGTTGCAATGCTCCAGTCATCAAAATCATTTGTTAAAAACTTTACAGTTGCACCAAAGCCGGAATAAAAGCTCCAGTTATTCATCAACTGAACATCAATAGTTCGATAATCTGCAAATAAAGAAAAGCCGAAACCAGAATTAGAATAGATTTTACCGAACTCAAGACCACTTCCAACTGTAAGTGGAACACGTTCCATTCTTAAGGTTCCGGTTACATTGGCTGTCATATTTTCCAGGCTGATATCATCCTGATTAATCAAAAGACCTGGTACACCACCAATCTGTGCTCCAGCTCCAAGTGCGAAGATTTTAGTTGTAAAACAGAAAAGAAGAGTAAATGCAGCAAGTGCTAATTTTATTGTATGTTTCATTTTTTTGCAAAAAAATCTGCAATCTTCTGGAAAAGACGCTTAAAGAAAAGATAGATTCTGTAAAAGAAGTTTGGATTTCGAAGTCTCTGAAGTCTCTTGTAGCCTTCGAGCAATTCAGCGTCTGTAAATTCCTTTCGCTGATTATTTTCTTCGATTTCCATTTCCAGTTGTTCAACTTCAGAAAGATTATCTATGATGTTTGCGTTTATGCTGGTCCAGCCAAGCTGAATTGCAGATTGAAGACGGCGTTCTCCGGCAATAAGTTCGTAACGGCTGTTGAGGGTAATAGGATTCATAAGACCGTAGATTTTCATACTGTCTTTGAGGTTTTCAAGATTTCCCAGATCCTTTCGGACCCGCTTTTTGATTTTGATATCCTTAATTTGTACTAACATAAAAACCTCCGATTTCTTTTCGCCGTTAGGCAGCTCGCATAGTCTCTCTGCTTGAGCCGTTTTTTCGATATAGGCTATTCCATCAAATAACTGTAATCAAACTTAGATGTAGTATCTGTTGTTTCCTCTTCTGAATCTTCTTCCTCATCATCAGTTTCGTATTCCGAGGTAAGTGGCGCACTCAAATCAAAACTGAGTGGTGTAGTGTCAAAATCAAAACTCATTCTCTGACCCGACTTATACATCTCTTTTTCAAGACGGATAATCGAAATTACAGAATTAGATGTACTTGAATGGATAGGACAAATTTCTGTAGGCTGTGTTCCCTCAAGATACCACTGAGTTGTTGAGTGCTCACAAGATTCTGTAAGAATCATACCACTGTCTGCACAAACTGTACACTCAATTACGCCTTCAAGAGGCTTAATCCAGTTTTTAAGTGGTAAATCTGCATGAATCTTATCAAAATATTCACCCCAGGCAAAACCTGCAAGAGTTGCACCAGTAATATTCAAACCAAGAGACTGACCAGGCTTATCAAATCCAAACCAGAAGGCTGCAGCGTAGTATGGAGTAATACCACAAGTCCATGCATCAGCCCAGTTCTGAGTTGTACCAGTTTTACCACCGGCTGGCATTGTGTAGCGGGTTCCGTTTGCATCGCGGTAATCAAAATGCCATTTCTGAGCGGCAAGTGTACCACCGTTATTTACAGTCTGTTCGAGTAACTTAATCATTACAAAAGAAGTCTGTGGAGAAATAACCTGAATCTTTTCTCCCTTAGCAACCTGTTCCTTTCGGATATCAAGCTCAGGATTCAAAATTACATTTCCATTCTTATCTTCAACAGTACGGATTGCCATTGGAGTAATCTCTTTACCACCATTAGCAAAAATGGCATATGCGCGAGCCATTTCAATAGGACGAACTGAACATACACCAAGACCAAGTGGATAAACAGGAACAAAGCTTCGTGATTCAAGTTCATTCTGTGGAATACCAAGAAGTTTAGAAGCGCGGTCAATTGCAGCTTCAAAGCCGATGCCATCAAGAATCTTAATAGACGGAACGTTCATAGAATGGGTAAGAGCATACCAGAGAGAAACGTTTCCTTCCCATTCACCACGGAAGTTCAAAGGAATATATGGTTTACCATCTGCAGTGTGGAATACAACCATACTGTCGGAAATCTGAGTTGTAGGTGTAAACTTGCGGGAATCAATTGCAGCTGAATAATAAAGCGGTTTGAAAGTAGAACCCGGCTGAACCTTTGCCTGAGTTGCGCGGATAAACTGATTATCAGAATCAAATTTACTACCACCAACAAGTGCGTCGATATAGCCGTTTGAGTGATCGAGAGCAACCATTGTTCCTTCAATAGTGGTCTTTTCTTCATTCTGCTTTGCAATTGCAACTGCGCGGTTTACAATATTTACCTTGAGTTTTTCAGTTCCAGTCATCATGGAAACTACATCAAGAACAGGATTTATCTGGTTTACATAAGTATTGTTTGCAACAATTTCTGTGCGCTGCTCGCTAACCTTCAATTCAGGAATATCAAAAAGCAGGGCAAGCATTTCTGTCATTGGAACGTAGACATTTGTTGCAACACCTGTTTTTGAAGAATGTTCCTTTTTATATCTTGAGTTTGCCTGGGCAATATATTTCTCCATAACCTGCTGAGCAATCTGCTGATGAGCAAGGCTAAGAGTTGTGTTTACAGTAAAGCCTGAAGTATAGATATCATCAGATCCATAAATCATGCCAGAAAGCTCGCGGCGAACATATTCAGAAAACCATGGAGCCTTGTCATCGCGCATCATGTATGCAGAAGTTGAAGTTCGTGTGTAGTCAAAGTTTGCCCAGTAGTTTTCAAAAGATTCGTCAGCTTCTTCCTGGGTAAGGAATCCTGCGTCAACCATAGAAGTCAAGACGTATTTCTGACGGTCCATAGCACGGTTAGGATGATCAAAAGGATTATAAAAAGCCGGGTTCGAAAGCTGAATTACAAGAATTGCAGCCTCTGCCGGAGTAATTTCTGTAGCACCGTGTCCAAAGTAATATTTTGAAGCGGCATTAACTCCGTAAGTACCACCACCAAAATAGATTTTATTAAGATAAAGCTCAAGGATTTCGTTTTTAGAATAGCGGCGTTCCATCTGAATGGCCCACCAGAGCTCCTTAAGCTTGCGGACTACAGATTTATCTGATCGGTCGCAGTAAAGAGTACCTGCAATCTGCTGGGTGAGGGTAGAACCACCACCAAGAGAACGGCCGGTAAGAATACCAACAACACCACGCATAATAGCCTTAAGATTAAAACCATTATGAGAGAAGAAAACATTATCCTCACGGGTAATCAAGGCATCAATCATCTGCTGTGGCAGGTTGTTATAAGCAATGATTTCGCGTTTTTCGTCAGAAGCAAATTCGGTAATTACTTCACCATTTATATCAAGCAGCTTAGTAGGCAGAGCAGTATCAAAATCAGTTATATATTCAGAATTAATAATGTTACGGGTTTCAGAAACAGACCATCCCAAAAAGGCACCCAGGACAATAGAACCCAGAAAAAACAGCGAGATGATAACAATTCCAGATTTCTTAATTTTCATCATATTCTACTTATTATAGTAGAAAACCCCAAAATAGTGAATAGTTACAATCTTTAGGTTAAATAAAAAAGGCTCGGAATGAATCCGAGCCATGCCCATCAGGCAATCGGGAACATGGGTGGGAGGGGAAAATGTTCCCGATATATTTATTATCGACCTCACCCCCCGAAATCTTTAATCGAAATAAAAAAAATATATAAAAAATCCGTCATTCCGAACTTGTTTCGGAATCTCCAAATAGATCCTGAAACAAGTTCAGGATGACGCTAGTTTTCTGAAATATCGAGGTCGAGAGAGAAGTTTGCGGTATAAGTTTTGCCCTTAATCGCAGAAATAGAACGTACAATCTCATAGTCCCCAATTGTGAACTTGATTTTATGTTCTCCCTCTGTGATTACAAATTCCTTACCGATTGTTGTGCATTTTACATCATCAAAAAGCACTTCTGTTCCTTCTGGGGCAGTAATCAAAAGGGTAGGTTCGAGACTTTTCATTACAACTGTAAGTTCTGTTGTCTTAGCCTTGTCTACGCGGACAGTACGAACTTCATTGCGGTAAAATTCAGAAATAATGGAAATATTATGAACACCTGTATCCAGAAGAATCTTGTCGTTTGCAGAAAGGGTAGTCATCTTGTCATCAATAAAAATAGTGCATGGCTCAAGCTTGTCTTCTGGCGGAACAAGATTAAAGGCAATCTGTCCCTTGTTTGTGAGAATAGGTTTTACAGTAATTGGAACAACTGAATTAAGAGTTTCTTCAGGTACTCCCTTCATAACAGGCTGAAGCCGGATAAAGATGATGTTTTTTGAAGGAGTGATTACTGAATCAACCTTTGTTGTATAATTATTTGATTTAATTGAATTTTCAGCTTTAAGAGGAATCTGAAGTACCCACGAAAGCTTACCAGGAAGCGTTCTAACATAAGCTCTTGTTCCGCTGTAGTCAATCTGCGATGCTTTTGGTGTTGGGCTGATGTTTCCATAAACCGAGCAGGCTACTGAATCCATCCATGAGGCAACTGCTTCTGGAATATCAAATTTAAGCTCCAGTCCTTCGATGAAAGTCTGATCTGCGGGAAGTGCAATTGCAAGGGCTTCATTTATTCCAAGCTTTGCAACCGCTTCAGATTCAGAAGATTGTGCTACCGAAACTTCGTGAACTTTACTAACCCTAAAACTTTCTGCAGACAGCAATGTAAATCCGCTGATTCCGCAGAACATTAAAAGAGAAACTAAAGCTTTTTTCGCATTCAATGCACAATCTATCTTTTTCATTCTATATTCAAACGTGCTCTCGGGTCTTCAGCTTTTCCACCCTGACGGATTTCAAAATGCAGATGTGGTCCAGTTGCCATTCCCGTCTGGCCTACATAGCCGATTACTTCGCCTTTTTTTACGTACTGATATCGTTCCGGTCTGAGTTTTGAAAGATGAGCATAAACGCTGGTCATCTTTCCCTGGTCGTGACTAAGAATAATATAGTTACCAAATTCAGCGTCGTTTTCAATTGCGGCATAAACAGCTCCGTCTTTAATTGCGTAGACAGGAGTTCCTTCTGCTGCGGCAAGGTCTATTCCATTATGATTTTTCATTTCTCCAGAGAACGGATTTTTTCTCTTTCCAAATTCTGATGATACCCAGAAAGAATCGCTGTCCAGAGGAAGTCTAAGTGCAGAATCAAGAAAGTATGCGCGCTCAGTAGGTGTAAAGCGTTTTCCGCACAAGAATAAATAGTCCCTTCCATTAATATTATAATATATAGTGTTTTTTGTTAAGGTTTGAGTGCTGTAATTTTCCTGCAAAAGTACCTCAACAGAATTAATTCCTCGTTCAATTGGTATAAAAAGCCCGCTTACAACCGGTAAAATCAAAATTTGTCCCTTAATGTCATCCTGTGCATTTTCTATCTGATTAAGGGTTGCAAGAGTTTCCTGTGTTATACAGCAGCGGGCGGCAAGAGCCTGGAATGTAAAACGTTCTGTGTTTTTATATTGAAAAAACATGTATTCCGGTTCACGGCCTGCACTAATAAGTTTACTGTTTGATTCAACTATGCTGTTGTAATCTTTTAATACTGTATTTGCGCGGGAAGGGGAAAGACTTTCTATAACCGGAAGCTTTTCTTTTTCAAGGACAATTCTATTATGGCCGTCGTTTTGAGCATGGGCGGCAAAGATAAAAATAAGCGAAACTAAAAAAATGTTAAAAAAACGGGGCTGTCTGATAAAAGATAGCCCCGTTCCATTGTTTATAAAAAGCAAACTATTCTTCAACAATTGCTTCTGCTGGACATGAAGCTGCGCAAGATCCACAGCTGATACATTTTTCAGCGTCAATAGCGCGAGCACCATCTTTTTCTGCAATAGCTCCAACCGGACAATCAGGTTCACAAGCTCCACAGTTTACACACTGGTCAGTAATTTTAAATGCCATATTTGCTCCTATAAAATTTAAAATCTATATAAAATAATACAGCAATAGGGCAAATTTCGCAACTGCTATTTGATTAGTATTTGAATAAATCTATGTTCTTTCGTATAATGCAATTATGACTAAAGAAGAAGTTGCAAAATATATTGATCACACTTTGCTGGCCCCTCAGGCTGGAATCAGAGAGATTGTTTTATTGTGTCAGGAAGCAAAACGTTATGGCTTTGCTTCTGTTTGTGTTAATCCAGTTTATGTTTCCGCTGCAGCAGAAGAACTGGCTGGCTCTGATGTAAAAGTTTGTACTGTAGTTGGTTTTCCTCTTGGAGCTACAACATCTAAGGATAAGGCAAGCGAATCCGTTCATGCCATTGAAAATGGTGCAGATGAAATTGATATGGTAATCAATATCGGTGCTGCAAAAGACGGTCGTTTTACTGAAGTTGAAACTGATATTGTTGATGTTGTAAAAGCATGCCGCGAAGCTGGAGAAAAAGCCGGTAAAAAGATAATTGTCAAAACAATTCTTGAAACCTGTCTTCTTGATGATCATGCAATTGTAAATGCATGTCTTTGTGCTAAAAAAGCTGGAGCTGATTTTGTTAAGACTTCAACAGGATTTGCAAATCCAAAGGGAATTGATGGACAGCCTCTTCCTAATGGTGCAAGTGAAATTCATGTTAAGCTTATGCGAGAAACAGTAGGTCCTGATATGGGTGTAAAAGCTTCTGGTGGAATCAGAAGTGCAAGAACACTTCTGGCAATGATCGAAGCTGGTGCAAACAGAATTGGTACTTCAAGCGGCGTAAAGATCATCGAAGGCTGGAATGCTTAATTCTTTGGAACCGGTAATGAAAAATAAAGCCGGTTTCCATCAACTTCCATTTTAATTTCACGGGCGTCATGCATAATTGAAATGTACGATTTTATCGTGGAATGAATCAGTGCATACTGACTCAGCGATAACTGCATATCATTTTTATCAGCTACATATTTTACTATATCTTCCACAGTAAGACGTTTTTTTGTTTTAAGAGAATCTAAAATACAGGTTCTTGTAGAAATAATTGCAATTTTGTCGAGTTCGGCAGCTTCGTTTATATTTCGTTTTAAAAAGTCTCCGTGGCTTGGAATACACCAGTCTACTTTTTCAATGGAACAAAGCTTGTCTAAAGAATCCATATATTCAACAGGATTTTGAATCAACGGAATCCAGTGATTAATGATTTCGTTACGAGGGAAAATATTATCACCAGGGAAAATTACTTTGTGATCTTTTTTATCTGTGATAATAATGCAAAGTGCATCATAACTGTGTCCGGTAAGCGGAATAAACGAAATTTTACGATAGCCAGAAAGTTCAATTATGTCTGCATCAGAAATAAAGCGGTCTACCTTTGTAGAAGCAGGCATAAAAAACAGAGTTCTAAGTTCATGAGGAGGGTAACCGCCCCAAAGTGTTGCAGCCTGAACAATTGGTGTTTCCATATGGCCGGCTTCATTTTTAGAAGCCCAGAGTTCGCAGTCAGTCTCGTTTTTCAAAAAGTTGTGAGCCCCGCAATGATCTGCGTGCCCGTGAGTTGTAAGAATAGCCTTAAGTTTAAAATTCTGGCCGAGTTGTTCAAAAAATGCCTTGAGCACATCCAGAACATATTCGCCATCAATTTCTGTACAGCCAGAATCAACAAGGTAAACTTCAATTGAAGGTGCGGCAGTTTCATTGTTTGAGGATGTTACTTCATTTGTTATTACACCAACATTGGTAGATCCGGGAATTACATAAACTCCCGAAGCAAGCTCTATAATTCTGGCACTAAGGTTATCCAATTCAACTCTCCTTCAAAAAAAATCGGCCCGCCGAAGCGAGCCTTTACTAATTAGAAGTTCTTAGCCTTGTCAATGGCCTTGATAGTATAGTCGTAGTTGTGCTCGTTGATTACGAACTTAGCTGTGTCTCCAACCTTCTTGTCGAGGATTGCATTTCCAAATGGCGACATGTAAGAAATGATGTTGTTATCTGGGTCTGATTCCCAAGGTCCGAGGATTGTGTATTCTTCATCCCTGTTTTCGATGTTGTCGTGGAGTGTAACAACTGTTGCAAAAGAAACAACTGCAGTTGTGCTTGTTGTTGGGTCGAAGATAACAGCACGGCTGAGCTCTTCCTGAAGTTTTGCGAGGCGCATTTCAAGCTGATGTTTAGCTTCCTTAGCAGCCTGGTATTCAGCGTTTTCTTTAAGGTCTCCCTTAGCCTTAGCATCTGCAAGTTCAACCTTATTCTTTTCAAGCTCAACGTTCTTGATGTTATCGATTTCAGCCTTCTTTTCTGCAAGCTTCTTAGAAGTTACAATCATACCCTTAGGCTGAGTTGTCTTTTCTTCAGATACACGGAACTTGAAGTCTGGGTATTTTTCAAGAATCTTGTTGCGGGCTGTAGATTTGCGTGAAGAATCGATGTCTGCAATATCATCAATAAGAGTGTACATCTTCTTAACAGTGTCTTCGTCTTTAGAGAACATGTATTCAAAGATTGTATCATTTTCGAACAGAAGGTCTGTAGCCTTTTTGTTGATTTTCTTATTTTCAGTTGTATTAACGTGGTTGTTGATTTCACGGAATGTAAGCTCAATGATGTTAATGAGAGCAATAAGTTGCTTTTCGTAAGGAATATCTGCAAGTCTGAACCAGTCACAACCCTGACACTTTTCGAAGAAGAAGAGTGCTGTTTCGCGGTAGTCTTTGAATGATTCAAAGCTTGTTTTTGCGAGCTTCTGAACATCAGCTGTAAAGCCTGCTTTAATAAGTTCGTTCAAGAGTTTCATGTCGAGAACTGTAGGGAACAGGCGGATGTACTGAACATTCCAGTCTGGAAGCATCTTAATGCATTCAAGGAAGTCAGCCTTGAGGTGAGTATTCTTTGAATCTTTAAGCTCTTTGTAAATCTCGCGTGGATCTTCAATGCGGCTGTAAATTTCTGCGAAAGTTTCTTTAACAGGGTAGAGGAACTGTGAGTCCTGACCACTTACATAGCGAACTACGAGGTAAGAAGCGAGAACCTGTTCTGTAATCTTAGAAATGTTCTTGAGGAAGCCTGTGAAGTATGCATACATTTCTGCAAAGTTGTCGTTTGTGCGATCCATTGTCTCGTCATCAAAGAACTTCATGAAGATGTCTACACGAGCGAAGAACTGCTTCTGTGCCTTGAACTCGTTAGCGAGTTTTTCTACAGGAGTAATGTTTCCTTCGCGGATTGTGTACATATTGATGTCATTAGGATTTACACCGAAGATAGGATTTGTTTCAAGAATCTTCTTTGCTGCAGCATTCCAAGATGTCCATTCGCCAGAAGTAAGAATACCGTATTCCTTCTTTGTTTTTCCATCTTTTTCTGTAACTGTGCGAACAAGTTCGTTTTTGATTGTCTTGAGGTCACAGTTGTTGTCGTAACTCTTGATGATTGTTTTGAGGGTCCATTCCTTGTCCTTCTTGATTTTTTCAGCAAGAGGAACTTTCTTGTCGCCTTCTTTTACATAGTTGAGGGCTTTAAGTACCCAGATATGATCTTTTGCAAGTGGTTTAAGAGCTGTAACAGCCATAGAAAGTTTAATTTCATGGATTCCGGCAGCCTTACCAAAGTTGATTGTAAGAGTATCGTTATCAAGACTCTTGATGATACCTACACCCCAGTTTCTGTGGAATACAAATCCGCCCTTGTCAAAAGCAATGTGTTTTTCGAAGTCATTGATAGCTTCGAATACGTTTCTGTAGCTTGCAGAAAGGTTAGAAGAACGGATGTAGTCTTCGAGGTGGCTGTGAGAAGCGTACTTACCGCGGAAGCAGTCTGTAATTTCTTTACGAGCCCATGTATCTTTAGGATCAATTTCGAGATTCTGCTTGAGGATTGTAATTGCAGTATCCCATTTTTTGTTGTCTTTATAGTAGTTGTAAAGTTCCTGCATAAGGGTAGTTGTTTTGATTTCACCCATCTGCTTAGCAATCTTACGGCGGAGATTCTGGAAGAAGTCGATTTCTTCAGGCATAAGCTGTACAAGCTTAGACCAGATTTCTTTACTTGCGTTGTAGTTATTAGCGTTGATATAGCGGAGAATGGCTTTTTTGTAGTAGCTCTTAGCGTTTTCAATGTCGCTTGCATTTTCGTAGTGTTCAGCAAGGCGTTTTGCAAGATCAGCTTCTTCAAAGTCGATGCGTACGATTTTTTCGTAAAGATCCCAAACTTTGTCGCTGCCTTCTGCAAGGTATCCGTCTGCAAGTGTTCGGAGAGCAAATTTATTATTTTCGTCATCTGCAAGGATGCTTTCGCAAAGATAAGTTACGATATTTTCCTTGTGATTTTTCTGGAAGATGTCAACGAGAGTTACGAGGTTAGAGTTGTCGAGAGAGCCGCTCTGTAAATCAAGGATTCCGCAGATGTAAAGTGCAATGATACTGTCTTTAGAATGAGAGAGATGTTCCTGACATACTTCGTGAACTTCTTTGATAATACCTTCACTCTTAGCCTTTTCTACAAGGTCTGCAAGCTCTTTGAGGTTGTTCTGCGTGTAATTACTGATTGTTGCACGAGTCCAAGTCTCTTCCTTCAGCATGTCCTGAATTGACTGCATTAATTCTGCCATAAAAATCTCCTTGTCTGGTTGCTGTGTTATTTAATGTACATTTCGTACACAGCGGAATCCAGAAGTTTTATACGTAATAACACTTCATTAATCTTGGCCTGATTTTCCTTTGCCAAATCATAATGATCCATAAGCCAGAAATAACAATTGAGCATACGCGGTACAAGAATTTCGCTGTTGCACGAAGGATCCTTGATTTCATTTTCCATCGCGTAGATGTCTTTCTTTAGTCTGGCAACTTCCTGAGAAGTAAGCTCTCTCTTTATGTTGAATACTCCGCCGAGAACTCCGTAGACCGGAATCCAGTATTGGAGGGCTTTTCCTGAATAGCCTTTGCTCTTTGTCTTTTCGATAAGACATTTCATGAGTTCAGAATCCAGAAAATCCAAGTCGATGCTGTCCGGGTCTGCGAAAAAAGCTTCTCTGTACAGTACCTTTCCGAATTTGTCTTCGCCACAAAGAGAGTAGCAGTCTGCCAGCTCTGCAAGTACCGAAGAAAGATTCGGATATATTTTGTTTGCTTCTGTAAGAAAAGCCCGCGCATTTTCGAAATCTCCAAGCTTTTTGTAACAGATTCCTGTTTTCTTGTAGATTTCTGCTTTCTGGAGCGGATCCTTTTCCTCCAGCATTTTTTTATATTCTTCTAATGCATTTTTGAAGAATCCCTGCTGAACTGCAATTAAGGCTGGTTCATAAGGCCTTGTCTCGCGCGAAATATAGTCCTGAAAGTTTTTCCATTCAAGAAGAATGTTTTCGCTGCGTTCAAAATTATCTTCAATGCTCTTAAGGCGCTTAATGGAATCACCCCAGAAAATACAGCACTTATTTGTATAAACAAGCTCTGTGCTTTCCAGATCATGCTCGAAGAGAGAACTTATGATTTTTTGTGCCTCTAAAGGATTTCCCTGTCTTAGAAAGCCGAGGGCAACCTTAAGTTCAGCTTCTGTCTGAATATCCATAGTGTCTTATTTTAATTCTATACAAGAACGGGGATTTTAGTCAATAAAAAATCTTCAATTTTGCTAAAATTGGGACAATATTTATAAAGCGAAAGTTCTAATCTGTCAAGTAAAATTTTTCCTAAATTTGTGAAATCTTATGGGCTCCCGTGAAATCGGAGTACAGACATGCTCGCTTTCCGTTTTTGGGTAAGAAAAAATAATTTTCCACAAGTGGAAAATTATTTTTTCTTTTTATGCAAGTCTGCAAATACGTCAAGAGGCAGTCCGTTCTCCGATTTCACTCCGCCCATACCTCCCCGTGACTTTGAAATTTCACTTGGAGATTATTTTAACAGGGGAGCGGTGGATTTTTAATAATATGCGTTGTATAAAAAAATCAGAGCTGCGTAGCGGGTGTACGGTAAGTAAAAGTTGAATACGCGAGCGGAGAGAATATCCAATCTGCATCGCCAGGAGCGAGCGGAAGCGAAGCTGAAGCGAGTCTATGTTCCACAGTCCTGGCGCCCGCAGATTGGGTGTTCTCGCAGCGGAAGTATTCAACTTTTCATGAGACGTTGAATGCCAGCGTGAGCAGCTCTGATTTTTTTAGTTCACACACATTTAAACTATATTATTGTAAAATTCACGTTTTTTTGTTAAAATAGTTTCCAAATGAAAACTCAAATTTTAGCGCCATCACTTCTTTCCGCAGATTTTTCAAACCTAGGAAGTGAAATACAAAAAATAGAAAGCAACAACGGCGGTGCAGTGCATATCGACGTAATGGATGGCTCTTTTGTTCCAGAAATTACATACGGCGAACCGGTTATCCGTTCAATCAGAAAATTAACAAAACTTCCTTTTGACGTACATCTTATGATAGATAAGCCGGAGCTTCACGTAAAGGCTTTTGCAGATGCAGGCGCAGACTGGATAACTTTTCATTTTGAAGCAACAAATCATACACACCGCATTATTCAGATGATTCATGAAATGGGTAAAAAAGCGGGCGTTGCTATCTGTCCGGGTACTTCTATATCAACACTGTCGGAAATCCTTCCTTGTGCCGATATTATATTAGTGATGACTGTCAATCCCGGCTGGGGCGGACAGAAGATTATTCCTTCCTGTGTGGAGAAAGTTGCACAGTTGAAAAAGTACAGAGAGGAACACGGACTTAACTATAAGATTTCTGTAGACGGTGGTGTGAACAACGAGACCTTGCAGTCTGTAGTTGATGCCGGTACTGATATAGTCGTTTCAGGTTCCAGCTTTTTTAACGGCAGCCTAAAATGGAGTTAAGAAGATTGTTTAGAGATTTTAAGAAGGGTATAGCCGCAGCTTTTATTTGTGCTTCGGTATTGACGGGTGCTGTTGCATCTGAATCTGCTTCCTCTGCTTTTGTAGAAGCCTGCAAATTCTATTCACGTGGTGAATGGTCTGATGCAAAATTTCTTTTAAAAAAGGCTGTGTCTTATAAAGAAAACCTCAATCCCGATACCTATTACATGCTCATAAGTTCAGAAGTTTATGATGGAGACAACAAAAACGCTCTCGATGACTGTAACTTCTTTCTTGATAATTTTGCTGATTCAATGTATGCCCCTCGTGTTTATTATCAGAAGGGTAAACTTCTTTATAATCTTGGGGAGTATGAAAAATCAGTTGTAGTTTTAAGTGATTTCTGCCATCGCTATGAAGATGATGAATTATATTCTTTTGCACTTTTTTATATAGGCGAGTCACTATTTGCCGGTTATAAGTATGATGAAGCCGGAGCTGTTTACGAGCGCATTGTAACTGAATATCCGGAATCTGCAAAAACTCCTGCTGCACAGTATAGACTTGAAACAATACTTCAGCGTGGCAGAGAAGAAAAACTTCTTTATCTTTTAAAACAGACTGGCGAAGAATATCTTTCTGCAAAAGAAGAGTATGAACGTCAGCTTCGTTTGTATAATTCAGAAGCAATTGATACAACAAGACAAAAACTTGCAGCAGCTCAGACAAAAAATGAAACTCTGGAAAAACAGGTTTCTGAACTTGAGATGCAGATTGCCGCACTTAAGAGCAATAAAGAAGAATCAGATAGAATCATTCAGGAACTTAGAGAAGCTGGTGAAAAAGACATACCGGCACCCGAGCCTTTTGATGAAAGAAAATATCAGTTGAAACTGCTTAAAGAAAAGGCACTGGAAGCACAGAAAATGCTTGATGAAAAGGTTTCTGCTTCTGAATCGGAGGCTAAATGAAAAAGACAATAAAATATATAACCCTTGCAGTAATTACAGTCAGCCTCATCTGCTTTGTATCCTGTAAATCAACAAAAAAAGCTGATAAAGGAGCCGCTGCTGCAACTGGAGATGTTTCTGTAACCGCTTCAGAAATGACAGAAAATAAAGTTGATGATGAAGCTGAAGAAAAAACAGAAGCTTCTGCAACGGCTGAAGAAACAGATAGTGCTGATTCAAGTGAAGAAAAAGCATCTTCAAAAAAATCAAAGAAATCAAAGAATGCAAAGGATGAACCTGCTGAAAATGACGCTCAAAATGCTCAGAATGGAAATTTTACCGGCTGGATAAAGGGAACCCGCAGAAGTATTTCTGAAAAATTTGGACGTGTTCAGCTTAAAATCAAATCAAGTATAGGTGCATATTCGCTTTCTGTTTTGAATGACAAAGATAAAGCAATACCAGTTTTGTCTACAGCAAATGAATTTGCAACAAATGCTTTTTATCTTAAGAACTCAAAGAAAGTATATAATCTTGTAACTGATACAAATGTTCGTTCGTCTGCCAGAAAAACTACAGATGGTGCTTCTATTATGTATCAGATTCCGGAAGTTGCTGATGTTACTGTTAATTTTTCATGCTTTGCTTCTGATAAGGAAAATAAAGACAGTGATATCGATATGATTAAGGTAACTGTCACTGTAAAAAATAACAGCACTCGTAATGATGATTTTTCTGTAAAAGCAGTGCTTGATACATTACTTGGCGAAGCTTCGGAATATCATTTTTATACTTATGAAGGAGTTCCTGTTCGTAACGAAGTTCTTTACAGAACTCTTCAGAATCAGAAGTGGTTTGTTTCTAAAAACGTAAATGCCGCAATGCAGCTGTTCTTTACAGGGGCAGAGGCCACAACTCCAGAATTAGTTGCTCTTGCAAATTATACAACTCTCGAAAAAAATACCTGGGAACCAGATATGCTCAGCTATCGTGCTTTTGATACTGTGCTTTCATATAATAACTCTGGTGTTTGTGCAATCTGGAATCCTATGAAACTTGCTCCTTCTGAAACCGGAAAAGTTGTTTTCTATCTTGCATTTGCATCAGAAGGAAGAGCACCTACAGGTGAAAAGTTTGTTTACAGCAAAGAATATGAGCAGCAGAAACTTGAAGAAACTGAAAAGCCTAAGGTTACTGGTGAAGGGGACAGTGTAGAAGTTATTACTGCAAATCCTGGTTTGGAAACTCTTACAGAAAAAACTGGATATGGTCCAACTATTATAAACGAGGGTGGAGAAGTTGCTCCAGAAATTCCTACTGTTGATTTTTATATCAGAAATATGTCTAAGGATCATTTGACTCCTGAATATATTCAGTCACTGTTAGACCGCATTGCTGCTTTGGAAGAAGACTCTCCTTCTTTGAACCGTCAGGAACTTCTTCAGTTGAATACAGAACTTGATGCAATTCTTACATATTTGAGGCAGTAGGGGTATGGCAAAAGATGCACTTAGCCTTGCCTGGCAGGATATGAGAAGGCGCCGTTTTGCAACTGCAATTAAGCGTCTTGAGGCAAAAAAAGAGATTTATGAAGAAAACTTTGAATATTACCTCACTTTGGGAATTGCCTGCCTTTATGTAGGAGATATTGGTGCATCTTCTTCTTACTTTCAGCTTGCGCGCAGAATCAAACTGACAGACACAAGACTTCTTCTTGGTCAGGCTGCAATTTTTTTACGACGCGGAGATACAGCCCGAGCCCTTCAGTATTATCTGGAAATCCGCGAAAACGATCCTCAGAATAAAACAGCGGCCGATGCAATGGAGTTTATCCGTGTGCACGGAAATTACGATACAATCTGCCGCTGGGTAGATACTGGAAAAATCGAGCAGTTCTATCCACCTCTTGGTTCAAATCCAGATAAAATTGCAATTGCCTGTATTGTGAGTTTTGCCTTTGTTCTTGGGGTAGTGTTTACTTTTATTTTCTTCCCTCGAGGTCAGCAGTATACAGGTCCGCGTGCAGATCTTTCTAAGCTGGAACTTTCTTCAGATGAAAAATCAGATGCAAAGGAAAAAGATTTGTCTACTCAGTCTTATGCCTTTGTAATGACAAATAAAGAAATTAACCGCCGTTATAATGATGCATTGAAATATTTTCAGGCTCATCGTGATAATGCTGCTCAAATAGAAGTAAACATGATTTTGAATTCTGATGCTTCTGTTGCTGTAAAAAAGAAGGCTCGTCTTTTGATGGGATATTTTGAAATTCCGGATTTTGATTCAATTACAGATGTTCCTTCTATGACAGATGTTGCGGCAAATCCTGCTGTTTATCTTGATTGCTGGGTAAACTGGGGTGGAAAAATTTCTAATGCAGTTGCTTATGAAGATGGTTCGTATTCATGCGACCTTCTTGTTGGAGATGAGTCTCTTGCCCGTTACGAAGGTACAGTAAGGGTAAAATTTGACGCTGCACCTGCAGTTGAGCCTAGTCGTTATGTAAAGATTCTTGGTAAAATAGTTCTTGAAGATGGCTCAGTTACTTTGCGGGGCAGAGCCGTATATCAAAGTGTGCATAATTAGCAAAATATAAAAAAGCAGTTATTTTGAGATTTTTTTTAAGTTTTTTAAGGAATTTTTCAAAATCATTGCACAAAATCGTAAAGTTTAGCCCATATTATATGTGGGAGGAAGGTGGCTAAATGGCAAATACAAATCCAGCTCCGATGGATCAGTCGGAGAAAATGAAGGCTCTGGAGGCGGCTCGTCTTCAGATTGAAAAGCAGTTCGGCCAGGGCGCAATTATGAAGCTCGGCGACAAAGCAAATGCAGCAGGAATTGAAGTAATTCCTTCCGGCTCTATTTTGCTCGACGAAGCCCTTGGAATTGGTGGTTACCCGCGTGGTCGTGTAATCGAAATGTACGGACCAGAAAGCTCTGGTAAAACAACTCTTGCTTTGCATGCAATTGCAGAGGCTCAGAAGCTTGGTGGTGTTGCGGCATTCGTTGATGCAGAACACGCTCTTGACCCGGTTTATGCAAAGAACCTTGGTGTTAATATTGATGAGCTTTGGGTTTCTCAGCCGGACACAGGTGAGCAGGCTCTTGAAATTACAGAGAACCTTGTTCGTTCTGGCGCTGTAGATGTTGTAGTAGTAGACTCTGTTGCAGCTCTTACACCTGAAAAAGAAATTGAAGGTGAAATGGGTGATGCTGTAATGGGTATGCAGGCTCGCTTGATGAGCCAGGCTTTGCGTAAGCTTACTGCAATTATTGGTAAGTCAAATTGTATCGTAATCTTCATTAACCAGATTCGTATGAAGATTGGCGTAATGTTTGGAAATCCTGAAACTACAACTGGTGGTCAGGCACTTAAGTTTTATTCATCAGTTCGTCTTGAAATTCGTCGTACAGAAACTATTGACGGTAAGGGCGATGAGGATGCAATTGGAAACCGTGTTCGCGTAAAGATTGTAAAGAACAAGGTTGCGCCTCCATTCAGAAAGTGCGAACTCGACATTTACTTTGGTAAGGGTATTAATGCAAGTGCATCTCTGCTTGATTCAGCAGTTAAGCACGGAATTGTAGATAAACGTGGTGCATGGTATACAATGGGTGAAGATAAGATTGGTCAGGGCAAGGAAAATGCCGTAAACTTTATCGAAACTAACCCGGAAATTGCCGCAACTATCGAAGCTAAGGTTCGCGAACTTGTCTTCCCTGGCCAGGTAATTGAAAAGAAAGAAACTAAGAAGGCAGCCAAGAAGTCTGAAAAAACTGCAGAGGCCGCTGATACAGATGCTCCGGTAACTGGCGCATTATTCTAATAAATGGAGGTGTTTTATTGTGAAAAGAGTTCTTTTGGGGCTTGGCTCAAACAAAGCTTACAATAATAAAACACCTCTGGAGCTTCTTGCCGCAGCCGGCGAGGAGCTTGCTAACTTGATGAGTGACGTGCATTTTAGTTCTGTATATCAGACAAAAGCAATGTATGTTACAGATCAGGAAGATTTTTACAATGCAGCGGTCGTTGGCTTTGTTGCCGATGATACCGATGCATTTGATTTTTTACATAAAATTAACGAAATCGAGGCTAAGTTTGGCCGAGACCGCGCGAAGGAAATCCGCTTTGGTCCGCGCTCCCTCGATATTGATATAGAACTTTTTGGAGACGAAACTATTAATGCTCCCGATCTTCAGATTCCACACATAAGAATGGAAGAAAGAGCATTTGTTTTGATACCTTCCATTGAAGTTTTAAAATATTCTGCCGATGAAATAGTTAGGGAAAAATATAAAAAATGCCTTGAGGCCGTCGAAAAAACGGGTGGGGCTGAAGGAATTATAAAATTACAAGAATTCCCTAAGGCGGTAGAATATGGAAGAATTGGAAAATAATAGTGACGGAACAGCAGTAGCAGTAAAGCACAAATATCGGGCTGGTGAATTTGAAGGTCCTCTCGATTTGCTTTGGACTCTTATCCGCGAAAGTAAAGTAAATATCTACGACATTCCTATTGCTCAGATTACAGAGCAGTATCTTGAATATCTTGATTATGCAGTACAGACTGACCTTGGTGACCTTTCAGAATTTTACAGCTGGGCTGCAAAACTCATCTATATTAAAAGCCGTATGCTTCTTCCAGTTGAAGTTGCTTATGATGACGAAGATGAAGAAGACCCACGTGCAGAACTTGTAGAAAAACTTATTGAATACCAGAAGTTTAAGAAGCTTTCTGCCCTTATGGAAGATCAGGAAGATGATTCAGAATGGAATTTTGAACGCAAAAAGATACAGCGCGTTCTTCCTTTTGATGAAACTGAAGAAATGTGGGAAGAAGTAGATACCTGGGAACTCCTCCAGCAGATGCAGGATATCTTCAAATCTATCATGAAGCAGTATTCAAATGAAAAGATTTTGAATATGTATGAGGAGATTTCTGTAAACGAAAAAATCACCCTCATGAATGAACTTCTTGAAGATAAAAAAGAATGTCTTTTCACAGACCTTCTTACAAGACCTGGAAATGAAATGGATGTAATCTGTGCATTTATGGCAATTCTCGAAGCCGTAAAATTTAAAATGATTACCATCTTCCAAAATAAGCTTTTTGGTGATATAAAAATATGCGCACGTGAGGATAATAATGGTTACGTGCCTACAGAAGAAGATCTGACATCAAACTAATCGTCATCCCGAACTTGTTTCGGGATCTAATAAAAGATGCTGAAACAAGTTCAGCATGACGTTGGATAAACAAGGATATTATGGACTTTAATAAAGAAACCGCACTTGTTGAGACTATCTTGTTTTTGGAAAGCGAACCACTTACCGCCAAGGTGCTTTCCAACAAGGCTCAGCTTTCAGAAGAAGTAACAGAAAAGTGCTTAGAGAAATTAAAAGAAAAATACGCTGCCGAAGATTCCGGTATTGAGCTTGTAATGATTACAGGCGGCTGGTGTCTTGCACCTAAAAAAGAATACTGGGATGTGCTCAAAGAGTTTTATGGCTCAAAACGTGAAGGTCGTCTTTCAAAATCTGCAATGGAAACTCTTGCAATCATTGCATACTCTCAGCCTATTACCCGTGCAGAAATTGAACAGATTCGCGGTGTTGGTGTTGATAATATGATTCGTCTTTTGATAGACCGTAATCTCATCAAGGAAGTTGGAAAAAAAGAAGCACCTGGCCGCCCAACTCTTTTTGGAACTACAAAAGAATTCTTAAAACTCTTCCGTTTGAATTCAATTGCAGAACTGCCAAAGCTCGACGAAGACGAGCAGGAGAGATTTGAACTTGCCCGATAGTAAAGAAGAAATTAGATTACAAGCTTATCTTGCTCACTGTGGAGTTGCAAGCCGCCGTGCATCAGAACAGATTATCCTCGATGGTCGTGTTTGCGTGAATGGTACTGTTGTTACAGCCCTTGGAACCAAGGTTAGCGATAGCGATACAGTAACTGTAGATGGGAAGCGTGTACATCTGGAAGAGCGAAAGTGTTATGTTCTTCTTAATAAACCGGCTGGCTTTGTTTGTTCTTCAAGTGATGAAAAAGGCCGTCAGGTTGCAGCAGACCTTTTGCGCGACAGTTATAAGGAACGCCTTTATAATGTAGGCCGTCTCGATATGTACAGTAAAGGAATGATTCTTTTTACAAACGACGGTGATTTTGCAGCAAAACTTTCTCATCCGTCTAGTCAGATAGAAAAAGAATATATAGTAGAAACAAGTCAGGACGTATCAGAAGAAACTGCGAAGCTTCTTGAAAAAGGGGTTCGTGTAGACAACGTATTTTATAAGTGCGTGCGCTGCGAAGTTCTTAAACCACGTAAAATCAAAATCATTCTTATAGAAGGTAAAAACCGCGAAATCCGTAAAATGCTTGAAAGCCAGAATATTGGAACCCGCTCTCTTGTTCGTGTACGAATTGGTAATGTAAACTTAGACGATTTGCGTCCTGGCGAACATCGCGATCTTACTGAGCGTGAGGTAAAAGGACTTTTGGCTTTGTGCAGGGACTAAGGGAGTAAACTGTGTTCAAAAAGCTGATTGATTTTTACCGAAATAGGTATTATATAAATCCTGTAGATCTTGCAGATTCTGCTGAAACAAACAGACTTCATTTAATATTTATAAGTCCTTTTCTTTTTTTATTCGGTATAATTAATTTGCCAGTATTTCTTTTTCTGTACAGGCATGAGCTTTCAGACCACCTTGTAACCTATTTTTATTACGGTATAATAGTTGTTTTAAGCCTTTATATGTACATTCATTCAGTTCTTGTAAAAAATGTTGCAAGAGAAAAGGCTTACAGATTAAAAACTATTCCATTTTATATAGGATTTGTTGTTTGCATAGTATCAGGAATTATGGGCGTATATGATTCAGCAGCCATTTAATGGTTTAATTACCTGTGCACTTACGGATATAATTTCATTATGTATATTTTCTTTTTCTCCATTATTTTTCCTTGGTAGTCATATTATTACTGTTTGTTTTATTGCCACATATATGTATGACGCTTTTTGGGTTACTGGACTGATGAATGTTATTCTAACTGCATTTTTAATGTTCTGTCTGTCTTTGTACAAACGTCGTACAGAAAAGAAAATCATTATGCTGCTTAGAAAACAGAAGCAGAATCTTGAAGCAAAAACCTTTGGTACTTTTACTCTTTTGTATAATAATACCGTAATAAAATTTTCACGAACAAAATCTGAAGAATTACTGGCCTATCTGATTTTCAAGAATGGAAGTTCAGTAAAAACTAAAGAATTAATCAGCGTTCTTTATGGATCAGGTGCAGATTCTTCACGTTATGGAGCAAGCCTTAGAAATCTGATAGTGGATATAAAGCATACTCTTTCTGAACTTGAAATCCAGAACTTTTTTATCACTGAATATAATAATTTTCGTATTAACCCGGAAGTAATAAAATGCGATTATTATGATTTTCTTGCAGGCGATTCAATTGCAAAAAAGACCTTTGCCGGTGATTTTATGAGCAGATTTGAATGGGCTCAGGAAACTACAGAATTCCTTAAGCATAAGTTATTAAAAAAATAGAAAGTTTATTGTTTTAAATGTTTGACAAATTTATAAACCACCTATTATAATTTTTTTTATGAAAAATTTGATTACTGCATATAGTAACCGATATCATATTTCAAAACTTGATCTTGCAGATTCTGCAGAAACAAATCGTCTACATATACTTTTTATAAGTCCTTTTCTTTTTGCCTTTGGCCTGGGCGATTTGCTTGTTCTCTTTTTTCTTAATTTGAACAATGGGGGAGGGAGATTTGTTTCCTTCATTTATTTTGGAATTTTTACATTTGTCAGCCTTTTTATGTTTGTTTATTCCAGATGTATAAAAAAAGTATGCCGCGAGAAAGCCTATCATGCAAAAACGGCTCCGGTATATTTGATTATATGGACAGCTATGTTAGCTGCAGTTTACAATTTTTATATTCTGGGACAGCCCTTTAATGGTGTAATTACTTATTGTATTACTGGATTTTTAGCATTAATGGTATTTTCCATATCTCCAGTTCCATTTTTAATTGCAATGCTGACAGGACTATTTCTTTTAATTCCAGGTGTAAAAACTCATTTTGGATTAACAGGATTGCTGGATACAATACTTGTTACAGTTTTGTTATTATCCTGCTCTTTATATAAGCGAAGAACAGAAAAGAAGATCATAATGCTTCTTAAAAAACAGAATCTTGAAGCAAAAACCTTTGGTAATTTTACACTTTTGTATGACGATAAGGTCATAAAATTTTCAAGAACAAAATCTACAGAACTGCTTGCTTATCTTATTTATAAGAATGGTTCGTCTGTTCAGACAAAGGAATTACTTTCTGTACTTTATGGTGATAAGGCAGACTCCTCTCGTTACGGAGCCAGCCTTAGAAATTTAATTGTTGATATAAAGCAAAGTCTTTCTAAACTTGAGATTCAAAAATTCTTTATCAGTGAATACAACAATTTCCGAATAAATCCAGAAGTCATAAAATGCGATTATTATGATTTTCTTGCAGGTGATGAAAAGGCCAGACAGTCTTTCGCTGGGGAGTTTATGAGTCAGTACTCCTGGGCAGAAGAGACCACAGGCTTTTTGGAAATGAAGATGATGAGATCCCCGGATCAAGTCCGAGGATGACATTGATAAGCAAGTCTGAGGATGACATTATTTTAGAGCGTCTTTTGGGAACTGCAGGCTTACATCTGATTCAGGAACGGTAACTGGTTTGAATTCTTCCCATGCTTTGTGAATTGGAATCAGGCTGTGTTCATCTGGATATTTATTCCATTGTCTTAAGCCCAGTTTTAATCCAAGTTCAAAAGAATCTTTCGGAACTGTAATTTCGTACGGAATCCATACTTTTCCATCTTGAAGAATGTATTTGTTTCTGCCATAAACCATATCTGCCTGTGAGGCAGTTAAGCCAGAATCATAAGCCATATAAATATGTCCCGGAATGGTGATAAAGGCTGTTTCTATTCCAAGTGCTTCAAATAACGAACAATTCAAAATAGAAAGGTCATCACAGTCTCCGCCATGGTATAGCAGCGTTTGATATGGGAACTGCAGAAAGTCAACTGCAACTGTATCAGAAGTAGAGAAGACACTAGTCGGATCAATTACATAATTAATTCCATAAGCTTTAAGAACGTCAAAAACTGCATTTGCATAAAGGCGGTTTACGCTGGAAGTAGAATTGATTTTGTTTCTAAGAGCCAGCATTATCTGTCTCGAAAAGCGCTGTACGGCTCCATCTTTTGCAGATACAAAAGCTGCGGCTCGTCTGTCATCTTCCCACGACATTGAATTGCGTGTAAGAGTCTGCAAGAAGAAACGGTTTTCATAAGTTCCCTTTTGCCCGAGATTTTTATAGCTCACTGTAATTACAGCATCGGTCAGTTGTTTTTGCATCTGATTCATAATGCTTTCATTTAAAAAGGCTGTAAGGTCTACTGTGAATTCTTCGCCGGGCTTTACTTTGTCAAAAGTTCCCACAGCTTTAGGAACAGACATAAATTGTTCTATAAAGACAGAAACTTCAACGGCTGTAAGGTCATTTTTTTCAAGATTGGTAAAAGAAAACGTACCAAAACTGCTGCTGTCGTAATGAGCATAAAAAACAGGGAATAGAGGCTGAGTTTCAAAATCCTGCATTGAAACTATATCACGCTTGAATAAACTTTTTGTAAGGTTTATAGAAATACCAAGTCCTGCCTGAATCGACTGTAAAAATGGTTTTGGAGAATAATAGTAATTCTGATATCCGCCGAAAATGCTCGCTTTTAATGCTGGCGAAATATAATAATTTGCGCTAACTCTTCCGCCAAAAGATGGGCCGCTTGTTGATTTAAGATTTTTTTCAGTATCTTCCGGCAGCATCCATAATCCGCCAAAGCCTTCTGCAGAAACACTAATGCGATCCGAAAATCTTAAATTGTAGCCAAGTGCTCCGCTGAAATTATAAATAAAAATCGGGTCGACATTACTAGCCAAAAGCATTACCGGGCTTGCCTGAACAGATAAATAAATGTCATCTCTGGAACGGACGTTAAACATATTCAAATCAAGTGAAAGTGTTCCTGAGAGAACATTTTCAAATCTTGATTCCAGCGCAACTTCGTAAGCAGGCATTAGTCTTACAGAAAAATCTGCTGCGCTAAGTTCTGCAGTTTTTGAAAAAATGGCTAACGAGAAAAATAAAACAAAGTAAAGAGTTTTTATCCGCTTCATAAAAACTCCCCTTAGTCGTCTAGCACAGCACGGACATTTTCAAGTCCCTTTTGTGCCGCTTTATTGTTTGGTTCAATTGCGAGAATCTGTTTATATTGCTTTTCGGCTGCTGTGTAATTCTTTTCTATCATATAAACGTTTCCAAGATTATTCATTGCAGAAATATTGTTTGCTGCAGCACCTTTTGCAAATTCAGTTTTAGCATTTGAGTACTGACCGGCTCTTACATAAGCAAGACCAAGCTTGTTTGAATCACCAGATTTTTTTGCACGTTCAATTACAAGAGACAAATCAGAAGAGATATAGTCATTTACAGCTTCTTTAAACAAGGCTTCTACTGCATTTTGTGTCGGACGTGAAAGAACATCTCCGTAACCTGTATAAATTGCAGGAGGGTAGTTTTGCCATGCATAATGGGTTTCTATAAAATCGTAGTAAACTTCTTCGCTGTTATTGATTTGTGTAATAAGACGGGAACCTTTCTCTCGGCTCTTTGTAAAGCCATCTTCAAAAGCGGCCATGGAGAGAGCAAAGTATACGGTATCATCAGTTATAACAAGAGTGTCTGTATTTGCAAAATGACTTGCTGCAGAGGTTGGCTTAAGCTGTGTATCTACAAGAACAAGAAAATCCTCTTCCATAGGAATAAAGGCCGTTCCAATACCAACTGATTCCAGACACGATGCATATAAGATTCCAAGTTCATCTAAATCACCTGATGAGAAGTCCATTGTCTGAAGCGGATACTGAATATAATCCGGCTTGTTTGAAAGATGATATTGAGAATAAGGCGTTGTTTTATCTCCTGAATAAACAATACCACTTGCTTTCAGAGCATCAAACATTGCAGCAGAAAACTGAAGGTTTCGGTTCATTCCTGAATAAAGCTTGTTACGTGCAATACCTGCAACATACTTTGCATATTCCAGAACTTCAGGAGTATCTGGTGAAATATATGCCGCAAGAGATTCTGTGTCTCCCCATTTGTAAGAGTTACGGTTCGAAACTTTTAAGGAAACTCCTTGAACAGCAGATTTCTTTTTTCCAAGAAGTTCATACTCAATTACAAGGTTACCGGAAATCATTCCGTTTTCGGCAAAGGTGAGCAAATCAGAAGAAAAATCTACAGGAAGATCGACTGTTACACTTTTCATTTTTTTGAGAACGGGAATTGTTTCCGACTTCAATGCGCTGGAAGTGTATTTACCGGCAGTAAAACTGACAGTAACATTTTTGATTTCAGCAGATTCACCGTTAGTCAAAACTACCGAAGCTACAGGATCACTTTTGTAAAGCTGCATAAAAAGAGGGTAAACATCTGCATCCTGTTTGACTGTTGCGTAGCATACGTTTTTGGAAGAACTCTTTGTAGAAAGAGTAAACTTTAGCGAGATACCAGCCACCGGTGCTGCCATCATTGTTTTTGCTCCGCCACTAAATATTGAATTAAATCCATTTGTAGTAAGGAATGAATTATAGCCGCCGTTTAATGAAAGTGTAAAACTTGGAGTAAAACGGAATCCTAATTCTCCATAACCGCGCCAATATAAATCAGAGGCATTTTGTTTTTCATTACCATCAGTAAAAGAAAAATTATAAACTCCAGCAGCGCCACCAATACCAATATACAGACGAGAAAAAATATTATGATAAAGCCCAAGTCCAAGACCGCCATAAAGAAAGTTTACAGAAGAACTTGCACCTTCAGGAGTTTCATAAAGAAAGTTGCCTTCCCCGCCAATTGTGATAGTATCAAATAACTGTAAGTCACCCTGAACTGCAACATTTGCAGCCGGCTTATAATGTTCCTTAAGAGGAAGTGCAACACCAGGTGTGAGCCTTAGAGAAAAATCAAGTGCCGCGATGTTGCCTGTAAGTACGATGATTAGAAATACTGAAAGAAGTGTTTTTTTCATAATCGTGCAAGGCTCCTTTATTTCTGTTTGATGTCTGTCATTAATGTAGTACCGTCAACAAAATGGATAATTGTTGTGTACCAATACCCAGAAGGAATCTTATCCAGATTAGCTAAATCGTAGTTTACGTTGATGGTATCAGTTTTATCAGCCAATCCTGCTTGCTGTCCATATTGATCATAAGAAGGTTGTGGTAGTTTTCTTTTATATACTTTGAGACCAGTTTCGATTCCTCTTGTTTCCCAGATAGCAGCAGCATCTTTGTCGAGCCTAGATTCTGTGAGCTTTTCTGAAGAATACATTGTATGAACAAGAACATCATTGTCTGCAAAGATTTGTACACCATTTAAGCCATCAAAACAATTTTTCAGCTTACAGGTAAACCAGCCTTCATCTGATATATTGTTATTTAGATCATATGAAAGATAAATGTATTCTGTATTGTAAAAACCTTTACCTGTAACAGAAGATGAATCATCAAAGCCATAAAATGCACGTAATCTATGCCAGTTACCCATGATAATATTGCCATTTGCTCCCAATGAAATCCTATGTTCGAATGATGGTTGTGGATTTGCGCCTATTGTATTACATAAGTCATCTTGTTCGTTCCATATACAATTATAACCATCATCATAACAATAATCTAATTTTGCATTTATTGTTGAAATAGTCTTTCCATCCACTGTTTTAATTTTTATTTCTGGGTGCGCTGTATTATCATCATGAATTGTGAAATCGTACCAGTACTCTCTTTGAGTTGAGCTAAGATCTTCATAGCCGAATTGCTTTGTATATGGCAAATTACCTAACATTTTATACACGAATGGATAGGTATAAACAGAGGCATTACCATATTTATCTTTAAGAACAATAGAAATTGTATAATACCCTTCCTGAAGATTTCCATATGGTATAGTCAATTTGTTCGAATTAATTCCATATGGATCAGGTTTGTATTCATAAGTTTTTGCAAAAGCTGAATATTTGTTTTCAAGTTCACTAACAGTATAGGTAGGAACTTGATTTATAGAATCAGCTATGTTCGGCAAAATGTAATAGGTAAACTCGTAATTACCTGCTTTATTTTTGTAAAAACTGTCATTGTTTCCACTGTTATAAGCAGTATTACCAGCATCGGCTGGTATATTGATTATAAAACCGCCGGCTGTATTAAACATATGAGTTTTTTCATTAAAATTGTCATCCCATATTAAATAAGGCGCAGTTAAATCTTCTGATAGAGTAAGTATTTTGTTAATTGCTGTTTCGCCATTAAGTTGAAATTGGAAGCCAGGATTATTACGTTTATCAAGAACTCGGTCACCTGATAAAATTGGGTTATCATATGGTGCATAGAGAGTATCAGCATCTGAAACTGTGATATAGAATATATATTTTGTATTTGATGGCAGGAACATTTCTGGACTTGTACTCTTTATTATCATATATTCATCAAATGGTACGGCATTTAAGTCATCTTCTGAAACATCCTCTTGTCCAGTGTAATCTTTTCCTTCGAAAGGAATTGCATAGAAGGTATATTTCAAATTACTATTCTCTCCAGCCTCTGTCATATAATCACTTATAGTTACTTTATAACATCCTGTTTTTGTTTCTGTGTTTATCTTAACTGTTTCTTTAAGATATGGATTTCCTTCTGGTCCAAAAGAATCTATATACCTGCTATTTTGTTCATTGCCTGAAGATAACTCTCTTGTGTTTTGTCCAAACTCTACATAGCTCCATGAACCTTCTCTCGTAAATTGTGTAATAGTATCTGTACAATAATTTACGCTTAATGGAGAAGGGAAGTCTCCAATGGTTGTACTTATGTAGATATCAACGCGACCAAGATAATCACCCTCCTTATTTAAGCTTACCCATGCACGTGCAGTTTCTTCATTTATGCTGAAATATGATTGATTTGTTTCTGATAAAATAATTTCCGACGGATTATCTTCATTATCATAAAAGACGTACTTAAAACTACTGTATTGTGCTATAGAGCCAGAGCCTGATTGTGCCAATAGGTGTAAAAGATTGTTCTTTATAAACAACATTTCCTTGTTTGCAATAGTAAGTTGACCTTCTGAAAGTGCAAGTTCAGGTCTTGGATCCATTCGTTTAATTATTTCTTTTTCGTTTCCAAGTTCATCTTTACAAATAAGCTTTATATAAACAAGATTTTTCACATCTCTTGTAAAGCTGAAAGTTTTTCCTGTTTTTGTTACAGGGTTTGTAATTTCATCATCAGAATAACCCCAATAGGCTTGAATTTCATAATCTGAAGCACAATTTGCACCAGAATACCAGTAATCTTTTGCAGTATTTGTTAATGTAATAGAAACGTCTTGGGTATCTCCTTTAACAATAGGAATAGCAGCTGCCCATCCGGCATAAGTGTCAGGGAACTGGCCTATTTCTTCGTTGAAGTTTATATAAGCGCTGTCAATCTTTGTATCCTTTACGACATAGCATTTCTTAGACTCGTTGCTTATGTTTCCTGCTGAATCTACAAGGAAGAATTCAAGTTCAATAATTCCATCATAAGTGCTCTTTAAGTCGAAGCTTGCTGCATGTTTATCGGTTGCTGTGTTTTCTTCGCAGTCTATGCTATATTGTTCTTCGAAATTAGCGCTTGTGCCGTCTGTGTATTTTATAAGCTTTTCTTTTACACTAAAGCCTGCTATTCCGGAATCAGCATCATAACCTTCAGCTTCTACATAAATGGAATTGGCAACATGGTTTGTTCCATAGTCTCCATACCCAGTTCCTGTTGAATTCCATTCTCCGTTGTTGAAATCCTTATTTGAAAGTTTTTTGTAATACCTGCTTGTTTTATCCGAAGTAGAGTAGAGCGTTACCCCTGTAAAAATTGGAGCTACGGAGTCCAGAGTTTTATTTACGCGATACTTATGCTGGAAAATGCCTGAGCCAAAATTATTATCTTCATCTTTAATATTTGAAAGATCGATTTTTAGAATTATATCTTTTGTTTCTGTATTTTCGTTTGCGCTAAGAAGTCTTTTTGTTTTTATTGTTGGAATATACAAAATATTAGATTCATCAGAAAGGTATGGTTTATCAAAATACTCTGCAAGGTTATTTCCCGAAGAATCTGTAATTGTAGGACTAAAGAATTCAGTTATTTCTATAGGTTTGTTAAAGGTAACAGTAATTGTAGAATCTTGTTCGCAGCCTGTCGATTCATAAGAAGGCGTTACGCTTGAAACTTTTGGAAGAAGTACACAATCAGGACTTAACTGAATATTATCTGTTTCTGCATTGACGTGTACGATTATTGTATAAAGTCCTGTGTTTTTATCTCCCGTAATGCTGACAATTTCAACATCATTTGAGTTGAAAGGTTTAGATGATGTTCGGCTTTCAACCTTAAGTCCTCTAAATACATAATCAGTTTTATTTACATTAAACTGTAAGTTTATATCATAACCAACTGTGCATTCTATTTCACCAGTTCTGTCAAAGGTGCCGGTAATGCTGTTAGTATCTTCCTTAATCAAAATTTTTGATTTTTCCTGGCCCTCGAAACTGTCGTTAATTCTGAATGAATAAGCGGCAATAGGTTCAATTGAAAGGCCGTCACAATCCTTTAAGTTTGTAAAATCAATTTTTACATAGATGTCTTTTTTCTTGCCGCTGTCTGGCTGAAGAATAAGTTTTTTTGATGTGATTTTCAGAACTGTTTTGTTTTCGTTAAATACTGGAGTATTATAATATTCGCTCTTAAGGTCATCACCTTCTGAATAAATATCAATGCAGCTGAAATCTCCAAAACTTGTTACATCGACAGCTTTATTAAATTTGATTTCAATAGTACTGTCTTGCTCACAGCCTGTAGAAGTGTAGGCTGGGGTAATCTGACTTACTCTAGGAATAAGCTGACAGGTTGGACTAATTTTGATGTTCTCAGTTTCCTGATTTACATGTACAACGATGCTATAGATGCCAGTATCTTCACTGGCATTTGTAGTAATTGTTACTGCATTTGCATTAAAGGCCTGTGTTGTATTTCGACTTTGAATATTAAGTCCTTCGAATATATAATCAGCCTTATTCAATTTGAATTGTAAATTTATATCATAACCGACAGAGCATTCTATTTCTCCAGTTTTATCAAAACTTCCTTCAGTTGTATTTGTAGGATTCTGAATAAGGATTTTTGATTTTTTCTGGTTGTTAAAGGTGTCGTTAATTCTATATGAATAGGTCGGATAGTATTCAATCAAAAGCCCGTCACAATCCTTTAAATCTGTAAAATCAATTCTTACATTGATGTCTTTTTTCTTGCCGCTGTCTGGTTGAAGAATAAGTTTTTTTGATGTGATTTTCAGAACTGTTTTGTTTTCGTTAAATACTGGTGTATTATAATATTCGCTCTTAATGTCATCACCATCAGAATAAATATCAATGCAGCTGAAATCTCCAAAACTTGTTACATCAACAGCTTTATTAAATTTGATTTCAATAGCACTGTCTTGTTCACAACCTATAGAAGTGTAGGCTGGGGCAATCTGTTCTATTTTCGGAATAAGTTTGCAGTCTGGACTTAACTTGATATTTTCAGTTTTGTTATTTACGTGCACTGTAATATCATAGATTCCTGTACTTTCATCGCCTTCATAAGAGATAGTAACATCATCTGGATTATAGGCTTGACTTGTATTTCGTCTGTCAACTTTAAGTCCTGTAAATACATACAATGATTTATTTAGTTTAAACTGTAATTTTACATCATATCCAACAGTACACTTTATCTGACCGGTTTTGTCAAAAGTTCCTGTGCTGTTGTTTGCGTCTGGTTCAATTGCAATTTCTGAAATTTCCTGATTGCTGAAAGTATCATTAATTCTATATGAATAAGCCGGATAAGATTCTATTGAAAGTCCATCTACATCTTTTAAATCAGTAAAATTAATCTTAACATTGATGTCTTTTTTCTTGCCGCTGTCTGGCTGAATGATAAGTTTTTTAGGTGTAATTTTCAGAACTGTGTTTTCATCGTTAAAGACAGGTGTATTAAAATATTCGCTCTTAATGTCATCACCATCAGAATAAATATCAATACAGTCAAAGCTTCCAAAACTTGTTCTATCAACTGCCTTATTAAATGTGATTTCTATTGTACTATCTTGCTCACAGCCTGTAGAAGAGTAGTTCGGGGTAATCTGAGTTACTCTTGGAATAAGTTTACAGTCCGGACTTAATTTTATGTTTTCAGTTTTTTTATTCATGTGCACAGTAATGTCATATATACCCGTGCTCTCATCACCTTTATAAGTAATACTAATATCATCCGGATTATAGGCTTGACTTGTATTTCGTCTGTCAACTTTAAGTCCCTTGAATACATATAATGATTTATTAACTTTAAACTGTAAGTTGACATCATATCCGACTGTACACTTTATCTGGCCGCTTTTGTCAAAAGTTCCTGTATTATTGTTTGTGTCTGTTTCAACTGATATTTCTGAAATTTCCTGATTGTTAAAATTATCATTAACCCTATATGAATACGTTGGGTAAGATTCTATCGAAAGTCCGTCGACGTCCTTTAAGTTTGTAAAATCGATTCGGATATTGATGTCTTTTCTTTTGTTGCTGTCAGGAGGAAGAAGCTTTGCTTTTGGAGAAATCTTTAAGAGTTTATATTCATCGAAGAAGACTGGAGTATCAAAATATGCGGTTGTAAGCTCTTCATCACCAGATGAAATAGAAATACATTCAAAGTTACCAAATGTTTCTGGATCAACTGATTTATTAAATTCAATTGTTATAGTTTCATCCTGGTAACAGCCCGAAGTTACATAGTCAGGAGTAATCTTTGTGATTTTTGGAATAAGAATACATTTTGGTTTTATGAGAATGTCATTAGATTGTTCTTTAATTTTTACTTGAATTGTATAAATGCCTAAATCATCATCGCTTTTAATCGTTTCAAATTCTACAATATCTGGATTAAAAGTTTCTGCATTTGTCTTACTTACAGCTTCGAGGCCATTAAATACGTAAGCTGCTTTTTTTAATGTGAACTGGAGATCAAAACTATATCCTACAGTACATTTTATTTCACCAGTCTTATCAAACTTTCCTGATTTGCTGTCTTCATCTTCGCGAACAAGAATAGTTGAAATTTCCTGATTTCCAAATGTTTCATTAATTTTATAGGTATATATTTTATTGTCATTCAGTAACATTCCGTCAGTGTCTTTTTCATTCTTAAAGTTGAGTTCAACAGTGACGGTCATTATCTTTCCTGAGTCTGGAGTGATGATATGGCGGTCTTGTTTTGGAACGATTAACAGTTTTGTATTATTAGTACTAAAACTTGGTTCTTCAAAATATTCTTTAAGGTCTATTTCATTAGAGTAAATCGAAATACAGCTATAATTACCAAAGCTTTCAGAATTCAAAGATTTATTAAATGTAATTTCTATAGGGGTATCCTGATCGTAACTGGTTGGCATATTTACTGGCGTGATATTCACAATCTTAGGAATTAAAATACAGTCAGGCTGAATCATGATATCATTTGCTTCTTTAATGAGTTTTACCTGAACTTTATGAATGCCATTTTTTTTCTCTGCAGCTGTGCTGACTTCTGTGAGTTCAACACAGTCTTCCCGAGAGTTTTCGGGATTATCTTTACTTACAACTTTCAGCCCTTTGTAAATATAGTTTTCTGAATCTACGGTAAATTGTAAGTCTATTGAATATCCGATTTTACAATTTTTATCACCATAGGAAAGAAATGAACCCATTGCTTCGTTTTGAGCAACAATAATTGTGTAGTCTTTTGCATTAGCTACATCAATCAGTTTTGTAAGTTCATCTTGAACATCGCTTCCGTTCATGAAGTTTTCGCATGAAACGAAAAGAATTAATAAAACAGAAAAGAATAGAAAAAGAGCTTTTTTCATTACTATCATCTCCATATGTTACTGTATATCAATATTTTACAAGGCACCTAGCACGGAATCAGCACAAGAAGAAGAAAAATAGAAAAAAAATCAGCACGAAATCAGTACAAATGTTAAAAAAAGCCCGGAACCCATTTCTGAGTTCCGGGACAAAACTATTTTACAAAAAAAAGGAGGTCAGTTTTGTTTTTTTCTCTCCGATGTTTATGAAATTGCAGTAAAATTCAACTAGTTTTTATCAGCAAAACTGTCTGAAGAATCAACATAGTCAAAAGTACTGCGAATAATATCATTTTCCAAACTTTCATACATAGTTAATTTTATAACGCTTTCCGCACACAATCAGCACAAATATGCTCAAAAAAAGAGCACAGAATCAGTACAAAGTTTGAAAAATTAGTACAGTATCAGCACAAAAATTTGTTTTGTGATATAATGTTGAATTGGAGATTAATAATGACAAAAAAACAATTTATATCTTTAGCCGGAATTTTTATTCTGGGGTGTGCACTTATGCTTGCTGCAAGCATAGCTAAAAAAAATAGGACAACAGTTGAATGGGATGGAACACCTTATAATCTTGAAAATGTAAATCCTGTAGATGCAAAGTTAGCTCGCCCTTACAACAAAATTTTTGATAAGTTTGGTGATGTCGGAGTTGGCCTTGCGGGGCTTGTTGTTGCTGCTTCAATTGCAGTTGCTTTTTTTACTGCTGAAGACAAACGTAAGGCTTTTAAAATTGCCTTTTATGATTGTTTTAATTTTTTAGTAAGCGCATTTTATGGAAATGGAATTTACCGCATCTTAAAAACAGTTGCCGGAAGAATCCGTCCATATATGTATTTTGCAAATCCGAGTCAGAAGGGTATAGAAGAAAATGATTTCTTCCGTTCATGGCCAAGCGGACATTCTGCAAATGCTCTTATTACTTTTGGCTTTTTGCTTTCGTGGTTTGCTGTTCGTTATGCAGATTCAAAACTTAAAAAGCCTGTACTCACTGTGAGTCTTTTGATTTGCCTTTCAACAATGATTTTAAGACTGCTCAGTGGAAATCACTTTTTGACAGATGTACTTACAGGAGCCGCTCTTGGTTTTGTATTGAGCTATAGCGTATCACAGTTGTGTTATAGAATTTATGGAAATGAAAAGGAGATAAAATAATATGATTATAGCAATTGATGGTCCTGCAGGAACTGGTAAGAGTACCATTGCTAAAATGCTGGCAGAAAAACTCGACCTTACATTTTTGAACAGCGGCGGATTTTACCGCACACTTACAATGGCTGTTCTTGATGCCGGAGTTGATTATAAAGACGAAAAAGCAACTCTTGAGTTCTGCCGCAAACAGAAAATTGAATATACAAAAGAAGGACATTTTATTTTGAATGGAACTGATGTAACTGAGCATCTTCATGATGACCGTGTTACAGCAAATACTTCACAGGTAAGTGCCATTGTTGAAATCCGTCACCTTGTAAATGATTTGATGCGCGAAATTACAAAGTCGCTCAGTATCGTTTGCGAAGGCCGCGATATGACAACTGTTGTATTCCCTAACGCAGAAGTTAAGGTATATCTGGATGCTTCGGCTGAAGTTCGTGCACGCCGCCGCTTTGATCAGGGAGTAAGTGATATGACTCTCGAAGAAATTAAAGCAGCAATCGAAAAGCGCGACGAAATGGACAAAAACAAGAAAGAAGGCTCTCTTAAAATTGCAAAAGATGCACTATATATAGATACTTCTAACTTGACGATTGACAATGTTTGTGAGATAATAGAAAAACAAATTTCATAAATTAAAGGTTTTAGAATGGAAGAAATGGAAGTGGAAAAGGAAGAAGCTCAGAACTCCAAGAGCGACTTTCAGACACAATTAGAGGAGTCCCTGAAAGAATTTAATGCACCACAGGCTGGTCAGATGGTAGAAGGTATCGTAGTACAGATTACCAACGACTATGTTTATGTTGACATTGGAGACAAGTCAGAGGGATTGATCCCTACAGAGGAGTTCGCAGACGATCTGCCGAAAGAAGGGGATAAGGTTCAGGCGTTTTTGTCAGGATACAATGCAAATGGTCCTGTATTGTCAAAGAAAAAGGCTGATTCAAAGCGCTACATGAAAGAGATTCAGTCAGCATGGAAGGATAAAACTCCTGTTGATGGCGTTATCGTTAAGGTAGTTAAGAGTGGCTACGAGGTTGATCTTGGAATCGATCGTGCAGCATTCCTTCCTATCAGTCAGGCTGATGCCGAGAAGATTGAAAAACCTGAATCATTGATTGGTTTGAGATCTAAGTTCTATATTGAACGTCTTTATTCAGATAATAAACTTAACCCTGTAGTAAACCGCCGCAAGTATCTTGAAGAAGAAATCGATGAAAAACGCGATGCATTCTTCAACTCAGTACAGATTGGCGATACTGTAAAGGGTACAGTAAAGAGCTTTACAAGCTTTGGTGCATTCATTGATTTGGGTGGCTTTGATGGTCTTCTCCACATCAACGATATGAGCTGGGGCCACGTAGCTCGTCCAAAGGATTTCGTAAAGAAAGGTCAGGAAATCGAACTTAAGGTTATCCGCCTTGATCCAGCAGAAAAGAGAATTAATCTTTCTCTTAAGCACTTTGCAGAAGATCCATGGATTCATTTTGAAGAAAAATACCATGTTAATGACATCGTAAAAGGTAAGGTTACAAAACTTACTGAATTCGGTGCATTCGTTGAACTCGAAGAAGGAATTGAAGGTCTTGTACACATTTCTGAGTTCTCTTGGACAAAGAAAGTTAACAAGCCAGGCGATATGGTTTCTGTAGGTCAGGAAGTTGAGGCTATGATCCTCGGTTATGACATTCAGGCTGGTCGCGTATCTCTCGGTTTCAAGCAGGCTACAGAAAATCCTTGGGATTCAATTGCAGAAAAATATGCAGTTGGAACAAAAATCAAGGGTAAGGTAGTTAAGATTACAAACATCGGTGCATTCATTGCTCTCGAAGATGGAATCGATGCTTTCCTTCACGCAGATGATATTTCTTGGACAAAGAAAGTTAAGCACCCAGGCAGCGAACTTACTGTAGATCAGGAAGTTGAAGCTGTTGTAATTGAATGTGACCCAGAAGCTCACAGAGTTAAGGTTGGAATCAAGCAGCTTACTGACAATCCTTGGAAGGCATTTGCAGAAGAATACAAACCGGGTTCTACACTTGAAGGTGAAATTACTTCTATCACAGATTTCGGTATCTTCGTAAAGGCTCCAAACGGAATCGAAGGTCTTGTAAATAAAGCAAACCTCAGCGACGACAAGGATGTTCCTTTTGAAGAAGCTGTTACAAAATACAATGTTGGCGACAAAGTTAACGTATTCGTTGTAGACGTAAAGGTAGACAAGGAACAGGTTGCATTCTCAGTACGTGAGTATAAGAGAAAGCAGCAGCGTGACGAAATCTCTCAGTATATGTCTAGTTCGAATGACGGTGATGACGGAGCTTATACACTTGGTGATATGCTCAAGTCTCAGAAAAACGACTAATTGAATGAGTTTGCCGGACTTCAGTTTCGGCAAACTTGTTTTTTATACTGCGGGTGGGAATGGAAAAGAAAGTAACTCCTTTTGCGGGGCAGAGTAGTTTTGCAAAGGAAATCAGTTCACTGGTGCAGACCCTTTCTGGCAACAACGCTTCGGTGCTGTTGATTGGTGAGAGAGGGACAGGTAAACGTCTTATCGCTCAGCATATCCATTATTCAGCCGCAGGTAATCTTGGTTATTTTTTTGAGATAAACTGCAGATCTTTCACAGAAGCCCAGATACTGGGTGCTTTTGAAACTGTAAGCCGCCTTATTGCATACGATCAGAAAATAACACTGTTTGTGTGTTTTGCAGACAGACTTACAATTACATTACAGAATGCCTTTCTTGAATTAATCAAAAAGGTAACGGAAAAAAATCTTAATTTCAGGATTATCAGTTCCGTAGAAAAACCACTTGAAGAGGCTGTTAAAGCTGGCGCTTTTCTTTCTGATTTGTATTGCAGACTTAATTCTGTAGTTTTAAATATACTGCCATTAAGACAGAGAAAGGAAGATATACTTCCAATAGCGCAAAGTTATCTGGAATCCTTCAGTAAAAAAAGCGGATTTAATTTTACTTCATATTCTGAAGGGGCCAAAGAAGCGCTTGTTTCGCATTTCTGGCAGGGAAATGCTGATGAGCTTATAAATGCAGTGCAGAGAGCTTTTATAGTTGGTGAGCCGCCTGTAATCAGCGAAACTGATTTAGGACTGGCAGAAGCTGGACTTAGTTCTGCGGTTAACGAAACTGTTGACGGCATGGGCGAAGATAAGAGTCTTAAAACTGCAATCGATTCCTTTAAAAAGGAATATCTTACAAAGATTCTGGAAGAAAACGACTGGAATCAGACTAAGACAGCGGCTGTGCTGGGAATACAGCGCACTTATGTGATAAGATTGATGAATGAACTGCACATTCGAAGGCAGTAAATATAGAAAAGAAATTCAAAGATTTGAGGATAATATAAAATGGCAGATTACGAAGAAATGACTGCAAGCAAAAAGCTTGCTGGTTTTATCGAAAAAAACAAAAAAGCATTTATCGCAATTCTTATTGTACTTGTATGTTGTTTGATTGGTTATATCATTTTTGCTTCAGTTGCAAAGTCTAACAAGTCAAAGAACCTTCAGACTCTTGATGAGATTTCTTATGAATTGACAAGCAAGAGTTCAGAGCTTGAAGATGCAGAAATCGAAGCTAGAATTACTACTGCATTGGAAAAAGCTGCTCCTCTTACAAAGAAGAGCGGAATTGTAGGAACTCGTGCAAATATGTTCTGTGCTGAACTTGCTTTCAGACAGGAAAAATATGAAGATGCTGCAAATTACTGGAAAGAGGCTGCTGCAAAGGCTAAGAAATCTTACCTTGCTCCAATTTCTTACTTCAATCTTGCAACATGTTATGAGAATCTCGGAAACGTAGATGCAGCTCTTGAAAACTACAAGCTCGCTGCAGATAACAATGATTTTGTTATGAAACCACATGCTATGTTCAGCTACGGCCGTATTCTTGAAACAAAGGGTGATTATGCTACAGCAGCTGCTGCTTATACAGAATTGAATGATAATTTCCCAAGCGATTCATGGGCAAAGCTTGCAAAATCAAGACTTATTTCTCTCAAAAACGAGGGAAAAATAGAATAAACCATTCTGAAATTTGATATATATGAATAAGACATTCTGCAAAAAAAGTAATTTAATTAATTTCTTGCTTGCGGGGTGTCTTATTTTATTTAACATTGTTTTTGCTGGGTGTGGACTTGATACTTTTGTTGAACTCAAGGAGCCTAGTGTAAATCATGAACCTATTTATAGCTCAATTGATGTTTCAGAAAATTATTTTGAATTTACGACAGCCTTAAATACTTATGAAGGTTTTTTAGGTACTGAAGTATATTATAAAATATACAATAGTACATCAAAGCTAACTTCTGAATACTCAAGTATAAATTCTGCTGCAAGTAGTGAAACTACTTCAAATCAATCTGCAACCCGTTTGATTGAAACTTATACATATCAGCCCTTGCGTCATAAAGCTGATGAAGGTGCAAACTATCTGATTTCAGATACAAATAGTGCCCATAGGGTAAAAATTCGCCTTTCGGATTATCCTGAATATCCTGCAGAGGTTTCTGTTGATGGCACAACATATAAAGTTATCGAAGATGGTGTGGAAATAAACAGTTATCCTGTACGTTCAATTCTAAAAAATCCGTCTTTTAAATTTAAGACACTATCTTCAGATTATCTTCCAAAAAGTGGTGATAATGGAGATCCTGATTACGGTTATACTTCTACAACAGACGAAATAAAAGAATATTATGTAGCTTTATTTGCAGTGTCAGTTGCACAAGATGAAACTTATGCACGATTATACAGCAAAGCTGTATATCTCGGCTCGGTAACAATTTCTCTTGAAGATTAAATCCAAATTAAATATGTACTGTTAAATAAAATAGCCCGGCTTAAAACCGGGCTGTTTTATTGACGCTTGGCAGAATCGAACTGTCGACCTACTGCTTAGAAGGCAGTTGCTCTATCCAGCTGAGCTAAAGCGCCGAAGTAGAAATAATATATCATAAAATGAGGTTTGTTTCAAGCCTTTAGGCCTTCACACCCAACATTTCCTTCATTGTTCTCCAGCCAAGCATTGCGCATTTTACACGGGCTGGCATATGCGAAATATCTTGAAGAGCTGCTGCTTCATCGAGCTTTTCGAGGTCTTCTTCTGTAACTTCGCTTTTAATCATTCGGTCAAAAATATCTGCAAGGGCAAGGGCTTCTTCTTTAGTTTTTCCAATAACAAGGTCAGCCATCATATCAACAGAAGCCTGGCTGATTGCACATCCGCTTCCTGTAAAGCTTGCGTCTGTAATTACATTGTTTTCATTCAGCTTCAGCTGAAGGGTAATCTGGTCGCCGCAGCTTGGGTTTACACCTTCAAGACAGAAAGTAGGTGCGTCCATTGCCACCTTGTGAGTTGGATTAATGTTATGTTCGTTTAAGATTTCTCTATAAAGTTCTTTAGTATCCATAGGTATATAATATAGTAAAAAACTGAAAAATTGTCATCCTCGGGCTTGACCCGAGGATCTATACTTTACTGAATTGTGCAGATTCCCTGGTCAAGCCAGGGAATGACACAAATCTAGTCCTTATAACCTGACCATTCTCGTAAATGTGAGAGTTTTTCCAGGAATTTATCGGCTTCTTCTTCTGTGTTGTAGAAATAGAGACTTGCGCGGGCTGTTGCTGTCTGCTCAAGATACTGACCGAGTGGCTGAGCGCAATGGTGTCCTGCACGGATTGCAATGTGTTCTTCAGAAAGAAGTGTTGCAACATCATGAGGATGAACTCCGTCTACTGTAAAGGTTACGATTCCACAGCGTTTGTTACCATCTTTTGGACCAATGATATTGATGTGTGGAATATTCTTCATTCCTTCTATTAAGCGACATGCAAGTTCAGCATCGTGTTTTTCAATGTTTTCAAGACCAACAGAAGTGATATAGCGGATTGCTGCTGCCATTCCAACTGCATCTCCTGCACTTACTGTTCCGGCTTCGAATTTATGTGGAACTTCAGCCCAGGTTGCAGTGTCTCGTGTAACGTATTCAATCATTTCGCCGCCACGAAGGAATGGATCCATTTCCTCGAGTAGTGCGCGTTTTCCGTAAAGGGCACCAATTCCCATTGGACCGCAAAGCTTATGACCGCTCATTGCAAAGAAGTCTGCGTTAATATCCTGAACATCAACCTTCATATGTGGTGCAGACTGAGCTCCATCAACTATAAAGATTGCGCCAACGGCATGTGCTGCTTGGCCAATTTTTTTTACAGGATTTGTTACACCAAGTACGTTACTAACGTGAACTACAGAAACAATTTTTGTACGGCTGTTGATTTTTGCCGCAATTTCTTCATCACTGATAATTCCGGTTTCTTTATCGCATTCCATAAATACGAGTTTTGCACCGGTCTTTTTGCATACCATCTGCCATGGAACAATGTTAGAATGATGTTCCATAATTGTAACACAGATTTCGTCGCCTTCTTTAAGATTGTTTAATCCCCAGCTGTATGCAACGAGATTTAAGCTTTCAGAAGCATTGCGGGTAAATACGATTTCTGCAGCTTCTTTTGCATTGATAAACTTTGCAACAGTGTCGCGTGCATTTTCATAGGCGAGAGTTGCTCTTTCACTAAGTGAGTAAAGGCCTCGCAATGGATTTGCATTTTCTGTTGCATAGAAATGAGTCATTGCATTAAGCACAAGAAATGGACGCTGTGCAGTTGCAGCTGTATCAAAATATATGAGCCCCTTGTTTTCTCCAGCTTCATTTTCGTCAATAGCTTTGAAAAAAGGGAAGTCTTTTCTGAACTTATTTTCCATTTAAGTACTCCAGAATCTCGTTTTGAACACTCTCGTCAGGAATTGCAGCAGAGGCTGCTGTGATTTTTGCACGGGTCAAAAGGGCTTCCGCAGTTTTCTGGTCTATACCACGGCTGTTCATGTAGAAAAGCATTTCGTTAGAAAGCTTTCCGATTGTAGAACCATGTTCTGCAGAAATATCTTCTTCTCCACAAAGAATGATTGGAGCTGCTTTTACAACTGCCTTTGGAGAAAGGAGCAGGGTAGTTTCAATTTCGTTACCCTTTGAACCGTTACAGCCTTTTACAAGATCAATTGTTCCGCGGTAAGTTTTGGTTGCATCATCTTTAGCTGTTCCGTGAGTTTTCATGTCGCAGACAGTTTTCTTACCTTTGTGAACTACAACCTGATTCATATCCAGATACTGGTTACCCTGACAGATATATGCTGTGTCTGAATAAAACTCTGACTGATAGCCTTCAAGACTTGCGTGGAAGCCTGCATCAATATGAGAGCCGCCGAGTTCAATTTGTGTAAGGCTTACATTTGCGCGTTCTCCACAAACAATGGCAGTATCATCAATCTGATTTACTGCGCCACTGCAAAGCTGCACCTTAGAAATATGAACATTTGAATCAGCCTCTGCGTAAACCTTTGTAATTACGCCGGAAAGTGAACTTTCTGTGTGGAAGCCGCCTTCGTATACAATGATGACTTTGCAGGTTGTTCCTGCTTTTGCATGAATAATCTGATGTGTAGCACTGTTAGAGTCTGCTGAAACTCTGATAATAAGAGGCTTGGTGTCAGCAGTTTTGCCGCTTTCAAAAGTGTAGATTCTTCCTTCTTTTACAGAATCAGAAATAAGCTGAGAAGCCTGTTGGCCAATTGCAGACTGTGGCTCTGAAAGTTCTGTTTTTACAGATTTTCCACTGCTAACAGTTACTCCTTCTGGAATCTGGATTTCCTTTCCGTTATTTTCTGCAAGCGAAAAATCATAACCTACAGAGTCTTTATTTATTTTAAGCCAGGTCCAGGTAAGGTATGGAATTGGGTTTATATCTATAGCTGCATTTTCTGCAGTATTAGTATTTGTATTATTCATAGGCTTTAATCTACCATAATTATAGGTATTTTTCTAGTATTTCTAAAAAGTTTTGCTTTTTAGCCTTTATAGTTTATAATTAATAGTATGGATGTGACTTTAGTAGATTATCTTACAGGCTTGCCTAACATGAATTACTTCATGAGTCTTGCTTCTGCAAAGAAAGACAGCATGGCGGGTTCACAGCAAAATGCAGCTATCCTCTTTTTTGATCTCTATGGAATGAGAAAATTTAACAATGAATATGGCTTTGAGCAGGGAAATATTTTATTAAAGAGTTTTGCTAAGCTTCTTACAGATCTTTTTGGCATTGCAAACTGCTGTCGTATTGGTGGGGATGATTTTGCTGTTATCACTGAAGATGAAAATATTGAAAAGGTAATCCACGAGCTCATAGATAACTGTAAAGCTCTTGTTAAAATTGAAGGCCAGATAGTTGAAGTTACAATTCATATTGGTGTTTATCTTTTTAAAACAGAAGATGTTTCTGTAAATCTGGCTTGTGACAGGGCAAAACTGGCCTGTGCGCCAATCCGTTCTTCTGGTGAATCAGGTTTTAATTATTATGATATCACTATTTCTGAAGCAAATGAAAAACGTCAGTACATCATAGATAATCTGGACAGGGCAATTGAGGAAAAATGGATTACTGTTTATTACCAGCCGATTGTCCGTGGTGTAAACAGACGGGTTTGTGATGAAGAAGCTCTTGCCCGCTGGATAGACCCTGTAAAAGGCTTTTTGTCTCCTGCGGATTTTATTCCTATTCTGGAAGAATCAAAATTAATCTATAAGGTAGATCTTTATATTCTTGAGCAGGTTCTCGAGAAAATGAAGTATATGGCAAGCCATGGCTTTTTTATGGTTTCGCAGTCAATCAACCTTTCTCGCTCAGATTTTGATGTTTGTGATATTGTTGAAGAAATTTGTAAACGTATAGATAGTTCTGGAATCCCTCGAAGCAAAATCAATATTGAAATTACTGAAAGTATTCTTGGTAAAGATTTTGAGTTTATGAAGCTTCAGATTGACCGATTCAAGAAACTGGGCTTTTCTGTCTGGATGGATGATTTTGGAAGCGGCTATTCTTCTCTGGATGTTTTGCACCAGATTCCGTTTGATTTGATAAAATTTGATATGAGCTTTATGCGTCAGCTGGATAAGGGAAAGAATGGAAAAATCATTTTGACTGAGCTTATGCGAATGGCTTCTGCTCTTGGTGTAGATACTATTTGTGAAGGTGTTGAAACAGAAGAACAGGTCAGTTTTCTGATGGAAATAGGCTGTTCAAAGATTCAAGGATATTATTTTCAGAAACCTATTCCTGTAGAGCAGATTCTAGAGAAATATGAAAAGGGCATTCAGATTGGTTTTGAAAATCCTGATGAAGCCCTTTATTGTGAAACTATTGGAAGAGTCAATCTGCATGATTTATCTGTAATTTCTCAGAATGAAGATGGCTTTAACTCTTTCTTCAGTACTTTACCTATGGTAATTTTTGAAACCAGTAAAGATTCGGTAAGGTTTACAAGATATAACCGGTCTTATCATGAGTTTTTTGAAAGGTATTACGGAATCAGTCTGCAGAATGAAGAGGTCCCGATTCAAACGATTATGCAGGGACAGGGCGCCGGCTTTATTCTGGTTTTGAGACAGGCTACATAAGAAGGCAAAAGGGTTTTTATAGATGTAAATCTTCCTGATGGTTCTATTGCTCATTATTTTATTCGAAAGATGGCTGAAAATCCGGTAACAAAAACGAGTGCAGTTGTAGCAGCTGTTCTTTCTATAAAAGATGCAGGGCAGGGAGAAAATTACGCCAATATTGCCCGTGCACTGGCAAGTGACTATATTAGCCTCTACTATGTAAATCTGGAAACAGAAGAATTTATTGAATATAAAGTTATTGCTGCAAAAGAAGATCTTTCAACAGAGCGTCATGGAGATGATTTCTTTAGAAGGGCAAGGTTAGATGCTTTAACACATCTTTACGAAGATGATGTAGATGCTTTTATTAAAGTATTTACTAAAGAGAATATTCTCAAGCAGATTGAAGAAACCGGAACTTTTGTTCATATATACAGACTTGTAAATTTTGGAATTCCTTATTATGTAAACATGAAAGCTGTACGAATGACTAGAGATAAAAAGTATCTTATTATAGGTGTAAGCAATGTTGATGCTCAGGTAAAAGAGCAGCACCTGCTTGCACAGGCTCGCCAGAATCAGGTTGTTTATTCAAGGCTTATGTCTCTTTCTGGTGATTATCTTTGTATTTATGTAATTAATCCTAAAGATAACAGCTATATTGAATTTCAGGCAACTTCTGAATTCCAGTCAATTGGAGTAAAAAATCATGAAGGTGATTTTTTTGCTGATACTCAGATTAACGCGGATGTAGTTGTTAAAGAAGAAGATCGTGAAGTATTTAAGCAGCGGCACACAAAAGAAACTATCTTAAAGAATATTGAAACTGATGGTGTTTTTACCAGCCGTCATCATCTGCTTATAAATGGCGAACCGGTTATGGTTGCAACCAGATGTGTTCTTTCAAAGGAAAACGGCGAAGACCGTTTGATTATGGGTGTTAGAAAGGTGTAGACGGTTCTGTCATTCCGAACTTGTTTCGGAATCTCATTTGAAAGAGATCCTTGCACCTTCGCAGCACAGCTGCTCGGAGACTCGCTCAAAATGCTCCACTGGAGCATTTTGTCGGCTTTCAGCCGTCGCTCCCTAAGTTCAGGATGACAAGTCTTTAGCAGTTTCCTTTCATTTCCAGCTTAATAAGATTATTCATCTCTACTGCGTATTCGAGTGGCAATTCTTTGCTTACCGGATTTGCAAAGCCGCTTACAATCATACTGCGTGCTTCGTCTTCCGGAATTCCTCGTGACATGAGGTAGAAGATTGCGTCGTTTGAAATACGTCCGATTTTTGCTTCGTGTCCTACATCACATTCGTCGGTTTTGATTACCATTGCAGGAATTGTGTCTGAACGGCTTTCTGAATCGAGCATAAGGCTTTCGCAGGAAACACTTGTTTTACTGCCTGCTGCATTCTTATCGATATAAACTGCAGAGCGGTAAATACTTACACCGCCGCCTTTAGAAATTGACTTTGTAGAAATGAGGCTTGAAGTGTCTGGCGCAAGGTGTACCATTTTTGCGCCGGTGTCGAGATTCTGTCCGGCTCCTGCAAAAGTAATACCAGTGAACTCAGCCTTTGCTTTGCGGCCAACAAGATCGCTTTCAGGATAGAGGTAAGAGATGTGTGAACCGAATGAACCTGAAACCCATTCAATGCTTGCATCTTCTTCTACCTTTGCACGCTTTGTGTTGAGGTTGTACATATTCTTTGACCAGTTTTCGATGGTTGAATATCTTAAGTGGGCACCTTTTTTTACAAAGAGTTCTACGGCTCCTGCGTGCAGGTTTGCTTCGTTATATTTTGGTGCAGAACAGCCTTCTATGAAGTGCAGGTCTGCGCCTTCGTCTACGATGATAAGTGTATGTTCAAACTGTCCGGCTCCGCGGGCATTCAAACGGAAGTAAGACTGAAGAGGGAATGAAAGATGAACTCCCTTTGGAACATAAACAAAAGAGCCGCCTGACCATACTGCACCGTGGAGGGCTGCAAACTTGTGGTCTTTTGGAGTAATGAGGGTCATAAAGTATTCTTTTACCATTGGTCCCCATTCTTCTGATTTAAGAGCCTCTTCAAAGCCCATGTAAACAACGCCCTGTTTTGAAACTTCTGTCTGTACGTTGTGATATACAAGTTCTGAGTCGTACTGTGCGCCAACTCCGGCGAGGGACTTGCGTTCTGCTTCTGGGATTCCGAGTTTTTCAAAAGTTTCTTTGATGTCGTCTGGAACATCTTCCCATTTGCCGCTCATCTGAGTTTTTGGACGTACGTAAGTTGCAATGTTGTCTATGTTGAGTCCGTCGATAGAAGGTCCCCATTTTGGAACCTTGAGCTGATTATATAATTCAAGCGACTTGAGGCGGAACTCGCGCATCCATTCCGGGTCGCCTTTTTCTTCTGAGATTTTTGTTACGATATCTGGAGTAAGACCGCTTTCAATGCGGTAGAAATCTTTTTCTGATTCTTCGTAGCGGAAATCGTAAAATTCTCTATTTATATCTTCTATTGTCTGTTTTTCTTCCATAACGTTTTCCGGGGTTTTAGGGGCAGAGCCCCTAGGAGAAGGGGTAGCGAGCAACAACGTGCGAGCGTGGGGAAGGCTTTTCCCACCTATTTTACAAACTCCTCAAATCCTTCTTCATTAATCTTCTTGAATAATGAACCATCTCCAGTTTTTACAATGTGGCCTTTTACGATTACGTGAGTTTTATCTACGGTGAGGCCTTCGAGAATCTTTGCTGTATGTGTGATGATGAGAAGCGAACCGTTTGTAAGCTTGCGGTATTCCTCGATTCCTTTTGAAACTACGCGTACTGCATCTACGTCGAGACCTGAGTCTGTTTCATCGAGAATTGCAAAGTCCGGCTTGAGCATAAGAAGCTGAAGGATTTCTGACTTTTTGCGTTCACCACCAGAAAAACCTACGTTGAGGTCGCGGCGTGCATAATCAGGATTCATATCCAGAAGTTCCATGCAGCGTTTTAGCTCTTTCTGGAACTGAAAGAGTTTTACGTGTTCACCGGTTTTCTGCTGAAGGGCAGAGCGGATAAATGCTTCGAGTGAAATGCCGGGAACTTCGAGCGGGCTCTGGAAAGACATGAACATTCCGAGTTTTGCGCGCTTATCGGCACTTTCCTCTGTGATGTCGGTATCCTTAAAAAGAATCTTTCCACCAGTAACATGGTAGACAGGATTTCCCATAAGGGTGTTTCCGAGGGAAGATTTTCCCGCACCGTTTGGTCCCATCAGAACGTGTGTTTCGCCCTGACCAATCTGTATATTAAGGTCGTTGAGAATCTGTTTTCCGTCTTCAAGACCTGCGTTTAAGTTTTGTACGTCTAACAACATAGTTATAATATAGTAAAAAATGTAGTTAAAAACAACAGTTTTTAAAAAAATATACCTATAAACATGGTAGTTAGAAAGTTCTCTTGTAAATGAATTATAATATTTATAAGTGAACATGGCTTCCAGTCTCGATACATATGTCAAAACCGCGCGATAACGCGCTAGACGCTGTTTGGGGTTTGGAAACTATTATAATGCCGCTCTCGCGGCATCCCCAAACAGAGTCTTTTTGTCATATGTCTCGCTCCTGTACGCCAATTTGACCGTGAACTATTATAATTCATTTATCACGGGAGGGTTTTTAACTATATTATTAAGATTGACAAAAAGAAGAAAAATGTCGAAAATATCCTTATGAAAACTATTAAACCTTATTTGCACAAAGTTAATTATTACGAAACAGACAAAATGGGGATTACCCATCATTCAAATTATATCCGTTATATGGAAGAGGCCCGCGTTGATTTTCTTGATCAGCTTGGCTGGAGTTTTATTAAGCTGGAAGAAGAGGGAATGGCGAGCCCTGTAATGTCGGTTGAAGGCGTTTATAAAAAGTCGACTACTTTTCCTGATGTTATTGAAATTATGGTTGGTATTGAAAAGCTTTCTGCTGCAAAACTGACTTTTTCATATGAGTTTAAGTGTAAGGGCGAGGTTGTATTCTTAGGAAAGAGTACACACTGCTTCCTTGATGCAAACGGAAGACCAGTTTTGATTGAAAAACAGTATCCAAAGTTTTATGCTGAATTGAAGGAAATATACCAGGCTGGTGAAAAATAGATCCCGAATCAAGTTCGGGATGACGGAGTTTTATTATGGGACGCGAGATTGAAATTAAGATTCCTTTGACAGATGATCAGTATGATAAGATTTTTTCTGTTATTACGGGCGCAGAGGCTCTTTCTGGTTTGGAAGTGCTTGGGCAGCCGGAACATCTTCTTAAATCTGATATTTATTTTTCTCGCTATAATACCCGCGAAGAAAGCAAGGCCGCAGGGGAACCTCAGGTTATCAGAATCAGAAGTGAAGCCGGTGTTGAGAAAAAATCTTTTTTCTGTATTAAACGCAAAACAATTGAAAACGGCATTGAACTCAACCGCGAGGATGAAACCTTTGTAGAAAATCCTGAAGTTATTCGCGACCTTCTTTTGTTTTCCGGCTATCATCAGTTTTTTGAAAAGAATAAGGATTCCTATGGTGTTCACTGCCATTCGGTAGTTTTGCCGGATTGCGATTTTCATCTTGAACTTGAAAAGGTAAACGGACTTAAATATATAGAAGTTGAAGTAACTGATGGCACTGATGCGGCTGATGCTGTACGAGGGGCTCTCGAAAAGTTTATGGAACTCTTTGGTCTGGATACTTCGAAACGTGATCATCGCAGCTGGATGGAAATAATAAATGGCGGGGCAAACTGATGTCTGTAAAACGCTGTGTTGTCGTTGCTGCAGGTGAGATTGGCAATTATGAACGTGCCCGCGCTTTTTTACATGAAGACGACTTTTTTATTTTTTGTGACGGTGGACTTTCACATGCAGGCGGGCTTGGTATAAAGCCTGATGTTGTGGTAGGGGACTTTGATTCCTGCGATGCTAATGATCTTGAGTGTTGGATGCAGAAAAGTGAAATTATTCAGCTTCCCTGCGAAAAAGATGACACAGATACTTTGTTTGCAGTAAAACTTGCCGTTGAGCGCGGCTATTGTGATTTCCTTTTGCTTGGTGCAATGGGCGGCCGCTTTGATCATGCGCTTGGAAATATTTCGATTCTTTTATATTTAAACGGACTAGGAAAAAAGGCTGCTTTGATAGATGACTATTCTGTAATGCAGATTGTTGGAAAGGATCCCCTATATATGGAAGATACCTCTTCTTATTTTTCTGTGCTTACTGTTGCAGGCGATGTGAGCGGTGTGAATATCAAAAATGCAAAGTACCCGCTGGAGAACGCAAGGCTCACTTGTGACTTTCAGCTTGGAATCAGCAATGAAGTACTGCCAGGAAAAGTCGCCGAGGTGAGTGTAGCGAGCGGGCGGGTGCTGGTTGTGATTGTTTGTTAATTTATCGACAAGCGGTTCTTTACGTATTCCACGCTCTGAATATATTCTTCATCTGTGGTCAGGTGTTCGATAATCATTGGCATTTGTGGATCTTCGGCTGTTGCGAGTTTTGCATAGAGTTCAATATCCAGAGTTCCTTTGCCGCAGGCACATTCTTCGAGCTGGAAAGTATATTCCTCTTTTAAGCTGATATCTTTTAAGTGACAGCTGCAGATTCTTCCCTTGAGTTTTGTAAAGCATTCTTCGAGAAAGCGGTCATTAAAAAAATAGCGTTCTGGTGAAGTAATCATATTAACTACATCGAGGTGTGCGCCAAAGGCTTCTCGGTTTACATCGTTCATGAGGCGGAGATATTCATCAGGGCTGGAAGGAATCATCCACGGCATAGACTCAATGCTGAACTTTGTACGGGTCGGGGCCGCGCGGTCTATTATTTCCTGAATCATCTTTACTGCCATTCGCCAGAGTTCTTCAGAAAAATTCTCGCGATATCCGCCGTCCCAGCGGGGACCGTAAGGAGTTCCCACAACATTCACGCAGCATCGAGCGCCGATACGGTCTGCCATTTTAAGTTCTTCTACCGCGTAGTCAATCATCAGCTGACGCTCGTCGAGGTCTCTGGCAAGTGTGTTGCGCCAGACTCCGACTTCTGCAATTGTGAGACCTGCATCATCGGCGGCCTTTTTATATGCCATAATTTTTTCTTCGCCGGCAGTACAGTCAAGGGGAAAGTTTACGGTTTTAAGGCCGAGAGCCTTATGTTTAGCAGCCCAGTCTTCTGGTGAAGTGTGGGCGAGGGATGATGATATTCCTAGATACATTGTGGTCTCCTGATTTTTGTGTCATGCTGAACTTGTTTCAGCATCTTGTTGTATAGACCCTGAAACAAGTTCAGGGTGACACGTTATTGCTTAGAATTTTCTTTGATGAATAACACTCGAATCAAAACTGTTCAGGTCTTTTACTCCTGTTCGTGCCATGGTTGCGGCGAGTTCACCTGTCATTTCTTTGATGCGGTCTGCGGTTGCATCCGGACCTTTTTTCAAAAGCGGCATAAGGTGGCGGCCAACACTAACTGCTCTTGCTCCGAGAGCGAGGCATTTATAAACGTCCATTCCGCTTTCAATTCCACAGTCGATAAATACAGGAATCTCACCGCGAACAACTTCGAGGATTTCTTTAAGCATCATAAGCGGCGGTACAGCATAACTCATAATTCCGTGATGATGTGAAAGCTGGATTCCTTTACAGCCTGCTTTAAGACATTTTTCTGCATCCTTTGTGCTGAGCACTCCCTTTACAATAAAAGGAATTTCTGCAGCCTTCACAAAATCTGCAAGTTCCTCTGTAGATTTTGCTTTCATTGGAAGTCCCAGAACATTGTCGTAGCCGCCAGAGCCGTTGAAGGCGTGGTCTATATCCATACCTACGGCAAAGCAGCCGGCTTTTTTAGCGTGCTCGATTTTGCGGAAAACTTCTTTGTTGTCTGCATGTGGCTTTATGATTTTTATTGTAGCAGCACCAGTTGCGCAGATATCTTCGAGTTCTTTATCTTCGCCCATTCCAACCCAGTGGACTGCATTTGCCTTTGCAGCTGCCTGTGCATAGATTACCATTCCGTTTTCTGCAGTGTTACCAAGATGAGAGAGTGCGGCGGTCATGATTGGAGTGTCAAAGGTCTTGCCGTAAAGCTCGAACTTAGTGCTTGGCAGGTCTGAATCGATATAGCGCGGTTCGATTAAGAGAGAGTCAAAATAATCGCGGGTAATTTTGTCTGAGTTTGCTGTGTATTCCATTAATATAACCTTCCGTAAGTATATCCACGGTCGCTGTTAATTGGTGCGTCTTTGATTTCAAAGTAGCATACGGCGTTTTCTTTAAGCACAAGATTTACTTTGTTACCACAGCGCTTTGTCTGAACAAACGGTTGTGCACTCTGGCGCAGTAATTCAAGTTCATCTTTTGAAGGATTAGCAGGTTCGCCAATTTCGTGCCATACCTTAAGCGGATTACAGACTTCTTCATCTACAAGTTCAGTAATAAGAACATTAGGCTCTTTTCGATTTTCAAGTGGCAGGGTGAGATCGAGCTTAAACTCTTTTCCAGACATCTCTGTATCAACATTCCATGCAATGCCAGCGTAGCTTCCGTCTGTGCGTTTTACTACAACACAGTTTGTAGTTTTCAAAACGCACTTTTCATAAAGCTTTGTGAGTTTTTTGTAAAAAGCAAAAGTCCAGAAGGTTGGCTTTGGAATAAGTCCGTTTGCAACTAAGCCAAATCCTCCGTGGAATGGAGTATATGGAACGCCAGATTCTTCAAAAATATCACCAAAGGTCCAGTATGAATAAGAACGATGATTGTCACCAAAGGTAGAAAGCATAAGTGCAATGTAGGCTGCATTAAGATTCATGTCGTGAACAGGTGCATTCGGAATGTACGAAGTGTTGAACTCTGTTACGTTAATATCCATTCCTTTGAATTCTTTAAAGGAATCAACTATACCTCGGGTAGAATCCAGCTGTTCAAAGCATTTTTCTTTGGGATGAAGTTTTGGATATCCGTAATGACCTTCATAATTTGGCATTTCTGTTGTGTAATGATGACGGCTTACAAAATCAAGAGGACATTTATTCTCGCGAACAAATTCCAGAAAGCTCTTTATCCATTCTTTGTCTGTACCACCACAAACTGCAGGGCCACCAACTTTAAAGCGTTCATCAACTGCTTTTACAGCGCGGGAAGAAACATCATACAGTTTGAAATATTCCTTCATATCTGCATCTTTCCAGAAACCTGGAAGGTTCGGTTCATTCCAAACTTCAACCGGCCAGGTAACAACTTCATCAGCTCCATAGCGAGCCATAAGATGGCGCAGTGTTGCCTGAATGAGCCCAGCCCAACGGTCATAGTTATACGGTGGTGTAGTGTGGCCTTTCCAGTAGAAAACGGTATTGTCTCCGCTTGCAAGTTGTTTTGGCATAAAGCCAAGTTCAATATAAGGTTTGATATTAAGTTCAAGATATGAATCCATTACCATGTCGAGGTAAGTCCAGTTATATTCTACCTGAACTTTTTTCTCGTCGCGGCCTTCCCATGCGTGTGGTCCAAACTCTGGTACACCTGGCTGGAATTCGCGATAAATTGCCATGTCGTCGTGAAAAAGTCCGTGACCACGAATATGTTCAAAGCCGATTTTTTCCTGTACGAGCTTGAGCTGTTCAAAATACTGTTTCTGAAGTGCAAGGCCCATTCGGCCAGTTCCTATGCAGTAAAAAGCGTTATTGTTGAATGTGACATTCTCGTCACCAGTGATTTTGTAATTCATTTTGATTTCCTTTTTATTATAAATTTGCGCACCTCGCATAGTCTCGGTGCTTGAGCCATTTTTTCGATGAACCTAAACAGGCCCGCTGTCGCAGCCCAGTTTTTAACGGTTCTTCGATTTTAGGCTTCCCATGGATATTTCATACCCCAGTCTTTACGTAAAACATCCATCATATCAATCAAATCCTCAGATTTTTTGAAGGTATGTATGTTGGACTCTGTTTTGCCTGCGAGAATAAACTCTGTGGCATGGGCGCATTCATATTCATAGCCGTTTACGGCAAATGGCTGGCGGATTTCGCGGACGAGGTCTGCTTCGCTTCCCCAGATGTTTTTGTAAACATAAACATCGGCTTTTTGTGTGCAGAAAAAGTTTTCTACAGTGATAAAACCTTTTGTTCCATATATTACAGCGTCGTGAGTAGGTCCTGTTGAAGGCACATCCATTGCACTTTGGAAGCTTGTTACAATTCCGTTTTCAAAAGTAAGATTTACACCGTTCCAGGCATCTACACCTTTGAGCATTCGAACCTGTGAACTGCGCTCTGCAACTGGCGAAAAATCAGAAAGCATCATTGCAAAGTAGATATTGTAAATGCCAAGGTCGAGAAGGGCTCCACCGGCCTGGTCTGGCGCATAGTTTCTGTCATTAGGATCATAAGGATTTCTGTTGCAGAAGCGGGAATCTATGTTTTTGATTTCACCGATTGTACCGGCTGCAATTTCTTTTTTGATTTGGGCAATTGTTGGATTGAAAGCGGTCCACATTGCTTCCATAAAGAAAAGATTTTTTTCGCGTGCAAGAGATGTCATTTTATCCAGCTGATCACGGGAACATCCGGCAGGCTTTTCACAAAGTACGTGTTTTCCAGCCTTCAGACAGCCGAGTGCAGATTCCAGATGAAATGCATGTGGATTTGCAATATAAACCGCATCCACATCAGGATCATTATAAAGTTCTTCGTAACTGCCATAGGCTTTTTCAAAGTTCCATTTTGCAGCGAAGTCTTTTGCGCGTTCAAGGTTACGGCTTGCAACTGCGTATAAGCGGATTTTATTTCCGTCGATAGTTTCAAGTTTTCCGTCTTTAATTCCATTCATTGCCGCTGCCATACTATTGGCAATGCGGCCCGGGGCAAGAATTGCCCAATTAACATAGTTTTTCATAATTTAATTATAACACGAATGAAAATAAAAGGATGAATAATTCTCTATTGTAATTGTAAACAAAAAATCTGCATCTTACCCCGTGATTTATGCATCTTACATTTTATGCCATTGCGGATTCAAAAGTCCTGACCTATACTAAAATCATGAAAAGATTTATTTACCTTTTGATTCAGTTTACATGGGGATTGGGACAGACTGCTATTGGCTTCCTGTTTTTTATGATTCATATTGCACGCCCTCACAGGATTTACAAATGTGCCATTGAAACTCAGTGGAAAGATAAATGGGCAGGCTTGAGTCTTGGGCCTTTTATTTTTGTACCGACAAATGAGGATAAGGATTACCAGAATGGGGCCAGAATTCATGAGTACGGACACACTTTTCAGTCGCTTGTGCTTGGACCGTTTTACGCAATTGTTGGGGTAATTTCTGTGGGCTGGGGCAGTGTAGTTTATCCGATTTTGAAAGGTACGAAGAAATATAAAGATGTAAAATATACAAAGTGTTTTGTAGAATATAACGCAAGCTGGCTAGGTGAAAAGGTTACTGGTGAGAAGGCGGTGTGGTAATGGATTCCCGGGTCAAGCCCGGGAATGACATTTTCAGAAGTTGTCATCCTCGGACTTGACTCGAGGAGTTATTTAGAATCTGCCTTCGTCCTTATCCAGTCCACTAACTTCGTTGTGTTCTTTGATGAACTTGATTGTTTCGTCGACTGTTGTGAAGCAGAGACCTGTTACTGTGTCGGCGCATCCGTAGTAGATTGCGATGCGGCCTGTAGCCTGGTCTGTAAGCGCTGCAACTGGGAAACAAACGTTGTCTACAAAGCCTGTTGTTTCGTATGGCAATTCTGGTGTGAGCATGTAGTCACTGCAGCGGTATTTTACGACAGAAGGCTTATCTTTGTCGAGGAGTGCGGCAGAGAATGAGTAAACGTAACCGTTACATGTCTGGCAAACTCCGTGGAAGAACAAGAGCCAGCCTTCGTCTGTTTCGATAGGAGCTGGGCCTGCACCGATCTTGAGGCCTTCCCACCAGCCACTTCCGCCTTTCTGCATTACGAGGCGGTGTTCACCCCAGTATTTCATATCTGGTGACTGTGAAAGAAGAATGTCGCCGAATGGGGTGTGTCCTGAATCTGAAGGGCGTGAGAGCATTACGAATTTATTGTCGATTTTGCGTGGGAACAAAACTGCATTACGATTGAATGGAAGGAAAGGATTCTCGAGTCGTGTGAAGTCTTTGAAATCCTTTGTTGATGCAACGCCGATTGCCGCACCGTCAAAATCACCACACCACATGATATAATATGTATCATCAATTTTTACTACACGTGGGTCATATGCATAATATGGATCGTGTGGAGTACCATCTGGATCGTGCATGTGAATTCTTTCTGTCTGGAAGGTCCAGTGAATTCCGTCTTCTGAATCCCCGAGGTAAAGGAATGGACGTGCAAGTGTAGATTCTGCACGGAATACTCCCTTGAATTTTCCTTCCCATGGAATTACTGCTGAGTTGAAAATGCGACCCATTCCAGGAAATGGATTACGATCGATTACCGGATTGTTTGTGTAGCGCCAGATTGGCTGCCAGCTGTCTTTTGGTTTGTCCTGCCATGGAATGTTTGGCAAGTTTCCGCCACTGATGATTTTTGCCATATTGTAAGCTCCTTGAACTAAATGTTCTATGTTTTTTACTTTAACGCTGTATGTTTATTTTGTCAATAAAAATTAAGTTATTTAGGTAAAATACATTAACTTAAATTAAGTAATATTAAGTTAAAAAAAGTTTACTTAATTTAACTACAAAACAAAGGAGAAAAATACGGAAAATATAAACACCTAGAATCTAAACTCTAAAACCAATATAATAGAAGAATGAATCACAAGAGTTTTGTATTTTTTGACTGTGAATGCGCCAATACCTTTGACGGCGTAGGTAAAATCTGTTCGCTTGGTTATGTAATTTGTGATGATGATTTGAATATTATCGAAAGCGAAGATGTTGTTATGAACCCGGAATGCGATTTTGACTGGTATCTTCTTTCTGGAAAGGGTGACTGTAAGCTTGCTTATTCCAAGGATTATTTCCGTATTAAGCCTAATTACGAATCATATTATAAAGATATCAAAAAGCTTTTTACTACCGGTAACCGCTATATTGCAGGCTTTGCAGTTTCAAATGATGTTGGTTTTGTAAATGATGCAAACGAGCGTTATGAGCTTCCTTATATTCAGTTCCGCGCTTTTGATTTGGAACGCTATCTTGAACACAAATATGAAAAGAAGCAGAAGCTTGTTGAATGGGCTCAGGAGTTTGGTGTAAACGTTGCAAAGTATCAGAGCCATAAATCTGAAGATGATGCAATTATGACAATGCTCTGCCTTAAAGCAGAATGCATGAGAACTGGCCAGACCGTAGAAGAAATCATGACTTCACCTGAAGGCAAAAAGTGTTTTGTTTCTAATGACCAGATTCTGGAGCAGGCAGCCGAGCGCGCTTACCGCCGCGAAATGACCGAAAAAATCAAACGCCTTTATGGCAAAGTTTCGCCAATGCCTCATTTTAAAACTGTAGTTGGCGAGCGTTTTGAACTTGATCATAAAATTCTTCGCGATGTAGATTATGCCTTTGAACTGGTTAAAAAGATTTATGATAACGGTGGTTCAACTGGTGAACATTTAACTGTACACGGTAATGCAGTTTTCGAAAGTGAGCCTCATCCGGAATTACGCAAAAAAATTGAAAAACGCGGATTAAAAATAATACTTTTAAAAGAACTGGAAGAAAAACTAAAGTAGCCTTATAATTTATATGAGGCTATTTATAGGTGAGATATCAGTTAGATCAAACGGCTCGTAAAACAATTATTTTCCGCATTCGCCAGATTGCACTTGTTACAGTAGGAACTTTAATTAATGTTCTTCTGTCGTACTTAATGTTCAAGTCTGGTTTGCCGCTCTTTTTGGATACGGTAGGAACAATAATTGTTTCGGCTTTTAGTGGCATGCTCTTGCTGGGAATCCTGACTGCTGTAATCTCAAATGTTGTCTGTTCTATTTTCAATGAGACCGCCTTATATCTTGCCTTCTTTAATGCTCTGATAGCAATTTTTACAGTATGGTTTTTACACAAACATTCTTTTAAGAAATTTGGAAAAACTATAATTTTTGCTATTGCAATTTCTTTATTTTCAGCTGTTTCAGTTTCTCTGGTTCAGTTTATTGTTTTAGGGCAGGACCAGACTTCTATGATTGTGCAGTCTGCACAAAACTTTTCGTCTGCTGCAAATTTCCCTTATCTGCTTTCTTTTATAATTGTTAATTTTCTCCTTCAGCTTGCTGATAAAGGTTTCTCCTGCATTCTGGTAATGATTCTTGTGAGGCTGGTATCTGAAGAAACAAGAACTGCTTATACTTCTGGCGTCTGGCTGCAAAGACCGCTCTCAGATAAGGAATTGAAAGAATTAAAAAGTATGAGGAGTACTGTAAAACATTCTCTTCGTACCAGAAATACTCATACTCTTGTATTTACTTCTTTAGTGGTTATGATACTTACCGGTTGGACAGGTCTTCGCCTTTATTCTCAGAATGAAAAAGTGAAAAAGACTGAAAGCGCCTGGAGTACTATCAAAACTGCGGCCACTCTTATTGATCTTGAAAGAATAGATGATTATTTAAAATATGGCGAAGAGGCAGAAGGGTATAAAGAAACAGCTGAGCTTCTGTCAAAACTGTGGATGTGTTCTACAGATATTGCCTACCTTTATGTTGTAAAACCGGAAGGAGAATACGGTAAGTTTATTTTTGATATAGATACAAGAGCTGTAGAGCCTGATGCTGAGCCTCCGTATTATCCTGGAGAATTAGTTCTTTTTGAAGATGCTTTCAAACCATATTTTTCATATTTTGAGGAAGGTAGGCCAATTGGTCCTGTCGAAACAGATGATACCTGGGGCTGGCTGCTTACAGTTTATTATCCGGTAAAAGATAGTCTTGGAAATATGAAATGCTATGTAGGTGCGGATGTTTCTCTTCAATACATAGCAGAGTATATGTGGGTTTTCTTTGTAAAAATCATCTTGACCATGGCAGGGTTCTTTATTTTGATTGTTGCCTTTGCCTTATGGAAAACAGGAGTTTATACTTCAATTCCTATAAGCACAATGACCTCCTGTCTGGAACGTTTTGCAACCTCTGGTGAAGATCAGGATAAGCTTGATGAAAATGTAAGGATTATCCGTTCCCTTGATATTCATACCCAGGATGAGGTTGAAAGGCTTTACAAAGCAATTTGTAAAATGACGCTTAATCAGGCTGAACAGATGCGTGATATCAGACACCTTTCTGATTCAACTCTTAAGATGCAGGATGGTCTTATTATCACAATGGCTGATATGGTTGAAAGTCGCGATTCGGACACTGGCGCTCACGTTCAGAAAACTTCGGCCTATGTAAAAATCATTGTAGAAGGCCTTAAAAAGAAAGGTTACTATACCCAGAAAATTACGCCAAAATTTATTTCTGATGTAGTACGTTCGGCTCCTCTTCATGATGTTGGAAAAATTAATATTCCGGATGGAGTTTTGAATAAGCCGGGAAAGCTTACTGATGAAGAGTTTGAGATTATGAAAACTCATACAACTGCAGGTAAAATCCTTCTTGAAAATGCAATCAGTTCTGTTCAGGGAGAAAACTATCTTAAAGAAGCCCGCAATATGGCAGCCTATCATCATGAGCGTTGGGATGGAAAAGGCTATCCTGAAAAACTGCATGGCGAAGTAATTCCGCTTTCTGCCCGCATTATGGCTGTTGCAGATGTTTTTGATGCTCTGACTTCTCCGCGTGTATATAAACCAGCCTTCCCGATTGAAAAAGCACTTGAGATTTTGCAGCAGGGAGCTGGAACTCAGTTTGATGCAAAATGTATAGAAGTCTTTATGGATGCACTTCCAGAAGTGAAGATGATTCTGAAGAAATATAGTTCTGAAGTTTTTATGTGAGATGAGGCCTATTGTGACTGTAGAAATGATTAAAGCAAAATTACAGAAATCTCTGAAGTTCTCTCTTTTAGTCATTTTTGCTCTGGCCGGTAATATAAAATTGGCTGCACAGGAAAGTCATAAAATTGGTGGCGGTTATGCAGTTACGGGGCAAATTACACAAACCGGTTATACCTGCGAAATATACAATGCTGCAAATGGACTTCCAACTTCTGATGCAAACTTTATTCTTGGTTCTTCAGATGGCTACGTATGGATTTGCGGCTATGCGGGAGTAATCCGCTATGATGGTTCTGTTTTTGAAAGACTGCCACCTGAAAATGGACTAACAAGCGGACGTGTTCTTTTTGAAGACAGCCGCCACCGAATTTGGGTTGGAACAAATGATAATGGCGTTGTCGTTATTGATGGTGAAAAAAAACATCATTATACCTTCCGAGACGGCTTGCCATCTTCTTCCATAAGAATTTTTGCAGAAGATCTTGAAGGTAATATTTTTATAGGAACAACTTCGGGGCTGGCTTATGTAGATAGCCGAGGTCAGCTTATTCCTCTTTCTGATGAAGTATTGGATGATGAGCGAATCCTGAAACTGGATTCTGATTCAAGAGGAAACATTTATGGCCAGACTAAAAACGGTTTGATTTTTAGTATTACTGATTGTAAGGTTTTAAAAAATCTATTCCAGCGCAGAACTTGGAATGGAAAAAATCACAACTATAATGGCCGATCCTCTTATTCCCGGCAATTTGTATTTTGGTACAGAATCGAATATTGTTTACTATGGTGGATTTGGTAATAGAGCTGAGTTAATGGCCAAAACAAATGTTGCACCTCTGGAAAACATTCACTGGATTAGTTATGACTGTGGAAGAGTATGGATTTCTTCTACTACTAATCTGGGCTATCTGGATAAAACAAATAAGTTTAAGCTGCTTTCAAATATTCCAATGAACAGCACAATCGAAATGTCGACTTCAGATTATCAGGGCAATATCTGGATGGCTTCTTCAACTCAAGGTGTAATGAAGCTTGTTACGAATAATTTTGTTGATTTATATGAACAGGCTCAGCTTCCAAAAGAAACCGTAAATACAACCTGCCTGCACAATGGATTGCTTTATATAGGTAGCGATAGTGGTCTTCATATTGTAAATAATCATAATAAAGTTGTTCAGAATAAACTTACTGAATATGTAGGAAACGCCCGTATTCGCTGTATCATTGCAGATAATCACGATAACATCTGGCTTGCAGCATATACAAATAATCTTGGAATTATCTGCTGGAAAAAAGACGGAACTATCCTTTCTTTCACAAAAGAAAGGGGACTTTTAAGTAATCAGATAAGATGTTTAAGTCTTGCTTCTGATGGTAGTATTCTCGCTGGAACAAATGGCGGACTTGCAGTTATAAAAGACTATAAAGTTACTGCAACTTATGGGGCAGAAGATGGAATTCGAAATACTGAATTCCTTACAGTTGCAGAAGCTGAAGACGGAAGTGTTTATTGCGGAAGTGATGGAGACGGAATCTATATAATTGGAAAAGGCGGCATTTCAAGAATTGGTCGCAACGAAGGCCTTTCCAGCGATGTTGTTATGAGAATTAAAAAAGATGAAGCTCGTGATGTATATTGGATTATCACTTCGAACTCAATTGAATGTCTGCGTAAAGGTGCAATAAAGACAATCTCAAGTATTCCATATAATAACAATTACGACATTTACTTTAACAGCAAAAATGAAGCCTGGATTCTTTCGTCTTATGGTATTTATGCAATTGATTCTGATAATCTCTTTTATGATTTTGTAAAGGATTATAGAGTTTTCACAATTGCAAATGGGCTTCCATATTCAATTACAGGTAATTCCTTTAGTACAATAGATGAAGATGGAAATCTTTATATAGCCGGCAGAGAAGGTGTTATTCATGTTAATATGAATCATTTCTTTGATGCCAAAACAAATATTAAAATTGCAGTCAATTCAATTTATTGTGAAAATCAGAGAATATCTCCGAATGCAGATGGTTCATTTACTTTACCTGCTTCTACTGGCCGTGTAAAACTTACAGTTTCAGTTTTAGATTATTCTCTTGAAAATCCGTACGTTCGTGTATTCCTGGAAGGTAATAGAGATGCCGGAATTACAGCCAAGCGAAATGCCCTTACTTCTCTGGAATATACAAGATTGTCTTATGGTAATTATAATCTGCATGTTCAGATTCTTGATGATAATAAAACTGATGTCCTTTCCTCTAAAATATTTACTATTGTAAAAAAGCCTATGCTTGGCGAACTTTGGGTATTCCGATTCTTCGTTCTTGCTATAGGTATTATTATAATTGGTCTTATTATATGGCGCTTTATGAAATCAACTGTAATAAGGCAACAGTACTCAGAAATCAGCCAGGCAAAAGAAGAAGCTGAACGTGCAAATATGGCAAAATCCCGCTTCCTTTCAAATATGTCTCAGGAAATTCTTACTCCTATCAATACAATTATGGGTATGAATGAAATGATTATGCGCGAGGATTTTACAAACGTTCCTAAAGGTTACTTTATGTCGATTATGAATTACGCATTCGGCATACGGGGCGCTTCCCAATCTCTCTTAACTTTTGTAACAGATATTCTTGAAATGACAAAAATAGAAACTGGAAAACAGGAACTTGTTCAAAGTGAATATATGGTTCCAGAGATGCTTTATTCAGTTATTGGTCCAGTGCGCGGTCTCATTACAGATAAAGGTTTAAGGTTTGATGTTGTAATTGATGAGCTTCTTCCTAAAAAACTTTACGGCGATTTAGGAAAAATCAGGCAGATATTATTTAAGATTCTTTCAAACGCTATAGAATATACAGAAAAGGGCAGTGTAGAATTTAAGCTTTCGATGGTTTCAAGAACTAATACTGAATGCAATCTTTGTTTTTCTGTAAAAGATACTGGAGCAGGAATTAAAGCTGATGAACTGGAGCAGCTTTTTGTTTCAAGCGAAAATCAGCATAAGAATCTTGGTTTGAGAATTTCAAAGAAGTTTGCTGAGTTGATGGGCGGAGAACTTGTTTGTCATAGCATATATGGTCAAGGCTCTGAGTTTATTTTTACACTGTCCCAAAAAATTGTAGATGCATCTCCAATCGGAAGTTTTAATGCACAGAATGAAGAAAGCACTATTCAGGGACCTTATATTCCTGAGTTTATTGCACCGGATGCAGATATTCTTGTTGCAGATGCAAATGAGACCAACCTTCAGATAATAAAAAATCTCCTGAAGGCTACCAAGATTTTTGTCACAACAGCAACGAATGCAGAAGACAGTCTCGAAAAACTCCGCAAAAGCTTCTTCAACATTGCTGTTATTGACCAGAAACTGATTCTAAATCGGGAAGAAGAATTTATTGAAAAAATCAGGGAAAAGAATCCTGACCTTCCGGTTTATATAATTACAGAAAATACCTTTACGGGTGAAGACAAGTATAAGGCTATGGGCTACAAAGGCTGTATTTTTAGTCCTATAGATAGTCTTCTTCTGGAAAGAATTATAATGCGAAATCTTCCGGAACAAATGATGCAGCAGCCACCAAAAGGATATTTCTCAGAAAACCTGACGGAATTTCCTGCTGAGTTAGATTGGGTAAAAAAAATAGACGGTATTTCTCTTGAAGAAGGAATTAAAAACTCTAAAGGAGTAAGTGGTTTTATTCGTGGAATAAAACTCTTCTATGATACAATCGATGAAAATGCTCAGAATATACAAAATGCGTATACCAAAGGTGATTTTGAAGTTTACAAAGCAAAAATCCAGATGATTAAGAATTCGGCATTTATTATAGGTGCTGAAGGGCTTCTGGAACTTTCCGTTAAACTTGAAGATGCCTGCGACAGAGATGACAAAATATTTATAGCCTCTCATACAGATCAGCTTCTGAAATTGTATACATCATTTAAAGAAAAGCTTAGTGCCCTTGAGGAGTCTTAATTATGTTTGATTTTATACGAAATCATCAGATGAACATGATGCTCGTTCTTACTGCCGGTTGTGCAGTTATGGCATTTATGCTTCTTATTACAAGATTCCTTCCAAGAAGAAGAAAATGGATTCTCATTATTCTTGAATTAATTGCTGCGGGGCTTATAGGTTTTGACCGTCTTACATATATCTATAATGGAGATACTTCCAGTATAGGTTTTGTAATGGCAAGAATCTCAAATTTTATAGTTTTCGCGTTTACTGCAGGAATTGTTCTTTGTTTCAACTATTATTTGGAAGATATTCTTGAAGGATTAAAATTAAAATCACATTACAAAAGACTCACAAGTGTAAAAATTGCAACTATTGTTGAGATTCTATTAGTTATAGTTAATCTTTTTACCGGTATGTATTATTCCTTTACCGATGAGAATGTATATTTCCGTGGACCTGGATTTTTGATTTGTTACATAGTTCCAGTTGTTTGTCCTATAGTTCAATTTACAGTGATTCTAAAACACAAAAAAGCATTCAGCCGTTTTATTTATATGGCAATGTTTATTTATATCTTTGTGCCGATTGTTGTGGGAATTATTCAGATTTTTACTTATGGCCTCTCAATTGTTAATATGGCAATAGTTTTCTCATCAATTACAATGTACTTCTTTACCTATCTTGATATTAACGATGAAGTTATGAAAGCTCATAATCTTGAATTGTATGCTTTGAAGGCTGAACAAAGAATGATGAAAGATTTGTTCGGGCAGACTGCAGAAGCTTTTGCAAAGGCTGTTGAAGATTGTGATGCAAAAACAAGGGGCCTGGCTAAAAAGACGGCAGATATTTCAAAAAGAATTGCCGAAGAAAGCGGACTGAGCCAGGATGAATGTGAAGAAGTTTACTATGCGGCTCTTTTACATAAGGTAGCAAGTGAAGAGATTTTAAACAGTATTAGGGATTATCCATATCTTGCTGAAACTGCCCGTTATTGTACAGAAAGATATGATGGAAAGGGTAATGAGTCTGGACTTTCAGGTGAAGAACTTCCTAAAATTGCCCGCATTGTTGCTCTTGCAGATGCCTGGTGTTTTTATACCGGAGAAAATCAGGAGCGAAAAGCTATTCCGAACGTAGTAATTCGCGAAGAGTTTTTAAAAGAAGCAGGTGCAAGATTTGATCCGGTATTTGCTAAAAATATGGTTCATCTTATGGATATTCAGGCTTTTAGTCAGATTTCTGCTACAGAAGATAAACTTGAGTCAGAACTTGTCTGTTCAAATTATCGTGAAAATGTTTCTTTGGGAATTCCTGTTTCTAATATCATATCAAAAATTACATTTAAGAGCAGCGTCTTAAATGAGAAAGCTGATGATGTGAATTTTAGTGCACCTTCTTTAATTATTTTTGATTCTTTTGATAAGCATGTATATGATACAGAAGAGCTCATAGATTCCTACCGTTATATAGAATATGCTGAGCTCTGGTTTGATGGTCATACAATTTCTACTAATGCCAGAAATATAGATGTGAAGGTAAAAGATAAAGAAGTGTCCGATACTCCTGGTAAGAAAAGTGGCCTTTATTCTATAACTTCTGGTAGATTTGAAGATCATCTCAAGCTTGAGTTGGAAAGCGATAGTAAAATTGTAAGCGTAATTATTGCACTTTCAGATAGTTCCAGATCTGTGTATATAGGTCTTACTGGAGAAAACTGCCATATTACCGAGATTCAGGTTGAAGAAACAGATAAGCAGTTTACCGAAAATGCTATTCCTCGACTTTCTGAAAAGGTTAGTTATATAGACAGAATCGAAGGCGATATTCCAAATGTTCAGGTAAACAGTGCCCGCGGCAGTTATACAGACGGAATAAAAATCAAAGAAAATATGACTCTTGTTTTCCATACAATGAGTTTCCCGGAAGCCTCGTTTGTATGGCACTGTCCAGCAATCGTATTATTTTATTCAGAAGATGGAAAAATTGATGGGCCGGGGTACCGAGAGTATGCTTTTATTAAGCTTGATGGCGAAGATGATGGGTCAACTGAATATGCAAAAAATAATTTTGTAATGGAAAAAAATCAAAACTTCCATGACTGGAATGAATGGAAAGATTTTAACAGAGCTGGATTTGATTGTGAAATAGAATTACAGAAAAAAGATAATACAGTTGTATTTCATACAGAAAATTATGGCATAAATATCAAAAATACAACTACAGTCTTAGATGATAAATCCGAAGTTTACGTTGCTCTTACCGGGGATTTTTGTGCTCTCACAGATATCCGAATGAGGTAATTGCCATTCCTTCTGCAATTCAATATTATAGAAAGAACATTATTATTTTACATAGCTGATTTCCGCCCCGTAAGGTGCTCGCCCAGAATATTGGGGAAATTGCGGACTTTGGCAAGGTGGTATACATGATTACTCTCAAATTCGGTGGAACGTCGATGGCCAATGCCCGACGTATTCTTGCTTCTGCGGACATTATTATCAACCGCGCAAAAGAAGACAGACTTAGTGTTGTAGTTAGCGCAGCAGCCGGCGTTTCTAACACTCTTCAGGCTGCAATCGATGCTTGTGTATCTGGTATTTCTGGTACAAATTACGTAACCGATATTCGCAACACTCACAATGAAATCTGTCTTGAACTTCAGTCTAAGCTTCCTGGCTTTGATGCAGAAAAAACAATGGCTAAGATTGAGCCGAATTTTGGAGAACTCGAAAAGCTCCTTGCTGGCTGTGTATCTTTTGGTGAGTGTCCTGATACAGTTCACTGCCGCATTATGGGTATGGGAGAACTTCTCTCAGCTCCAATTATGGAAAACGTTCTGCTTGCAAAAAAGCAGAGTGTAATTTTCCTTGATTCAAGAAAATTTGTTTTCACTACTGGAAATCAGAAAGAGGGTGAAGCTGATTATTCTGCATGTAACGAAGCTTGTGCTCCATTCCGTGACGGTGCTTCTCCAGCTCAGACTCGCATTCTTTTGTTCCCTGGATTTATCTGTACTTTCAATGGTGGTTCAGTATCAAAGCCTGTTATGGGACTCCTTGGCCGCAATGGTTCAGATTTCTCTGCTGCAATTATTGGTGCCAGCCTCCGTTCAAAGCGCGTTGAGTTCTGGACAGATGTTGACGGTGTTTATACTGCAGACCCTCGCGTTGTAAAAGACGCAATTCTCGTTGATGATATGTCTTATGAAGAGGCAATGGAGCTTTCGTTCTTCGGTTCTAAAGTTCTTCATCCAAAAACAATTGCACCTCTTCAGGCTAAGGGAATTGAAGCATGGAGCTTGAACTCTCATAATCCTAGCGCTCGTGGTACACGAATTGGTCAGGGACCTTTTGAAAGCCGCAAGGGTAAATCAAGCATCTGCGGTATTTCTTCTCTCAAGCACGTAAGCATGATTAGCGTGGGCGGTTCTCTTATGCGTGGCCGCACTGGCATGGCAAGTAAGATTTTCTCTGCTGTATCTTCTGCAGGCTCTTCTATACTTTTGATTACTCAGTCTTCTTCTGAATATACAATTTCATTCTGTGTTCGTGATGCGGAGGCAGACCTTGTAAAAGATGCTCTCGAAGCTAAGTTCGAACTTGAAATCCGTGAAAAACTTATTGATGCAATTGATGTTCGTAAGGATTGCGCAATCGTAAGTGTTGTAGGCGATGGTATGATTGCTAACCGCGGAGTTGCAGGAAAATTCCTTAATGCTCTTTCAAGCCAGGATATAAATATTCTTGCAATTGCTCAGGGGTCTTCAGAGCGCTGTATTTCTGCAGTTATCGAAAATGAATATGCTGATACAGCAGTTAAGGCTGTTCATCAGTTCTTCTTCCACACAGCTCAGACAATCGAAGTATTTGCTTTCGGTGCCGGAACAATTGGTGGAACAATGATTGACCAGATTCGCGACCAGAGAGAAAAGCTTCTTAAAGAAAATGTTGATATCAAGGTTCTTTGTATCACAACAATCGATGGTATGCTTTTGAATGAAGATGGCCTCGACTTGAGCAACTGGCGTGACCAGATGAAAAAGCCAGACTTCCCATTCAACTCAAATCAGAACGTTGATGACATCATTAAGTTTGTAAAAGAGAAGAAACCTCTTAATCCTGTATTCGTAGACTGTACAGCATCTTATGATTTGCCAGAGCGCTACCTCGACATTTTGAATGCAGGTATGAGTATTGCAACTCCAAACAAGCGTGCAAACTCTATGGATATCAAGTTCTATCACGAACTCCGCCGCACTGCAAATAAGATGCACAGACGTTTCTTGTATGAAACAAACGTTGGTGCTGGACTTCCTATTATTGATACTTTGCAGAACCTTTATAAATCTGGTGATAAACTTGATCACTTCAACGGAATTATGTCTGGTTCTCTTTCTTATATTTTCGGAAAACTCGACGAAGGTGTTCCATTCAGTAAGGCTGTTCTTGAAGCAAAAGAACTCCGCTACACTGAGCCTGACCCACGCGACGATTTGAACGGAATGGACGTTGCCCGAAAGGGACTTATCATTGCCCGCGAGTCTGGTTACGACATTGAACTTTCTGATATTCAGATGTTCAAGGTATTCCCAGATGACTTTGATTCAAGCGGAACTGTTGAAGAATTCTTGAAAAAACTTCCTCAGGTTGATGATTACTTTGCAAAGAAAATTGCTGACCTTAAAAAGAAAGGTAAGGTTCTCCGTATGGGTGCAAGTATCAAAGAGGGCAAGGTTAGCGTTGGTATGATGGAAGTAGGTCAGGATGATCCTTTGTACAGTGTAAAGGGTGGTGAAAACGCCTTTGTATTCTACACAGAGCGCTACCAGCCAATTCCTTTGACTGTCCGCGGATACGGTGCCGGTGCAGGCGTTACAGCTGCTGGTGTATTCGGAGATATTTTGAGAACAGTTTCGTTCAACCCTGAGAGATAAAGTGTGTCACCCCGAACTTGTTTCGGGGTCTATTACTAGATGCTGAAACAAGTTCAACATGACTGGAGTTATAAAATGGAAAAATACGTACTTAGTGTTTTAGTAGAAAATAAGACTGGTGTACTCAGCCGCGTTTCTGGCCTCTTCAGCCGCCGCGGTTATAACATCGACTCGCTTACTGTTTGTGCGACTAATAATCCTGAGCAGAGTCGTATGACAATTGTTGTAAAAGGTGACGAACACATTCTGGATCAGATTCAAAAGCAGCTTGCAAAACTTGAAGAAGTAATCGCAATCAAAAAGTGCGAAACCTCAAGTTCAGTGCAGCGTGAGATGTCTTTGATTAAAGTTCGAGCCGAAGCAAATAACCGCGGAACAATTATTGAAACTGCAGATATTTACAAAGCACGAATTGTAGATGTTAGCCTTGAGTCTGTAATTATCGAAATTACAGGAAGCGAAGAGAAAGTAGAAAGCCTTTTGCGCCTGCTCGAACCTTATGGAATCCTCGAGTACGTAAGAACTGGACTTACCTCTCTTGATAGAGGTTCAGGAGTTATGTGAGAGACCCTGAACCCTGAACTTGTTTCAGGGGCAGGGTGACAGAGTTTTGTCATGCTGAACTTGTTTCAGCATCTATTTCAACTTACACCAGACACTTTTATTAATACTTTTAGCGTGCGGGCCTTCGTTCTGCACAATACCGAGCCGGAAGACTTTTAATTGTCTTACCGGCTTTTGTTTTAGAGAAGCTACTTCTTCTGCAGTGAATTTGTTCCCATTATGTAAACAAACTAACGTTAGTTTGGAATAAAATTTTCGTTTGTCAGTCTCAATTAAAACCGGACAGTATACAGAATCATCACTAAGGCAAAGTTCTCCGATTTCAATCTGTTTTATCTGAGCCTTTTCTTTAATATCAAAATCATCAAGCCCTATCCAAAGCGGAACCTGACTGTATATAGTTCTTCCGTTATCAAAAAGCTTTTCAATTAATTCCTTTTGAAAATCAGCGAAAAAAATCTCATCATTTGGATGCATAATTAATACAGTCATAAGGGGAGTATAACTTTTTTTATATATTTGGTATAGTTTTTAATATGAAGTTGCCTAAGTTGAATCTAAAATTACCAAAGTTAAACATCAAATTGCCGCATTTGCCTCAAATGACAAAAACTCAAAAGCTTCTTTCTATTGCAATTGCAATTTTTCTTCTATTAGATATAACTGCTGGAATAGTTCTTTTAGTAAATAAAGATAAATCTGCCGTACGCCTGGTTTGTGGCAGTGAAAACACTACACGTCTTTTTGCATTGGATTCTGCCGCTTCAAAGGGGACAATCAAAGAAGACGGTTATGCAAACTTCAAATTCACAAAAGCTCAGAAAGAATATTTTTATAAAACCTATCGCGAAAATGGAACAGTTGCGCTTACAGTCTGTCTTCAGCTTATGCCGACTAAAAAACAAATGGAACTGCTTTCTTCTGATGCAGAAACAATTTTCCGCTATGGCTTTTTAGGTAATGAAGATTTTACTATTGAAGGAAAATTCTTAAAGAAAAAATATCCTGATACAAGACGTATTCAGATTCAGGGAGATGAAAAAAAGGCTCCTGAATTATTTGACGTTTCTTTTGCTGTTCAGAAAAATGAGAACATAGAAAAATATGCACCGGAAGGATTTTTCATTTATTCATCAATTCGATGCAGAATTATTGCAGCCTGCGTTGTTCCTGCGGAAGTTGGTTTTGATGTAACAAAAGAAATTCCGTTCTATGGATTTGCATGTAATGGTGGCCTAGTTGATTTTGAGCGAAGAGCCTTTGACTTTTCCGGAGCTTCAATGGTATTCCCTGTTCAGAGTAATACAAAACAGACAATGCCTGAATACAGAGTAATTCTTTCTGAAAACCCAGAAAATAAATCTACCCGAGAGCATTCCGTACGAGTACAGATGAATGTAGGCGGTGAAAAACTTTACATAAACAATGTAAATGCTGCCCGCGAAATAATCATTCCAACGGCCGCTCTCAACACCCCGTTCTCGCGCACCGAACTTGCCGAAAATGCAGACAGCGTAGAATCCTTAATTATGCGAGGTACAAAAGCCCTTGTTTCAGAAGAGGGTGAAATTTTAGAGCCAATCCGCACAGACCCAGGCCTTATCTTAAATTATAAAACAAGCCAGTGGCGTACCGCCGATTACGAAATTTACGAATGGGACCGATTCCCTCAGATTCTGTTTTTTGATACAAGAAATTACGAGGTTCAGGACAGACTCTTCCGCCGTCTTGCATTCTTTGTAGAAAAGCAGGGCTATAAGGGCCGCTTACTTACAAACGATGAACTTGGCGACATGCACGGATACAACGCTCACGATTACAGTGCACAGTCTATGGCAAATTTTTTCAATAAGGCTTCTGAACTTCACTTCCAGTTAAACGAAGAAGAACTTTTGCTTAAACGCATTTTGATTCATAATGGTCTTTTGGAAGATGATGGTTTTTATGTAAAAGCAAACGAGGGGGGACTTGTTTCAATTTCCCGCGAAACTCCAGGCTGGAGCCGCACAAATCTTCTGGCACATGAAGGCTGGCATACAATCTTCTTCCGCGATGCTGAATTCCGTAATTATGTTTCTGCAGTTTATTATACCTTTGACCCGACATCTCGCGATTTCTTAATAGACTACTTTAAATCGCAGCCAAGTCTTGGTTATGACATTAATGATGAATATCTTATGCACAACGAGTTTATGGCATACATAATGCAGCAGAAACTTTCTGAAGTTGCAAATTATTTTGTGCATCTGGCTAATCGTGGAACCGTAATTAAATTTACTCCAGACCTTGCTGCTTACATTCGTAAAACAGAAGGCCGTGGTTTTGAAGATGCGGCAAATGCACTCAATGATTTTGTTTACGACAAATATGGAATTGTTTGTGGAAACATTGCGTTAGTGAATAGATAAACTGGTCATCCCGAACTTGTTTCGGGATCTATGTTATGAGATGCTGAAACAAGTTCATCATGACGTATAGTGTCTAATTACGGGCACGTGTGTTCTGCGGGCTTTGGATCATTTTCTTAAAGTCTGCAGTAAATGCCTTTACAGCACCAAGTGTTGTCGGTGGCCCATGACCCGGCATAAGAATCACATTGTCCTGCTGTGAAAAAATCTTTTGTTCAATATTTGATTTAAGAATGTATTCAGAATAACTTGAGTTAGTGCTGCCTATCTCACCGGCAGAAAGAATGTCGCCGGTAAATAATACATTTCCAATTGCATAAACAACTGAGTCAGAAGTATGGCCCGGCACACTCATATAGCGTACAATCATTTTTGCAAGACGAACCTTACCGTCACCAGAAATAACAGTTGTGTCTTCTCCGGCAACTTCCCAGTCGGCTGCGAGAATCTTTGGTGAATAGATTTTCTGCAGAGTACGGAGCCCGCCTGCGTGAGAGCCGTGGTTATGTGTAATTAAAACCGCAACTAATTTAAGATGATTATCTTCTATGCGTGAAATAATTTCTTCTGTAATTTTTCCAGGATCTATGATGATTGCTTCTGAGGTCTTTTCGTTTACAACAATGTAGCAGTTTGAAAAACCGCCAAGGTTCAGGTGAAAGTACACTTTCATACGCGGTCTCCATCTACAATAGAATTACCAAAAGAAAGATCCTGTTCTGAAACAGCTTTTCCTTCTGGTGTAAAAAGTGCTTCTCGGGTATTCGACATTTTAAACGAAACATTTGAACGTCTTGAATCGTAAAAAAGTGATTTCTTGAGGTTGCAGTTTCGGAATGATGTGTCGGTTAAAGTTGCTGCAATAAAACGGGAACTAAAAAGATCTGAGTCATCAAAAGAAGACTGAAAGGCTTTAATTCCGTTGAAGTTGCTTTGTATAATATCGCTCGAAGTAAAAAGAGTATGAGTAAAAGTTGCACCGGAAAACGAAGTAAATAACGAATTACTTTTGATAAAAATGCAGTCATTAAAAATTGCAAAATCAAAAATGCACATTCTGAAAACAATGTTACTAGAACTGATGTTACTGAAGGTACAGTTTGTAAATGTGCAGCCGTAAAATTTTTTATTCGAAAGATCTATGTTTGAAAATAAAAGGCCGCTTACATTTAGTCCGATGATTTTATCGTGTTCCGCAATGTACTTGTAGATTTGTTCCTTGAATTTTCCCGGGTCTGGTATATGGTCGAGGCAGTAATTTTTATCGTCGCTGATGTTCCCGTCTTTATCAAAGGTGGAGAGTGCAAGGTTGCGGCAATAATGAACAAGGCATTTATTCTGCGTGAACATACTTTTATTATAGTAGAAAGTTGTAAAAAATGATACTATATAATTATGATTTGCTGGAAATGTAAAAAAGAAATTCCTCTGGAAAAGCCGGCTAGGGCAGATGAATGTCCTTTGTGTCATGCAGATTTGCATGTTTGTAAAGCTTGTGACTTTTACGAAAGCGGAGCTCATAACGACTGCCGCGAGTCTTCTGCAGATATGGTAACAGAAAAGGAACGCGCCAACTTTTGTGATTATTTCCGATATTCCCGCAAACTGAGTTCGTCCCAGGGGGCAGCTGGTGCATCCGGCAATGACAAAGCTGCCGCAGCACGTGACGCATTTAACGCACTTTTTAATTAGACTGATAATATGACAGATTTTGTTTTTATTGATTCCGGCATTGGCGGAATTCCATATATGACTACACTCTTAAAGCGCGCACCAGAAGCAAATTGTGTTTATATTGCTGATGCAGCAAATTTTCCTTACGGTGAAAAATCTCACGAAGAAGTAGTGGAATGCGTTACAGCTCTTGTTCAAAAGATTTGTGATAAGCTCGAACCTGCTGTAATTGTTGTAGCCTGCAATACTATGAGTGTTAATGCGCTTGATGTTCTGCGCGCCAAATTCCCAAATGTTAAATTTATAGGAACTGTTCCTGCCATTAAGCTTGCAGCAAGTGTTTCTACTAAACGTCGTATTGGGCTTCTGGCAACTCATGCAACCTGCGAAAATCCTTATAATATTGAATTGAAAAACAAGTTTGCCAGCGATTGTACTCTTATAAACCGTCCTGACCCGGAGCTTATTTCTTTTATAGAACATAATGCTTTTACAGCCAGTCGCAAACAGTGTCTTGAAGCAGTAAAGCCAGCCGTAGAGTTTTTTAAGGAGCAGAACTGTGATGTTGTGATTCTTGGCTGTACTCACTTTTTGAATTTTACTGATGTTTTTGAAGAAGCCTGCGGCTCGGATCTTAAGGTTGTCGATTCAGTTGATGGTGTTGTACGTCATGCTCTGGAAGTCCATGTGGGGGGCGTTGCGGGGGGCGAGCCACCCGCTGGAAGGGGTAGTGAGCAACGAAGTGCGAGCGAGGGGGAGACTTCCCCCTTACTATATACTACTGGCTTTTCTGACGAGTCTGAAAAAAAACAGTACGACACTTTATGTGCGCGTTTTGGCCTGAAATTTGAAGGTTTGTTTTAATTAAATCGATTTTTTAGTCTGATTCCACTCAAAATCAATAATTTTTTTTCTTTCTTGCTAAATTGATTTTTTAGTTTATAATTGTCGTGGGGAAAGTATACCATTTTTTGGAGTGGAAAATGAAAAGAAAAAATCTATTTTTGTTTCCTATTCTTATCTTGATTAGCACCTTATGTTTTATTAATGTTTCGTGTTTTTCCGGCTTTCAGGAAAAGGGCGAATTATCTATTACCTTTACTGAATCTACAATTCGCCAGATTATGGCTCGTGGTGCTGATATTTCTGAGGAGCAGGAGGGAACTGATTTTGATATTCCTTCCTTTGATTTTCTTGATAACGGAACGCTGATGGCAGAATATGTCGGATACGCATCTGGTGGTAAAGATGTATTTGCCCTTTATGTATTTACTAATAATAAATATGCTGTTTATTCTGCTACGAAAATGTCAGAAATTGATTATTCAAAATATGAAGAAATGGCGACTATTGAAGATTATACGTCCTTGGTGAGTGATCCTGATTATATAAAACTGCTTACGGATCCATATTCAATTCTTGATCCTGCTGTTGTTTCAAAGGGATCTTGGGCGCAGAGTGGTTCTTCAATTTTAATAACAGAAACTCATTATATGAGTGCTGCAAGTGGAAAATTGACAGAAGTATCAAATCCATCTGTAATCGCAACTATTCCACAAGATGCTAAATACTTCACAGTGCAAAGTAATTCCGGCTATGTTATAACATTCTATACTTCTACAAAAGAAGAGGATTATTATGATGATGAACCGGTTGAATCTGCAAAACTTTTAGTCAGGGTTGTTGCTGGTAATATAGCTTATGAAAAAACTTTACCTGTGTATTATAATACGAAAGCGGCTCATGTAGAATTCACAGATTTACCGGTAGGCGTTACCGCAAAAGTCAGCGCCTTAGTTTATTTTGATTATTTAGGCGAAGAAAGAGAGATTTATGCTAATGGTGAAAGTGATGAGTTTGTAATTCAGGCTGGTACAAATACAACTTCAATTATACTAAAAATGTATAACGGAGGTGATGATCCTAATGATGATCCTGTAGAGGATAAATTTACTCCTCCAAGTGGTACTCCATCTACAATTCTAGAAGGTGATGGCATATACGATGAGCATGGTGAAAGTAATAACAGAAAATACTTGCTTGCTCTTTATCGTACTAATGAGTATGCAATTTATGAATATTCCAGCGCTCCAAACATATCAGCCACTACAGATTCAAGTGAAATTCTTTCTATCTTGAAATCTGGTTTATTGATTTCATATGGTAAATACAAACAAACTTCAACCATGATTTCATATACGGAAAATGCCTTCTATGATTATTCAGATGCAAAATATAGGGAAGGAACTGCAAGTGGAGATTGGTCATGGCCTACACAAAAATTTAAAATTTCAACTGGTTCTGGAATAATGGTGGAATTTAAATATGGTGGTAGTAGTGAAGAAGCTGATGACACCTTAACTCCACCTACAGGTAATATATCAGATTGTTTCCCAGGAACCGCGGTCGTAGATTCAAATACTGTAAATTATGTACTTGTGCTTTATGATTCAAATAAGTATTCGATTTATGAATTCAGTAAAGAATTTTTAGAGAATGGGGGTAAAGAATTTGCTTTCTCAAGTGATAGTACTAGAGAAGAAAAACTTGAAATAATTTCAAGAATGCTGAACTATGGGACTGTAATTTCTTTCGGTTCATATTCTGTCAGTGTTGCAGAAAATGATGCGAAATTATTCAATTATAACGAAAGTGCTTATTGGAATAAGAATTCTAAAAAGTATATAGCTTCAACCTTTAAAGGAAGTTGTTCTTTTACAGAAGACTTGTCTATTCAAGTCGGTGGTAGTACTGGATATGTGATTACATTTGGTTCTTATGAAAGTGGATCAGAAAACAAATTGCTCTATACTGCGCAAACTAAGATTTCAGAAGAGTACTTAAGTCAGTTTAATGGTGGCTGGCTGTATTTTAATGCTTTATCAGATGGTACATATTCTATTTATGCCAACATATATGGTGAAGGTGCTCAGGATCCTGAAGATAAATATTTTGCAAAAGGAACATGGGAATTACAGGAAGATTCTGGAGAATACGGCAGTTTAAAATTAACAGAGACTGAGTATTATGATTTTGCCTCTGATGAACTTATTAGCGGAGGCAATAAACAGACTGTAGTTGATTTGTCTAAGTCAAAATTCAGTTATAACAGTTCTACTGGACTCGAGCTTGAATTTACCTTAAATACAGAAACTGAATCATATCCGTTCAGTTTTTCAATCAAGGGATTTGATAAAAATGATGTTACAGATATAGACGGTGATAAGTGTAATGTTACTTTATATACAATAAAAGATGCGTCAGTAATGCAGACTATAAAATCAACTCTTGCAAATGAAAAAATTACTGACGCTCAAAAGGCCGAAGTTTTGATTCCTATAATTGAAGATTCATTAAATTCAGCTATTACAGCTTTCCAACCAGGTGTTAATTATTCCAGCCATTCAGGTGCTCCAACTAATGAAGTTCTTAATGATGGTACTATTAAATGGGAAGGAACGGTTCCAACTTCAGTAAAAGAAGGAAAGACTTATGGTGTTTTAGCAACTGTTTACTTTAGTAAGGAGTATAATAGTGGCTGCTTCTACGAATTCGATATAGGCTATGCTGAAAATCTGAAACTTTCTTCAGATTCAAATGTAGTTGAACTCACAGTAAGTGGTATGAATATTCCTTGTAATATTAATTTCTACTATGACGGAGCATTTGATTCAGATTATACAGTACGAACAGCTTTAACAGATATTGTTATGTTTAATAAAGATGAAAGTATAAGAGAATCTGTGTTGAACGAAATTTTTGCTGCAGTAGAGGATAGTAATACTGCCTTAAAAAAGAAAGGGTATGAGTTCAATACCAATATTAACCCAGTTTGTGATATTCAAGATGGCGTACCATTTGTAACCCTGTATTATATCTACAACCCAGAGCAAGGCGGAGATGATCCGATTGATGAACCAGATGACCCGGTAGAAGAAACTCCGACTACTAATGTAGACGTAGAACTTGAGGAGTCTGCATCAAACCTTACAGAGTTAAATCTTTCATATACATCTTCAACAGATGATTATGGACAGAATTGCTATATAGTAAGTCTTGATGAGACTAATCCGGATGTTTCTGGTTATACCCTGACCTGGACAATAGATGGTGTAGCTGAAAATGAAACAGGTTCTCAACTTGTTGTATATGATGCTTTGCTTTCAATAGGTAAGCATTCAGTTACACTACTTGCAGTTAGCACTGATGGTAAAAAGATATGTGCAGGAAATACTTCTATAAATATTACTAGAGAGAAAGAAAGTCGCGTTGCCTTTGTTTCTACTAATCGCGGTATTGAATTCAGAGTTAATAGATTTACTACAGATACGTATTTTGAAAACATGGAAATAGTTGAAGCAGAAAGTAATATTTCTGTTAAAACTGAGTTTGAAACTTCTTTGAGTGGCTGGACTGGTTACTGGCCGTTTGTTGAACCGAATAAAGAATATACTTTTATCCTTAAGGGAAAAATTGGAGAATCAACAGCTATCGAAGAATACTATCAGGTTCCGGTAGAATATAAAGGTACAAGAAACTCTCCTATTACAGAAGAAGTGCTTAGTAATATTAAACAATTCAAGCAGCAATCTGTAAGCTTGACTTGTGCTTCCGGAGATGCATGTGTTTCTTATGAACAGTCTACTGGTAAGGAACTTACAAATATGTTTGCAAGTATTCAAGGAGTTACAGTTTCAAGCTCTCACCTTCAGCTGGATTTGTATGAACAAACTGATAAAGGCTGGAGCTGGTATACATTGTGTGAATATTCTGAAAATGGCTTTATTCCAGACAGTATTTCAGGTGTTGGTGTAATTGAAAATTCGGAAGAATGGGGAAAAACTAACGCTTTAGAGAATATTCAGAATGGGGCTCAACTCTTTGTTACTATGCAACCGGTTTATGTTCTAAATGGTGATAATAGTCAGTATTTTGAAATTGATTATTTGACTTCTAACACAATTACATATGAGAAATAAGGTTGAAAGGAGTAGAATATGAAGGTTATTAAGAAATTATTATTTGTACTTTGTTCGGCAGCCTTGCTTACTCTTTTATCATGTAATACTTTAGTGGATGAAAATAGAGATACTGATAAAGCATATATAAATTTTTCAACAGAGCTTTCTTCAGACCTGAGCAGAAATGCAACTGTTCCTGCGAATACTTTGACTGCTGCTGATGTAAATAAAGTTGAATTACGGGTAGAAAAGATACAGGATGATGGAAGTATTATTTCTGTTACAATGGAAAATGATACCTGGGAATCTCTCGAAGAGTTTACAAATACAACTCTTTTGATTGATAAAGGAGTCTATAATTTTTATCTTGATTTATATGCTACAGGTGCAGTCTCTGAAACTAAATTTGTTCAGGCTGGAAAGATTGAAAACAAAGAAATAGTTACAGGTGAGAATACACTTTTATTCAAAACCTATTTTATTGAAACTGGTGAGTTAAAGCTTTGCTGGGAGTGTGAAAATTCAGCTGAAAATCCATGTCCGGCAGGCTATGCTGGTGGCTATTTTTATAAAACTAATACCCCTTCAGACATTAATTATTTTATAATGGAGTATGCAGATATAGAAGAATCAGATAAGAGAATCTTTACATTTGAGCAAGATAAGCTTACTGCTGGTTCCACTTATATGGTTCAAGTATATTTTTACGATACCCCGTACGATAACAGACAGCAAGGTGCAAATCAACTTTATTCTGATTTCAAAGTAGTTGAAATTAATGGTTATAAAACAGAAAAGGTCTTCGAAATAGCAATTGAGAATGCTGTCCGAGAAGGAACTGATGAACTGCCTGAACTAGAGTTTGATTACGAACTGGAATTTGAGAATTCATCAATTATTGAAAGAATGACACTTTCTGAAGTAAGCCTTTATTATTTAGAAGCAAATCATGTATATATTTCTGAAATAAAGAATCTGGCAAAAGATTATATAGAAGGTGATGGTAGTAGAAAAATCCTTAAAAATAATGATGATGTCAGGATTTATGTGAGCGATACACAAAAAATTTCTACTTTCAAAAATGATGATTTTGTATTAGATAATTCAACTGTAAAAATCTCTGGTACATATAAATTTATTCCTCCAACTTATATGAAGGGCTTCTTCTATATGATTGTTACTTATGAAAATGAGTCTGGTGACGATTCAATAGAATGCCTTGCGATTCCAAGAAATAATTATGTGCTCTTTAAGTATAATAATGCTGAGCCAACTTTAATTTATTTTGATTTGTATGAAATTAATCCAAAAGCTATTACAGAAGGCTCCATAACTGGTGATAACGGAGTTGTTGATATTAGTATAGAACAATCTTCTGATGGCTTGTTTATAAATAATGCCGAATTTACTATTTGTGCACTTGATGAAGATGGTAAGCAAATTGAAACAAGTGAGTCTGACTGGACAGTTACAATATTCTATGCAGGAAAAGATATAACAGAATGGCTTGAATCGGATGATGTGAATATATCATTTGACGAAGACGGAAAACTTGTTTATCGAATTAACAATCTTGAATCTGCAGGAACTTATCAGCTTTATGTTAAGGTAAATATAGACGGTATTGTTTCAAGTCAAACCATTGATATTAGCTTGTCAGAACAAGCGTAATAAAAGGAAGGATTAATATGAAAAAGACCAAATTGAAATATATCTTATCATTGCTGATTGCAGGTTCCGCTTTTGTACTTGCAGGCTGTTCTGATTTATTAAACTCAAACGACAAGCAGTCTGTGGCTAAAGAAGGTTATGTAATTACCGGTAAACTTTGTATTGGAGCCGAAACTGGTGCTGCACCTGATTTTACAGGAAGTAGTTCTCGTACGGCATCTTATTCCTTTGAGCAAGAATCTTTTAGAGGGCGCAATTTTATTGTGTATGCAAAGTATGCTGATGAGACTGGTGATTTCTCTGTGCTTACAACAGCTGAATATAATGAAGCTGGGAAGATTTGGACCTATTCAATGCTGCTTCCAAAAGCAGGCGAATGTGAAATTTGGGCTGAAAGAGATTGTGACTCTCTTTTAAGTATTGCGTGGCGGTCTGAACCTGTTACAGTTACAGTCGCTGAAACTTTTGAAACGATTGGAAAGGCTCTTATAATGAAGCCTGTTTTAGATCATGGTTCAGATGAAGATGGAAGAATTGAATTAAGATTCCAGGATGAGACAAAGGATCAGAAAGTTAGTACAATAGATTTTTATATTCCTGAAGTTAATATTTCATATGAAATTAAATTACATGATGATAATGAGAATAATGACACAACTTCAATCGACCTGCCAACTGGAAATTATGATGCCACTATTACCTGTTTCGATGCAGATGAAAAAGAACTCTATTCGACTCACGAAAGCATAAATGTTCTGAGCGGCTTTGTAACCGATACTTGGTATGGTAAACCATCTTATATAAAATCTGACGATTCTGGTAGTTATTATGCAATAATTGATGAAATGATTAATAGTTATTCGAAGACTGGAGATTTGAGGTATCCTATTATTTTATACAATCAAATTGAATCTGAAAAAAAACTTGTAGAAAGTAGCCTTTCATCAGAAATCTATAAGTTTGAATCAGAAGGTACTTATCAACCGGGAGTTCAGATTTTTGGTTATGGAAATGTTGAAGGTGCAGAAATTACGAGAGTTGATGCTGATTCCTTAAGATTTGCTATTGATGGAAATAAAGTTTATTTTCTTAATAAAACTGACGAATATCCTTATCGATATACAATAGATGTGTTTAAGGAATCTTATTCACGTTATGTTAAGGAAGCTGAAACAATAGATATTGATGAACTGACAACCGCTAAAGTAAGTGAAATGACATTTTATTCTGGAGACACGCCTATCGAAGGCTCTGCAATTACAGCTGACGCAGTTATATCTATTAATGCATTTACTGTTTGTAATGGCTATATTTATTATCTATTTAATTTTTATAATGGTTCATATTCATATTTTGTTGGAGCTATGGAAATTTCAGACAATTCAAACATATTAGTCTGGAAGGAGCCAGATGGATTGGATGTTCATATTACAAGTGGAGAATATGATAATTTCCCAATTCAGATTTATTGTAAGGATGACTTAAAGTATCTTATTTTTGCTAAAGCGGACAGCATTTATAAGGTTCCTTTTACGCAGACGGAGGAGAGCTTAGTGATTTCTACAGATGCTGATTCTTTCAAAACTATTTTCACAAACAATACAGAAACTATGAGTGATTTTATTGTTATGGGAGATAAGCTTTATATATTAGCATATCTTTTCAGTTCATATATTTCTCCTGCCGCAGATAGTAATTTCCATTATTATTACGATAAGGATACTGAATCATACTCAAAGCAACTTGAAGTTGTAAGTACAGGAGGTATTGCTTGTATTGATCTTACAACAGATACTCGGATAAAACTATTTGGAAACGATTATTATGGAACATATACTGATTTTACTTATACATATTCAGAAGATGATAATGAGTATATTAAGGGGGTCAGTGGGTATGAAGTTCAGCCTCCTTATAATCAAAAGAATGATTATTTCTATGGTCCAAAAAGATTCATTGGCAAAAAGCCTGATGAACTTATAATCGCTGATGATGGAATATATGTACTTGTTGAAGATGATGGAACAAAAAAGACTCTAAAGGAATTCAAAAATATGAATCGTGTTGTTACCGTAGATTTGAGTCAAAGTTATTCATTGTCGGTTGTTGATGTTAATGTTTCTTTCTCTTCAACAATTCAAAAAGCAACAGATAGTGATTTCAATATTACAGATTAATAACTATTTATTGTGGAAAAATCAGTTGTAAAACTTTCTGTCTGTATTCCTGTGTATAATTCTGAAAAGGTATTAAGTCGATGCCTTGAATCAGTATTTGCACAGGATTATACAGATTGGGAAGTTATTATCGTTAATGATGGTAGTAACGGCAAAGACGAACAAAACAGAAATTGTAAAAAGATAATAAAGCAATTCCAAAAGCTTCATAAGCTCTCAAAAAAGAAAGTTATTTATCTTGAACATCCATCAAATATGGGACTTGTTGAAACACGACGAACTTTGGTGGAAGCAGCAAATTCGCAATACATTCTTATGCTGGATAGTGATGATGTTCTATTACCAGATGCATTAAGCCGTCTTTACGAAATTGCGATTCAAACAAAATCTGATATAGTTCATGGTTGTGCAGATGTATATTGTAACGATTCATCAAAATCATCACAAAATAAAAATCGCATAGAAAATATCTTAAAGAAAGCAAACAATATTCATGTAGGTGAACTTACCGGAGAAAATGTATTTAATGATTTTCTTTCAGATCAAGGTCATTCCGGCTTCCTCTGGGCAAAATTAATTCGCCGAGAAACCTACTTGCAGGCTCTTTCATATATTCCTTTTACAAATTGTGTTTATGCAGAAGATTATCTGCAATATTTCTTCATTTCCTATTGTGCAAAAAAGTATTCAGGAAGCAAAACTCACGTTTACCGTTATACCGTAGATACCGGCATTTCATCTTCTCAAAAAATTACTGACTTGAATCACTGGGAAAAAATCTGTTCAACTGCCAATGTTTTTACAATCATCTTTTCTGCAATAGAAGAGTTTTCCGAAATCAAACTTTCGCTGGAACAGATTGAAGCAGTTCGACTTATGAGCCGTTCCTATCTGGTTAATAATATCCGTCAGCTTAATTCCTTTGTTATCCCTGAGCTTCAGCCACAAGCCCGTACAATGCTCTGTGAATACTGGGGAAAAGATTTTGTAGAAACTATGGAAAGAGCTATGAATGAATAATATTGAAAATAAAACTAGTTGAAAAACTGGTTGACTTATTTATCTTTAAGCATTATCTTATCTTTAGATATAGGAGGTGCTTATGGCTTTTTCATTTACTCCAGACGCTTTTAATGTTTATAACGTTGGTTCTTTTGATGCTAAAACATACTTCGCTGAATTTTTGCGAAAAGTACAGGGGGGAGCAAAAATCAATATTTCCAAAAACGGTAAAAAAGTTGCTGTTTTACAAGGCATAAAAACTGTACAGAATGAAGCAGCCATGGAAGCGCATAAGCGTATTATTGCACGTTCTCAAAAGTTTGCTGCTTTACGACAACAAAGTGGGTGTGAAGCAATGTCTACTGCAGATATAAAGGAGCTTAAGGATGCTGGAAGAAAATACTAGTGAGTTTCCTTGTTTTGTAGCTGATACTTCCTTTATGGCAGCTTATCTTTTGAATGGTTTATGTTCAGATGAATTTTCAGACTGCATAAAAGATATTGAATACATCTTAGAGAATAATGGCCAGATTTATGTTCCGCAATTGTTCTGGTATGAAATTTATAATGTGCTCTTATATAAGGTAAGAAAGAATAAGCCTGGTCAGATTGGTATTTCAAAAGCTGATGCAATGGATATTTTTTATGATTTACAGAAGTTTCCAATATATACAGAGCCTCAATCTGATGGAGAAATCAGAAGTCGTATTTTTGATTTAGCTGAAGAATATGATTTGTCTTATTATGATGCTTCTTATCTTGAGCTTGCACGCCGTTATAATCTGCCACTGAAGACTTATGATGAACAACTAAAAACAGCACTTGCTGACACAGCAGGTTAAAATCACTATAATATACGCATATTTTAGCCTTTGGCTTGGAGTGTATTAGATGAAAAAGATTATTTCCGGTAAGGTTCGCGAGGTTTACGACCTTGAAGATGGACGCATGGTGATTGTAACCACTGACAGAATTTCTGCTTTTGATGTTATTCTGCCAACTATGATTACTGACAAGGGTAAGGTGCTTAATGCTCTTGCTAATTTCTGGTTTGATTACACTAAAGACATTGTTAAGAATCACATGATTTCTAGTGATTTGAAAGACATGCCTGCTGAATTCCAGAAACCGGAATTTGAAGGCCGCACAATTCTTGTAAAGAAGCTTAAGATGATTCCATATGAAGTAATTGTTCGCGGATATATGTTTGGTTCTATGTACGAGGCTTATAAGAAGGGCGAGCCATTCCTTGGTCACAAGTTTGAAAAGGAATACAAGCAGGCTGAAAAACTGGATGAGCCTATCGTAACTCCTTCTACAAAGGCTGCCGAAGGTCATGATATCAACGTTACTCTTCAGTATATGAAAGATGATCTTGGTGAAGAGCTTGGAACAAAAATCGAGCAGGCTGCTCTTGCAATCTACAAAAAGTGCTATGAGCACGCTAAGGCTAACGGAATTATCATTGCTGATACTAAGTTTGAGTTTGGTCTTGATGAAAACGGAGACCTCGTACTTGGTGATGAAGTTCTTACTCCAGACAGCTCTCGTTTCTGGGATGCTTCAAAATACGAAGTTGGCGGAAGTCCTGCTTCTTACGACAAGCAGTTTGTACGCGACTGGCTCAAAGAGCACAATCTTGCCGGCGACCCTAACATCAAAGAAATTCCAGCTGATGTAGTTGCTAAGACTGCAGCAATTTATAAGGAATGTCAGACAAGAATCTGTCACAAATAGAGTGTCATCCTCGGGCTTGACCCGAGGATCTAGATTCCCGGGTCAAGCCCGGGAATGACAATTAACAGCCCGGGAATGACATTTAATAGAAATGGCAATCCATTGTCGTAAAAAAATCAACCTTTTTAAATAAATTTCCAACCATTAATCCTTTAATTAATCCAAATTCCTAAAAATTCATACAAAAATTCCTAAAAATCTTCATTCAAAAATACTCCTTGCAGGCTTATTATTACGTTGTAATCTAAAAAAGCATCTATTAGGAGGAAAAATTAGATGAAAAAAAGCGTGATTTTTGCTGTTGCACTTATGTGCGTAGCATCATTGTTTGCCGCTCCAAAAAAGAAGGCAAAGAAAGCTGGTGATGGAAAAATTAAGATTGGTATCATCAACAACCCACCATCAGAATCAGGATACCGTGCTGCTAACGTAAAAGACTTCGAATCTGTATTTACAGCAGCTAAAGGTTATGATGTTAAGAGTTTCTACAGCCTTAAGAATGATGAACAGTTGAATGCTGCTTCTCAGTTTATTACAGACGGTGTTGACTACATTCTTCTTTCTGCAGCTGCAACAGACGGATGGTCTTCTGTTCTTAAAAAGGCTCAGAAATCAGGAATTAAAGTATTCCTTTTTGACCGTATGATTAATGTAAAAGACAACCTTTATGAAGCTGCTGTTGTATCAGACATGGCTAAAGAAGGTGAAACAGCTGTAAACTGGCTCAAGGCTCAGAAGCTTCCAGAATACAAAGTAATCCATATTCAGGGTGCTATGGGATCTGATGCTCAGATCGGTCGTACAGGTGCTTTGGATGCAGAGTTCGCTGCAGGAACAATGAAGAAAGTTGTTCAGCAGACAGCTACTTGGGACGAAGCAGAAGCAAAGAAGATTGTTGAATCAGTTATCAACTCAAAAGAAGATTTCAACGTAATCTATGCTGAAAATGATGGTATGGCTAAGGGTGCTGTTGCTGCTCTTGATGAAGCTGGTATTACACATGGTGTAAACGGTAAAGTAGTAGTAATGGGATTCGACTGCAACAAGTGGGCTCTCCGTGAATTGCTTGCTGGTAACTGGAACTATGATGGACAGTGTTCTCCATTCCAGGCTGCTGTAATTGAAAACATGATTAAGACAGGCAAGGTTCCTTCAAAGAAGATCATTTCTGATGAAAAGGGATTCGATGCAAAGAAGATTACACAGTCTGATATCGATACATACGGTCTTGGTGACTAATATCAAAACCCTCTTGTAAATATTACGGCGTAAAGTGTGTAGAGTGCATATTTTACGCCGTTTTTTTTGAACAGATTCCCCGGTCAAGCCGGAGAATGACAGGATTGTTGAAAATGGAAAATAATGTTGTTTTATCTATGCGCGGAATCTACAAGGAATTCCCAGGTGTAAAGGCTCTGCAAAATGTAGACTTTACTCTGAATAAAGGTGAGATTCATGCGCTTATGGGAGAAAACGGAGCTGGAAAATCAACCCTGGTTAAGGTTATTACTGGTGTTTACGAAAAAGATGCCGGTGAAATCAGAATCGATGGTTGCGAAGGTCTTGCTACTATCCGTTCTCCACAGGATGCCCAGAATCTTGGCATCGCTACAGTTTATCAGGAAATCACCCTCTGCCCGAATCTTACGGTTGCAGAGAATATGTATATAGGGCGCGGAAATTACAAATTTGTAAATCGACGTGCCCAGGAAAAAAAGGCAGGAGAACTTCTTTCTAAGTTAAATATTCCTGCAAAACCAGGTCAGCAGCTTGGAACTTGTTCACTTGCAGTTCAGCAGATGGTTGCAATTGCACGTGCTGTTGATATGGATTGTAAAGTTCTTATTCTCGACGAACCAACTTCTTCTCTTGATGAAAATGAAGTTGAACTTTTGTTTACCCTTATGCGTGACCTTAAGAGTCGTGGAGTTGGAATCATCTTTATTACTCACTTCCTTGAGCAGGTTTACGAGGTTTGTGACAAGATTACCGTTCTTCGCAATGGTGAACTTGTTGGTGAATATACAGTAAGTGAGCTTCCTCGAGTAAAACTGATTTCTGCCATGCTTGGAAAAGACATGGAAGATATGACAAACCTCAAGAATCAGAAACGTCCTTATACAGGTGCTGGTGAAGTTGTTTACGAAGCAGAAGGTCTTTCAAGTTCAGAAGGTGTTCGTCCATTCGACTTCCTTATCAATAAGGGAGAAGTAAACGGATTTACAGGTCTTCTTGGTTCTGGTCGTAGTGAAAGCGTTCGTGCAATTTTTGCTGCTGACCGCGTAACTGGTGGTAAGGTAAAAGTAAACGGCCGTGATGTAAAAATTAATCAGCCAAAAGATGCAATGAAGGCTGGTATTGGTTATCTGCCGGAAGATCGAAAAGGTGATGGTATTATCCAGGACCTTTCTGTTCGTGAAAACATCATTCTGGCTCTTCAGGTTCTTGATGGTTTCTCAAAGCCGATTCCAAGAGCAGAGCAGGAAAAACTTGCAGACGAGTTCATTGATATGCTAGAAATCAAAACTGCTTCTAAAGAAACTCCTATTAAATCGCTCTCTGGTGGAAACCAGCAGAAGGTTATTCTTGCCCGCTGGCTTTTGACACATCCTCAGTATCTGATTCTTGATGAACCTACACGCGGTATTGACGTTGGTACAAAAATTGAGATTCAGAAGCAAGTCCTTAAACTTGCAGAAGAGGGAGTCAGCGTTACCTTTATTTCTTCTGAAATTGAAGAGATGCTTTCTGTATGCCAGAGACTCATCGTTATGCGTGACCGAAAGATTGTTGGTGAGCTTAAAGATGATCTTTTGCGTCAGGATGTAATTATGCAGACTATTGCGGGAGGCAAGGCTCAAAATGGCTAATAAAATTGTAAATCAAATTAAAAAACTTTTTCAGTCGCAGCTTGCAATTCCGCTTGTTGCCCTGATTGTACTGGTTGTTTTCAACCTTATTCGTGATCCAAGTTTCTTTTCTATCGTAATCAAAAAGAATAACTTTGGAAACACTGTTCTTTCTGGTAACCTTATTAGTATTTTGAACGGTGCTTCTGAACTTGTAATTCTTTCTATAGGAATGACACTTGTAACTTCTGCAACCAAAGGACAGGATATTTCCATTGGTGCCGCTGCCGCTATTGCCGGATCTGTATTCGTAAAGATTTTAAGAGCAGGCACAATCAACGGTGGAACAATCTTACTCGGATTGATTCTTGCTTGTATTGTTGCCATTATCTTCTGTCTGTTTAATGGTGTTTTAATCGCTAAGTTCAACATTCAGCCGATGATTGCTTCTTTGATTCTGTATACAGCTGGTCGTCCTATTGCTTACTGGATCAACGGTGGTGCAACTCCAAACGTAGAAAGCCCTCTGCTTACTTACATTGGTGGATTTATTCCGCACATTGCAATTCCAACACCAATTATTGTTGTTGTGATTTTCATCCTGCTTATAAATCTGCTTTTGAAAAAGACAACCTTGAGTCTTTACATTCAGTCTGTAGGTATTAATGAACGTGCTGCTAAGTTGAACGGTATCAACCCTGTAATCTGGAAGCTTGCTGTTTTTGTAATTCTTGGTGTATGTGTAACAATGGCTGGTTCTATCAACGTTTGTCGTATTGGTCTTATCAACCATGAAACAATCCTTCTTGATATAGAAATGGATGCGATTCTTGCAGTTGCTATCGGTGGTAACTCACTTGGCGGTGGTAAGTTTAAGCTTTCTGGTTCTATTCTTGGTGCTTACATTATTCAGGCTTTGACAATTACTCTGTATGCAATGAAGGTTTCTTCTACTGCAGTAAAGGCTTACAAAGCAGTTGTAATCATCATAATTGTAGTAGCTGGTTCACCTGTTGTTAAGGCATGGATTGGTCAGCTCAAAAACAAGATTATGGAAAAGAAGGAGGCTAGATAATTATGGCAAATATTTTTACTAATCTGTTTGGCAAAAAAGAAAACAGACAGCCGCTTTCAAATACATCACTGCTTCTTACAATTACAATCTGTACTTTCGTAGGAATGTATTTACTTGCAATGATTATCTGGGGTGGAGGATTTTTGAATCCACAGCAGTTCCTTGATTTGTTTAATAACAATGCATATCTGATTGTTGCAGCATGTGGTCTTACAATTGTAATGATTACTGGTGGAATTGATATTTCTGTAGGTGGTTCAATTGCCCTTATCACAATGGCTTCTGTAGTATTTATGGAAGATCATAATGGCGGAATTCTCAGTTCGATTCTGATTTCACTTGGAATTGGTCTTGCAATGGGCTTAGTTCAGGGATACCTGGTTTCTTTCCTTAAGATTCAGCCATTTATCGTAACTCTTGCCGGAATGTTCTTTACACGTGGTATGACAACTATCGTAAGTAAAGTGCCTCGTACTGCAAGTAATGAGCTCTTCCTCGACCTTAAGGATTTCTACATTGATATTCCTTTCCTTGGAACATGGGCTCGTAACGGTAACTGGATTCCAGCTTCTATTGAAGTTGGTGTAGTTATTGCACTTTTAGTTGTACTTATTCTTTGGGCTATGCTGAAGTGGACACGTTTTGGCCGTAACCTTTACGCTGTTGGTGGAAACAGTGAGAGTGCTTTGATGCTTGGTATTAACGTTAGAAGAACCCAGTTCTTTGCTTATGTTCTTTGTGGCCTGCTTGCCGGTATTGCGGGCTTCTGTTATCTCCTCCATACAGGAGCCGGTAATGCCTCTAATGCTACTGCTGCCGAAATGCAGGCAATCGCTTCTTCGATTATCGGAGGAACTTTGCTTAGCGGTGGTGTTGGTAGTGTAGTTGGAACTATGTTTGGTGTTATGTCTCTCAAGACAATCAACAACATTGTAGTTGCATCTGGTTTACGCGAACCTTACTGGCAGTCTATTACTACTGGTCTTATGCTGGCATTCTTCATCCTCCTGCAGAGTGTTATCCTTTCACAGCGTAAGAAGAAGCTTGGTAATATGGCAGGCTAAAGTCCAAGTTTATATTCACGGGGCGAAAGCCCCGTATTTTTTTTGAAAATATAACTGAAGTAGTGTGGGTCAGAAAAACCGCATTCATAAGCTATATCATACCCCTTCATGTCTGTTTCGCGCATAAGGCGTTTTGCATTTTCCAAACGAACGTTAGTCAGGTATTCAATAAAAGTTGTTTTACATTCCTGAGAGAAAATCGTACTGAAATGGTTTGGACTCAATGCTACTGCTTCTGCAACTGTCGTAAGAGTTGTGTTCTGGTCTGCATAATTTTCTTCGATATAGCGTTTTGCCTTAAGAATTACATCCGCATATTTTCCAGTCATTTTTGAATCGCGGAATTCAAGAGCAAAGTTTAAAACCTGTTCCAGAGTTTTTGTAAAACGCCTTTCGTCAGAAACCGCATCATCTATAAACTTGCGCTGTAAGATTTCTGGATTTAGTTCTTTAATGTTACCACCAAGTTTTTCAACAAGCTTTGATACTGCGAAAATTAAGTCTACTAAAAGATAAGAGGCAAACACGCTGAATTGATCCGGGTTCTTTTTAATGAGTCCCATAGATTCTTCGATAATGGTTTGAACATCGCCTTTTGCAGCATATTTCAATTTATCTACAAGTGGGTCACCTTCCTTTAAGTCTAGAAGTGCATCTGCGGTAGCTGTACCATTTTTTTCATCTGCCAGGTCGTCTGAACTTATGATTCTGTTTTCATTATTATTGCTTGCCTGAAGAATCTTTTTTGCATCTTCATAAGAGGTGCTGAGCTGAGAAAGATGTTCAACAGTTTTTCCCATTGCAGTGAGAACTGTACAGTCTTCGTTTTTGGTCGCAATGTGACTTATTGTTTCTGCTGCGCGGAATGTATTGTCATCTAGTTCTTCCTGTGTGCTTCCTTTGAAAATGCAGACGAGGAGGTTGGAGTGGTGGAAGAAAGACACCGCTTCGTTTATGGCAGTGGAGTACGAGTTCAATAGAGAGCAGGCTTCCTGTTGATTCTGAGTATTGTTGGTCCGGCTTTCAATGCGGCTTATTAAAACCTTGTAGTAGCGGGAGATGAGATTTAGTCCAAGTTCTGAACTTTTTTGTAGAACGGTACTCATTTCTTCGGAACCATGAACAAGGTTATTGAGGAACTCTTTTTTTAGAAGTGCTTCGTTTGATTTGAGTTCTTCTTTAAGCCGCGAGATATCGGATAATTGTTTTCGTTCTTTATCAATCTGAATTGCAGTTTTATTGAGGCTTGCAAGAAGTTCATCTGGTGTAAATGGCTTTAAAAGATAATCTTCTATTCCAATTGAAATTGCTTTTTTTGCATAATCAAATTCGTCATGGCCGCTTAAGATAATTATCTTTATCCATGGCTGTGTCTGCTTGATAGCCTGGGCTAACTGAAGTCCATCCATAAAAGGCATCTTGATATCTGTAATAAGAATATCAGGTTTAATTTCGTGAATCATCGAAAGGGCAATTTCACCATCGGTTGCTTCACCTGCAAATGTAAAGCCGCTTCCTTCCCAGTCAATTTTAGAGCGGATTCCTTCGAGTACAATAGGTTCATCATCAACTGCAAAAACGCTATACATTGCTGCCTCCCGTGTATGGCACATCTATAAAAAGTGGAATTGTAAAATAAATTCTGCTGCCTTTTCCAGCTTCAGATTCAATTTTAATTCCTTCGGTTTGTTCACCATAATAAAGTTTTAGTTTTTTATTTACATTATAAAGCCCGTATACAGAGCTTAATTTTTCTGAATCCTGTGCACCGGTGCGAAGCTCATTGCGAACCTGACCAAGTCGTTCTTCCGTAAAACCTGCACCATTATCTTCTACAGAAAACTGAATTGCAGTATGTGTTTCATCTGTATAATGAACAGAAACTTTAAGTTCGCCACGTCCACGCTTATTTTTAATACCGTGATAAATTGCATTTTCAACAAGTGGCTGTAAAACAAGTTTGATGATTTTAAAATCCATCAAAGATTCATCAGCATCAATTTTATAATTTAAAATATCTGCATAACGGATTTTCTGGATTGTAAGATAATTTCTGATGTGATCTAGCTCCTGCGAAATTGTAATCCATTCATGACCACGACTGAGTGAAATGCGCAAAAAGTCTGAAAAGGCCTTGGTGATTTTTACAACTTCTTCCGTGTGTTCTTCTTCTGCAAGCCAGACAATTGTATCAAAAGTATTATATAAAAAGTGTGGAGTAATCTGAGCCTGGAGAGCCTTCATTTCAGCTTTCTGGAAATTTTTCTGCTCTTCCATATTTTTTTTGATTAAGACATCAATCTGCTCAGTCATAGTATTCAAGTTGCTTGCAAGAGTATCCAGTTCATCAACATGGGGAATATCAATGCGGGCGGTAAGATCTCCGTTTGCAACTTTTGTAGAAAGCTTTTCCATATCAGAAATAGGTTTTTGAATTGCACCTGAGACAGTAATAAAGCTGTTTATGGAAATAAGAACTGCAAGGACAGTAATGATAATCTGAATAGCAGTAAGAATGATTGAAGTATTACGCAGCGAACGGTTTGTTTCATTTGCAGACTCAATTTCGGTAACGACAAAATCCTGCATAATATCAGAAAAAAGAGCAGTAATAGTACGGATTTCATCAAGGGCTGCTTCATTCTGAGTTACAGTGCTGCCATTTTTCATGTTGATGATAAGCATGTCTATGTTGCGGCGAAGGGTAGTGTTGGCACGGGTTGCAACTTCAAGTTTTTCTCGGCTTTCAGCATTTTTGCTTGTGATAAGCATAAGGGTGAGTCCGGTTGTGATTTCGTCGCACATCTTATTCTGGTCGGCTTTTTCAATTTCTTTTTTACCGCAGATGATTTCCCAAAGCTCGCTTGGAATATCGTTTTTTGCAATAGAGTTGATTCGGTTTGCAGTACTTACATTTGAAATAATCTGATTGTACTGTCGTGTATGAATCTGCGAAACTAAAACAGAATATACAGAGGGAATAAGAGTAATAAAAAGCAAAAAAATGTAAGTTAGAAGCAGCGTGCGTCGGAGGCTTTTGTTACGTTTCAACTTTACACCTCTTTAATAACCGCGCGGCTCATATTGCGAAAAATCATCATCTTCGGTGAAGAATGTTTCATTATTATAGGTTATTCGAGGAATTGATTTTCCTTCAGCAATCTGTTTTACAAGGTGCATAAGCATTGGTCCAAGATTTGGATTACATTCTACAACGCAGTTCAGTTTTCCAGCCTTTAAGGCATCAATTGATTTTTGTTCAGCATCTACACTGATGATGATTGTATTGCGTGTATTTACTCCATAATTTTCGATTGAATCTAAAAGACCAAGAGTCATTGAATCATTATGAGAATAAACTGCATCAATTTTCTGGTTCTCAAAATAAAGCCCGTCAGACTTGAAGCGGCCATTTGAAGAATATTCACGGCTGTTTTCAATCAGCTTTTCACCAATTTCTTTACCGCGGGAACGAAGGAAGTCGCCGTCTTCGGAATGGATAATTTGAAATTTTGGGTCTTTAGAAATAATTTCACGGAAGCCCTTGGCACGGTCTCGGACTACAGAAGAATTTTCGGTACCAGACATTTCGTATATGCTGATTGTGCCTTTTCGATTTTTACATTTATTTAAGAGAAAGCGTGCTGCACGACGGCCTTCTTCAAGTCCGTCTTCTCCAAGAAAACCTGCATAGAGCGACGGATCTGCGTTTATCTGGCGGTCTACAAGAATGACTGGAATGCCGGCATCTTTTGCTTCCTGCAGAACATTGTCCCATCCGTCTTCTACAATTGGAACAAAGGCAATTACATCTACCTGATACACTATAAATGAGCGGATTGCTTTTAACTGATTTTCCTGTTTTTGTTGTGCGTCATCAAAAAGAATCTGAATGTCGTTTTCGGCTGCTGCTTCAAAAATTGACTGAGTATTACGAGTGCGCCATGCACTTTCTGAACCGATTTGCGAAAAGCCTAAAATTAGTTTTTCTGTATGTTCTTCATTTTTGGGAACAGCAGGTTTTCGGTCTTTTGTAAGGATAAAAATAAGCAGAAAAACTACTGCCGCGAGAAAAATAATAGTAGAGAGAAACTGGATTTTTTTAATTTTCGCTTTCATAAATATAAATATTTTAAATCTGAATATTTATGAAGTCAACAAAAAAAATGCCGGGACATGCCCGGCATTTACTACTAAAGTCTTTCTCTAATAGCAGCAATGAACTGCCATGAATCAAGTACTTCTTTAGCTGCAGGTTCTGCAATGCGGGCAATGTCGCCTGTCATGTAGCTTTCTTCAATTGTCTGAAGAGTAGCCTTTTCAAGACGTTTTGCAAAGTCAACGAGTTCTGGAGTTTCGTCCAGTTCGCCGCGTTTTGCAAGAGCACCTGTCCATGCAAAGATTGTAGCTACAGGGTTTGTAGAAGTCTTTTCGCCCTTAAGGTAGCGGTAGTAGTGCTTCTGAACTGTTCCGTGGCTTGCTTCGTATTCGAAGTTTCCATCAGGACTTACAAGTACAGAAGTCATCATAGCAAGCGAACCACATGCAGAAGCAATCATATCACTCATAACGTCACCGTCGTAGTTCTTTGTTGCCCACATGAATCCACCTTCGCTACGCATAACACGTGCTACAGCATCATCAATCAATGTATAGAAGTATTCAATTCCAGCTGCGTCAAACTTAGCTTTGAATTCATTATCAAAAATACGCTGGAAAATTGCCTTGAAGTTTCCGTCGTAAGTCTTGCTGATGGTATCCTTTGCGCCGAACCATACGCTCATCTTGCGGTCGAGTGCATAAGTAAAGCAGCAGCGTGCAAAACTTTCGATAGATTTATCAAGATTGTGGATTCCCTGAATAATTCCAGGTCCGCTCATATCCATAATAGTCTTGCGGATTTCCATTCCGTCTACACCTGTGAAAACAAGTTCTGCACGACCTGCAGTTGGACATTTGATTTCGCAGTTCTTGTAAACGTCACCGTAAGCGTGGCGGCCAAGTACAATTGGCTTTTTCCAGCAGCTTACAGTGCCATGGATGTTGTTGACAAAAATAGGCTCTCGGAAAACAGTTCCATCAAGCTCGGCACGGATAATTCCGTTAGGGCTAGGAGTAAGCTGCTTAAGGTGATACTCTTCTACACGTGCCTGGTTCGAAGTGATTGTTGCACACTTAACACCAACGTGCAGACGTTTAATAGCCGCAGCAGCATCGTAAGTAATCTTGTCGTTTGAGTCATCGCGGCTCTTAAGACCAAGATCAAAATACTCTGTCTTTAAGTCGATATAAGGCAAAAGGAGCTCGTCCTTAATAACCTTCCATAATACCCGTGTCATTTCATCGCCGTCGAGTTCGGCGATAGCGTTCTTCATCTGTATTTTTGCCATAATGCTGATATTATACGGATTTAGCGTCCCCATGTCAAAATGAGGTCATAATTATCTTCGCGAACTTCAAAATACTGATTGTATTCGCCGCAAGTAGGGCAGTATTCCGGTGCTTTTTCGCCAGTTACAATGTGTCCACACTTAAGACATTCCCAAACCTTTACAGAACTCTTGCTGAGTTCTGCTTTTGTATCTTCGTCATTAAGAAGGGCACGATAGCGGTCTTCATGGCGCTTTTCGATTGTTCCTACAGCTCGGAATTTTGCAGCAAGCTCTTTAAATCCTTCTTCTTCTGCAGTTTTTGCAAAGCCAACATACATGTCGGTCCATTCGTAGTTTTCGCCGTCAGCAGCTGCTTTCAGATTTTCTGTTGTTGAGTTGATTCCACCAAGTTCTGTGAGCCACATTTTTGCATGCTGCTCTTCGTTGTTTGCAGTTTTCTTAAAGATTTCTGCAACCTTTGTGAGGCCTTCTTTTTCAGCTACAGCTGAAAAGTATGTGTATTTGTTACGAGCCTGTGATTCCCCTGCAAAGGCTGCCAAAAGATTTTTTTCTGTCTGAGTTCCTGCGTATTTGCTCATTCTATGCTCCTATAATATAGATATTATATTAATTATGAGTCATAAATGAGTGGAAATCAAGAGTAAAATAGATTGTCGGGTCAAGCCCGACAATGACAATTAGATTACATACACAATAAGAGCGCACAGCCATGCAACGGCGCACTGCCAGACAACCATTCCTACTGCCCACTTTGCGCCGAGTTCTCGCTTAACAGATGCAATGGCAGCAATACAAGGCGAGTACAACAAACTGAACACCAGAAGACTTGCAGCTGCCCTTGAAGTCAAAACAGAAGTAATGCCACCAGTAAAAAGAATCTCCATCGTAGAAACAACGCTTTCTTTTGCCATGATTCCAGAAATCAGTGAAGTACAGATTCTCCAATCGCCAAGTCCAATTGGTTTCATAAGCGGTTCGAGGAGGCCTGCAATTTTTGCAAGAATACTCTGTGAAGAATCTTCTATAAATTGAAGCTGTGGGCTGAAACTCTGAAGGAACCAGATGATGATTGTGGCCATAAAAATTACAGTAAAAGCGCGCTCAAGGAAGTCCTTTGCTTTTTCCCAAAGAAGCTGACCTGTAGATTTAAGACTAGGCAGACGATAATTTGGAAGCTCCATTACAAACGGAACTGGTTCACCTTTGAACAAAGTCTTTCTATATAATAGGGCAATAAGGATACCGACTATGATTCCCAGAACGTAGAGGCCCGTCATAATAAGTCCTCCGCGCTTAGGGAAGAAGGCTGCTGTAAAGAAGGCATAAATCGGAAGTTTCGCAGTACAGCTCATAAAGGGAGTCAGCAAAATAGTCATCTTGCGGTCACGTTCTGATGGCAGAATTCGTGTAGACATTACAGCCGGAACCGTACATCCAAAGCCAATCAAAAGAGGAACAATACTGCGTCCAGATAAACCGATTTTTCGAAGCAGAGTATCCATCACAAAGGCAACTCGTGCAATGTAGCCTGAATCTTCAAGAAGAGATAAAAACAAAAACAAAGTTACGATAATCGGAAGGAAGGACAAGACACTTCCAACACCTGCAAAAATTCCATCTATAATCAATGCGTGTAAAACTTCGTTACAGCCAATGGTAGAAAGACCAGAATCTACAAGAGCAGTCAGAGCATCAATTCCATTTTCGAGCAAGCCCTGTAAAAAAGCTCCGATTACGTTGAAGGTCAAAAAGAAAACTCCTGCCATAATCAGAATAAAAAGTGGAATGGCGGTAAAGCGGCCTGTAAGCCATTTGTCAATTTTCTGAGAGCGTATGCGTTCACGGCTTTCGTGCGGCTTTTTTACAGTCTGGCTGCAAACCTTATTGATAAATGCATAACGCATATCTGCAATGGCAGCGCTACGGTCAAGGCCTCGTTCATTTTCCATCTGAAGTGCAATATGCTCAAGAGTTTCTTTTTCATTTACATCAAGCTCAAGCTGATGAACAATTCTCTTATCACCTTCAAGAAGTTTTGACGCAGCAAAGCGAACTGGAATACCGGCTTTTTCTGCGTGATCTTTTATCAAATGAATTACTGCGTGAAGCGCACGGTGAACGGCACCACCAGAATCATTTTCATCACAATAATCCTGCTGAACTGGTTTTTCCTGAAAGTGAGCAACGTGAATGGCATGTTTTACAAGTTCATCAACACCTTGATTTTTTGAAGCAGAAATCGGGATTACAGGAACACCGAGCAGCTCTTCCATCTTGTTTACATTTACAGAGCCACCGTTTCCGATAACTTCATCCATCATGTTCAGAGCAATAACCATTGGAACATCCATTTCCAAAAGCTGCATAGTCAGGTAAAGATTTCGCTGAATGTTAGTTGCGTCTACAATGTTGATAATTCCGCGAGGCTTTTCATTTAAAACAAAATTGCGCGAAATGATTTCTTCACTCGTATAAGGAGACATAGAATAAATACCGGGAAGATCAGTTACCAGAGTATTAGCCTGGCCACGAATCTGACCATCCTTGCGGTCTACAGTTACGCCAGGAAAATTTCCAACATGCTGATTTGAACCTGTAAGCTGATTAAAAAGGGTTGTTTTACCAGAGTTTTGATTTCCAACAAGAGCGTAGGTAAGGAGAGTGTCATCAGGGAGAGGATTGCCGTCTCCTTTTGCGTGATAGCGGCCACCTTCACCAAGTCCAGGGTGTTCAGTTTTCTTGTGAGTGGTAGTTTCGACAGGCTCAACCACCGCTGCTTTTTCAACTTCTATTTTCTGCGCATCTGCAAGGCGCATTGTAAGCTCATAACCGTTAATATCAAATTCAATAGGGTCGCCCATAGGAGCAAGCTTAATCTTAGTTACAACTGTTCCTGGGATAACTCCCATATCAAGAAAGTGCTGACGGAGCTCTCCATTTCCTCCGATTTTACAAACTCTAGCCGATTCTCCAATCTCTAAATCATTCAGTGTCATAGTTTCAATAATAATGAATTTTCTGTTATAATCCAATACATGAATTTAATACAGAATGAAATTGCTAAAGCTCTAGTGCAGCTCTCAGAAAAATCTCTCGTTACAGAAGCTGCAGTTGCAAAGAAAATCAGAGAAAATCTAAAACTCGAAGGAAAAAATAAAGCGGGTCTTTGCTTCACAGATATTGAAGCTGCCGTTATTTATATAGAAGAAAATAATAATCTGCATTTTGCCGTTCATCTGAATTCTGCAAATGACATTTTGATTAAACAGTCAGAAAAAGCAGCTGGTCTCGAAGGCGATGCCAGAAAGCGCCGCCTCGCCAGTGAAAAGTCTATGGTTATTCTTACCAACGGCGATGTAAAAAAGGCGCAGGAAGGTAAGACCGGGGGCGGAAAAAATGGTCCAAAGCCACATTCAAAACGAACGGATAAAAAGCGCCTGAATGTGAATAATAATTATGATGATTTCGAATGATATTCTGATAGGCACCAGCGGTTACGACTACCCGGAATGGAAGGGTGTCTTTTATCCGGAAGACCTCAAGCGAAAAGATTTCCTTTCATACTACGCAAGCCAGTTCAACGCCCTCGAACTCAATAACACCTTTTACAATATGCCAACTGCCGAAAGGCTTTTTTCCTTTTACGAGCGCAGCGGCGGGCTCTTGCAATTCAGCGTTAAGGCAAACCGCCTGCTTACTCACGAAATAGACCGCAACTGGCAGGCCGCCGCCACAGATTTTCTTACAGCTCTTGCGCCCCTCGCAGAAAAGAGCAGCCTCTGTGCCGTTCTCTTTCAATTCCCCCAAAGCTTTCACTACACAGACGAAAACAGAATTTACCTTTCAAAATTAATAACCGAGTTCCAGGGCCTGCCTGTAGTTATAGAGTTCCGCCATGTGGAATGGATAAAAGAATCCGTTCTCAAGGGCTTAGAAGAACGCTGCGCCAGCCTCTGTTTCTGCGATATGCCGCAATTAAAAGCCCTGCCAGACGGCAAAACAGTAAAGGCTCCCTTTATAGGTCCAACTGCTTACATCAGATTGCATGGCCGCAACGAACTTGCCTGGTACTCAAATGACAGTTCCCCCAACGGTTCTTCCCGCTACACCTACGACTACAGTGATTCAGAACTGGACGAGTTCATCCCGGTAATCAAAAGTGCCGTCATCTCAGGCAAAAAGCCCGTAGTCTTCTTTAATAATCACCCAAACGGCAGCGGTGCTAATAATGCGAAAAAACTAAAGGAGTTATTATAATATGGCAGATAAAGAGGATTTTTCTACTTACGCAATTACTCTCTATTTTGAAGAAAATACGACCTCTTCAATTCGCAGGCTCACGGCGGGGCTGGCGGAAGTGACAGGAAATGAATTTATGACGGCTAATGCTGTGCCGCCGCATCTAACACTTGGAATGTTTCATGTAGTTGATGCGGATGTCGGGAAGTTGAAGGCCCTCTTTGAAGATTTTGTCTCGGAAGTGCGTAATAATGGCTTTTCTTTTGATGTTTCTTTTTCCGGTTATGAATCATTTTTAGACAAGGTGATTTTTATAAAGCCGGTGGTAGACGAAAGGCTTTCCTCTTTGAACAGGATTCTTCATGAAAAGTTTCTTCCTGATTTTGAGCCGGCTGACAACCGGAATTATCTGCCGGAAAACTGGTACCCGCATATTGCTCTTGGGGTAAAGTTGAGTCACGAGCAGTTTGAAAAGGGGATGGAGTTTTTGAATGCGCAAGGGATTGGAGGGGCGCCGCAGGCGTTGCAAAGCAATGGAGGCGATAGCCGTAACCTAGGGAGCGACGGCGTAAGCCGGCAAAAGGCTCCTGTGGAGCGTTTTGAGCGAGTCTCCGAGCAGCTGTGCTGCGAAGGCTCAAAGCCCGGTCTGCCGATAGGCAGATGCGCCCGTATTACTACTATTGGTCTTGCCTGCTGTAATCCTTATACTCCAATCCTGGATTCTAAGATTTAACTTCAATTCGACAAATCAAATTTCCTCGTGTAAAATAGAATTCAAGAGGTGATTATGACAATTGCAATGATTCTTGAATTACTGGTTGTGCTGGCAGCTCTTTATGTGGGCTCCAGGTATGGTAGTCTTGCCCTGGGAGCTATTTCTGGCATAGGACTTTTTATTCTTGTTTTGTGTGTTGGACTGAAGCCTGGTAATCCGCCGACGGATGTAATTTATATTATTGTTGCGGCTATAACCTGTGCGGGAATGCTGCATGCTGCTGGCGGTATGGACTGGCTGATTCAACTGGCAGAAAAACTTTTGCGTAAGCATCCAAATCAGATTATTTTTCTTGCGCCTCTCTGTACTTTCTTTTTGACGGTTCTTGTTGGAACCGGTCATGTTGTTTACACTCTTATGCCTATTATTGCTGACATATCTCTTAAAAAAGGAATCCGCCCGGAACGCCCTTGTGCCGTTGCTTCTATTGCAAGCCAGGTTGGAATTACCTGTTCTCCGATTTCAGCGGCGGTTGCATCCTTTGTTGTAATTTCCGGCAGCAATGGGTTTGACATTAATAATGTTCAGGTTGTCGCCATTACAATTCCTTCCTGTCTTTGTGGTATTCTTGCAGCGGCCCTTGTTTCTTATAAGAGGGGAAAAGACCTGGATAAGGATCCGGAATTTCAGGCCCGTCTTGCAGATCCTGAAACTAAGGCTTATATGTATGGTTCAAATGCTTCTGTTCTGGATAAGGAAGTTTCTAAAGAAGCTAAGCTTTCGGTTTTCATTTTTCTTGGTGCAATTTTGCTTATTGTTTTCTATTCTTTAATGCAGATTGCAGGGCATGATATCCGCCCACAGTATATTACAAAACTTGCTGATGGCAGTGAAAAAGTCAGCCGCCTTGGTATGAATCTTATTATTCAAATAGTTTTGATTACTGCAGCGGCCCTAATGATTATTATTGCAAAGGCTTCTCCTAAAAAAGCTGTGAGCGGTGCTGTATGGCAGAGTGGTATGGTTGCGGTCGTTGCCATTTTTGGAATTGCCTGGTTAGCCGACACTTACTTTTCAAACTACCTTATTGTAATTGAAGATGGTCTTAAGGGAATTGTTGAGCGCTTCCCTTGGACTATTGCCTTTGCTTTTTTTGCGGTGAGTGTTCTGATTAATTCTCAGGGGGCAACTCTGGTTGCCATGCTGCCTCTGGCTTACAAGCTTGGTATTCCGGGACCGGTTCTGCTTGGTGTTATGCCTAGCGTTTATGCTTACTTCTTTATTCCAAATTATCCAAGTGACATTGCAACTGTAAATTTTGACCGCTCAGGTACTACGAAAATCGGTAAATATCTTTTGAATCACAGCTTTATGCTTCCGGGCCTTACCAGTGTAATTACTTCTACTATTGTGGGCTCCATTCTGGTTAGAATTTTTTATTGATTGCTTGAAGATGTGAAATATGGTATTCTCTCAATAGAAACATAGATTCCCGGGTCGAGCCCGGGAATGACACATTTTAAACAAAGGAAATCACAATGAAACTCTGGGAAACTGGTGCAATTTACGAAAACGGAAAGCTTTCGCCTGCTGCGGCTGCTAATGCTGACGGCGCAAAAAAGACGATTGCTTATTCAATTTTACAGAAGCATAATACAAGTGGCGATGCTTCTAAACTTAAAATCAAGTTTGATAAAATCACTTCTCACGATATTACTTACGTTGGAATTATTCAGACTGCGCGTGCAAGCGGGTTGGAGAAGTTCCCAATTCCTTATGTTTTGACTAACTGTCACAACTCTCTTTGTGCTGTTGGTGGTACTATTAATGACGACGATCACATGTTCGGTTTGACTTGTGCTCAGAAATATGGTGGAGTTTATGTTCCTCCTCACCAGGCTGTTATTCACCAGTATGCACGCGAAATGCTTGCTGAATGTGGTGCTATGATTTTGGGTTCTGACTCGCACACACGCTATGGTGCTCTTGGTACTATGGCAATTGGTGAGGGTGGTGGAGAACTCGCTAAGCAGCTGCTCGGAAAATCTTATGATGTAAATTATCCTGGCGTTGTTGCAATTTATTTGACTGGCGCTCCTGTTCCTGGTGTTGGTCCTCAGGACGTTGCCCTTGCAATCATTAAAGAAGTTTTTGCAAGCGGATTTGTAAAGAACAAGGTTATGGAATTTATCGGCCCAGGTGTTGCTAACCTTTCTGCTGATTTTCGTATTGGTGTTGATGTAATGACTACTGAAACAACTTGTCTTTCTTCTATTTGGGAAACTGATGGCAAAGTTGAAGAATGGTATGCAATTCATGGCCGCGTTGGAGCTTATAAAGAACTCAAGCCACAAAATGGTGCTTACTATGATGGCGCAATCGAAATTGATTTGAGCGAAATCCGTCCAATGATTGCCATGCCATTCCACCCATCTTGTGCTTATACTATTGAAGAAGTAAATAAAAATCTTGATGATGTTTTGACTGATGCAGAAAAGCGCGCTAAGGTAAGTTTTGGCGACAAGGTTGATTTCAATCTTCACAACAAGATTATTGACGGCAAGCTTTATGTTGATCAGGGTATTATTGCCGGATGTGCAGGTGGTGGATTCGAAAACATCTGCGCTGCAGCTGATATTCTCAAGGGCAAGGACAGCGGAAACGGTAAGTTCGTTTTGAGCGTATACCCAGCTTCTATGCCGGTTTATATGGAACTTATGAAGAATGGTGCATTCAGTGCTTTGATTGATGCAGGTGCTGTTGTAAAGACTGCATTCTGTGGTCCATGTTTTGGTGCTGGTGATACACCTGCTAACGGAGCCTTCTCTATCCGTCACTCTACACGTAACTTCCCTAACCGCGAAGGTTCTAAGATTCAAAACGGTCAGCTTTCTTCTGTTGCTCTTATGGATGCTCGTTCTATTGCCGCTACTGCAGCAAACAAGGGCTTCCTTACTGCCGCTACAGAATTTGACACAGAGTTCAGCGGAAAGAAATATTTCTTTGACAAAGCAATTTACGAAAAACGCGTATACGATTCAAAGGGAGTTGCTCATCCTGAGGTTGAGATTCAGTTTGGTCCAAACATTAAGGACTGGCCTGCAATGAAGCCACTTTCTGATGACCTCCTTATCAAGATTGTTTCTGAGATTCACGATCCTGTAACAACAACTGATGAACTTATTCCATCTGGAGAAACTTCATCATTCCGTTCAAATCCACTTGGATTAGCTGAGTTCACTTTGAGCCGCCGCGACCCAGCATACGTTGGTCGTGCTAAGGCAGTTCGTGATGGTGCTAAAGAAGTTATGGAAGAAGTTGCCGCAACAGAAGCTGCTCTTGCAAAGGCTAAGCCTGAGTTCAAGGGACGCGCCGTTGCTGCAGGTCTTGGATCATCTATTTTTGCTGTAAAACCAGGTGATGGTTCTGCCCGCGAGCAGGCTGCAAGCTGTCAGAAGGTTCTTGGCGGCTGGGCTAACATTGCAAACGAATATGCTACAAAGCGTTACCGTTCTAACCTTATCAACTGGGGTATGCTCCCATTCTTGTATAAAGATGGTGACAAGAATCTTCCATTTGCAAACGGTGACTATGTATTTATCCCTGATGTAAAGAAGATGGTTCAGGAAAAACTCCCGAGCTGCAAAGCATACGCTGTAAAGGCAAACGGCACAGTAAACGAGTTCGAACTGAGCACAGGCGACCTCACAGACGATGAGCGCAAGATTATCTTGGCTGGTTGTTTGATTAATTTCTATAGAAACTAAAGTCGTTTCTGATTTAGTTTTCTTGTCATTCCCGGGCTAGTCCCGGGATTTTTTTACCCTATATGAACATCTTTCCCTAAAGTTTCCAATAATTTTCATCTATTTCTTTATTTTTTTCTATATTATTCCAAATTATTACACATATTTATTTGACAAATACTTAATTACCATTGAAAATAATATTTAAAGGGAGTTATTATGAAAAGTATAAAAAAGATCTTTTTGTATCTTTCTGTTTGTGTTCTTTTTTTATCCTGCTCGAATCTTCTTAAATCACAATCTGAAAAAGGTCTGGTATGCATTCGCTTACCGGGTGAAAAACAAACTCTAGCCAGAAGTGCTTTAGTGCCAGACAAAAATAATCTTTTGTTTGAAGTAAAAGTTACAGGAGATGGAGATTTTTCTTTAAGTAAAGAAGCAAGAAGTGGAGAGGAAATCGAATTTGATTTAGATCCTGGAAAATATCTTATTGATGTTGATGCATATACATCAGAAGATATTGAAAAAAAGTTTCTGGTTTATCACGGTTCTGCTGATGCTGTTGTAAATGAAGGAGCGCAGACTGTTGTTGAGCTGCAAATGAACAGGATTCCAGCAATTGATTTTGTAAAAAGTGTTTGGGGTGACCTTACTAAAAATGAGTATAATTATACCTGGGGTGGAGATGTTACTAATTATGTTCCAGATTTGAAAAATCAATTGAAATCTGCCCTTAAAAAAGGTGATAAAGCCAATGTAAAAATTCATGGTATTGCAAATACTGATTATAAAGGAAATATCGAAGCAACTTTTGCAAATCATAATAATGGCTGGACCAAAATTGCAACGGATACCTGCGCAGTCGATTTTAAGGCTGGCGATGAAGTAAATCTTTCATTTGATTTAATTCTTCAAAATGATACCTCAAGTAAAGAGGATTTAATTTTTAATCTTTTCTATGCGTATGATGAATTAGATGAATTAATGGGCTTTAATGACTATTCAATTGAATTCGATTTTAATCCAAGTTTTGAGGTAGTTGAACATTTCTTCCATGTTGGTGCTCGGTTGCTTTCTATCTATTGCAAGACGGACGTAGAATACAATCTTCCGGACTATGATACGATTAACTGGATGATGGACTATAACCTGTGGGCAATGCAATTAGAAGGCTGGTATGATAATGAATCTTATAGTGGTGAAGCAATAACAAAATTATCAGCTGCAGAGAATACAACTTCAAATGATTATTATGCTAAGTTGAAAATTACAACTGTAAAAAATATTTGGGGAGAAAAAGAGAACGAATACAATTATGTGGCTAGTTTTCAGATTAGAAATTTTGCACTGGGTGAAAATGGTGCTGAATTTAATGAACTTCCAAAGGGCGGCGAAACAATAAAGCTTACATTCGAAGGTGTTGTTGACCAGGATTTCAATGGTTATTTAGGTTGTGATTTATTTGATGATTCTGTTGAATGGACCTCTGTAGCTCAGCAATTTGCACGACTTGAAGCTCAAGCTGGCGAAAAGTTTATCTTATATTATGAACTTCCTGTTCCAAAAGGAACGAAGTTTGACTCCCTTGCTCATACAGGTTTTAATTTCTTCTATGGTATTGAAGATATTGATAAAGAAATTTCAATTTCAGATTTCAAAGTAACTCTTTATGGTGGTAAATACGGTGAAGATTATGATGATACGGTTGGGCCAACTCTTACAGTAACACTTCCAGAATATAAGTCGGGCGATATTACAATCTCTCGAACAAGTGGAATAAAGATTTTCACATGTATTTGTGATGAGCTTACAGAGCAAGGAATTAAGCCTGTTTCTTATAATTGGGTTCTTACTTCTGTTGATAGTGAAATGTCAGTAGGTACAGAAAGTGAGTTTGAACTTACAGAAGAGCTTACAAAATCATTTAAAAATGGAGTTTATGCACTAAGCGTAATTGTTTTTGATGATAGCAATAACATGTATGCTGCAACTGCTTATATCACGGTAACGAATGCAGATCAGGAGCCTGTTCAAAATATTAAACAAGGTTCTTCAGTAACCGTATCTTTCCCAGATTATCAGAAAGATGATTTATTGATTACAAAAACTGATTCTCAAAACGGAATTACATTTACAAGCGATGAATCAATTCTGACTGCAAAAGGTATAAAACTTACTTCTTACAATTGGGTTCTTTCTATAGGTGATACAGATACTTCAGTTTCAACAGAAAAATCATATCTATTCTCAAAGACTTATTCTTCATCTCTTACTGACAATGGAATTTATGTACTCTCACTTATTGCAATGGATGAAGAGGGAAATATGTATGCTTCAACTGCATATCTTTCAGTCTTTAATGAAAATGGAAAGCCAATTCAAATTGAAAAAGAAGATAATTTGATTGAAGTACGACTTCCGGAATTTGGTGCAAGCGATCTTGTAATTGAACAGAAAACAATAACAGGTGGCGGTATATCATTCGCAATCAAAGATGATGAAGGAAAATATGCAGATTATGAAATTTGTGTGTGGACCTTAGAAGATGAAGTGGTTTCTGATACAACAACTTGTGAACTTACAGCAGCGAAACTTTCGGCTCTCGAAGATAGAGAGTATGCTCTTACATTGTTTATAAAAACAAAAGATGGTGTCTATGCAGATGCCACAATCTATATTTCAAAGTAATTAATGGAGAAGTGAAAATGAAAAAAATGGTAAGAATTACATCACTATTGATTTTGTTGGCAATGATGTTTTCTTGTAGCAATGGATTGAATTTAGATGAATCTTATTCTTCTGACAATTCAACTGTTGTAGAGGGAGATGATATTGTTCTTGTAAAAATCAACTCGAAGATTCCTGAGCGTGCCGTTTATACCCCAGATACAGACGTTTATAAAGATTATACGTTTGTTTTAAGCGGTTATTATAATGATGCAAGTAGTCTGACAAAAATAAAAGAATGGCCTGATTACAACTCAATGATTAATTCAGAGTTTGTTGTAAAACAAGGAAAGTGGCGTTTTATTCTTACCGCAAATAAGGCAGATTTTATAGATGAAGAATCTGAAAGGCCTTATATTGTACCAGTTCTTTCTGGTGAATATTCAAAGACACTTAAAGAATCTGATACTCTTTCATTTGATCTTAAAGAAATAGAAGATTGTGATTTGAATGGATATTACAATTTTACACTCAATTATCCAAAGAGTGATTACTGGAACATACAGGCTTTTGTTACTGATCCAGCTACTTTGAAAACTCTTGATTATAATCCAACTGTTGTTCAGTCAGCTGATTCAGTAAATATTTATGGTGAGCTTCCTTCTGGAAATTACAGAATAAATGTAAAATTTGTTTATAATTCTCCAACTCTGGATTTTGCAAGCCCAAGTAAGATTCCATTATTCTTCCGTATTGCCCCAGGTTGTATGACAACTGGAAAGGAAACTGTTACATTCAAACAATTGAATATGCAGATTCCAATTATATATGCCGGCTATGATAATAAAGAGTACAGCCTTCCTTCTGGATATCCAAAATCATTTGCACCTACAGAAGGTTTGAAATTACCAGATGCTTCTCTTGACGGTTATGAATTCAAATACTGGTATACAACAGAAGATTTTACAAATCTAACAAAAGTTACTACAACTCCAATATATGATGATGTAAGCCTTGCAACAGAACTTGTGGTTTATCCAAGATTCGTTAAGACTTCTTCAGAAGAATTCAGCCTTGATACAGAGGATGGTACAGAAAATAAGGGGGTTACATTTGTCCTTTCTGATAAGACTATTGCTGCAAATAAAGATCCTGAAGGCTCATATGAGTTCTGTATCAGAAATACAGAGACATTAGATATTTATAGAAACTGGTTCTATGTAAGAGATGTACAAGGGTATGGTTATAAGTATAACTTCCCATTTGTTGAACCAGGAACCGAATATGAATTCTGGGTTGATATTAATGGTTCTGGCAATTCAACAGATGTCCTTACAGTTATTCCTACATCTGGTGATGGGGAAGAGCGTTTTAATAGTGGAAATCCAGAGTTTATACTTGGCGATGATGGAATTCTTCATGTAACAGGATTGCGTGAGCTCAATGAATCATATATCACAGGTAAGCGTTATGAATTCCAGCTTTATTATGAAGGATGGAATGGATATATTGATCAGAAAAATTTCGATGAAGCACCTGATGGAAAGGTTGATATAGATTTGAATGATATCTTATCAAAATATAAGCTTTATGAGAAAAAATTTATTTTACATGCATACAGTTGGGTACAGTATGGCAATTACCGATATCAAATGTTATTTGGAGATCCCGTTTTAAAATGTGGAAAAGATGTTCAAAATTATGTGAGCAATATAACTATTCCGGGAGCTCAGATTTCTTATATTACAGCAAGTGCAACTGAACGCGGAATTCAGTTTGAGACTACTGTAGTAGAAGGTACTGCAATTACATTCAGCGTAGAAAACAAAGAATCTGGTGTAACAGCTATAAGAGACTGGACAAAGACTGGTGGCTGGAATGCATGTACAGTTATGTATCCGTTTGTTGAAAGAGGAAAAGAATATACCTTTACTGTTAAGGTTACTCAAACAGATCATACCCTCTATCAGGGAGATTTCACAATAACAGCAACAGGTGGTATCGGTGAATTCAAAATTGAAAACGCTGATGATTATACTGTTGAACTTACGAATGCTAGGGTAATGCAACTCACAGACCAGCCTGTATTTACTGAAAATGAAAACGTAAGAATCTTAAATCAGGCTGAAGACCTGGCTATTTATAAAGTAAAAGGTGATGAATGGGGCGAATGGATTTATGGTCAGACCAGCTGGTTTGATGAAACAAATGGAACTCTTTCTCTTCTTGATGATTCAGATGGTATTTCAAAATGGAAATCTGAAGAAGTTATGAATAGTACTATGAGCGGCTATAAGTATAGACTTACAGCTAATACATACATAAAAATTGCTGGTTATACAGATAATGGTCAGACTTACTTCAAAATGAATGACTGGAAAGAGGTACTTGGCGCTTGGGGTGGAGATGTAAAGAAGGTTTATATTGTATATGGCAATTATAATGGTGAAAATCCTCCAGAAATCTTAGATTTACCTGGTGAACCTGTGGAATTTACTATGACTACAAACAAGGGGGAAGAAAAGTATACATGCAATGCAATTGTTGTAGATTATGGTACAACTATCTATGAACCTAATAGTAATCCACATTATTCGAATGCAAAAAAATCTGTATTCAATTATTGGACAAATAATTGGAAAAATAGAATAAACTTCCCATATACTGTAACACCGGTTACTGAGAAAAGGGAAGGTGAATCTACTTTAAATATCACAGTTGATGGAGAAACTGTAGAATATTTAGATTATCTTATTCCAAATATCACAGCTACATTCACTGCAACTCTCATGAGCGAAGGTAAACAAATTGGAACAGAAGATTTCACTGTTCGGGAAACTCAGGATGGAATTGAACGAAAATCTCTAACAACAATTCCTGATGTAGGAGAAGGTAAAATATTTACCGGCTGGTATTCGGACGAAGAGTGCACAAAGTCATTCAATTCAAATGTTTATGATAATGTAACTGTTTATGCACGAATAATTGACGGTGAATTGTTGTGGGATAGTAATGGAAAAACTTATTACAGTGTTACATTGGACTCTTCTGTGACAAAAGATATTTCGCCAGATGACACTATGTATGTTGAAGTCTATTATTCTGCTAGTTCAAACTATCAGGCTGAGACAAGCTTATATGTAGGAAATACATCAGTTGATTTTTCTATTACAGGTGGAGAAACAAAATTAATAACCTGCTCATTAAAGAATTGGAATCAGGGTGATATAATTAGAAATAATGATTATTATGCATCCATTAAACGCATTCTTATTCAGAAGTGTACAAGGTTAAATGTAAATATCTATAATGGTGATAAGTTGCTTCAGACTGTAAAGGTTACACCTTCACAAAAGGTTTATGCCGGTTCTGTTACTGGTGATAACTATGTTATTGAAGGTCTTTATACCGATTCTGCTTTTAAGAATGGATGGGATGGATATACCTCTGAAGATATAAATGTATATGCCAAAGTAAAAGCGACAGAAACTTTGTGGACTGGTTATACAAATAATGGAAGTATAAATATTGATTCATTAAAACTATCTGATTTTGAGGTTGGAGATACTTTATATTTTACAGTATATAATACCCTGACACGAGAAAAAGATGAAGGTAATTTTAAATTTGGTGATGGAAATGGGTATAACTCGCATAGTATTTCTATTGATTCCTTCGGACCAAAGGAAACAAAAATCATACAATATCAGTTTACAGAAGAAGATTCTAGTTTTATAGAATTTATAAAAATGTATGGCATGAACATTAGGAATATATCGAATTGGTATGTTACAAAAGTAGATTATGTCAGCGTAAATGCAAAGCTTGGTTTTGAAGGTCTTTACTTTAATGATGAAGCTGGAGAAACTATGCGATTCTCTGCTAGTAATAGAACGGTTTATTTAAGTGATGGAGAAGTAAAATATGTTGTAGATTTAACAGATCCAACTAAATTCCGTTTTGTTGTTGGTACAGAAATAAAGAAAATATACCAATATACTCAACCAGATTCTGATACTTTAGTTTTGACTGAATTGGATGATGAAGGTGCAACTCAAGAGTCTACTACATGGAAAAAGAAAAAAGTAACTGTCAGCTTTATGGATGGTGAAGATGTAATTAATACTGTTTCTGCGTACGTAGGTTCAAGTGTTTCTTCATTTGATGTTCCAACAAAAGAAGGTTACAAGTTTAGTGGTTGGTATACAGATTCAGAACTTACATCTAAGGTATATGAAGTGCAGAATGATGTGACGACTTTGTATGCGGGATGGTATGAAATAAAAACAATTTTTGATCCTGCATATTATAAAGGTAGTGAAGGTGAAGTTGTTACAATTGGTGGAGAAAAATATTTAAAAGTAATTACAGATGGCTATTCGACATCTGTTTCTCTTGATGCAGTTTTAGATGTATCAGATTATAGTAGAATTGTCGGTAAAGTTTTCTGTGAGAAAAGTAGTGTGTCTTATACTGCATGTTTACAATTTCAGTATAACGGTCAGCAAGCTGCTGCTTTCAATAATATTTCTCCAAAAGCCGAACCAGAAACATATAAATCTGTATGTGGAAAAGCATTTACCTGGCAAGATTGGAGTAATGGAGGAAAAGAAACTGTTGGCGTAACAGAAATGGACCATATTTCGATTTTTGCACAAGCCTCTACTGATTGGAGTGTTTTAAATGATATTGTTATTTATATAGGAAAAATAACTGCCGAATAATTTTTTCAATAACTTTTTGTAATACGATTTGTGTGATATAATATCTTTAAGGAGTTAAATACAATGGTAGACTATACAGAAGGTTCAGGAAAACAGTATCACACAGGAGTTGGCCCGGCTGACATTGGTAAATACGTTATTATGCCGGGCGACCCGAAACGTTGCGAAAAAATTGCAGCACACTTTGATAATCCAAAGCTTGTTGCAGATGTTCGTGAATACACAACTTATACTGGTACTCTTGAAGGAGTTCCAGTAAGTGTTACTTCAACTGGAATAGGTGGACCTTCTGCTGCAATTGCCATTGATGAACTTGCTAAATGCGGAGCTCACACTTTTATCCGTGTGGGGACTTGCGGTGGTATGCAGGAAGACGTAATGGGCGGTGACATTGTAATCGCAACAGGTGCTGTTCGTATGGAAGGAACCAGCCGCGAGTTTGCTCCTATTGAATATCCTGCAGTTGCAAATCTTGATTGTGTAAATGCACTTGTAGCTGCTGCAACTGAACTTAAAGCACCACATCATACTGGTGTTGTTCAGTGTAAAGATTCTTTCTTTGGTCAGCATGAGCCGGAAGTGATGCCTGTAAGTTATGAACTCGAAAATAAATGGCAGGCATGGCTTCGTATGGGCTGTCTGGCAAGCGAAATGGAAAGTGCTGCTTTGTTTATTGCAGGTCAGTTCCTGCGTGTAAGGGTTGGTTCTTGCTTCTTAGTTGTTGCAAATCAGGAACGTGCAAAAAAAGGCTTGCCAAATAAACAGGCTCACGATACTGAGCTGGCAATCACTGTTGGTGTAGAAGCACTTCGCCGCTTGATTATTCAGGATAAAAACAAATAAATTATTCGGCGGTTTCTGAACTGCCGATAACTTCTCCCATTATTACGGGAGTCTCAATACTGCGCTGGGAATTATCTAAAATCTCCTGGCGCATTTTTATTTTGTCTTTTTTTACGAGTACGATTATTGTTGAACCACCATATTCAAAAAAGCCTTTTTCATCGCCACGTTTTACAGTTGATTCCTGTTCGTGGTTTACAATCCGGCCAACAAGCATAGCTCCAACTTCCATCTGAACTAATGCCCCAAAAACAGAACTTTCTATAACTGTATATTCGCGTGAGTTCTGTACAAAAACCGGTAGTGTTTCCAGAGCAATCGGGCGAACTGTGTGGAGAATCCCTGGAATAAAAGTATTTATTCCCTTTGCGCCGCTGTCAACATATGCATAACGATGATAGTGATTTACACAAAGTCTGAAGACTAGACAAAGACCGCCTTTATACTGAGCAGCAAGTTCCTTATTTTGAAGCAATGATTCTACGGTGTACTGACTCTGTTTCACAGGAATTATAGTTCCATCAGCTTCTTCAATATTCCATACTGAAAGAAGTCCATCGCAGGGAGCACATAATTTTGACGGAGTCATATCAAAAGGTCTGAGTCCGTCTTTTATTTTACGACGGAAAAACTGATTAAAGGTTTTAATTCCTTCTGTCTGATAGTCTTCAATTGCAATGTCGTTTTTTCGTATAAAGCCCTTTATTAAAAAAGCTGATAATTTCGAATCCAGAAAACGTCCACATAATCTGGAAATGGACGGAGCAGTAAGAGGCTTTAAGAGGATTCTTCCAAGAGCGGTTTTATATAAAAAGGGCAGTGTATCCATTTATTTACGCATTACAATAAATATGAATGCAAGTGCAATGGCTTCTAAAACTCCAATTGCAATCATAACCAGAATGCCTTTTGTTGTTGGCTTTTTTACCTGAATATCAGATACAAATAAAAAGCCTACGATTGCGAGGAATAAAAAGTAGAGTAAAGTAAGGTCAGCACTGCAGAAAATATGAATCAAAAGAATTGTAGGGAAAACAAGCGCAGAACTTGTTACAGGAAGTCCAATGTAAGTTTTACGAACTCCAGTTTCTGTTTCCTGTCTTTCTTCTTCAATTACATTAAAATATGCAAGGCGAACCATAGCGGCAAGTGCATAAAAAACTGCTATTACTGTTAAAATGATTTTGATTATAGTTGATTTATCGGCTAAATGCTGGTGAAGGAATTTGAGGTGAGGGAAGGTCAAAAATTCAATGCTGCTTCTGAGCATTGCAATTCCGATACATGCAGGTAATACACCAAAGGCAACCAAATCAGAAAGGGAATCAATCTGAATACCGAATTTTTTCATAGAATCAGTACGGTTCTTTTTTGTACGGGCAACCTTTCCATCAAAGGCATCACAAAGTCCACAGAACATCAAAAAGAACATTCCAAGATAAGGGTGACCAATATCATTCAAGCAAAGCATAACGCCGGTTGTTGCTGAAAGCATTGAAAGATATGTGAGAACTACAGTGTAATCGTAATAGCCGATCATTTTCTAACCTCTTTTTTACGTCTATAACAAATCATTATATAACCTAATATTACAGTAAAAATGCTTATAATACCACAGGTATAAAAAGAAATTCCGCGGCTGAGAATTGCAAGACTGCAGGCAGCCTCTTCATTCATAAGCATCATATAACCAAAGAACATCATAAACTCAGAGATTCCGACAGCACCTGGAACAGGAATAAAATTAGAACCAAGTACAATGTAAGTTTGAATTGCAAAAACTCTAAGTCCGTCTGCAATATTTCCGTGCATTGCAAAATAGCAGAACATAGTTACAAGAATCTGTGAAGCTCTTTGTAAAAGATTCAAAAAGAAAGTTTTGACTAGCAGTTTTTTTCTGCCGGCTAAGGTGACAACACATTCATTGTAATTATCGATGGCAGTATCAAGCTTTGTCTTAAAGCGTTCTGCAAGATTTTTGATATGTAATTTATGAAGAATTGAAATTACGATGTTTCCGATTTTAAAAACAAGACTCTGTCTTTTTAATAGAATGATAAAGAAGACAGCGAGCAGAAGCATTATGAAAATTCCAATAAGAATCATTACTTTACTTGCAGTATTAAATTCCAGAAAGATTCCAGGAAAGAAAATCAATGTGAAAAGTCCGAGAGTTACAAGGGCCAGCGTATACATTGTAAGATTCAAAATTAAAGAGACAGTAACTTCAATTGCCGAAACTCCATCTCTGTACATAAAGTAAGCACTTGCAGGCTGGCCGCCGGTTGCAGATGGTGTAATAGAAGAAAAATAAATATCTGCAGAAGCGTAAAGAAAGCCTCTTCTTTTTTTTGCAGGATAGCCTAAGGTTCTGAGAATTAATACCAGGGAACGGCCTTCAAAGAAAATAAAGCCAATCATACAAAGAATGGCTGGAAGAAGCCATATTGGTGAGGAATTTTTAATATTTGTCCAGAGCTCTGAAAGTGAAAGTCCGCTGTTATGGAATAATCCGAAAATTGTTAGTATAGACAAACAGAGCGTAAAAATTGCCCAAAGGACTTTTTTCTTCATAGAAGAGAGATTATACTGACTTTTTATTAAAAGGGAAATAGGGATAAAAACTCCCGGCCTGTATGACCGGGGCGTTACGGGGATGGGCCCCCGTTGGGTGGGGTAGACGAAAATAAAAAAGGATTCGCAGGTGCGAATCCTTTTTTATTTGAGGCGTAGGGCGGGGCTCCGCCCTCCTATTTATTTAACGAATTCTTTTTTGAGGAACTCAAGGTCAAGTTCTGGATAAAGCACGTGAGCACCAAGCAGCTTGTTTACACGAGCGCGTGCAGCATTTACTGTATCATCAGAAATCTCAATCTTACCCTTAGCTGGCTTTCCTTCTTTTGTTACGCCAGGCTTTGTATTCTTAAGAACGAAGTCGATAATGTCTGCAACTTCCTTCATATCAGCTTCATTCATGCCGAGAGTAGTAAGACCCGGAGTTCCGATACGGATACCAGATGTCCACCATGCACCGTTCTTGTCGTATGGAAGAGCATTTGCGTTAGCAGTTACACCACACTTGAAGAGGGCTGCTTCTGCCTGTTTTCCTGTAAGACCGTAAACAGTTACATCACAAAGCATAAGGTGGTTGTCTGTTCCGCCAGTCTGGAGTGGAATGTTGTGAGACTTACAGCCTTCAGCAAGAGCCTGTGCATTCTTTACAACCTGCTGAGCCCAAGCCTGGTAAGCTGGAGTGCGAGCCTCTTTGAAAGCAATTGCCTTAGCAGCCATGATGTGTCCGAGTGGACCACCAAGTACCATAGGACAACCCTTATTTACATAATCAGCAAATTCCTTTTTACAGAGAATCATAGCACCACGTGGACCGCGGAGAGTTTTATGAGTTGTTGTAGTTACAATGTCTGCCCATTTTACAGGATCGTAGTCGCCTGTGAAAACCTTTCCGGCAACAAGACCAGCGAAGTGAGCCATATCTACCATGAGAACTGCTCCACACTTGTCTGCAATTTCGCGGAAGCGCTTGAAGTTGATTTTGCGTGGGTAAGCAGAGAAACCTGTCAAAAGAATGAGAGGTTTTACTTCCATAGCCTGCTTTTCGATTGCATCGTAATCAAGGAGACCTGTTTCTTTGTCTACTCCGTATGGATGTGATTCGAACATACGTGCAGAAACGTTCATTTTATATCCGTGAGTAAGGTGACCACCACAAGAGTAGTCAAGACCCATAAGTTTCTGATTTCCGAACTTCTTGCGGAGAGCGTCGAACTGCTCGTCTGTAAGGTCGTTCAATGATTTTACACCAAGCTCTTCAAGAGTTGGAGTTTCAACCTTTGCACTCAAGATAGCCCAGTAAGCAACGAGGTTTGTATCTGCTCCAGAGTGAGGCTGAACGTAAGCATAATCAGCACCAAAAAGAGCCTCTGCTTCACGAGCTGCAGTGTTTTCAACAGCATCAATATTTACACAACCACCGTAGTAGCGGTGCTCAGGATATCCTTCAGCGTATTTATCAGTAAGAAGGTTGCCCATAGCAGCCTGAACGTTGAGCGAACAATAGTTTTCGCTGGCAACAAGCTTAAGGTGGCTTCTCTGATTCTCAAGTTCGTTTACAATGCTTGCGGCGATATCCGGACCTACCGCAGCAACCTGCTGAAGATTTGCAACATAAGCTGTCATAGCTGGGTTTGGTTTTCCATTTGTGGCAGCAAGATAATTTTCCAATGGTGTTGACATTTCGTTACCTCGTAAATTTAATGATACTAAAGTATTTTAGCGGATTTTAAGGTCTTAGGGAATAGCCCTTTTGTTTGCGATTTATTACTTTTACTTCTATAATAATATTATGTACACAATACCTTCCAGCTTTCAAGATTTTATCGCACCAGATTGTGATCGCGCTGCATTTATTCAGAAATATTTGAATGCGGCTGGACTCGAAGCTCCCATTTTACAGATGGAAGGAAAAAATCATATTTATGTAAAGTTTCCACAAAATCAATATAATCCGACATTCCGCATAAAAACCGTAATTGCACATTACGACAGAATTGGTATTGGTGCAAATGATAATTCAGCAGCTGTGTTCTGTCTTCTGGAATGGGCAGCAAAATTGTCGCGGTTAGTACCTCCTGCATTTCATAACATCCGCTTAATTTTCACTGATGGCGAAGAACTCGGCGCAATGGGTGGCGTTGCAGAGCAGGGGGCTTTCCCATTAGCTCAGGTCTTTCGTCGCCTCGGCATCACAAACGATGATATCTTCGTATTTGACTGCATGGGCCGCGGTGACGTACCGATTCTCACTCAAACAATTCTTCCACATAAGGCTCCGGCAAAGTTCATAAAAGCTTTCAGCGAGCTCGAGCAGCGCGCCGCAACTCTCCTGCAGGCCTCGGCAAATGGCCGCTGGTTTACTCTTCCGTGCAACTATTCAGACAATGCGAGTTTTATTGCAAACGGTATCCCCGCAGTCGCTATTACAATGCTTCCTTCTGCAGAAGTCACCGCGGCTACTCAGGGCATTCAGCCTCAGACCTGGCAGCTCCTTCACACTCAAGGCGACAATCTGGCTTCTCTAACGCCCCAAAGTTTCGAAATCCTCTATAATATATTAAATAATCTTGCCGTCCTCAAAACGCTGGTATAAAAAAAGGATAAAAAATGAAAAAGTTATTTCAGCTGCTTTTTATAACAATTCTTTTTGCTTCTCTGTTATCAGCTTTGACACTTGAAGACTTGCTTAATTATCCAAGTAAACATACTTCTTATTACGGCGGAAACTTTTCGCCTGTGCTTTTGGAAAAAGTTAGTGACTTCTCTGGTAATGCCGCAGAATATCTGAAAACCTTTGATAATTTTGAAGGTTATAAAAATCACAAATTAATTGACAGGGAAAAAGTCCTGTTTGAAGAAACCTTTGCCCTGCTGCCCGAAAAACTTCAGCAGGCGGTAACTGAAAATGTTTATGCAATTTATTTTGTCGATGGCATGTGGTACGGCGCACTCACAGATATAGTTTATGATGAAAATCATCACCCTTACTGCATTATGTTCTTTAATGCAGATGTATTTAATTATAATCTTGATGACTGGCTGACTTACCGCGACAATACAATCTTTAAAGATACTGATTCTGATAACAAGGTAGTTGTTGAAACTGGCTGTGAACTTTCTGCTTTTGTACATCTTTTTATTCATGAGTCGGCTCATGTTTATGATTTTATAAATCAGGTGACTCCATACCAATATATTGATGATACTTCCCGTGATAACAGCAATCTCTTTTATTCAATCTGGAAAAACAAGCAGGAACCTCTGAAAAAATATCAGAATAAAAAGTTTGAAAAAACTGCCTTTTACGAGTATGGTACAAAAATCCCGATAAAAAATGGAAAAGAAATTATTGAGTATCTTGGACGCACTCCCTTCTGTACACTTTATGCAGCTACAAACTGGATGGATGATTTTGCCGAAGCTGTAACCTTTTATTATCTGCATAAAAAATTGAGAATAGACTATAAACTGACTTACATTCAAAACGGAAAAGTCATCGCTAGTTACAGTTATTCAAAAAATCAAAATGCAAGACTTTATGATTCTCTCTGCAAAGGAATTACAGGACTATAACAGTTAGATTTAAGACTATGCAGACTCTATCAGCTTTTTATGAATCAATTTTCGGATGTAAAACTTATAAGATTTCTCTGGATGCAGGCTGTACCTGCCCAAACCGCGACGGAACAAAAGGAACAGGCGGTTGTATTTTTTGCTCGCAGAATGGTAGCGGAGATTTTGCCGGTGCAAGGAATCTTACAATTGCAGAACAGATAGAGCAGGGAAAAAAGCTGGTTGAAAACAAATTACGCGGCAGGAGCGGGGAACGACATGGAAAGTATATTGCTTATTTTCAAAGCTTCACATCAACCTATGGCGATGCAAGAGTACTGCTGAAAAAATATCACGAAGCATTGGCCTGTGAGGGGGTAGCTGGTCTTGCCGTTGCAACCCGCCCGGATTGTATGAATGAAGAAATATTGCAAGGCCTGGCCGACATCTCAAAAACTCACTTTGTTCAGATAGAACTTGGTCTTCAGACAAGCAACGAACAAACGGGGCTTCTCATAAATCGCTGCTACACAAATCAGGACTACATTGATGCAGTCCACCGTATCCGAGAAGTTGCCCCTAATATCCACATAGTCACCCATCTAATTTTCGGCCTCCCTGGCGAAACCGAACAAGACATGCTGGAGTCGGTACGATTCGTAGTAAACTGTCATGCTGAAATTGTTTCAGCAGCTCCTTTCGGCCTGAAAATCACCAGCCTCTACATCCTGCAAAACACCCGCCTGGCCGCCATGTACGAATCCGGCGAATATGAACCGTTATCAAAAGACCAGTATTTCGACCTTCTTAAAAAAGCCATGCCACTCCTGTCACAAAACTGTGTAGTTCATCGCCTCACTGGTGATCCGCCAAAAAGTCTGCTGCTCGCACCGACTTGGACTACAGATAAAAAATGCATCCTCAATGAACTGAAAAATCTGATTTCAAAAATTTGTTTAGAAGTTTAATTATATTGATGTAACATGATGGCCTTAAGTTTATAAAAATCTTATGTAATAACATTTTGTTTTTGACAAATCAAAATGCCAGAATGATAATTTTTGTTGTTAGAGTTCTCTAACCTGAATATTAAAAGAATTGAGGGAGTTATGAAATTAAAATTTTTAGTTTTGCTAGGAGTTAGCTTGTTTCTAATTTCTTGCAAAAAGACTGTTGTTATTGAAGTACGTCCTGCTCCAGAGCCAATAACGCTTGTTGGTACAACTTTCCTGGACTTTAATTCTAATATGACTTCTAGTAAAGTTTGTTTAAATCGAATTAATTTTATAGATGAGCAAAATATTGTTTTCTCATATAATATTTCAGGACAAGTATGCAAAATTGCGGAGTTTTCATATACCTGTGATGAAATATCCAAAGAAATTTCTTTTCAAAGTAAAGGAATATACACTTTTGAAGAAAATCAAAGATTTCTATCAACACCTCTAGAAATTGCAGAATATTATTATTCGATTCTGGTTGAAGAAAATGGTGATACTGAAGAAGAATTAATAAAGGATTTGGCAGAGATTTTTGATTGTGATGAAGACAGAACTTCTGTTATTTCAGAAATACAATCATTAGTAAGTTATTGTTTTGATCAAACATTTACATGTTCGTATGAATTTGGAGAAAGAGTTTCAGAAGGTGCAGAACTTGAAGCTTTTGGCCTGTATAGAATTGATTTAGACTGGAATGAACAGCCGAATGGAATCTTTGATTGCAGAAAACATGATGGAGATGTGATTTTTCCCTTGTTAAATAAACTGGAAGGCTATTCAATTAATGGATATAGTGCAAGAACAATAAAAATACGAGATGAAAATATTTTTACAAATAAAGATGGGAAGTCAATAAAAGTTTCTTTTTCTGATGTTATAAAGAATCAATGGAATAAATATGTAGTACATGCCTATGTAGATTCAGAAAAAGAGTATGAATATGTTTTTAAGCCATTATCAATTGCAGATTTAATGTATCTGTGTACTTATGGTCTGCTAGAAATGTAGATTAATAAAAAAAATAAGGAGTCTTTGTTTATGAGGAAAAATATAGCGAATCACTTTACTATTCTTATTATTTGTTTATTATTTATCATAGCTTGCAAAAATCCTTCAGCAGTTGATTCATTATCAAACAAAAATTTATATGGTGAAGAAATTTATTGTACTGTAAATGAATTGTCTGGCATTCTTGATGTTTTAGATAAATCAATAGTTTATAAAATTCATATAAAAGATGAGAATCCAAATTTCAAAAAGATGAGAAGAGTTTTTTTAATCATGATGAAATAGAAGTTCATCTTTTTCTAGATTTATGTACAATTCCATTAGGCCTTCCGGACTCTGCATTTGAATCTTGCTCTACTTTACAGTCGGTGAAATTACCTGAGCAGATACAATATGTTGGAGATTATTGTTTTACAAATTGTAAAAATCTAAAAGAATGCATTTTACCAGAAAATTTGGTAGAACTTGGATACTTTGCTTTTTATAGATGTTATGCATTAGAAAGTATCGAACTACCAGATTCATTAGAGAAAATTGGAGATTCTTGTTTCGAAGATTGTGAGAATTTAATTTCAATTTCTATTCCAGAGAAGATTATACAAATTCCAGAAAGTTGTTTTTCTTATTGTGATAAACTAGAAGAATGTGAACTATCTTCAAGTCTGCTGGGAATTGGAGATGAGGCTTTTTATTATTGTAAAGCATTAAACTCTATTAATTTGCCAACAACACTAGAAAAAATGGGAAAAAAGAGTTTTTATGCTTGTAAGAACATTTTATCTGTATCAATCCCTGAAAGAATTAAGACTATTCCAAATTATTGCTTTTATAGTTGCGAAAAACTTAAAGATATTGTGTTTAAGGATGGTCTTGAATCGATAGAATCAGATGCCTTTGCTTTTTGTTATGAACTTAACAATATAAACCTGCCTGATTCCTTAAAATATCTAAAACAAAATGTTTTTATGGGCTGTACAAATTTATCAGAAATCCATCTTTCGCTAGGACTTGAAGAAATGTATGGTGATGTTTATGAAAGATGTAGTTCTTTGAAAAATGTTATTTTTCCTGAGGGCGTGAAGATTATTGGACCTCTGAATATTTCTAAAACTCTTGTTGAGGAGTTTATAGTACCTGCTTCTGTTGAAACTCTTGATGAAGGATGTTTTTCTGGTTGTGAAAAGCTAAAAACTGTTACTTTCAATGAGGCAATAAATCAATCTACAATTTTACCTGAAAGTTGTTTTTATAAATGTATTTCATTAAATAATTTTACATTACCACCAAAAATAAAAAATATTGGTGATAATTGTTTTAGTGATTCGCAATTAAAATCTATAGATTTATCTTTATCAGAAGATATAAAGGTAATTGGGAATTATGCTTTTTATAATTGTGATTTTGAGAATTTTATCATACCTGGAAGTGTGGTAAAAATAGGAAAAGGTGCGTTCTGGGGAAATAATAAATTAGTAGAAATGACTTATGAAGGATCGTACTTACAGTGGAAAGATTCTATTGTTACTAACTGTAGAGCAAACGGTGTAATAACTTTTGCTCCAGAATCATTGAATCTTGTTCATTGCAATGATTCAGATGTCAATATCATTTTAGCGGATGATGAAGTGATTTATGAAGAAGAGGATGACGATGATGATCTGTATTTGTAAATACATATAATTATTTCAATTAATAATTCACCCCTTGACTTTCACTCCATCTCATAATAGAATTTACTATTATAATATTCATTTTGGGTGGGAAAAATGGCTGATAAATCTTCTTCAACGCCTTCTAAGGGAGGGCTTCAGGCTCGTATTGCCGCTATGCAGGCAGCAGAAAAAGAAAAGGCTGCTAAAACAACTGCATCAAAGACGACTGCGGCAAAAAAGACAACGGCCACAGCTAAATCTACAGCTAAGACAGAAACTAAAACAACAAAAACAACTGCAAAAACTACTGCAAAGACAACAACCGCTGCAAAAGCTTCTGCAACTAAGACAACAACAAAGTCTACGACTAAAACTACAGCTGCGAAGGCAACTGCAGCTACAAAGAGTTCTGCAAGTACAAAAAGTGCAGCGACTTCAAAAACTTCAAAAGCAACAGTAGCAAAGACTTCTGCTGCTACAAAAACAACTGCGGCTTCAACCACAGCAACTACCACAAAAGCAGCGCTAGCAAAAGCTGCACCTGCAAAGGCTACTGCCACTGCAAAGAAAACTGCTTCTAAAGCTCCAGCCGCGCCAGCTGTATATGATGAAGACTCTATCCAGCATCTCGAAGGTCTTGAACACATCCGTCTTCGTCCAGGTATGTACATTGGTTCTCTCGGTGACGGTTCAAACGAAAATGACGGTATTTACATCCTTCTCAAGGAAGGAATCGATAACTCTGTCGACGAGTTCTCTCAGGGCTTTGGTAAAAAAATCGATATTGAAATAAAAGAAGGCCGCGTAAAAATCCGCGACTACGGACGTGGTATTCCTCTTGGAAAACTCGAAGATTGTGTAAGCAATGTAAACACTGGTGCTAAGTATAACAACAATGTATTCAAACAGGCAATCGGTATGAACGGTGTCGGAATAAAAGCAACCAACGCTCTTTCATCATATTTCCGTGCTGCTTCAATTCGTGATGGAAAAATGGCTGTTGTTGAATTCCAGAAAGGTGAAAAAATCAGCGGAAAAACAGGCGCTGCAAAACCAGGCGTTCCAAACGGAACTTACCTTGAGTTTGAACCAGATACTGAACTTTTTGGAAAATACAATTTCAATATGGAGTATGTTGAAAAACGTCTCTGGAATTATGCTTACCTGAATCCTGGGCTTCTTCTAAAATGTAATGGCCAGGACTATCTCAGCCAGAATGGTATTCAGGATCTTCTGGTTCATGAGATGGACGGTGAGGGTAAGGCTCTCTATAAAATCTTCAGCTACAAGGGCGAGAATCTTGAGTTTGTTTTGACTCACACAAACAGTCTCGATAAATATGTTTACTCTTTCGTAAACGGTCAGAGTACAGAAGATGGTGGTACACACGTTACTTCCTTCCTCGATGGTGTTACAAAAGGTGTAAACTCTTTCTTCAAAAAAGAGTACGACGAAAAGGATGTTTGCGGTGGACTTATCTGTGCTCTTAAAATCGGCCTTGATAATCCTATGTTTACCAGCCAGACAAAGAACAAGCTTGGTAACGTAGAAATCCGTGCTCCAATTATAAAAGAAGTTCAGCTTGCCGTTGATGACTGGCTGCGCCACAATCCTGACGTAGCCGGCGCTCTTGAAGATAAAATTATCAAGAATCAGAAGGCCCGCAACGAAATCAACAGCGTAACAGAAAAGCAGATTCGTGAAGCAGAAAAATCTGTAATGCTCAAAATCAAAAAACTTAAGGACTGCCGCTACCATCTTCAGGATGGAGAGAAGGGCGCCAACTCTATGATCTTCATTACTGAGGGAGATTCTGCGACAGGTTCTATGGTAGGAAGCCGCGACGTTTCTTATCAGGCAATTTTCTCTCTGCGCGGTAAGCCGGAAAATATGTACGGTCGCAAAAAGTCTGCTCTTTTTGATAATGAGGAATTAAAGAATCTTACCTTCAGTCTTGGTGTTCAAAAAGATATTGAAGGCTTGCGCTACGATAAAATCATTATTGCAACCGATGCCGATAACGACGGTTTCCATATCAGAAATCTTGTAATGACTTATCTCCTGCTTTTCTTTGAGGAGCTTGTTTTGACAGGTCACGTTTATATCCTTGAAACTCCGCTCTTCCGTGTGCGCAACAAGACAAAAACTGTTTACTGCTACAGCGAGGACAGCCGCGATAAAGAAGTTGCCAAAATGGGAAAATCAGCAGAGGTAACTCGATTCAAGGGACTTGGAGAAATCAATCCGAGTGAGTTTGGCCAGTTCATTTTCCCTCGTAAGGAAGGCGAACCAGAGGATAAGGGTATGCACCTTACTCCGGTAACAATCCAGACACTAAAGAATGTTCCGGAAGTCCTCAAGTTCTATATGGGTAGCAATACGCCAGAACGCCGTGACTTTATTGTTCATAATCTTGCTAAGGAAATTGATGCATAGTACGCGTTAGCATCATATGCCTAACAAAATGTTATTATTTTTCTCTTTTCTTGCTATATAATATGCTTTATATTTAAATATGAGGTAAATATAATGCAGTATCGCAAAAATAAACACGGAGAAGATGTTTCACTTTTGGGATATGGTTGTATGCGTTTTTCAACAAAGGCTGGACGCATAGATATCGATAAAGCGGAAAAAGAAATCCTTGCTGCTATAGAAGCAGGTGTTAATTATTTTGATACTGCATACATTTATACAGGAAGCGAAGCTGCCCTTGGTGAAATAGTTGAGCGAAACGGAATCCGTGAAAAAATCAATATTGCAACAAAGCTTCCTCAATATCTTATTTCTAATAGTGCCGCAATTGATAAATATTTTGCAGAAGAGCTTAGTCGTCTGCGCACAACTTATGTTGATTATTATCTGATGCATCATCTTACTGATTTTTCTCAGTGGGAAAAACTTAAAGCAATTGGAATTGAAGACTGGATTGCAAAACGAAAAGCAAGCGGCGAAATCAGAAATATTGGTTTTTCATTTCATGGCTCAACTGATATGTTCCAGAAAATCTTAAATGATTATGACTGGGATTTCTGCATGATTCAGTATAATTATCTGGATGAGGTTGCACAGGCAGGTAAAGAGGGACTGCACGCTGCTGCTGCAAAAGGAATTCCAGTCTGGATTATGGAACCTTTGCGTGGTGGTAAACTTGTAAATCTTCTTCCGGAATCAGCTAAAAAAATGATAGCAGCTCATCCGCATGGCTGGACTGCTGCAGAGTGGGGCTTCCGCTGGCTGTATAACCAGAGTGAAGTTACCTGCGTCCTTTCAGGTATGAACAGTCTTGAAATGGTTCAGGAAAATGTTCGCATTGCAAGTAATGCTCCGGCTGGGCATTTTACACAGGAAGAATTTGAATTTATTGCTAAAATAATTGCAGAAATCAAGCGCACAGAAAAAGTCGGTTGTACTGGTTGCCGCTATTGCATGCCATGTCCTAAGGGTATTGATATTCCTGGCATCTTCCGTGGCTGGAATCTGATGTATTCTGAAAGTAAGTTTTCCGGTATGAAGGATTATTTCCAGACAACTCTTTTACGCAAGGATTCAGCCTTTGCTACTGCCTGCATTGGTTGCGGAAAATGCGAAAAGCACTGCCCACAGGAAATCCCAATCAGAGAAATGCTTAAAAAGGCTGATAAAGATTTACGTCCGTGGTATGTAAGACCGGTAATGAACATCGGTAAAAAGTTTATGCTGCGAAAGTAAATTGCGATATTTCACTTTTTTCTCAAATCTAAATAAATAGTTATTTTTGCACTCTTTAAATTTCCGTGTTATAATGAAATTTATGAAAAGGCGGATTGCCGTATTGGCATGTGGCTGGAGTACATATTTTCTCAAAGACTTTATGCTTGGAATGAAGCGTGGAGTAGAAGGTAAAGATATAGATATTTATCTATTTAATACCTATAACTATGACGAATACTCTGGTTTTCCTAATTACACAGGCTTTTCTATCTATAATATAATCAAATATGAAGATTTTGACGGAATAGTTATTCTTTCTGATTTGATAAATAATGTACGTATTCTTGAACGGGAACGCCTTAGAATCTTAAAAGCAAATAAACCTGTTATTTCCATCAACAAAAAAATGGATGGAATCTGCTGTCTTAAAGTTGATAATTATTCCGGTATGTACGAAGTGCTTGATCATATGATAAAAATGCACAGCGTTACAGATCTTGCTTATGTTGCAGGTAAAGAAGGTTCTGTAGATATTACAGAACGATATAAAGCCTATTTAGCTGTACTTAAAGATAATAATATTACTTTTGATTCACAAAAGGTTTATTCATTGCAATCGTGTGACTATCATTGTGCTTATAATTTCTTTAAGGATTATATAAAATCCGGTAAAAAACTGCCTCAAGCCTTTGTATGTGCAAATGATTTACTGGCAATGGCTATCTTAAAAGTAGCACTTGAAAATAAAATAAAGGTTCCTGAACAACTGAAGATTATTGGATTCGATGATATTCTCGAAACTCAGTGTACAAAACCTTCTATTACAACTGTAAAAAATAATGCAGAACTTTTAGGTGCTGAAGCAGTTAGTCGTCTTTTATGCGGTGTAAACGGTTCTCAGGTGCTTAAGGTAAAAAGTACACCTGTATTTCGTCAATCCTGTGGCTGCGGGTATTCAACTACAAATGAGCAGAATCTTTTTACATTGAATATTCTTGATGATGCAAACAAAAAAGAAGAATTTGACCGCCATATGGAAATTATTGGCGAAATCTTTACAGAAGCGGCAGATGTATTTACGCTTCTTACTAATATAGAAAACTTCTTTGTAAAATCGCATCCATTTGAAGGTTCTGATTTCTGCATTTTTATGAAATCCGACTGGACATCTGTTCTCATTAATTCAGCAGAAAATCTTCCTCAGAATCTTTCTTACGGGGCTCAGGTTCAGGCAATCTGTTCTGTTCAAAATAATCAGAAATATCTGCGCGAAATGATTCCTACCAGTGAGCTTATTCCTTCAAAAATGAAATCTGAAGGAAGTAATATGTATCTCTTCCTTCCGGTTTTCCATCATTCTTATGTTCATGGTTATTTTGTTACAAAGAATAATTTATCTATGATTGATAACCGCTATGGATATATGTGGAGCCGGAATATTGGTAATGGCATTGAGCACTTCCGTAAGCGAAATATGTTCAAACAGATGAGCCAGCAGTATTTAAGACTTTCTACAAAAGATGCTCTTTCTGGTTGTTTGAATCGTCAGGGCCTCGAGAGGCTTGCAAAACCATTTTATGCTCAGAATAAAAAAAATGGGCTTACAACTGTACTTTTCTTTGTTGATATCAACAAGATGAAACATATAAATGACCAGTTCGGACACCTTCACGGAGATCTCGCAGTAAAAACAGTTGCTGCAGCTGTTCTGGAAACGGTTCCTAAAAACTGGCTTTCCATACGTTATGGTGGAGATGAATTCCTTGTCGTTGGAAACAGCAAGAATTACAATGGCGAGGATTATTGTTCATTAATTAAAAAACGTCTTGAATCAAAAACTGCAGTAATGCATTTGCCGTATAAGCTTTCTGCGAGTGTAGGAACTTATTCGGTACCAGCACAGTCTGAACTAACCCTGGAGCAGGCTGTAGAAAATGTAGATAACATAATGTATGAACAAAAACAAGCCTTCCATAAGGAAGACGATAAAAACAAAGAGGAAGCACATGAGTAATTCAAAGGTAAAATCATCCATAAGATTAAGTCTTGTTTTGTGGCTGGGAATTGGCATGGTCCTTATTTCCATAGTAATGACCTTTATGATTGGGCGCACTGTTCTTCGCAGCAACAAAGAGCAGATAACTAAGAATATTGTTACTCTTACCGAATCTAGAGGGGTAACTTTAGAGCGCAAAATGACAGAAATTGTTTATTCTGCAGAGGCTCTGGCCGGATTCTTAGGTGGTACATGGGCTATTCCTGAAAAGCAAAGGCATTCTGCTGCAGAACAGGCAATCCGTGCAATGGTAAAATCTTCTACAATTGATTCTGCCTGGGCATACTGGTTGCCAAATATGTTTGACCACAAAGACATTTTACGTAAGGATTATGACGACAATCCATCTGGACAGTTTAAGATTCATTATATTCGCGACAGAAATGGTCGTATCAAAAATGATATTGTTTCTGAATTCAGTGAAGCTCAGATTGAACAGGCTACAAATAGAGGAAGCACCTTTATTAGTGAACCTGTACATACAACGCTGGATGGACAATCTGTCTTAACTACAAAGGTTTTTGCTCAGATTCAAAACTCGCTTGGTCAGCGAAGCGGTATTGCAGGTATTGATATTGTGCTTTCTGGTCTGGAAAACTTAATGGATGGTTCTTCTATTTTCCGTGGAACAAACTGTCAGTTCTTTACGTCTTCTGGTGCCGTTCTTGCTTCTTCAGATCATTCGATTGTAGGGCAAAAATCTCTATTCTTCCTTGATACAAATTTAAAAGCTTATTTTGATCCAATTTATATAAAGCCGGATGGAAGTCGCGCTAAATCTGGAGATGATATTTCAGATTGTACTATTGATTATTCTCAAATTACTTTAAATACAACTATCAACCATCAGAATATGTTTGTAACAATAGTAAAAACTCAGGTAGACCGTACCGGAAATTCCTGGTTTTTTGTTTCTATGACGCCTGTATCAGAAATTGACAGCAGCGCATGGACTACTATCTGGATTATTATTACAGCTTTTGCCCTTCAGATTATTCTTGTAATGATTATTGTATTTGGAGTTGTAACAGGTATTACAAAACCTCTTAAGACTACTGTAGATGCTCTTCAGAATATTAGTGAAGGTGATGGTGATATGACGGTTCGTCTTCATGCACATCAGAATAATGAAATTGGTGCAATGTGCGACAGCTTTAATAAAACAATGGAAAAACTTTCTGTTTCTATTAAGGATGTAAAGATTTCCAGTGAAGAGATGGATCAAATCGGTACAGAACTTAATGATTCTATGAGCCAGACTTCGCAGGCTGTTACCGATATTACTACAAGTATTGAGTCTATTCAGGAGCAGATGCAGGATCATGCAGCCGGAGTAGAGGAAGCACTTTCTGTAGTAGAACAGATTGTAAAGAACATCAAAAAGCTTAATGAAAATATTGATGCACAGGCTTCAAGTGTTACAGAATCTTCTTCTTCTGTAGAACAGATGACAGAAAATATTAAGCACGTTTCATTAATTCTTGAAAATAACCGTGAATCAATGAAGATGCTTGAACAGGCTTCAGAAGCTGGTCAGTCGTTAATTAATAATATGGCGGCTCTTTCATCAAAGATTCAGGATCGTTCAAAGAACCTTCAGGATGCTTCTTCTGTAATCCGAAATATCGCAAGTCAGACCAACCTTCTTGCCATGAATGCGGCAATTGAGGCGGCTCATGCAGGTGACAGTGGACAGGGATTCTCTGTAGTTGCCGGAGAAATTCGTAAGCTTGCAGAAGAGTCTAACTCTCAGGGTACAAAGATTCAGAATGAACTTAAGGATGTTCAGGAACTTATTAAGACTGTTACAGAATCTACAATTGAAGTTCAGAATCAGTTCAACAGTATCTTCAGCCTTACTAAGACTGTAAGTGAACAGGAACTTATTATTGATGAAGAAATGCAGCAGCAGAATAAGGGTGGTGAACAGGTTCTGCAGCTTATGCGATCAATCAATGAAATTACAGTAAATGTAAAGAATGACTCTGATGAAATGATGGAGGGTAGTAAGCAGGTTTCATTTGAAATGGATCGTATTGCCCGTATGACAACATCTGTAAATACTAATGTTAAGAACATGACCGAAAAGACAGATGCAATCGGCAGCTATTCACAGAAAGCTCATGAATGTGTAGAAAAGAATGTTGAAAGTATTGCAAAACTTCGTGATGCAATGAACAAATTCAAGGTAGAATAGGTCTGGAGGTGATTCTTATGAAAAAGATAATTACATTTCTTACAATATTAATGCTTAGTTGTGCTGGAATTTTTGCACAGGAGGTGGATGGCGATATTCCAGATGGTGCTTCATTTATTTTTGATGGTTTTGAAAAAGGAAATTACTGGATTTGGGCTGGTTTTGACTGGCATCAGTATGGCGATTTCTGTTATGCATCCGGAGCAAATATTTCGAGAGAATGGGCTTCTGAAGGTTCTCATTCTCTTGAAATGACAATTGATGAAATGCCTCCAGATGCTAAAAAAGCTGGAATCTGGTTCTATGATGGAACAAATGATCTGTCTGGTTCGAAGTATATGGTTATGGATTTTTATAATCCTGAAGATATTACCTACTATATAGATATTGCAATACAGGCAACTAGTGGATGGAACTGGTGTGATTTAGGATCTTTTGCATTACCAAAAGGAGAACATTATGTTGTTCTGAGTATGGAAAAATTTACAGAACGACTTTATGATGTAAAAAGAGTTTTAATCTACAATAATACTGGTGGAGCCTATCCAAAAGATGCACACTTTTTTGTTGATAATATTCGCTTAATAAAGTAGACTTTTTTCATTATGAAAATTGATTCTACTCAGCTTAAGTTCATTTTGGAAAACACTCCCGCCTCACAAAATATTATGCTTGTGGGGCGGCACGGAATTGGTAAATCTCGCATATTAGAAGACTTTTTTGCGGCTCGCCGTGAAAAAGTCGTTACTTTATTCTTAGGTCAGATGAGCGATCCTGGAGATTTAATCGGTCTTCCACATCTTGATGAAGCAACTGGTCGTACAGAGTTTATGCTTCCATACTGGTTTCCTGTTGATGGACAGCCGGTAGTTTTATTTCTTGATGAATTGAACCGTGCACGTCCGGAAGTTTTGCAGACTGTTATGGATTTAACCTTGAACCGTAAACTTGCAGGTAAGAGTTTACCTGATGGTAGTAGAATTATAAGTGCGGTAAATGGTGGCAGTGAATATCAGTTGACGGATCTGGACCCGGCACTTGTAAGCCGTTTTAATATTTATGAGTTTTCTCCAAGTGTAGATGACTGGATTGCATGGGCTCGCGATGTCAAACTTGATACAAGAGTAATTTCCTTTATAGAAGAGAATCCTAAGTTTCTTGATGGAGACCAATCTTTTACAGAAGAAAATCTTGAACGAACTCCAGACCGTCGAAGCTGGGAACGTACATCAAAAATAATTGAAAAATTTGAAGAACTGAATGATTTACATCAGCCTCTTGTTTCTGGAATTATTGGAGACAGAGCTGCAGCAACTTTTTTTGATTTTGTAAATTCACATAGAATTCCTTCTGTCGCAAAACTTCTTGAAGGTGATTTTGAAGAGAATAAAAAGTTACTGTATGAACTTTCTTTTACAGATTTCATTCAGTTGAATGAAGCTGTTTTCCGCTGGCTGGAAAAGTCATACGATAAAAACAGCGTTGAAGTTGCAAATAATCTCACAGCATATTTTGACTGGTTTTCTTTGAATGATAAAAAGGAACTACAGGCTCATTTTGCAAGCCTTGTTTCTGCAGAGCGACATCCGGAAACCTTAAATTATATTGTCGAGAAAGCTCCGGTCCTCTATCACAAACTTCTGGATTTGAGTTCAGAGCTATAAATTATTACGGATTCGTATAAAATGACTTGTGAAAAACGTCTGAACTCAATAATAAAACAATGGTTTATTACCGAGCCTCTTTTATTTTCTGTTATCACAACTCATCATTTTGTTTTAAATGATTCTCTAACTGTTCCAATGAGAACAGGTCACTACTGCATTGAGTTTTCAGAAATTCTTACTCACGATCTTACAGAGTTGGAACTTACCGATTTTCTAAAAATAGAAGCATACAGAATCCTGTTAAAACACCCTTATGCAAGACAGCCGTATAAGGCAAATCCTACGGCAATGCAGCTTTCAAGTGATATAATCATCTCAAAATATTTTACACCTCAAAGTGGGATTGAAACTGCTGGTGTGGTTTATCTGAAAAGTCAGGCCTGGAGATTTTCAACGTTGGATTTTCCGCTTGGAAAACGCTGGGCTGATACAGATGAACTCAAGTTTTTTCAAAGAAATCTTCAAATTGACCGCGCCACAGGACTTTTGAAAACTGTAGATGACCTTACTTTTGAGCAATGGTATAAGCGTCTTGTATTTTTAATCCGTGAGACGTCTAGCGGAGGTGGAGAAGCGAGTGGTGAAGGTGCTCTAAGTGATTATGATCTTTCTGCAATTACACAGAGCGCAGAGTTATGGCATGAAGATGAAAATGCACAGAAACAGATAAACGATAAAATCAGAAAAGCAGAAATAGACCAAGGCTGGGGTGAAACTGGTGGTAATTTACAGAGAGCACTGCAGTCTGATGTAGATTTTTCTTTTGAGTATCGCCGTGCCCTTACAAAGTTTCGTGCAAATATAGTAAGTGCAAATCGCAGTCTTACCCGTATGAAGCCGAGTCGTCGTTATGGTTTTTCTGCTATGGGAAGCCGCTATGAACGTAAGGCCGATATTTTAATTGCTGTAGATGTGAGCGGTTCGATTACCGATGAAAGTTTTGCCCGGTTTTATCATGCTATTAAAAATTTCTTCTTTTTGAGGATTATAGAAAATATTGATTTAATATTTTTTGATGTAAATCTAAAAAATACTTCGCCAATTAAGTTTACAAAAAATCTTAAGCTTGCAGAAATAACAGGACGTGGTGGAACAAACTTCCAGCCACCAATTGATTACTTCCTGGAAAACAGAAGCCGATATTCTGGCATGATAATCTTTACAGATGGAGAAGGAGACGTTCCAAAGATTGGTGGAACTACCGGCGGACGAGTAACAGGCAATGCTTCTATCCTCTGGATTTTAGATTCGCGTCTTGCCTGGGAAAAATCCCGCTGGTGGATAGAAAGTCTGCCGGGAAACTTTGGAACCTTTTTGCCATAATAAGGAGATAAACAGTGTTAAATCAAAAATATATTGATAATGAAGCTGATTTCTGGAAAGAACATTTTGTGCATCTTCAGCATAAAAATATGGTCCGCACAAATGCCGAGCCTCTTCGCATGGCAGATTGCCGCACCGAGTTCGAATCATTTACCGCCTCTCATCCGGATGCAAAAATCTCCTGCGAATATTTTCCTTCGTACTGTACGTTTGAAGTTACATTAACTTCAACAATAAAACTCCGTCTTTTCATCCAGAACAATATAAAAGCCAGCATCATGCAAAAATGCGGCCCAGAGTACATAAAAATCTGCGACGCAAAGTTTCCGTACAATCCATTGCCAGAAATCTCAGAGTTTCTGTCAAAACTCCCAGACTACCTAACCGAACTCCAAAAATCACTAGAAAATAAATCCCGTTCAGCCCGCCGCCAGAAGCTGGCTCTCGAGTTTATTAAAGCCTATGCTTCAAAACATCTACAAGTCCCACACGAAGTCTCATCAAACCCCGACGGCACCTTCACCCTGTGCCTCCCTTCAAATAGCATAAATATACAAGTCACTGAAGAGAATTTTATACAGAAAATTTCTGAGTTATAAAAAAACACGATATTTTTTGCGCGAAGGAGTGAGGCATCGTATTTTATCCATAATCTCTTGCATAATTTTGCATAAAACTGTATATTTTGTGTATATTTATGCAATTTGGAGGCTAGTATGGCAAAAGATAAGGTAATTTTGGCTTATTCAGGTGGTCTTGATACAACAGTTATCATCCCTTGGCTTAAAGAAAATTATGATTATGATGTAATCGCTGTATGTATTGATGTAGGACAGGGAGATGACTGGGAAGCAATCAAATCACGTGCTCTCAAAACAGGTGCTGCTGCATGTTATGTTGTAGATGCACGTCAGGAATATATTGAAGAATACATCTGGCCGGCTCTCAAGGCAAATGCAGTTTACGAAGATGAATATCTCCTCGGAACTTCAACTGCCCGCCCACTTATTGGAAAGATTCTTGTTGAATATGCACGCCAGGAAAAAGCTGTAGCAATTTGTCACGGTGCAACTGGTAAAGGTAATGACCAGGTTCGCTTTGAACTTGCTATCAAAGCTTTTGCTCCAGATATTAAAGTAATCGCTGCATGGCGTGATGACAAATGGAATATGGACAGCCGTGAAGCTGAAATCAAGTTCCTCGAAGACCGCGGTCTTGAAGTTCCTATGAAGAAAGATCAGTCTTATTCACGCGATGAGAACATCTGGCACTTAAGCCACGAAGGTCTCGAGCTTGAAAAGACAGAAAATGAACCAAACTACAAGCACATGCTTAAAAATACCTGTGTTCCAGAAGAAGCACCAGAAGAAGGCGAATATGTAACAATCGACTTCGAAAAGGGTATTCCAGTTGGACTCAACGGCAAGAAGATGAATGCACTTGACCTTTTGAACGAACTCAATGTTATTGGTGGACGTAACGGTGTAGGTCTTGTTGATATCTGTGAAAACCGCTGTGTTGGTATGAAGAGCCGCGGTGTTTATGAAACACCGGGTGGAGCAATTCTTTACTTTGCACACAGAATGATGGATCATATCTGTCTTGACCGTGAAACTTACCACTACAAGCAGCAGGTATCTCTCCGTATGGGTGAACTTATCTATGATGGAAAGTGGTTTACAACTTTGATGGATGCTTGTATGGCATTTGTTGATAAAACAGAAGAAACTGTAACTGGCTGGGCAAAAGTAAAGCTTATTAAGGGTTCTATCCGTGGTGCTGGTTCGGGTTCTAAGTACAGTTTGTACAATGAATCAATTGCATCATTCACAACTGGTGAACTTTATAATCACAAAGATGCTCAGGGCTTCATTACATTGTTCGGACTTCCTTTGAAGGTACGTGCTATGATGGAGCAGAAGGTTGGTGAAGGCCAGGCAATTGCAGAAAGCAAGAGCTTTAAAAAGCGTCCTACTGAGTAATAAAGACTCAAGCTGCTAGTTTACACGAGCTGTTAATATCTAGAAACCGTTAAAAAGCGGGTTAAAGGGAACCAATTACCGGTTCCCTTTTTTATTTGACAATTGTATTTTTTTAGTAACATAATATTTATATCAGGTGTTTAATCTGAAGACTACTTTCAGGAGGTATCATTATGAAAAAAATTGTATTTGTATTATTGTTCTTTACAGTCCTCTTTGGAAAAGCATTTGCACAGGAATATGAATTTGTTGAAGTTGATATTGTCACATCAATTCCGTCAAATTTGAAAACTAATGAAATTTATTTTTCTGCAGGTTCTGCATCTTATGTTGGAGTATTCAGTGGTTTATTTGCTGCTGTTGCTACTTCTATAGTAACCGCAACTTCAGAAGATAAGAACGATGACTCTGAACATGATCCTTCTTTCTCATTTGCTTTAGGCTATAATCATTATTTCTGGGACCATCTTGGAGTTGGCGGTTTTGTGAATTATGAAAATACATTAGGCCTAAATTTTCTAACTTTTCAGGCAAAGATAACCGGACAGTATGGTTTTGAGCATTTTAAGTTCTATCATGCTTTAAGTGGTGGTATTTTATGTGTGCCTGGTGCAGAAGGAATTGCTCCTGTTTTTGACGTAACCTTATTAGGTCTCAAAGCAGATTTTGAAAGATTTTCTATTTTTATAGAAACTTGTGCTCCTACAACAGCTATTTTAAAGTTAGGAGCTTCTTTTAAATTCTAGTTTATTTCTTTTTAAGAATAATGATTGTTATATCGTCTTTCTGAGGTGCATTACCTGTAAAGGTGAGGATGTCGCTTACGATGCAGTTTACCTGTGTCGTAAGCGGTCTATCTGCATTTCTGAAGATTGATTTTAATAACCTGTCTTTTCCAAAATCATCACCATCTGAATTTATTGCATCTGTTACACCATCTGTAAAGAATATGAGTTCATCACCACGCTGCATTTCAACTTTATGAGAAACAAAGTTTGTAGGAATATCCGGCAATCCTATTGCTCCAAATGCAGTGTTATCATCTTCAACATAATTTGCAGAATCATTCTGAGCGCTATAGAAAATTGGCATAGAATGTCCTGCATTTATAAATTCTACGGTACTTGAATTTTCATTAAGTCTGGTCAAAATTCCGGTAAGGTAGTTTTCAATATTTCCCTTTTCTTTGATATAGCGGATATTGATACGGTCAACAATTGATTTTAATTTATCTGTTTTACCATTGTTGAATTCCTGGAAAATAATGTTTTTAACGAGCATGGTTACAAGACCAGAAGCAATTCCGTGTCCCGAAACATCAAAAAGTCCTATTCCTTCCAGCTTGTTTTCATGTCCATAAATATCAAGAAAGTCTCCTGAAACACCGGCCATAGGTTTGTTGTAGTACGAAATAGCCCAATCATCATAAATTGTTTCATTATGCTTAAAAAAGCTCTGCTGAACTACCTGCGCAAGTTTTAGTTCATTTTCAACATTTTCTTTGTATTCGTGCTCACTACGGTGATGAATAAAATTGTCTTTTTCGTTTCCCCATCTTTTTAACGAATGGAAATAAAGAATAAATACGAAGATGACAGAATCCATCATAATGAACATATTGTATTCGTTGATAATTTTTGTTAATAAGGCACAAGAAAGAAGTGTTACGATACTGCCGAAAATTAATGGTGAAATATTAAAAAATACCGGGAAATTTACGGCAATACAGGCAAAAACAATCATTGAATTGAAAGTGCTTTTTTCATAATACAAAATGAAAAGAGGAAATCCCATTAAATAAGCAAAAAGTAGATAAGTGGGAATCATTTTTATAGTCGAGCGGGCAAAATTGATTTTCTTTAGCTTAATTGATATTAAAATACAGGCAATTCCAAGAATTATATATTCACTGAAATATATAAAACGAGGTAGTGCTGCTAAATAGTTTCCTCTAAATTTTACCAGAATAGAAATAACACCATATACCCCAATGGCAATTAAAAGAGGCTGTACGTGAATCATTGTACTCAAATTGCGTTCAGCCATCTGAAGTTTGCATTCTTCTGGTGCTTTGTACTTCATGTCAAACCATTTGAGGAGTTTCTTAAAGATGTTTTCGTTGAAAGCCTTCATTTAATCTATATATTTTACAATGACATTTATTTTTTTTCAACTAAACTCTAACATAGCTTTTATACTTCTTATTGTAAAAATCCACAAAAAATGATAATTTATTTACTATGTCATCATCGGGCTTGACCCGATGATCCATATTTATTAAGGATAACCTGAAAATTGCTTTCGCAATTTTCTTAACGGTTTTCTATATATCAGAGCCCGCCAGCGGGCTCACTCAGGAGCAAATCATGACATACACTGCAGAAGTGGAGCATATGTGTCCTTTGGCTAAAGGCGCATATCATGGACCAGCACCTATCCCTGAAGAAGGAGAATGGGTAAAGGTTAAGAAAATTGAAGATGTTTCTGGATTCACACACGGTATCGGTTGGTGTGCACCACAGCAGGGAGCTTGTAAGCTTTCTTTGAACATCAAGAAAGGTATCATCGAAGAAGCATTGGTTGAGACTATCGGTTGTTCTGGTATGACTCACTCAGCTGCTATGGCTTCAGAAATCCTTATCGGAAAAACTGTTCTTGAAGCTTTGAACACTGACCTTGTTTGCGATGCTATCAACACTGCTATGCGCGAACTCTTCCTCCAGATTGTTTACGGTCGTTCACAGTCTGCTTACTCTAAGGACGGACTTAAAGTTGGTGCTTCTCTTGAAGACCTCGGAAAGAACCTCCGCTCTCAGGTAGGTACAATGTTTGCTACACGCAAAACAGGTCCTCGCTACCTCGAAATGACAGAAGGTTATGTTGAGACTTGTGCAATCGATAAGGACAATCAGATTATCGGTTACAACTGTATCAACTTTGGTAAATTGATGGACGCTCTCAAGGCTGGAAAACCAGCTGAAGAAGCTATCGCAGGTGCTCGCACACACTATGGTCGTGTAACTGCAGATCAGGGTATGGTAAAACTTATCGACCCACGTAAAGAGTAGTTTAGGAGGAATACGAATATGGCATTATTTGAAGATTTTGAAGGCCGCATTCCTCAGGTGAATAAGGCTCTTAAAGAATATGGTTTTAAAGAAGGTGAGGCTGGTTTGAACGAAGCTCGCGATCTTTGTAAGGCTCGTGGTTTCGATCCATATGAAATCTGTCAGTCTACACAGCAGATTTGTTTCGAGGATGCTAAATGGGCATACGTACTCGGATCTGCAATCGCAATCAAAGAAGCAGAAAAGACAGGAGACAAAACTGGTTCTGCAGCTGCTGCTAACATCGGTAAGGGACTTCAGGCATTCTGTCTTCCAGGTTCTGTAGCTGATGACCGCAAGGTTGGTCTTGGACATGGAAACCTCGGTGCACGTCTTCTTTCAGAAGAAACACAGTGCTTCGCATTCCTCGCAGGACACGAATCTTTCGCTGCTGCTGAAGGTGCTATTAAGATTGCTGCTAACGCTAACAAAGTTCGCAAGAACAAGCTTCGCGTTATCTTGAACGGTCTTGGAAAAGACGCTGCTCAGATCATTTCTCGTATCAACGGCTTCACATACGTTCAGACTGAATTCGACTATTTCAACGGCGAAGGTACAGACAAGGCTCTTAAGGTTGTAAAGGAAGTTCCATACGGATCTAACCCAGACCGCCTTATCGTAAAGTGCTACGGTGCTGACGATGTACGCGAAGGTGTTGCAATTATGTGGCACGAGGATGTTGATGTTTCTATCACTGGTAACTCAACAAACCCAACACGTTTCCAGCACCCAGTAGCAGGTACTTACAAGAAGGAGCGTCTCCTCGCTGGTAAGAAATACTTCTCTGTAGCTTCTGGTGGTGGTACAGGTCGTACACTTCACCCAGATAACATGGCTGCAGGTCCAGCTTCTTACGGATTTACTGATACTTTGGGTCGTATGCACTCAGACGCTCAGTTCGCAGGATCTTCATCAGTTCCAGCACACGTAGAAATGATGGGCTTCATGGGAATGGGTAACAACCCTATGGTTGGTTGTACAGTAGCTTGTGCTGTAGCAGTTGCTGGTTCATTCTAGTGATTAACTGAGAATAACGTGAGGACACTTCCTTATTGGAGGTGTCCTTTTTTTATCGGCACAAGCTACTGCAAGCCGTTGCCGCCGCTCGCTAGTCTCGCGGCGAGCCATTATTTCGATGAACCTAAAAAATTGCGCTGTCGCACAATTTTTTTTAACGGTTCTTCGATTTTTAGGCATGTGCAGTAGCCGTAGCTGGATGCGAGTTCGTCCTATTATTTATTAAACTGTGCGTTGATTTCTGATACGGCGGTAAAGAGTTCTTCTACTGCCTGGTTTGTGGTATGTGGGCCAAAACTGAAGCGGACTGCATTTTCGCGGAGTTTAGAATCTATGTGCATTGCTTCAAGAACTGGACGTTTATTTTTCTTTGCTGAGCAGGCACTGCCTGTTGAAATTGAAAAGCCTTTTGCGTCGAGAGCTCGCAGCATAACGTTACCAGGAATGTTATTGAAAGCAGCCTGTACAACGTAAGGCGAAAACATTTCTTTCTTTTCAAGTCTGGATGGCGGAACAATAGTGCAGCCTGGAAGGCCGGCAAGTTTTTCAACAAAACTATTTGTGCGTTCTACATCTGCTGGATTTGCTTTGTTATAGTAGCGTTCAAGACACTTAGAAAAAGCAACTGCCCCGAACACATTTTCTGTTCCGCTGCGTAAGCCTTTTTCCTGACCGCCGCCACGTAAAAATGGTTCAATCGCATCTTTCATATAAAGAAGGCCGATTCCTCTTGGTCCGCAGATTTTGTGAGAACTCAAAGCTGCGCTGTCTATTCCTTTGTAACCTAAGTTAAGATTTATTTTTCCTGCTGCCTGAACACAGTCTACATGGAACTTAGGACGGCGTTTACCTTCACAGGCTTTTGTGATTGCATCAGCAATTTCGTAAATAGGCTGAATTACGCCAGTTTCATTATTGACTGCCATTATGCAAACTAAAACTGTGTCAGATGTCAAAAGGGAAGTTACTGCATCGGGAGTAATTCTTCCGTCTGAATCAGCGGGAATCTGTACTACGTTCCAGCCACAGTTTTTTAATGCTTCAGACTGTTCCCGAATTGCAGGGTGTTCAATTGAACTTACAAGAACAGTTCCTTTCATTGGTTTTGCAAGAACTGAAAGAAGAGGAATCTGGTCGCTTTCTGTTCCACCTGAAGTAAAGTAAATTGTCTCTGGTTTTACTCCGAGTGCTTTTGCTGCTCTTGTACGTGCTGTTTCAAAAAGTTCGCGGGCCTGTTTTCCTACACTGTGAGTGCTTGAAGGATTTCCCCAGCAGTTGAATGTCTCTTCAAGAGACTCTTTTAAAATATCTTCGTCAGCGGGGCTTGTTGCAGCCCAATCAAAATAGTGCTCTTTATTATTCATTTATTTACCAAGAACGCTTAAAATTTCTTTATCATCAAATTCTTTGATAAAGGTATCACAAATACTTTTTTGCATTATGATTCTGATTTTATCATTTTCGTTCTTTTTATCTTTATGCATTACCGAAAGAAGTCTTTCGCCAATAGCACCGCCTTTGATACAAGAAGGAACGGTTTTGTTATCCCAGCCATAGAAATCAAGAATATCAAGAATATCATCCTTGTATTTGCTTGAACATAAATCATGATTATAGGCAAGTTCTGCAGCTCTTCCAATTCCCCAGGCTACAGCTGCACCATGTGTAATTGTTCCAAAGCCTGAAACTGCTTCCAGTGCGTGACCAAAAGTATGACCAAGATTCAGATATGCGCGGATGCCCTGTTCTGTAAAATCTTCTTCGACAATTTTTGCCTTTGCGCTGGCACAACGTTTAATGATATCAACAAGAAGTTCTGTATCTCGGGAATTGATTTTTCCAGCTTGAGATTTAAAGATTTCATATAATTCTTTATCAAAGAGGAGGGCAGTTTTAAATGCTTCTGCAAGTCCAGAATTATACTGATTCTCAGGTAGTGATTTTATAAATTCTGGGAAGAAATAAAGTTTTTCAGCCGGATAGAAAGTTCCGATAATATTTTTTACATTATCATAATCACAGCCGGTTTTACCACCAATAGAGGCATCTACCATAGAAAGAAGGGTAGTAGGAACAAACTGGACTTTTGCACCGCGCTTATAAATAGATGCTGCAAAAGCTGTAATATCAGAAATTACACCGCCACCAATTCCCACAAATAAATCTTTACGAGTAAAGCCTTTTTCTACTGCTTCGGAAACAATTTCAAGAACAGTTTCAATAGTTTTGTATTTTTCCCCAGATCCAAGAATCAAAAGACAGTCTTTTTCATAAGTTCCATCATCAAACTTAGAAATAAAGGAATGCATGCATTCAAGACTTGCTACAGTTGCGTCTGTAACAAAAAAGCGTCTGCGTGTTTCGCCTGCTTCAGGGCCTTCAAAGAATAACTGAGAAAGGTCTGGAGTTCCATCAAAGAAATTGATAATAGATTTGTCTGTACCCGGATTAAGGGGTGGATAAGAAATTGTAAAACTGTTTTGACTCATAATGAGTTCATTTTAGTATTTTTTATCCATTTCGTTAAGTTCTTTTATGTTTTTTTCGAGTCTTTCTATTTCGCGGTTCAGCATTTTTTCATAATCAAGTTCACCATTAACAATGCGTTCCCGTTCATCTTCCCAATTCTGCTTTGCAGTAATGAACATAAAATTGAATCTTGCGGAATTTGATTTTTCGCACCAGACCTTTGCTTCCTGCCAATAATAAAGTCCGGCCTTATAACAGGTAAGTGCTTTTTCCATATTGCGAAGATATTCGTCTTTCCATGGGGCATCGTAAAAGTAAATGCACTTTTTATCGTATGTGCGTCCAAGTCGAAGGTGCTGTTCTATGAGTTTAAGATTGATATGCATTTGAAAAAGATAACGGTATTTTTCCCATTCTTTTTCAGTTGTGATTTTAGCGTCTGTGAACTGCGGATTGCAGAAATCTGCCTGGGCTGCTTTTTCCAGCCAGTAGATATTTTCGATACAATCATCTGGATACTGCTGGTAATGAACGTGATAAAGCTTATACCAGTCTTCCTTATATTTCACCATATAAGCATGGAGAGGTGATGTGTGAATGAAAATAATTGAGGCTAGTAAGATGATTGAAAATAAACGCTTTTTCACAGTGATATTATCGGAAGAAATGTAAAAATATTAAGAGTTCTGAAAAATCTGAGGTGCTCCAGTTTTTCGCTCCGCATCTTAGATTTTTACAGAAATTAGTATTTCAATATATTCCAGATTTCCTCTGAAATAGTGTTTATATCATTTTCCGCATCAATTCTTATTATTTTCATGCCAGTCTCGTTGGCGTTTTTTTCATACTCACTGATAACTTTCTCATACTGTGCGGCGATTTTCTTCTGTTTTTCGATTGTTTCGTAGATTTCCTTGTGTTCGCCTCGGGCATTTACTCGGCCTAGTGATACTTCTGGATTAATTACAAAATAGAAAAGGTATTCTGGAAGAGGGAATGGTGAATTCAACAGTTTTGGAAGTTCCTCTCCGCAGGAAACGCTCTGGTATGCCATGCTGGAAAAGAAATATCTGTCGCTTACTACTGTTTTCCCACTTTCACAAAGTTCGCGAACTCCGCCTTTGCCGAATATGTGTTCACAACGGTCTGCTGCAAAAAGGTATGCATTTGTTTTTTCATCAACAGAAAATTCTCCGCCAAGCATACGGCGCAAAAACTTGCCTGTTTCATTACTTGTTGGTTCTGCTGTTGCAACAAAACGTGTTGTGTCTCGTTCAACCAGTTTCTTTATCTGTGTAGAGGTTCCGGCCCCGTCAATTCCTTCAAAAACAATAAAATTTTTCAATATCATAACTTTCATTATAAATGGTTGTTTGATTTTTAACTATATAAAGAAGTAAAATTCTGATATAATTATTTGGCTAAAATGGGCTCATTGTATAAAAACGGCCGTGTCCGCAGTTACATTATGATTCTTCTCGCTGTCACCGCACTGCTTATTTCTGCTCCGGTAAAGAAAGCTATTACCAGTGGAGTAAACGAAAGAATCAGCGGCTTTACAAAAATGCTGCACGACATAACCGGCCTTAGTATATCTTATGAGACTCTTTCCCCATCTTTACTTTCGAATTTTTATATAAGAAATATCCGTGTTTTTGATGATGATGGTAATCAACTGCTTGCTATTAGTAAAACTCGTGTTACTTACAGTATTATTAATCTGATAAAAAAAGATTTTCAGCGTGGTATTTCAAGTGTTGTTGTAGATGGTATTAATCTGGATGTTGATGAACTTGTCAAAATTGCATCAACCTTCAGTTCTACGGGTGAAAATTCCATAAATCTTGCAGAAATCAAAAAAATCATTCCAGAAAATATTAAACTTAAAAATATTTATCTTGAATATAACGACCAGAATTATTCTGCACTTCTGAATATAAAAACTGTTGGTGTTAATAATGCCTTAAGAAAAAAGACTATAGATGTTCAGGCAGATGCGGGAATGCTTCTATCCCTTGCCTCATTTAAGAAAAATCTTACTGGCAAAATCTCAGTTTCTGGTTCTTTTACAGATACTTTTGATGGCTCTCAAATCAATCTTAGTATTAGAGATATTACAGACGGAGATTATAGACTTAATAAGTTGAATCTTCATGTTTCTTATTCTGGCGGAACAGTAGAGGCTCATACAATTCAGGCGGTAAGTCCGGTTTCGTTTGGAGTTTATTATAATTTCAACACTGGTGATGTAAATGCCCAGCTCCGTACAGAAAAATTAAAGCCGCTTTCGCTTGTTACAATTAATTCAAAGCAGGTAGAGCTTAGAAAGTTTCAGAATCTATTAGTTACAACAGATACAATTGTAAAAAGTAATCTCAATAATCAAACTCTCAATTTTATTACAGATACAGCAGTTTCTGTTCCTGATGAAGTTTTTCCGGGCGGAGTAAATATTTCTTTTTCACTTTATGGAGATGAAAAAAAGGCAGAACTTACAGATTTTTCCGCAAATGGGCAGAAGTGTACGGCTTCATCTGAACTTTCTTTTATTTATTCAACTAAACAGATTTCGGGTTTTATAGAGGTTCCTGAATTTATTCTTTCGAATGGAAATACTATTTCTACAGAGATCTATTTTGACCCTCTTGATAAAGGTTTTATGGCCTTTTCGCCACAGGTATTTATAGGAAGCCGTTCTCTCGCTGCCATTCAGCTTAGGGTACTTCCACAAACAGATTCTTATGATTTTAATTTCGAAGTATCTGATTATTCACATCTGGAAGAAATTGAGCCAGGAATGATAAAGATTGATGGCAGTTATCTTAATGCATCAAATTATTTTCAGTCGAACATAACCCTTTCCAGTCTTTATCTGGACAGTATTGCCGGTCTTGCCGCTCAGTTCTTGCCGGAGAAGGATGCTGCTTCTGTGCTTTCTCTTCAAAAAAGTCTGCAGCCGTATCTGCTTTCTGGTGATGTTTATGCTTCTACAGACTTAAAGAGTATTTCATACAATGTGCCTTATGTTCTTCTTGCTAATACAAAATCAGATAATCAGGCGCTTATGTTTTCGCTTAATGGAAGCGATAAAAATATTCAGCTGGATCAGCTTTCATTGATTGCAGGAAAATATACACTCCAGGCTTCTGCTTCTCTGGATCAGGCTCCGGACTCTTCGGATATGTTCTTTACTGCAGATATAAATGCTGATTCTATTCCATATCATTTTGCAGGAACTATAATGCCTGAGGTTTGTACTATAACCGGCGATTATGGAACTGATTTTGAATTGCGTTTAGGTAAGAAGGGGGAGTTTTCGGGGCATCTGCTTATGAAGAGCCTTCCATTAAAACTTCTGGATACTTCTATTATTATTACTTCATCTTCGGAGTTTAAATATGATAAGCAGGACGGTCCTTCTGTAAAACTTGCACAACTTGAGATTGAAGAGGCTGGAAGCGTTTCTGTAAATCCACGAATTGTTCTTTCTGGAAATGCAACAAGATACGGTGCACAACTGGATTCAATTACTTATACCGACTTGTATTCTGCACTGGAAGGTTCTGCAGATCTTATGCTTAATATAAATGAAAACATTTTTGATTCTGTAGGGCTCATGCTGAATCTTAAGAATCCTTTGAGTGAAGAAAGCTTTGTTTTAGATGGTAGTATTTCTAATCCAGAGCATTTGCCTCTTAATACAGAGACTCTTCTGCAAAAAATCTATCTGAACCTGCAGATGCAGATAAATAACTTCAGCCTTAATCGTTTTTCATCTCAAAAGAACGATAATAACCTTATTTCTGGAATGCTTTTTGCTTCCGGTACAATTGAACATCCTTATGTTGCACTTTCGGTTGAATCACTTTCTATGCTTGTTGCTGCTGATATTCTGCAATGTAATGGAAATATTGTTCTGGAAGATAGAGATCTTTCTATAAGTGATTTGAATGTTCTGTATTCAGGAATGAAGTTTGGAAACATTCAGGCTACAGCCTCTCTTACAGATTATAGACTTGATGCAACTGGTGATTTTGATTTTCATTCTATGGGAAAGAATATTCATGCACCTTTGATTCTTACGGCAGAAAATGCAGTTGTTCCAGAAGGCAGTTATATTCCAGATTCTCTTTCCGTAACACTTTCAACACCAGAGTTTTCCGGTTCCTTATTAAAAAAGAACTTTCCGCTTTCTTTTTCTGTTTTGTATGCTAATAATCTTTTTGATATTTCATCATCTGCAAATGCAGGTCTGTATGGAAGTATGACTAAAGACGGACTTCTTGAATTAAATCTTGATAACGGAAGTTTTATGGCCGCTAAGATGGACGGTCTAGTAGATATGAGTCAGGCAAACCTTGAGCTTTATGATGTTAAGGTAGATTTAGAAAAACTTTGTTCATATCTGAATATAGATGATGCAATGATTATAGATAGCGGAGTTCTTACCGGTGACATAATCATGACAGGTTCTATGGATGATCCTGAACTTAATGGTTTTGCACAGATTGAAAGTCCTGTTGTAAGAGTTCCTTTACTGACAAAGCAAAAACTTTCTGCACCGCAGATTAATATTTCTATAGTAAATAACGAAATTCAGATACCACAGACAATAGTTTCTGCAAAAAAAGATCAGCGGCTTGCAATGGAATTTATTGTACTTTTGAATAAGTGGAATATGGACCACCTTGAAGGTACAGTCAGCACATATAAGAATGATCAGTTCCTTGTAAATTTTAAGACCCCTGAGGTTTCGCTAAATGGAAATATTTCTACAAATCTGAATCTTTATATGGAAAATGAAGTTCTCGAAGTGAGTGGAAAGATTTCTGGTGAAAACATCAATCTTGGGGCACAGTTGTTTGCGCTTGCAAATTCAACTTCTGGCAATGTTAATACTTCAGATAACAGCTTTGAGGAACCTGCTCTTCAGGTAATTGCAGATTTAGCCATTACACTTGGAACTCATGCTTCTGTACAGCTTGATCCGTTCTTGAGATGTATTTTTGTTCCTAATACAACAATGCGTGTTAATATCAATCAGCCTGATGGCCTTTATTCTGTAGATGGAGCCTTAAACTTAAAATCTGGAGACCTTGCTTACTTGAACCGAAGCTTCTATATAAAGTCCGGGGCTATTAAATTTAATAAAGATGATATTTCGAACCCAATGATTACAGTAAATGCCGAAACCCGTGAAAAGGATGAAAACGGACAGACAGTAAAGATTGTCCTTTCTGTAGAAGATCAGTATCTTATGGATTTACAGCCGAAATTTTCATCAGTTCCGCCTAAATCAGAAAATGAAATAAGAACTTTACTGGGCCAGATTGTAATTGCAGATTCCGATAGTGCCGCTGATATTCTTTTTGCTGCTTCTGATTATGCCCTGCAGTCTACGGTAATGCGTCAGGCAGAAAACAAGTTGCGGAATTTACTTAATTTTGATATATTCTCTTTACGTACCAACGTATTACAGAACACCTATAATATGAGTGTTTCAAGAAATTTCAATCGGGAAAAGATTTCTATTGGTAACTTTCTTGACAATACAACTGTTTATATAGGTAAGTACCTGGGAACTTCACTCTATGTAGATGCTATGCTTCATGTTTCTTTTGAAGATACCAAAGTTAATGATATAGCATCAGCGGGTAAGATGCTTTTCCAGCCGGAATTTGGTATGGAACTGGAGTCGCCTTTTGCAAATATACGTGTGAATATGGCCCCGGATATAAATGCTTTATTAAAAAATCAATTTGTTCCTTCCACGTCTGTAACTCTCTCTTGGAAATTTACTTATTGATGGAAGTAGGAGTAATGTGATGCATCGAAAGCTTTGTGCATTGTGTATGTTGTTTTTTGTGACTGTTTTTTCTGCTTTTTCACAGGATAGTGAATGGTATTGGGATCAGCCAATCTCAAAAATCGATTTCAACGGACTTAAGAATGTAAAAAAATCAGAGTTACAGGGCGTAATCAGTTCTTTTATCGGACAGCCTTTCTCTGCAGATACCTATAACGAAATCCTTGACCGACTTTACAGTCTTGATTTTTTTGATGATATAACACCTTATGCTCGTCATGATAATAAGGATGATTCAAAAGTTCTGCTTGTATTTGAAGTAGTTGAGCGTCCTGTAATTTCTGCAATTAATTTTAATGGAAACAGAAAGATTCGTAACGGTGAACTCCGCGAACAAATCAAAAATAAAACCAGTGATATTTTCATAGAATCAAAGATCCTTCTTGATGAACGAATTATCAGAAATTACTATCTTCAGAAAGGATATACAGCTTCGTACATTACACATTCTACAGAAGAGACTCCAGATGGAATTATCGTAAACTTCCAGATTTCGGAAGGAAACAATTCTGTAATCCGCGAAATCAACTTTTCTGGAAACAGTATAGTTTCAAGCCGTACACTTAAAAACAAGATTTCTCTTAAAGAAGTCGGCCTTTTCCGTGATGGTGCTTATCAGCCTTCAACTCTTGAACAGGATAAACAGACAATCATCAAATATTACAATGAAAAAGGTTATGCTGATGCAAATATTCTTGATGTAAAAATTGATTCGAACTTAAATGAAGATAAACAGAGAGATGAGCTTTCTATTTTGTTTATTATTCAAGAAGGTGCTCAGTATACTTATTCTGGTCTTCGCATTCAGGGTAACGAAGTTTTTACAACCGAAGAATTGTTGAAGCAGCGAAAATTAAGAGTTGGAGCTGTTTATAATGCAACAAAGTTCCAGGAAGATATTCAGGCTATTTCCAATGTTTATTATGAAAATGGTTATATGTCTAATGAATTCTATCCTGTTCCTGTAAAGGATGTTGACCGTCATGAAATTTCTTATGACCTTACAATTCGTGAGCATTCACGCAGTCATATTGAAAATGTCATCATCAAGGGAAATACTAAAACTAAAGATTTTGTAATTAAGCGAGAAATCCCAATTAAATCTGGTGATACTTTCTCTAACGATAAGATTATTAACGGTTTGCGAAACCTTATGAACCTGCGTTATTTCTCTAATGTAGTTCCAGAAGCTCAGCAGGGTACAGAAGAAAATCTTGTTGACCTTGTTTTCTCTGTAGAAGAGCAGTCTACATCTGCAGTTCAGTTTGGTCTTGTATTTACTGGAACAACAGATCCAGGAACACTTCCGATTTCTCTTTATCTTAAACTTGAAAATTCTAACCTGTTTGGTGAGGGTAGAACACTTTCTGTAGGAACACAGCTTTCAAATACAGAACAGTCTGTTGATTTTTCTTATTCTCAGAACTGGATAGGTTCGCTTCCAATTTCCTTCAGTACAACACTTTCGCTCAAACGTGAAAAATCAACTGGTTATGAGAACTTCTGGACACCAAATCTTGAGTTGATTCAGAATAATTATTTGATGAATTATGAAGACTGGAGTGCTACTTTGAGTACGGGGCTTGCACGACGATGGACTCCTGACTATGCAATCATTACTTTGTCTGGTGGTATTTCTAATTCTTTGCAGCGTAATTCTTATGATGAAAATATTCATACTCCTGTTGATACTGGTGTTTCCTTGTATGCTAACAGATGGGGTATTTCTAACTCACTTTATGGAACGATTTCTATTGATAACCGAGATTTGAACTACGATCCTTCAAAGGGATGGTTTATGAGTCAGAGAGCTGCATGGCATGGTCTTCTTCCTGGATTGGAAAAGGAATTCTTTGCCAGAACAGATACTAAACTCGAAGGCTACTTAAAACTATTTGATTTTTCTGTAACCGACAAATGGGCATTTAAGCTTGTTCTTGCAAACTATACTGGCATCTCTATGATTTTCCCTTATTCAGAAGTTAGTGAAAGTAATTTGCTTTACGTTGACGGTATGCTTAATGGTCGCGGATGGACAGAAGCTTACAAAGATACAAAGGGTATGTTTATGCTTTCGAACCGCTTTGAACTTCGTGTTCCTCTTGTACCTGGTATTCTTGGCCTTGATGGTTTCTGGGATGCTGCAGCGGTTAAATCAAGAATCAAAGATGCTTCAAGCTTGAAACTGGAAGATTTCTATTTCAGCTACGGTCCAGGACTTAGATTCCTTATTCCTCAGCTGCCTCTCCATCTTATGTTTGCATGGAGATACAGAATTGTCGATGGTAAGCCGAAGTTTGCTGATAATCCATTCCAGTTCGTACTTTCATTTAATATTGTGAACTATTAAAATTTGTTATAAAATGAAGTAAGGATTTATACAATGAAAAGATATATTAAGCTTTTAATTTCTCTTGCAGTTTTTGCATTTGCCAGCCTTCCAGCTTTTTCACAGCAGATTACAAAGTTTGGTGTAGTAGATACAGCAAAAGTTTATAATGCATATTTTAGAAATTCAGCACCTGTTCGCAATTACGAAAAAAAGAAGGCAGAATTTCAGGAAGAAATAAACAAGCAGGTTGAGGCAATTAAAAAGCTTCAGCAGAAAAAGCTTGATTATGAAAATGCAGGAAATGAAACTCAGGCATTGAAAACTGAAGCTGAAATTACAAAGAAAACAGATTATCTTACAGAATATACAAATGCTAAAAATGTAGAATTGGAATCTATGCAGAAGACTCTACAGAATTCTGATGATTTTTATAAAAAACTTTATAATACACTTGCAAAAATTGCAGAGAGCGGAAGCTACAGTATGATTTTGAGTTTGCAGGAGTCGAATGCAATTTTGTGGTATTCTTCTTCGGTAGATATCACTAATCAGGTTATTACAGAGCTTGGATTATAATTGTGGCTGACGAAGAAAATCTCACCCCGATGATGATTCAATATCGGGGAATTAAAGAAAAGTATAAAAATGAGGTAGTGTTTTTCCGCCTCGGCGATTTTTACGAAATGTTTGATTCGGATGCGGTAGAAGTATCGCGTCTTTTGAATTTAACATTAACACACAGGGCTCAACGTCCTATGTGCGGTATTCCTTATCATGCAGCAAAAATCTATATAGCACGACTTTTACGACTCGGTAAAAAAATTGTAATTTGTGAGCAGGTAGGGGAGATTCCAAAAGGCGGCAAGGGTATTACTGAACGCAAAGTTGTAGAAATCATTACCCCAGGTACGGCCGTTGAAGCAGAATATCTGGATGGTGGCCGTGCTAATTATCTTGCAGCTCTTTGTGTTACTAAAGCAAAAGCTGCATTTGCCTTTATAGATGTTACGACTTCTAGTTTTAGTGCAACCTCATGGCCTGCAACTAAAATGGCAGAAAATTTTGGAAAGGAATTAAATCGTGCAGCTCCTCGAGAATTGCTGCTTCCTGTATCGCTTAAAAACAATGCAGATATTCAGGCTGCAGTATCGGCATACGGAGCTCTATCGGTCTCTTACTATCCGGACTGGGATTTTTCAGCAGAGCTTTCTTTCAAAAAACTTACAAATCAGTTTAAAACTGCAAATCTTAAAGCTTTTGGGCTTGAGGCAGAAAGTCCTGAAGTAGTACCAGCTGGTTTTCTTTTAGATTATCTTGAAAAAACTACTAATGCAGTTCTTCCTCACATTGCTTCAATCCGTGTTTACTGTGATAATGAATTTTTAATGATGGATGATTCTTCTCGCCGCAATCTTGAAATCATTTCAAATATGCGTGACGGAAGTTCACAGTACACACTTTTGGAATGTGTTGATTTTACAAAAACAGCAATGGGAAGCCGTCTTTTACGCAACTGGCTCTTGTTCCCCCTTACAAAATTGAGTCAGATAGAAGACCGCCAGACTAAGGTTGCAAGCTTTGTTGAAAATAGAAGCCTTCTCGATAAGGTAAAGACAGACTTAAGCGGTATTCTTGATGTAGAACGACTCGCTGGCCGTATTGCAATGGAAAGGGCTCACGCAAAAGATTTACAGGCCTTAAGATTCAGCCTGGAGGCATGGAGCCGGATTAAGCAGTATCTTGGACAATATGATTTTTCATTTATTTCTGATGATGAAGCTAAAAAGATTTGCGGCCTTATAGAAAATTCTATTCTTGATGATCCTGCAACTTCTCTTACAGACGGTGGAATAATAAAAGCCGGCTGGTCAGAAGAACTGGATCACTGGCGCGGTGTTCACGATAATTTTAATCAGATTCTAAGTGAATATGAAGCTGAAGAAAAAGAAAAAACTGGAATCTCAACACTTCGTGTAAAATATACAAATGCATTCGGTTATTTTATAGAAGTAAGTAAAGGAAAATTGAGTGCAGTTCCTCCTCATTTTATTATGAGACGTGCTCTTGTAAACGGTGATCGTTATACTACAGAAAGACTCCAGCAGCTTGAACAGGAACTCAACGAATCCTCTACAAAAATCCTGGAACTTGAGCGCGATCTTTTTGTAGAAATCCGTTCATCGCTTTTGCAGTATATTCCATATTTATTGCAGATAGCTGGTGAAATTGCCAATACAGACGCTGCATGTTCTTTTGCACAGGCTGCAATTGAGCATAACTGGGTACGCCCTGAAATTGAAGAATCAACTCATTTTGAAATAAAAGACGGCCGTCATCCAGTTGTAGAAAATCATCTGCCTAGCGGAGAATTTGTTCCAAACGATGCTTTGTTGAGTACAGATTTAGAAGGTGTACCTTCCTTTGCACTTATTACTGGTCCTAATATGGCTGGTAAGAGTACATATTTGAGACAGAATGCGCTTATCGCTTTGCTGGCTCAAACAGGTTCTTTTGTTCCGGTAACCAGCGCACGTCTTGGAATTGTTGACCGTATTTTCTGCCGTGTTGGTGCTTCTGACAATCTTGCAAAAGGGGAGTCTACCTTCCTTGTTGAGATGACAGAAACTGCCAATATTCTTCATGCTGCAACAAAACGTTCTCTCGTAATTATGGACGAGGTGGGCCGTGGTACCTCAACTGAAGATGGGCTTGCTATTGCGCGTGCAGTATCTGAATACCTGCTGGATACAATCGGCTGCAAAACTTTCTTTGCTACTCATTATCATGAACTTTCCCGTATGGAACATCCTCAGTTAAAAATGCTTTGTATGGATGTTCTTGAGCAGAATGGTTCTGTTGTATTCCTTCGTAAAGTAAAAGAAGGTGTCACCGAGAATTCTTATGGTATTCATGTTGCAAAGCTTGCTGGAATTCCTCAGACTGTAATTGACCGGGCTAATGTAATTCTTGCACATATACAGGCTTTAGCAAATGATAATCCTATTATTCTTGATGATGATAAGGATATTGTAAAAACTGCACCAGCTTCAGAACCTGTTACTCCTGGACTTTTTAGTGACGAAGAAATAATTATCTCAGAAATTCTTTCTACAGATACAGATAATCTTACGCCTCTAAATGCCTTGCAGACTATTGCCCGCTGGAAAAAAGCTCTTTCTGGTCAATAATCAGTTTTTTTACAAAATTTTCTATTTTTTTCTCATTTTGATTTCCTTTTTTTGCATATCTCATACCAATATATATATGTGAGAAAAATAATTTTTGAAGTCAGGCAATTTGCTTTGAACTTATTCAGATTGCTCTATGTATTTATAAGCGGTGGAGAAAGTTGTGCTGTATGCGGAAAAACTGTGTTTATTAAGCCGGTTTGTTCTTCATGTATGACAACGCATTTTTCTTTGAAAAGCCTTCTGGAAGTTGACCGCTGTGAATGCTGTGGTAGCCAGCTGCTTGGAGTGAAAGGTAAATGCACAAAATGCCGTGAAAATCCTGTGCTTTTGAGTACAGATACTGTTATTCCTCTTTTTTCTTATCGGCTGTGGAATAAGGAAATTATGTTCCGATGGAAAATGCAGGGAGAGAGGAGCTTTTCTGCGATGTTTGCTAAGCTTTTAGCTCAGGCTTTGAGAATTATGGGGGAGACTGTTCTTGTACCTGTTCCGCCACGTAAGGGAAAAATCAGAAAAAATGGCTGGGATCAGATAGATGAACTGTCTTCCTTTCTCGCAAAAAGATATGGCTTTAAGGTTTTAAAGCTGCTTGAACGTAACACAAGTGAACAGCAGAAAAAACTTTCTCGTACAGAAAGACTTGAGCATATAAAAAATGCCTATTCACTTAAAACGTATATCAAAAGCTTACCGGAAACGGTCTGTCTTATAGATGATGTTTGTACAACAGGTTCAACAATTGAAAGCTGCGCTTCAATTCTAAAGGCGGCAGGTGTAGCTAAAGTAAACGTAGTTACGCTTTTTATCGTAGATTAAAGGGGGTATGAAAAGTTTTTGAGTCAGAATGAAGTTTGCATTGCAAAATCTCAAATTTAGGAGTATTATTATAAGGTGAGTTTTATATATCTTGGAGGGTATCTATGGCTAACGATATGACTTATCAAATGGTAACTTTTCACCTGGGGGAAGAATTATATGGCGTCAACATCATGGATGTTAAAGAGATTGTAAGACTTCAGAATGTCCGCGTTATTCCAAATGCCCCTTATTATGTAGAAGGTATTATCAATCTTCGTAGTGAAATTATTCCTATTATTGATTTGCATAAACGCTTTAAGATTCAGTCAGTGAATCGCTCTGAGGATATTGAAATGGAGGGTGGCTTTATCATCCTTAATATCGATGGAAGCAAAATCGGTATTATTATTGATAAGGTAGAACGCGTTGTAACCGTAAAAGGTGAAGATGTAAAAGATCCACCTCAGATGTTGAGTGGTATCGGAACAGAGTATATCGAAGGAGTTGTTCGTGAAGATACAGGATATCTTATTATGTTGAACACACGAAAGCTCTTCAACGCAAAAGAACTTCAGAAAATCATCGATATTCAGTAAACTTAAATGATACAGACATACAGTACAACTATTCGTAGAAAAGAAATGGATGCGGTTTTAACCTGCATGGTTGATGAAAAAATCGGACCTGGTGAGTTAAACGCAAGATTAATCCAGACGGTAAAGGAATTTACTAAATGTGACGGTGCAGTGGCTCTTCGTAGTCCTGCAATTGCCTTAAAATATGCGCTTCAGGCGTTGGATTTTGCAAAAGACGGAAAGATTATGATTTCTGCTCTTGCACCTGCCTGGCAGTATCAGACTGTAGAAAGCCTTGGTTACCAGCCTCTCGTTCTTGACGTAGATGAGGTTACTGGCCTTGTTACAACAGAAATTGTTTCTGCTGGTATTCAAAATGGCGGAAGACTTTTAATTCTTCATGAAACAGAAGGTATTCTTCCTGATTTTGAAGGCATAATGGGCCTTGGAATTCCAGTAATTGAAGATATTTCTCAGAGTGCTGGGGCTTCTGTTCCTGTATTAAATGCAGAAGGCCTTCCAACAGAAGAGCGTCGTCTTGCCGGTTCTTTTGGTATCTATACAATTATGGGACTCGAAGAACGTGATGTTCTTACAGCAGGTGGTGGAGCTGTTCTTATGGCTCCAGGTCGCCGAGAGTGGATAGTTCTTAAAAAATACTCGGATGAAGCTCCTCTAACTGATCTTCTTCCAGATATCAACTGTGCGCTTGCATGGGTACAGGTAAAAGAGTATCCACGTAACGAAAAGACTCGTAAAGAGCTTTTTTCAATGTTCCATCAGGCTTGCCTTATTGGCCGTCATAAGATGTATGCACGTGAAATGGAAAATGGTTCAACTATGAGCTGCTTCCCCTTGATTCTTGCAAGCTCTTTTAAAGATGTAAAGCAATATGCTTCAAGAAAAGATATTGAAGTTCAGCTTGCATATGATAATTCTGTAATCGCACTTAAGGACGAGTTTTCGGAATCCTGCATTCATGCTAAATCATTGTATCTGCGTTGTGTTCACATTCCACTGTATCCGCGTCTGACTCATGCAGAGAGTGCAAAAATCGTAAAGGTTTTGAGTTCTCTGCCATAAAAAAGGATAGAATGAGCAAAGCACTAATAATTATAAATGTTAGCAAAGATGTATCTATGACTCTTGCCCAGGAAATTGCTGATTATCTTTCCAAAAAAGGTGTTCAGCATGATTTTCTTAGTTTTGATGGCTTCGTAGATAATACAGATTTCAAAGGTTATGATTTTGTAATTTCTCTTGGTGGAGACGGAACCGTACTGTATGCGGCACGTAATGCTTCAAAGTATGGTCTTCCTGTTTTTCCAGTAAATCTTGGTGAGTTTGGTTTTATTGCTTCTGTTCAGCCGGAAGACTGGAAAAAAGAACTGAAGATTTTTCTAGATGGTAAAGCTGTTTTTGAAAAACGATCAATGCTTAAGGTTGAGGTAATTCGAGAAGGGAAAAAAGTTTATTCATCTTTAAGCCTGAATGATGCAGTAGTTTCTGCTGAACGCGGAGTTTCAACTATTATGCTTTCAGTAAAACGTAATTCACTTCCCTTGTGTCGTCTAAAGGCTGATGGTTTGATTGCTTCAACACCTACTGGTTCAACAGCATATTCAGCAGCTGCAGGTGGTCCGATTGTATCTCCGGAAGTAGAAGCTTTTGTTCTGACACCTCTTAATTCATTTTCACTTTCCAGCAGACCAATAGTTTTAAGTCCGGACAGTAAATTGGAAATCTCCATTGAAAAAAGCCGAATCAAAGGAATTTGTCTAACTGTAGACGGACAGGAACCATTTGCCCTTAATTATGGCGACATTATTACTATCGTAATGAATAAAAAGAAGGCTCTTCTTGTTGCCGGTTCTGAAGAAAAGTTTTATAACGCACTCAGATCAAAATTAAACTGGTCGGGGGTACCTCATGCTTGAAGATTTAACCATTAAAGACTTTGCTCTTATAGATTCTGATTATCTTGAATTTTCAAAAGGCTTTACAGTACTCTCGGGTGAGACTGGTGCCGGTAAGTCTATTTTGATAGGTGCACTTTCATTCCTGCTTGGCGGAAAAGCTGATATTCAGCAGATTCGTGCAGGCAAAAAAGAGGCTAGTGTAAGTGGAACTTTCCTTTTGCAGCAGGGGCTTCCTGTTTGTGCTGAAATTGCAGAAGATGATGAACCTCGTAATGCCCTTGAATGGCTAAGCGTTCATGGCATTGAAATTGAAAACGACCGTGTATTGCTTAGACGTATTATCCGCGATACAGGAAAGGCTGGTGCCTGGATTAATGATACCCCTGTAACCCGCAGTGACCTTGCTCAGTTCTCGTCATTCCTTGTTGATATTCATGGTCAGCATGAACATCAGTCGCTTATGAAGGTAAGTGAGCACAGAAAATATCTTGACGCACGTGCTGGAATTACAGCAGAAGTTGAAGCCTTTACCGCAAAATATGCGGAACTTGTCCAAAAACGTAAGCAGCTGGCACAGTATAATCTTTCGGATAGTGAACGCCTGAGAAAGCTTGATATGATGAGCTTTGCTGTAAAAGAGATAAGCGAGGCTAAACTTAAGCCGAATGAAGATACAGAACTCGAAGAAGAGCAGGCTCGCCTTGCTTCTTACGAGAAAATATATTCTGATGTAGATTCTATCGAGCAGATGCTCAGTAATGATGAAAGTGGAGTTATAGGACTCCTGAAAAAAATCCGTCGTGACAGTTCTCATGTTACAGAATTAGATAAATCTCTTTCTAAACTTGATGAACGTGTAGAATCTGCATTTTATGAACTTTCGGATATCGCTGCAGAATTTTCTGATTACAAGGCAAAACTTGTTTATGATCCGAACCGTCTGCAGACTGTAGAAGACAGACTTTCTCTGATATACAACCTTAAGAAAAAATATGCTTCATCAGTAAATGCGCCTCTAAGCGAAGTTTTTGCATATTTCGATGAAGCTCAGAAGTATATTGAAGAAAATGGTGATGGTAACAACCGTAAAGAACAACTTACAGCAGAAATTAAGGCTCTGGAAAAAGTTGTTCTTACTCAGGCTGATAAGCTTTCTGCTGCCCGTAAGGCTACTGCTTCTGCCATGAATAGTGAAGTAGACCAGATTCTTTCTAAACTTGGAATGAAAGGTACAACCTTCTGTGTTCAGATTAATCAAAAAGCCGGAACCGAACTTGAACAGCTTTGCGGTCCATATGGAAAAGATGACATTGAGTTTATGATAAGTGCAAATCCGGGAAATCCGCCTTTACCACTTGCAAAAATTGCTTCTGGTGGTGAACTTTCTCGTGTTATGCTTGCTCTAAAAACAATCTTTGCACGTACAGATAATGTTGAAACTCTTGTATTTGATGAAATTGACACTGGAATTGGTGGCGAAGTAGCCGTTGCAGTTGGTGCTCATATTAAAAATCTTGCTAAAACCAGACAAATTTTTTGCATTACACATCTAGCGAGTATCGCAGTTTATGCCGATAATCAGATAAAGATAGAGAAGAGTGTCTCTGGAGAAATTACTTCATCTAATGTTTATCCTGTAGAAGGCGAGGCTAGGGTTGCTGAGATTGCCAGAATGCTTTCTGGTGATTCTGATACAGCGCAGTCTCTGGAGCATGCACGTTCTCTTCTTGCTAAATTCAGCGGAGGTAACTGATGGCAAAGGTTTCTGAGGAAGCAAGACTTCATTTTAATGAGGTAATACAGCCTTATAAGGGAAAAATAACTGCTACTCTCGAAAAAGAAAAAATGATGCTTGGTGGCATGCATAAAGGCGACATTGATTTCGAAAATAAAAAACTGCTGCTTTGCGAAGATATGATTTACGCTTCATCTCTTTATATGGCGCAAAACAGTCTTTCTCTTCGTCTTATGGAAGTTAAAAACAATGATGCCCTTAATGATGCCCGCAAACTTCTTTACAAAGCAATTATCTATCTTGAAGAAATTGTTTCAGATACAATTGATGTACCCTATATTGATCTTTCTCCGCTTCTTGAACCAATTCATAATGTACCTATCATCAGACGTTATACTTTAATCCGTAAACTTGGTCTTGCAATTACAATGCTCAAGGATGCATTTGGTGATAATAGTAAATGGAAGTGGTCTTTCGTTGAACTTGAAGGTCGTTATGCTACCGTTTCAAAAAATCTGATTGATATGAAGTCATGCATGAAAGATTATTTTGACCCAAGTAGTGTAAATTACGAAACTACAGTACTTTATATACGAATGATTCAAAAACAGCTGAATGATTCTGCAACTGCTTATCGCGATAAATATGAGCTTTCAACTCGTCGTATAGACGATATGCGTAATGGCATAAAATATCTTCTTGCACTTAGAAAACTCTATATTGCTATTGGAGAAGTTACTCAGGCAGAAGAAGTAAAGAAAAAGGCTGTTGTCTGGAAAGATAAGATGGATGCAGACCACAAAGCTGGTTTGAGTAATTAAGGAACTACCCACATATGGACAAAAAACTCGCACTCAAAATCTTCGAAGGTTTTTCGATTCAAAGATGGAATGATATGATACGGCCATTTGAACTTGTCGAAATGGACAAGGCTGCTGAAAAAATGGTACTTGCCTACATAATCGGAAAATACGAAGAACACCGCAAAAAGTATGTCGACTGGAAATGGATGATTTATGCCTCTCTTTTTGACCTTTTGCGAAAGATTTCTCTGTGCGACATTAAGGCTCCCGTTCAGCAGATGCTTCGTAGAGAATTTCCAAATGAATACATGCGCCTTAATGAATGGGTTTTGAACGGCTACCGCCTAATGATTCCAGATGACCAACTGTTTTCTGAGTTTACAATTTATGTAGGTCAGCAGTCTGGTAATATTCCGATTCCAACAGAGCTTAGAACTACTGTAAACATTTATCGTGCAGCACATAAATACTCTACAATCCGTGAGCTTGAAATGCTTTCGGTAGTAAATGAAAAAGAACGTCTTAAGAATATCAGAAATGAGCTTGAAGCAGAAATTCAGCCTTACCTTGAACTTGAAGGTTTGCAGAAGCTTATGACTCATCAGAAAGCTTTTGATTTTATTCTTAAAATTGAGCAGCTTCGTTTTCAGACAAGATGGAATCAGACTCCACGTGTTCCTGGGACTTCTGTTCTTGGACACTGCTTTTTTGTTGCTATTATGACCCTTTTACTTGGTCGCGAATATAATCCAGGAATGTGTGACCGTCGTGTAATAAATAACTTTTTCAGCGCACTTTTTCACGATCTTCCTGAATCTGTTACCCGCGATATTATTTCACCGGTAAAAACAGCCACTGATGACCTTCCGAATATCGTAAAAAAGATTGAAGATGAAATTGTAAATAAAGAACTTGTTCCGCTTATGGAGCCTTTCTTTGAAAAAGAGATTATCTATTACACAAGTGATGAATTTACAGACCGTATTCTCGATGAAAAAGGTAAAATTAAACACGTTAGCTGGGAAGATCTCAATACAAAATATAATAAAACTGATTTTGACCCGATTGACGGTCGTTTAGTTCGAATCTGTGATCATTTTTCTGCATTAATGGAAGCTGATATTTCTATTAAGCACGGAATTACTTCAGAACATCTTACAAGTGGCCGTGAAGGAATTTTATCACGCTATTCAACTGAAGAAATAATCAGTGGAATTAATGTTAATGAGTTTTTTCATAGTATTGTAACGGAATAATAAAATCTGCCGATAATATAAGTATGAAAACTCATTTTTGCAAATCACTAACAATTATTACAATAATTCTTCTCTTCGTAACACCTCTGTTTGCAGATATTACATATAAGGTTGAAAAAGGCGATACTCTTTATTCTATCAGTCGCAAATATCAGATTACTGTTGCTGAATTACGCACAGCTAATAATCTTTCAGAAAATGATGTAATAAAAGCTGGCCAGAAACTTATTATTCCGGATGCAGATATTGGAACTGCTGCGGCTCTTTCTTCAACAAAATCAGCTGCTTCGACTACACCTGCAGGAAAAACTGTAGAATATGTTGTTGCTAAAGGCGATACCCTTTATGGTATTGCCCGCAAAAATGGCATGTCTGTTGCTGATCTTATGGCAATCAATAATCTTGATTCATCAGCTGTAATTAAAGTAGGACAGAAACTTAAGGTTAATGCCAGCTCTACTGAAACTGAAACAAAAACTACAACTACAAAACCTGTTGAACCAGCAAAATCTGGAGAAACTGTAATCAAAGTAAATGATAAAGCACCGGATACACGTACTTATGGTACAACAGTATCTGCAGATGCTAATACAAAATGGCCTGTTTCTTCTCCAAAGATTACTCAGGTAAAAGGAAAGATTTCGGGTGTTCAGCTTTCTGCCAAAACAAACGAAGCTGTTCTTTGTATTCATGAAGGAACTGTAATGTATGTTGGTGTTTACCGTGGCTTTGGACAGGTTGTATTCGTTCAGTCAAAAACAGGGTTGATTTATGCCTATACAGGCCTTGGTTCTGTAAAAGTTCGTAAGGGTGAATATGTCGTGTCAGGTGCAGAACTTGGAACAGCAGGCCTTGATTCGTTAAGCCAAAAATACCAGATTACATTTATGGTATTCCAGAATGGTCAGCCGATTGACCCGGCTAAAGCACCAAGAAATTAACGCCGTCTAAGGCACTCCTTAAAAAGCTCCATACAGGTAATTGCATCGTCTAAAGCACGATGCGATGAACCTTTATCTATTCCAAGAAAATCTGCTAAATAATCAAGCTTATGATATTCTGCTTCTGGAATTAAAATTCTTGAAAGTTGAAGGGTATCTACTGCGTAATTTTTTGTAACTGGTAATCCACAGTTTTCACATTCCGCATTAAGAAAATTAAGATCGAACTGTGCGTTATGAGCTACAATAATTGAAGAATCAAGAAATTTTAAAAAGCTATGGATATTATCTTCTATAGGATCTGCAGCATCAACCATCTGCTGAGTAATATGAGTAAGCGAAACTATAAAAGGTGATAAAATCTGATTTGGATCGAAAAGACTAGACCATTTTGAAATAATGCCGTCCTTTGTAAAGCGGACGGCACCAATTTCTATGATGCGGGACGTTTTAGGGGTGATACCCGAAGTCTCCGTATCAAATGCTGTGAAGACCGCGCCTTCTTCGTAAAGCTTGCGCAGTCTTCGCAAATCAGTAATTTTTTTATTTGGATGCTGCATCAATAATCTTCTGGATATCAGCTGAGATTCCGTCACAGAGAGCAGCTGCCTTTTTCTTAGCATCTGCATACCATGCGTCTGAACCGTCTCCTGCTGGAATCATAGAGTTGATGTAGAACTTGATCTTTGGTTCTGTTCCTGAAGGACGAGCACTTACAATTGTACCGCTTTCAAGATAGAACTGAAGAACATTGCTCTTTGGAAGATCTGGATCGCACAAGAGATCGCGAACCTTGAGAATCTTTTCTCCACCAAGTGTTGCTGGAGGATTGCTTCTCATGCTTGCCATCATAGCCTTCATAGTTTCTCCACCAGAAGCGCCTGGGAAGTACTGTGAAATTGCACGGTCTTCGAAGTAACCAAACTCTTTGTACATATCATCAAGATGTTCAAGAAGGCTCTTTCCCTGGCTTCTCCAGTAAAGAATCATTTCAGCACACATTGCTGCAGCTGATACACCGTCTTTATCCATAACTTCTTTTTCAATCTTGTAGCCGTAGCTCTCTTCAAGACCGAATACATAGTTGTTTGTTCCTGCGTTTTCGAATTCTTCTTCTTTTGCTGCAATCCACTTGAAGCCTGTAAGACAGTCAAACATCTTTACACCGTATTTCTTACAGATGTAGTCACCAAATGGAGATGTTACGATTGAGCGTACACAGCCAGGATTTGCAGGCATCTTTCCGAATTCTGTTCTTGAGCGCATTACATAGTCCATAAGAAGTGCACCCATCTGGTTTCCGCTGAGAAGAACAAAGTTTCCGTCCTTGTCTGGGAAAGCAGTACCAAAGCGGTCTGAGTCAGGGTCAGTTGCCATTACACCGTCTGCCTTTTCTTTCTTTGCAAGTTCAACTGCAAGAGTAAGAGCTGGCTTCTCTTCTGGGTTTGGCTTTTCAACAGTAGGGAAGTTTCCATCTGGTTCGCGCTGTTCTGGAACAGTAATGATGTTGAGACCGAGATCACCAAGAACCTTTTCAACATGCATAGCACCGGTTCCGTGAAGTGGTGTGTAAACAATGCGAACGTCTTTTGCCTTTTCCTTGATGAGGTCTGGGCGGAAGAGCTGTGCCTTACACATAGCCCAGAACTTTTCATCAATTTCTTTATCAATCATTACAAGTTTACCAGCTTTAAGAGCCTCGTCCTTAGACATAGTCTTTACTTCTGTAACCTTGTTTACTTCTTCGATAATACCAACGTCATGTGGCTCGATTACCTGTGCACCGTTGTCCCAGTAAGCTTTATAACCGTTATACATTCTTGGGTTATGAGATGCTGTAACAACAACACCAGTCTGTGCCTTGAGTTCGCGGATTGCGAAAGACAATTCTGGAGTTGGGCGAAGACCTGAGAAAAGGTAAGCCTTAATTCCGTTTGCAGCAAAAATAAGTGCTGTAGCTTCTGCAAATACATCTGAGTTCAAGCGGCTGTCGTATGCGACAACTGCGCTCAAAGTTCCAGCTTTTGCTTTGTCAGGGAATGCTTTAAGAACATAGTTAGCGAGTCCCTGTGTTGCCATATTGATTTCGAGTGTGTTCATGCGGTTTGTTCCGCCACCCATAATTCCGCGAAGTCCACCAGTTCCGAATTCGAGTGTCTGGTAGAAGCGGTCTTCAAGTTCCTTATAATCTTCTTTAGCAATAAGTTCTTCAACTTCCTTGCTGAATCGTTCATCTTTTTCTGCGGCAATGTAAGCTTTTGCACGCTTTAAGATTTCTTCTTTTTCCATTTATAACTCCTGTATAGGTTTATTATACTGTTTTATTTATTTTTTGTCACAACATGGATTGCTTCGCCTTTGGCTCGCAATGATGTCATTGCGAGGAGCCATAGGTAACGAAGCAATCTATTTATCCGCTTTCTTAATAAGTTCTGTTTCCCATTCAAGCAGTGTCTTTTCCATATCTGGTTTGTCGCCTTTTACGTCGCACATGATTCGGAATACTGGTTCAGTTCCACTTCCGCGCATCCAGATAAAGGCTATAGGCTTTGAATCTTTATTTTTGAAAAGAACTTTAAGTCCACCTTTTTCAGATTTTGAAAAGTCTTTTACACCGCAGGTTTCAACAGTTCCCTTTGTGATAACTGCTTCCCAAGACTCAATGCCATATTTTTTCTTGAAATCAGCTGCTTGTTTTTTCCAGTCCGCTTCAAAAGCTTTCTGGAATGCTGCCTTAAGTTTTGTGTGATCTGTAGTTTTTACCTTAAGAACTGCCCGTGGCTCAGAAACTCCGGTTGTTGTATATACTGGAAGCGATGAAATTACGTCGCTGAGTGTAAAATCAGGATTATATTTCTGGCCCGATTTGGTACACCACATTTCATACAATCCGCTTTCTCTCATCATCAAGAGTTTGAGCAATGCAAAAATTGTATTCAGCGGGTCACGTACTGCTGCAGGGTAAGTAATTGTTCCACCATTAGAACCTTCTCCAAGAATACGAACTGTGTATCCCTGTTCGCGCTTTTCACGGGCAAGATTTACAACATTAGCTTCACCAACTTCTGCACGGAAAACTACTGCGCCAAGAGCTGAAGCAATTTCGTTAATTCTCATTGAAGTAGGGCAGTTTACAACTACAGCAGGCTTAAAATCTTTTTCATTGCCATGCTGCCAGATAGAATAGGTGAGTTCTGCAAGAACAGAAAGACTGAATACTTCCTGAGCCTTGAGAATTACTGCCTTTTTCTGTTTTTCATCCCAGTAAACAATATTTCCGCGGTCGCCGTCGCAGTCTGGCATATAACCTAATACAACTTCGGAATGACCTTCTTTATGAAGTCTTTCCATTTCTGCTGCAACGTGAACGAGATTTTCTGATTCAGGAATAATTTCATGTGCAATTTCAAAATCATTTATTGAATAGAAATTGATTTTGCGTTCCTTAAAGAAGTCGCGGTCAATACTCTGATAACGTGAACTTCCGTTAAAATCACAAACAACACCAAGAGGTTTTGAAGCGATAAAGGTATCAAGCATGCCAAAGAAATCAGCCTGATATTCTTTATTATCTGTTCCTGTAATTGTTTCGTTTGCAAAATTTTTGTAAGCAGCAAGTGCGTTATGCTTTGAACTGTCTTTGATTTCATAAACAGACTTAAGTTCTGAAGTTGTGCAGGAATAAGCTTTTTTTACAGCTTCTGCAACTCCTTTGTCATCTGAAAGTCGTTTAAGAAAATCATCAACTAATTTTTTGTTTTCTTGTGCGCAAAGAACTCCACCATCGTTAGTTCCAAATTTAATTCCGTTATGACCTACTGGATTATGACTTGCAGAAATGTAGATAAAGCCGTCGAGCTTTTTAGCATAAGCCATAATCTCTGGAGCTGAGGTAACCGCGCTGTATTGGAGAATTGCTCCCTTTTTTACAAGGGCATGAATCATTGCATCTGCAAGAGCAGGGCCAGTCGGGCGTGCATCAATACCAAGTGCAATAACAGGTGCTTCCTGTCCGCTAACTTTACTGATGTAATCAAAAAAAACATCTGCCGCAATTACGGCAATGCTTCTGTCAGTGTCTGTAATTTCAGGATTCTTATCCTGCTCGTCTCCGGATGCTGCAAAAACCTTACGCCAGCCGGATGCTGACAAAATCATGTTATGTTCCAAGTTCTACTCCCATTAAACTTAATTAAATTATTTTAACATGGAATTTGTTTTTTAACAAATATAATATAGAGAAGAAAAATTCTGTGACCTTACACATTATTTAATTACAATATTGTAATTAAGTTGCTTTACATTTCCGAGGGTATCAGAAATTGTAAGACCAAGAGTTGCGCGTCCTGGTGTAAACATTACTTCACCGAGCAGCTGTAAATCATTGTTTGGAAAAATATCAGTATCTGTGTATTTCTTTTTTCCGATGATACACAGTTTATTGTTTTCCTGTGTAATCATATCATAAGAAAGCTGATCTACAATTACACCGTTGATAGAAACAGAGGTTCTGTAAGGAGCTGCTATAGGATTACGCTTGAAATAAACCTTATAAAGGCCCGAATTATAAGTTTTATAAACATTGATATCATAAAAATCGTTATTCTTACTGCCAATCATAATACCAGCAAGTGAAAGTGGCATCTCTTCTTCTGCACGTGGCATAAGAACTTTTGGATTGATCGCAGATTTATTTTTTGCATCAATAATTTGAAATTCAAGATTTCCATGATTTTCCTGGAAGCCGGAATTTCCGCTTGAAGCAATTATTGCTCCTCCATCAACAGAACGCTCGTTTTCGTTTTTTAATGTAAGAGTCTGTGCATCAAGATTTCCGTATACAGAAATCAAATCATCATTATGTGAAAGAATAACTGCTGTACCTAGTGTTGAAGGGAAAAAATCAGAATCATCCGCATTTTCTGTAAGAACTGCAATAATATAACCATCTTCTGCAGCTCTAACTTCTTCTGGTTCAGAGAAAATAATTGAAGTGCTTAAAATGCCGCCACGATTTTGCCCAAAATAGGAATTAAAAGAATCTTTTGTAACATCAGCCTGTGGCCAGTCAAAACTAAAAGCAAATGATGTGATGAGCAGTAAAGCTGTTGAAAGTAATAGTTTTTTCATTTCTGACCTCTTTATTCTCTTGTTACCTGGATTTTTGAAATTGAATTATCTTTACCGAGATAGATGTTATTGTCTGTAGCATGAAGGAAGGCTGAATCAGCTGTAAATGAGAATGCCCCTTCAAGAGTATTTGTATTATCAATTACAGAAACTGTATAAGTGTTTTTTTCTTTTCCTAAAAGAAGGGTAAGATCATTAGTTTCTTCAATTGAAATCAATTTATCTTTTATAGAAAGAGTCTGCTCAGCTTTTGTTTCAATATTATAAATACCAAGTCCTCTATAGAAATTATAGAAAACTCTTTTGCCATCATTTCCAAAATGAACAATAGTGCGGTAAGGTGAATCGTGATCAAAAAACTTATGATAAATAATTTTCTGCTGATTTTCTTCGCGATGTGACAAAACAAAACGTTGATGGTTGTGACCAGAAATTGAAGCAATATACTGACCGTCTTCTGAAATATCAAGTCCAAGAATTACAGGATAATCGCTTCCGCCTGGAGCAAAATCAATTTCTGTAGAACCATTCTCATTGTTTAATACTTTGATTGTTCCGTTTGAAAGACCTACTGCAGTGTAGTTTTCTTTTGCTGCAAATGCTGTAATAGGGAAGGTTCCTTCGAATGTCCAGAGGATTTTTCCAGTTTCAGAACATTTTGAGAAAGAACATCCGCCTGGAAGAAATACATAAATAAGATTACCCTTAAAATATGGGAATCCGCTTGCTTCAATTACACCGGCTTTAGTACCGTCTGCGTTATAGAATTCTGTATTCTGAGCTTCTGAGTCGTAGGTAGCAAAATAAGAATCAGAAATAGAAACTTTTGACGGAAATGTTTTATAGAGCGAAATGTTTCCATCATCATCAAAATAACCAAGGGTCTGCCCAAGGTGAAAATAAGAATGAGGCTTTGAGCCAGAATTATTTATTACAGGATTAGCAGTACTGATTTTCCAAACAGGTGTAAAACTGTATTCCTTATTCAGAGGTTTTACAGCAAGAATTATATATATGATTGAAATAAAAATTATTAAAAATAATGCAAGTCCAATATGTTTTTTTTGTTTCATTATTCCATAATATCCTATAAAAGCTATTTTATCAATTATTCTATTATTGACAAAATACCGCAAAGTATGCAAAATATTACATAGATTTCAAACGAAATGATTAAAAAACTGTAAAAAAAATGAGGAATTTAAATGGAAGACGATATCCTTACAATTGAAGAAGTAGCAAAATATCTTCGTGTATCAGACAGAACTGTTTATGATTGGGCCCAGAAGGGTGAGATTCCTGCCGGTAAAATCGGAACTGTTTGGCGTTTCAAAAAATCAGAAGTTGAAAACTGGGTAAATGCCCGCCTTTCATCTGATTCTGCAAAACAGGCTGAACAGACTATTCAGGTAAGAAACATTCTTTCTCCTGACCGCATTGTTTTTATTAATCAGACAACTCAGCATGATGCACTTGTACAGCTTGCAGATGTTCTTGCTACAGCTCCTCAGGTAAAGGATGGTCCGGAATTGACTCAGGAAATTCTTAAACGCGAAGAGCTTATGTCTACAGCAATTGGTCGTGGTATTGCCATTCCTCACGTTCGTCTTTCTTCTGTAACTGATCTTGTTATGGCCGTTGGCGTTTGCCGTAAGCCTATTGAGGATTATCAGACAATCGATGATCAGCCGGTAAATCTTCTCTTTATGATTGCCGCTGCATATAATCAGCATTCATATTATCTTAAGACAATTTCTCACTTCAGTGCTAAGTTCAAGGATAAAGATCTCCGTGATGCTATGCTTGGCGCATTGAACGAAAAAGAAGTTTACGATCTTTTGATTAAAGCATAACTAGTAAAAACTTACTGGAATCCATTTCGTTCTATCCGCGTGATCCTGGGAAATCATACCCCAGGTTACGTGGGCTGTTGTTTCTCCAAATATATACTCACGACCATTTTCCATTGTAAAAGTCTGGCCTGGGGCTGGAATATCGGTTACTACCACAGCATGTGAGTATTCTCGTGAAATCAAAATCGCTGTATCAATACCTGTATAATTCAACAAAGCACTAACAAGCATACTGCGGCTGTCACAATCACTTCCAGTTCCTGAGATTGCTGCTGGAAGACTTGTAAAATCTGATTCATTTTTTGATTTTGCACGCTCGTAACTGAAGTTTTGTACCCATGTTAAAAGTGCCTGTGCATATTTGATATCAGCTTCTTCATGATATTTCGTTTTAAGTTCAGGATAAACAGCCTTGTAAACATCTTCTGCAGTCTGTTCGAGTCGACCTGCATTATCACGGTAAATCATTCTGTAATATCGCTGCCAGGCTTCCTTCCACATTTTATGATTTGCATAAAGATTCAGTACTGCATATTCAAGATCTACGACAAATTTTGAAGCCTCAATATCTACTTTATCGATAGTAGTTTTGATTTGTTTTCCGCCAATATTCAAAGCGATGGCTTTTTTCCCTTCAGGGGGAAATGCATAACTTGTAATTATTCCCGGCTGATTTTTTAAGTTTTCATTGATGCAAAGTGAATTTAATGTAGAAATAATAAACTGTTCGCAGCCTTTCTGCTCAGTTGGTGCATAACATAAAAGAAGAACATAATATCCGCTGAGTCTGACAGGAGCTGTTATAGCCCATCCTGTATAGGAAGTATCAATTACCATAGAAAAATTACTGATTCCGCAGGTTTTTCCGCTCCAGGCAAAAGAATCTGTATCTCCTTTAGCACTAAGCTTTGTAAGGTTGTTTTTTAGAACTTCTTTTGCAGATTTTGCATCCGGATCAGATGTGATTTTCATAATTAAGGTAACTGGAATATTTGGATGTGAAAAAACGTAAGACATTCCATCTTCTGTATAATCAGAAATCTCAAAACCTTCTGGTACATCAAGAGAAAAACCGAAGTCTCTGTCGGTAATTGGTTCGCTAAATGAAAGTGCTGTAAATGCTAAAAATATAAATGAAAGTGCAAAAAACTTTTTAAGTGTGCAAAATCTTGTCATTTTAATTTGCCTCCGTTATGATTATCGGATGAATATGATACCTATTATATATGAGAATAACGAAATATTTATTATAGATAAGCCTGCTGGCCTTGCCGTTCAGGGAGGGCAAGGAGTTGTGCATTCAGTAGACCGTGATTTTGCAGAACAGACAGGACAAAAAGTTTATCTTGTACATCGCCTTGATAAAGATACGTCTGGACTTATGGTTGTTGCAAAAAATCCGGTTGCCGCAGGAAAATGGACAAAACTGATTGGTTCAAAAATCGTAAAAAAAGAATATGCTGCATTATGTGCTGGTAAAATGCCTTCAAAAAGCGGAGTAATTCGTGAAGAGGTCGTTCAGCATGGAGATAGCAAGGCGGCAGTAACTCATTATCAGGTTGAAAAAGAATGTACAGTACCTTATGAAACTGAAAATGGCTCTGGCGAGATTCCTTTGTGCTTGATAAAACTTCAGCTTGAGACAGGACGTATGCATCAGATTCGAATCCATCTAGCAAAAAATAACTGCCCGATTGCAGGTGATGACCAGCACGGAAACTTCAAGATGAATAAACTGCTTAAGAAGGTTTGTAAAATAAAAAGATTACAACTTGCGGCTGTTCGGTTAACAATTCCTCTGGATGAAGGTGAAAGAATGTTTGAAGTTTCTACGCCTTTTAGTATATAATATGTATTGTTTACTGTAATTTATATATATGATATAATAGAAGAATGAGAAAACTTCATAATATTCTAATCACCGGTGGCGCTGGATTCATCGGTTCTAACTTTATCCATTATCTTTTTGGAATGTCCTCAGCAGAGGGAAATCTTTTTAATGATGCAAACTTTGACGGTACAGTAGTAAACGTAGACTGTCTTACATATGCAGGAAATCTTGAATCTTTGAAAGACATCGAAGAAAAGTTCGGTGGAAAACGCTATTTCTTTGAAAAAGTTGATATCTGTGACCGTGAAAACATTGAACGCATTTTCAAGCAGTATGATATTGATACTGTAATTCACTTTGCAGAAGAAAGTCACGTAGACCGTTCAATTCTAGGCCCTGAAGCTTTCATGAAAACAAACGTAATGGGCACTTTCACATTGCTTGATGTTGCCCGCAATTACTGGAAAAAAGAAGACGGCAGCATCCGTGATGACGTCCTTTTCCATCATATTTCAACAGATGAAGTATACGGTTCTCTTGGTGAAACAGGATACTTCCGCGAGGATACTCCTTATGATCCACGCAGTCCTTATTCTTCATCGAAAGCATCTTCTGACCACGTTGTAATGGCTTATTTCCATACATACGGTCTTCCAATCACTTTGTCTAACTGTACAAATAACTATGGTCCATACCAGTTCCCGGAGAAATTGCTTCCTTTGATGATTTCAAATATCCGCGACGGAAAGAACCTTCCGGTTTATGGTAAGGGCGACAATATCCGCGACTGGATTTATGTAGAAGACCACAACCGCGCAGTATGGTTGATTGTAAACAAGGGCGTTACTGGTGAAAAATACAACATTGGTGGCGAAAACGAATGGCAGAACATCAAACTGCTTCACAAGGTAATTGAACTTACTGCAGCAGAAACCGGCAAAAAAGTTGAAGATGTAGAAAAGACAATCACTTATGTAAAAGATCGCCCTGGTCACGATAAGCGCTATGCAATCGACTGTACAAAAATCAAGACAAAGCTCGGCTGGGAACGCAAGATGACTTTCGAAGAGGGCCTCCAAGAAACTGTAAAATGGTACCTCAAGAACAGCGACTGGATTAACCACATCTTGAGTGGTGATTACAAGAACTGGATTTCTAAGAATTATACAGAACAAGGTAGATAATAGATTCCGAAACAAGTTCGGAATGACAAAGCCGTCATGCTGAACTTGTTTCAGCATCTCATAAGGAGATTTATTTTGAAAGGAATTATTTTAGCCGGAGGATCTGGCACTCGTTTATATCCAATCACAAAAGCAGTTTCAAAACAGATTCTGCCACTTTATGACAAGCCGATGGTTTATTATCCGCTTTCCTGTCTTATGCTTGCTGGTATTCGCGAGGTTCTGATTATTTCTACTCCACGCGATATCAGCTGCTTTAAAGAACTTTTTGGCGACGGTGCATGGCTTGGAATGAAGTTTGAGTATGCAGTACAGGATAAGCCACGCGGACTTGCTGATGCATTTATTATTGGTAAAGAATTCATTGGTAATGACAGTGTAGCTCTTGTTCTCGGCGATAATATTTTCTATGGCCAGAGCTTCACTTCAACCCTTAAGCGTGCCCGCGAAAAAGTTGAAAACGGAAACGGAAGCGTAATTTTCGGATACTTTGTAAAAGATCCTACAGCCTATGGTGTAGTAGAGTTTGATAAAGACGGCAAGGTTTTGGGAATTGAAGAAAAACCTGCAAAGCCAAAATCAAACTATGCTGTACCTGGTCTTTATTTCTACAGCAATGCAGTAGTTGATATTGCGGCAAATGTAAAACCATCTGCCCGCGGTGAAATCGAAATTACATCAATCAATAACGAATACTTAAACCGCGGAGAACTTTCTGTAGAACTTCTTGGTCGTGGCATGGCATGGCTTGATACAGGAACTTATGACGGACTGCTTGAAGCTTCTAACTTCATTGCAACAATCCAGAAACGTCAGGGAATGTATGTAAGCTGTATCGAAGAAATTGCATACCGCAACGGCTGGCTTTCAAAAGATCAGCTTATTGAACTTGCAAAGGGCTACAAGACAGATTACGGCCGCTACCTCGAATACATTGCAGAAAACTAGGAAATATATATGGCATTTGAATTTAAAAACTGCACACTTTCAGATGGAACTCAGATAAAAGGACTCTACGAAATTCAGCCAAAGATTTTCGGTGATTCCCGTGGATACTTTCTTGAAACTTATAGCGAACGCGACTTTTTTGAAGCCGGTCTCACTATGAAGTTTGTGCAGGATAATCAATCAAAATCATCAAAGGGTGTACTTCGTGGACTTCATTTCCAGACACAGCATCCACAGGGAAAACTTGTGCGTGCTCTTCAGGGTAAAGTTTACGATGTAGCAGTAGATCTCCGCAAAGGTTCTGCGAGCTTTGGAAAATACTATGGTGTAATCCTCGACAGTGAAAAACAGAACATGTTTTATATTCCAGAAGGTTTTGCACATGGGTTCTACGTTCTTTCTGATGAAGCTATCTTTACATATAAATGTACAGACTTTTATGATCCAAAAGGCGAGGGAGGTCTCATGTGGAATGATCCTGCAATCGCAATCGACTGGAAGGCTGTAGCACCGGAAGTAAATCCGCTTCTTTCTGAAAAAGACGGAAAGCATCCTGCCTTTGATACTGCTAAAGATTATTTTGATATTAACGGAAAGTGGATAGGAGCATAAAAAAATGTTTGACGTAAAAGATACAGATTTTTTTGATTTGGAAGATGAAGCCTTTGATACAATCGTAGAAGATGATATTTCATTTACAGGTTCTATCAAAATCAAAAAGACTTTTATGATTCGCGGAAAAGTAAATGGAACAATTGATTCAACAAGTGACCTTGTAATAGATTCAGACGCAGTTGTTAATGCAGATATTACAGCCGAACGAGTTCTGATTCGTGGAAAAGTAAAAGGTAATGTTGTTGGAAATAAATTGATTTTCATTACATCATCTGGTTCTCTTGATGGTGATATTACAACTGGAAAGGTTGTGCTTGAGCCAGGCTGTATCTTTACTGGAAAATGTTCAATGGTGAGAAACGAAAATGAAAAATAAAATAAGTTTTTTGATTGTTTTAGTAATGACTTTTGCTCCTCTTTTTGCACAGACTGCAACTAAACAGGATGCTCTTATTTTATATCACAACGGAAAATATCGTGAAGCAGTTCAAGTTTGTGAAGAAGAACTTCAGACAAATCCAAACCGTGTTGAATCATACGTTGTAATGTGCTGGGCTCTTGTAAAGAACAAGCAGTATGCCGAAGCAGAAGAACGTGCATCAGAAGGTCTTGTAATCAGTCCTTATGATTTACGCTTGATTGAAGTTCTTGGTGAAGCGAAATATTATCTTGGAAAAAATACAGGTGCAATGGAACAGTTTAGAAAATATGTTGCCAGTGCTCCAGAAAGCGGTTCACGTGTAGGTGTTGCTTATTATTATATGGGCGAAATTTTTATTCGTCAGGCAAGATATCAGCATGCAGATATTGCACTTTCATCAGCTGTAAAGAAAGAACCTCTGCTTGATACCTGGTGGGTACGCTTAGGCTATGCACGTGAAATGGCTGGAAATTATTATGAGGCAGTAAGTGCATACGATGAAGCTCTTCGCCTTAATTCATCTTCTGTAGAAGCAACTCGTGGTCGTGAAAGAGTAAATGCAAAACTCCAGTAAGGTAGTACCATAATAACGTGAGTGAAATTAGAATAGAAACCTTGGGCTGCAGATTAAATCAAATCGAAAGTGAATCTGTTGCCCGTATTTTTTTAGATAAAGGATTTTCAGTCGGAATGGAAGGTTTGACTTCTAATTCACCTGAAGATATCGAAACCCTTATTTGTATAATCAATACATGCACAGTTACTCAAAAAGCTGAACAAAAGGCACGTCGTTTGATGCGTCTGATTCTTAAAAAATATCCAAACTGTACATTGATTGCTACAGGTTGTTATGCACAGCTTTCATCTTCAGAGATTGAGAAAATGGATAACAGAATCTGCGTTATCGGCGGTCAGATGAAAAGCAGACTTGCAGGAGTTCCGGATCTTCTTGCAGAGAGGAAGCTGCAAGGCAACTGGAATCCTGTAGATTTTGCTCTGGAAATCAAAAATACTATTTCTTCAATTCCGCAGCAAAAGAAAGATTTTCCGGAAGATTCTTTTAAACTTGCAACTTCAGCCTTCCTTTTTCATAGCCGTCCAAGCCTAAAAATCCAGGATGGCTGCAACAGCAACTGTTCTTATTGTGCTATCCATATTGCGCGCGGACATAGTGTTTCTCTGGATGTACAGACAGCAATAGAACGCGTTCAGGAGCTTGAAAGACAGGGACATGGAGAAGTTGTTCTTACTACTGTGAATATAGGGCAGTATAAAGGTGCTTATAAAGATGGTTACTGTAATTTCTCAGAATTGCTCGCCTTGCTGCTCGCAAATACAAGTAAAATACATTTTAGAATTTCTAGCCTTTATCCGGATATTGTTGATGAGCAATTCTGTCGTGTAATTTCAGACGAAAGAGTCCAGCCTCATTTCCATATATCAGTTCAAAGCGGAAGCAATAATATTTTGAAACTGATGAATCGTCCTTATGGCTCAGAAAAGGTTATTAATGCCTGCAAAATGTTGAAAACAGCAAAGAAAAATCCTTTTCTTGCCTGCGATATAATTACTGGTTTTCCTGGGGAAACAGATTCAGACTTTGAACAGACAATGCAGTTATGTCGTGAATGTGATTTTGCCTGGGTACATGCATTTCCTTATTCAGAACGACCTGGTACTGCAGCAGCTGTGATGAAAAATAAAGTTCCTCAGTCTATATCTGGAGAGCGAGCTAAGCAGATAGGTGAGTGGGCAATTGCGCAGAAAATAAAATACGCAGAACAGTTTGTGAATACAGAGCATCTGGCTGTGTTGGAAACAGTAAAACGTCCTATGGCTTTAGCCGCAGGAAGCACTGCTGGCAGATATGTTTATCATGCAGTAACAGATAACTTTTTACATTGTGAAATTATCTCAGAAAAAATGCTTGAAGCTAATCAGACAGTAAAAATATTAATTACAGGAGTGCTTGAACAGCGGATTAAAAAGGGCGGAGATATAGAAGTTTCTGCAAAATTTATTTAAAAATTTTCAAAAAAACGTGTTTTACCTCTTGATTAAATTTAATCAAAAGTATATATTATTATTCATCGACGGGCAATAGCGCAGCTGGTAGCGCGTCTGGTTTGGGACCAGGATGTCGGGGGTTCAAATCCCTCTTGCCCGATTTTGTAAGTCCTTGTATTATAAGGACTTATTTTTTTTAACCCAGATGGCCTTTGTGTCTTTTGTTAATGTCTTGTTAATAAAATTCACGGAGGCCATTAATGTTTTATCACCCTTTCAAAAAGACCGTAAAGTCAAAAGCAGGTAAAACAACTAAGCGTTGGTATTATTGGTGGAAAGATCCAATAACTGGAATACAGCATCAGAAGCTTATTCCGAATGTTTCGAATCAGTCTGAAGCATACGTTTACGTTTCTAAATTGCCTGACCCTACAAACACACAAAGAAGAATTACTGTTAATGAGATTGCTGCAAAAATGTTTCTGCCTGACAGTGAGCATGTAAAAAGACTTAATCAGTTAGGAAAGAAATTAAGCTCTCGTACTTTGGATAATTACAGAGGCTTCATAAAGGAAATCACTAAACAGTTTGGAGATTGCTTCATTGAAGATTTGACTATTCCTATGGTGAATGGTTATCTCATGAATCTTACTGATAAATCCGGCAGTTGGAAAAACTCTTTCCTTGAAGCATTGAATCATATTTATAAAGAAGCTCCATGGCATTGTAAATACACTGTAATAAAACCTGACTATCCTCGTTTCGCCAGAAACTCTAAGAAAGCAGATATTTTCACTTCTGATGAATTGGTCCGCTTCTTTGATGGAACTAATTGGGTAGATGGATTGCGTGAATATCTCTTGTTTCTTGTAATGGCAAGTTGCGGTCTGCGATTAGGCGAAGCCAGAGGATTAAGAGTTAAGCAGTTCATTGTAGAAAGTCATGCCCTCGTTATTGATGGATTCTGCGAACGTAATGGCAACAGAACAAATTATAATAAGAAAGGTAGTGACGAAGATCAGAAATTAAGAGTTACTTTAGTTCCTGATGACACGATGAAGCTTGTACAGAAATACATTGATTCTCATTACCTTACAGAAAATGAATTTATATTCCAAAGAGATGATGGAAGACCTCTTCGCCAGGAATACCTTGAATCAGTTTTTCATAGAGTATTAGCAAAAGCTGGAATAGATACAGCGGATAGAAAGTTATGTCCTCACTCCTTCAGATTTACTTATGTAACTAGAATGAGAAGGAATCTGGATGCAGAAACTGTTCAGAAGATGGTTGGTCATAGTTCTGTCGAAATGACAGAATATTACACAAGAGCTGCAATTCCTGAAATGGTTGAAGGTTTGAATCCTGCACGACAGGCTGTGAATATGTTGTTTAAGGAAGCGTGATGCTTCTTCAAATATTTATTTCTATACTTTTCGATTTTTTAGGAGTATATTTTAATTATGGGTAAGAAGGATATAGCAGAAAAGAATCTCGAAGCTTGGAATGATGTTTTTGCAGATATCGTAAATGTTCTTCTGTTCAAAGGCAAAAGACTCATGAAAGAGAAAGACCTTGAGGCAGATACAAAGGACAGTATGATAAAAGCAGATGGTGAACTTCATGAACAGGAAAGAGATGTTTCTAAGTTCTGGAAAAATGGAGAAATAAGAATCTCTATCTTGGGATTTGAAAATCAGACTGTACAAGATTACAATATGCCGCTTCGTGTAATCAGTTATGATGGAGCAAGTTATAAGCAGGAATTGTTAGATACAAATCTGAAACAAAAGTATCCTGTTGCAACTTTAGTATTGTATTTTGGAATAAAGTCAAAATGGACTGCTCCAAAGAAGCTGCGAGATTGCTTTAAGATTCCAGAAGAATTAAAACCATTTGTAAGTGATTACAAAATTAATGTATTCAATATAGCCTGGTTAAGTGATGAACAAATTAATATGTTCAAGAGTGATTTCAAGTTTATCGCAAAGTATTTCCAGACTAAAAGAAAAAACAAGCAATATATACCAACAACAGAGGAAATAGGACATGTTGATTCACTGCTAAAAATGTTTATTGCATTAACAGGTGACAAACATTTTGAATCGCTTTATAATGAAGGTAACTTAAAGAATAAGAAAGGAGGTGTTACTATGTGCGATATTGTTCAGGGATTTGTAGATGAAGGAAGAGAAAAAGAAAGAGAAGAACTTATCAGAAAAATGCTTGATGCCAATTTGGTAACTCCAGAGCAGATAGCAAACCTTCTTAATATTTCTGTAGCTGAAGTTAAAAAGATTGCCAAAAAGGTACCTGTAGAGGCATAAAGTTCTCAGGTTTTCTAACATAGTTAATTTTATAAGAAGACGGAGTACAAATAATGTATTCCGTCTTTTTTATATGACAAAACATTAACAAAAAAAATTAATAAACATCTTTTTGCTGAAAAACGACATCTCTAATCCTACTACTTGATAGGACTTTATCATTGAGACCGTTTTTTATTTCGTTTTCAAGAATATCTTCATTATTTGTATTTCGTAATTCATTAGCAGTTTTTCCATTGAAATAACGTTTAAGAAATGCTTTTATTTCTGTAGTTCTTTGAGATATTTCAGTAGGAGTTACTTTGTCATCTTTTTTATAAGCTAGCGCAACATCGACTCTGACATTTTTTTTATCTGCAGTTTCTGTTTGGATAATACCCAATGTTGTATACCAATCATAAACTTCTCTTTGTCCTGATACATATTCTTTAGAACTTGGAATTGCAGTTACAGTTACATGTGAATTATATTCCTTAATGTAATCATAAATCATTGAATAATAATCGTCTGAATCAATTCCTTGTTCTTTACAAATGCCACTAGCATAACCAAGATTATAAGATTCTGCATTCTCTACAAATTGTTTTTTTTCATCTTCTGAAGAAATATTTTTTAATGATTTTGAAAGGTTTTCGATAGAATATTTTGAATCAAATTTATGACGACTTATAGCATCATTATAACCGATTGAATAATAATCAATTTCTTTTGACTGAGCGGGTAAGAAATTGAAAACGAAAAGAAACGTAACAAATATAATTAGAATTCTTTTAGCCATAAAACACTCCTGCAGATTATTATAGCATAAGTATTATTAATGAAGTAAAAATTATATGATTTCTTTCAATTCTGGGATAGCTGAAAAGAACATACCACCACAATCCTTTTTTAATTCGCATGTTTCACATTTTGGTAGATATTTAATTTTCCAAGGAGAAATAGATTTTACAAGGAATCTTCTGTATGGTTCATCAAACAAACATAATGGAAGATTATAAATCCAAGCTGTAACGCCACAGCAATCTAAATAAGATACAGCTTTCTGTAATTGCTCGATATATTCTTCCGGATTAATCCAAAGTTCGTTTTTATTCTTATGAGCTTCAGCCGTTAATTCCATTCCCATGAATGCAACATCTTGAATAAAAGGAAGATTACGCCAAACAAAACGAGCATATTCTTCAAGATATTTGTAATTCAATTTTGTCATTACAAAACGTAATTCTATAAGTGTCTCATACTTTGAAATTTTCATTAGATTTTCGATTACTTTATAAAATGATACTGAACCTGTCATTTTATTATGTAGTTCATCAAATGGTGCATAAAGAGGAACGCATAATTTGCAACGCAGGGATTTTAATATTGTGATACTTGGCATTATAGAGCCATTAGTAAGAATTGATATGAAAATATGTTCTGGAGCTTTTTGAACAACTTGTTCAATGAAATTCATTTTTAAGAGAGGCTCACCTCCAGTGAAACAAACTTCATCAAAAACATCATAATCAAGATTATCTATAACACGTTGTAGTATTAAATCATTGTCATTGTTATCAATATCTAATTTTTGAGGACACATTATACATCGATGATTACATTTTGAAGTTATAAAAAAGGTAAGCTCCCTATTTTCGATTCTAAATAGTAAATGCTTTTGACCATTTTCAAGAATCAGAATGTCTTTAATTTTGTCTGATTCAGTTTTAGGCTGTGAATATTTTTTTACTTTCCCACTAACTAAATCAACAGATTTATATTTCTTTATTCCAGGTATTAGAATGAATGTATCACTATGCATTTGCCCACCTCTTGAAAAGATTCAATTTTTGTTCATCAGCAGTTTTAATTTGTTCAAATACAAATTGGAATAACTCTTTTCGAATACCACAATATGATTCATAGTCTTCGCCTGCAATATTATGTATATACCATTTTTTTATTGGATCAGCATAACAGAATGGACTATATACACAGTCCTTACATTCTTCATAATTTTCAAGTTTTCCATTTTCTAGAATTTCAGAACGTTTTTCTTTCATAGTAAGTAAACAGTTTTTATTATTTACATTACCCATCTTCCAATGTTCATTACCCATTTCAGAAATCATTCTTGATTCATCAGAAGGATATACATCTCCATTCTGTTTTACCAACATACACATTTGACCTAATGCACATGGATTCTGCATATCTACGAAACCATCATTAAATGGAGAGAAGATTTTTCGTAAAATTATTGAAAACATTTCTTCACGGAGATTTATATTATCCTTTAAGTTTCGATCAATCAAATATAAAATTGCTTCTTTATAAGCTGCAATATAATCTTCTAATTTATAATAAACATTTTGATTTTTGAAAGCACAACCGTAATTGTTTAAGGGCCGAAGAAAAATTGATTCAAAATGATTTTCAATATAGGTGTCTATAATTTCTCTCATCCTATGTAAATTTAAGGCTGTAGTCGTTACAAGCGCTGAAGGAAAAATTTTATTTTTTCTTGCTAGTTCAATGTTTTGCAAAAGAGTATCATAAGTTGATTTATAATATACAGAAGGTCTATTCTGATTATGAACCTCTCGTGAGCCATCTAAAGAAGTTGATATTGCTATACCATATTTCTTAAGTATCTTTAATTCATGCTCAGAAAAATTTAAGAGATTTGTACAAATTACATATTCAATAAATTTGTGATAACGACAATTTAAATGTGTTATACGTCTGGCTATAAGTTCAATAGTATCAAAACGAAGTGAAGGTTCACCACCTTGAAATTCAATTTTTATATTCTTGTGAGGTAAAGCAAAAACAAAATCACAAAAAGAAAGTGCGGTTTTTAATGACATATCATTTTCTGTAGCGTTATTTTTCCGGCTATTTACCTGACAATATACACAGCTACAGTTGCAAGAAATTGTTGGAACAACCATCAAAAGTAAACTTTCATTTTCAAGATAAGAGTGTTTTGTGCGATATTTGATATCATATATATGATTAAATGATTTTTCATTTGATTCATCATATAAAAAGAAACGAGATTTTAATAAAGATTTTATTGAATCTGAAAGGACAGCAGGATTTTTTGAAAACATTTCAAAATCTTCTGTAGAAAGAAAAAGATGTTCTCCTGCAGTATTTGTAAGAAGAACAGAATTTGAAAACTGTTCTGAATAATATTTAAGTGTTTGCAATTCCATCTTTAGAAATCTCCATCCTATTCTTAAAAATCTTTGCAAAAAATATACAGCTTATTCCTATACATAATAGACTTATCCAGGAAGAAATTGATAATAAGCCTATATAGCCTCTTGTTACATCACCACGTAAAAATTCGCAAACAAAACGAATTATTCCATAACTGAAAAAGTATACTCCAATTATAAAGTTTCTTTTAGTAAAAAAGAGATACTGTAAAATAATAAAAAGTAATAAAAGCAGGAATGCTTCAAGTAATTGTACAGGAAATCTTCTAACATTATTCATATAGACATTAAGTATGCCATTATACTTTATTCCATAACAACACCCAGAACAAAAGCAACCAATTCTTCCAAATGCATGAATTAAAGGAGTTATAGAAAGAACATTTATTAATGATTCAGAAAAATGATATTTGTAGATTTTTGCAAAAAAATAGATTGCAAAAATACCACCAAAAAGGCCTCCATAAAATACATAACCTGTTTTATTTAATAGTCCCAGAAAACCAAACTTATAAAAATACTTTGGTAATTGTTGAAAGTTTATAATTAGAAATAAAAGTTTACCACCTATAATGACACCGATTTCTGCAAAGCACATAAGTGGGAATACAACTTTATCTTCTTTTTTTTGTTTATGAAAATCAATATATAATACAGTTGTACCAAAAAGAAAGCCGGTTGCAACACAAAGAGGGTACATTGGAATTATTATATTAAAAATACTAAACTCTGGAAACATAGTTTATTTTAATGCAACAAGAGTCTCATTATTTGTCGTTTCTGGAATGTTTTCATCTTCGACATTAAACCAACATCCATTACAATCACTACCACTTGTATGTGAACTATGTGAATTATGATTTCCACTCTGATGTGATTTATGAGAACTATGAGAACTGTGAGATCTATGTGATGAATGGCTTGAAAACCTAAGGAATCTTTCTGAATCATCAAACCGACGAAGTATTATATTTTGTGTATCTGATTCATCTGCTGTTACTTCTTCATCATGCTTATCTGGATTATTTATATTTGTTTGATTCTTTTGTAAATTATCATTTGCAAAATGGACTGTGGGAAGAACAACGGCTAAAAATGGTAATATTACTTTTGGAAACTTCATTGAAATAGCTCCTAATGTCAGTCTATTTTTTTACCACAGTATGGGCAAAAATGTTTGTCCTCAGTTTTCTTCTGATTCATTTCCATAAAACCTGAAGATATAATACCAGTTGGAACAGCAACTAAAGCAATACCAAGAATGGCCATAATCATACTGATAATTTTACCTGCGACTGTAATAGGATAAATATCACCATAACCAACTGTTGTAAATGTAGCGACTGCCCACCATAAACCTGAGAAACCATTTTGAAATACATCCGGCTGTACAGGTGATTCAATTGTATACATGAAAACAGAAGAAATTAACATTAAAATGAAAACAACAAAAATTGATGAAAGTAATTCATGTGATTTATTCTTTATTACTGTAAATACCGTTTCTAGAGCATTTGTGTAACGATTCATTTTAAATAATCGAAATAATCTTATAAGCCTCAATGTTCTAAGAATTCTCATATCAATAGAAAATAAAAGTGGAAAATAAAATGGTAGAATTGCTAATAAATCAATTAATGCCATAAATGAGAAAATATATTTTATAGTTGCTACAACCTTTGTTTTATCTGGATATAAAAATGGAGCAGTCCATACTCTAAGTAAATATTCAATTGTAAATATAATTACAGAAACTATTTCAATACATTTAAAAATATGTGCTTGTTTTTCGGTTGGAGAAAAAGTATCTAAGAAAACACACAAAACGTTAATACAGATTAATGAAATTAAAAAAGTATCAAATATTTTGCTCGCTTTATCTCCATCTTTTCCTTTTTCTATTATTTCAAAAACACGTTTTTTGATTTCCATATTAATTCCTTTGAGTTATTTATAATTTAAATAATTAATTAGATGATGTAGTCGCTGAAAGTTTATTTGAAGTATATTCATTTTCTGCAAAAATCAACTTTATATAAAATTCATAGGTTGCAGAATTATTAAGTTTCTTTATTGTATATTGTTTATTTGTAGTATCAGGTATCTTAGCAATTAATTTGCCGTCTTGATATATTTCAAGATCATATGAAGTATTAGGAATATCTTTTGTTGACCATTTTAACGTAACTGAATTACTTGTTGTTTTTGAACATTTAAGTTCAACATTATTAACTGTAACTTCTGTTTTTGTTGATTTTGTAGAATTGGTCTTTGTGTTGTTATTCTTAGTTGTACTGTTGTTTGTTGTAGAATCCTTTTTTGTAGTATCTTCAATATAATCATTTGTATTCGAGGTACTACTTCTATGTGATGTATGAGATTTATGATTTGTTGTAGTTCCACTTGAATGAGAACGGTGAGAACTATGAGAACGATGTGAACTATGTTTTGCAAATCTTAAGAAACGTTCTGCATCATCAAATTTTCTTAAAATAAGATTATATTCAGAGTTTTCGCCCTGAGTTACAGTATTTTCATCTTCATTATTTGTTTGATTTTCTGGAAGAGTAAAATTATTATTCTGATGTGGTAGTAATGTGGCTATAACAGGAATAAAAACAGTAGCAATACTCATAAAAATAACTCCCTTAAATAAATAGTAAATCTAATAAAAAATTATAAGCCGAATGATACCAATTTTCAATACTTATAAATTTTTACGAATTATTATTTAATCTTCATCACAGATTTTATCGAAATAACTGATTATCTCTGCTAATTTTGTTAATTCAGTACCAGCTTCAAAACATTTATTTAAGAGAGATTTATCAAGACGTTCAAAATCTCCATCAAAATCAATAATCGGCACTGCTTTTCTAAAAGTCATTGATTTACCTGTTTCAACAACTTGTATATCTTTGAACCCCATTTTTTCAATCCAACTTTCTAATAATTTAAAAGTTTCTTTTTTCTTTAGTGTCTTATTAAAAGTAAGATCAAAAGTTCCTGTAGGAGTTTTATGAAGGAGATAAGCATTTTTCGCATCAGCTTTATAATGTGGCCATGCAGCATTTCCGATTGTATCGACATTATTTACGTTCTTTAATTCGGGATAATTTGCTTTTTGATATTCCAAATATTGTCTAAAAAAATTATTTCGATGTTCATCAAAATTTGTTGAACTCATTCTTTTAATCTTTTCAATAGATTGTTCGAATTGTTGAATCCAAATTTTACTTAATATGTCATCTTTTGTTTTAAGATAATTAATACATTCTTCATAAGTAACATGATAATCATATTTTTTTGCTTCTTCGTTTTGTTCATAATATTTTTCTGGAGAAACTATGAAGACATAAAATTCAGAATAGTCTCCATTTTTTATACCTTTCTTCCCACGAATGGAATAACGGCTACATTGTTCTGGCATCGCAATTGCATTTATTTTATCTTCAATTAATAATCCATATTTGATTTCATTATTTTCAATTATTACTGTAATATCAGATTCACCATCATTATCAAACTTTGACAATTCAATACTTAATACTTCAAATGATTTATTTTTTAATGAATCAACTTTATTAATAAATAAATTTAAAAAGTCTTTGTCAGAGCCAAGAGCCTCAAGAAATAGTGTATCCATATCACGTTCTTCGACAGAACTATAGTTTACTTTTACTGACATAATCTTTTACTTCTTATCTTCTAATTTTTTCTTAGCTTGTTCAATTTTATTATCCCAGTCTCCACCGAACTTACTCTTTTTAGCCAGTTCACAGACTCTTATAACTTCTTCATAATTACCTCGCTTAAATTCAATAACAGCAAGTTGCTCAAAACCTTTATGTTTCGCGGTTGCAGTTGCATTTAAAAGTTCTTTAGGAAGAGTACGCCTATCTTCTGCAGTATACATATTTTTTTCTTCTTCACGGATTTCCTTATAAGCTTGTGGAGCAACCTCTATCATTTTTTTGCACCAATATATTGTTTTATCTAAAGAATCTGGATTATCTCTATCTTTATAATAAATCTCAATTCTATCCATACAAAAATAATGAATATCAGTAGCTGTCATCTCTGATAAATCTGCTAATTCATCTGATTTTTTTAAAAACTTTATTGCGTAAGATAAATCGACTTTTGTTTTGAAGTTATATGCTATAGATGATAAAAACTTATATGCTGGTTGATTTGTTTCAGAGAAGGTACCCTTATTTAATTGATCTGGATTCATCATTGTTTTTGCAAGTTTTTCTTTTATATAAGATGTTTCTTCTTCTGAAAAAGTTTTATTGAACCAATCTTCAAGTCCATAATAACCAATTAATCCTTGACCTTTCTCACAACGCAAAGCAGTCTTATCATAAATGACTTCAGGTTTAGGTTGAGGAACATATGGACTATCGTCTGTTACTGAGTAATTTAATGTTCTTTGTTCTGAATTATTATTTGAAGTATTGTTACTGCTTTTTACTACAATAATGATTACCACAACAATTATTAAGAATATGATAAATCCCATTTTCTTTCTCCTTCTATTTTTTTAATTGAATATCTATCAAAAGAGGGGTATGATCTGAAAGATTTTGATATTTAAATTTGCTTTTTATACTTTCATCAAAATCTAAAATCTTTTCATTAACAGTATAATGCTCTAACATTTTTCTTGTTGCAAAGCAATAATCCGCTGTGTAAAACTGAATATCTCTTGAATGTGAATAAGTGGGTTTTAATATATCTGACTTTGTTGCACAATCAATTAGATCTTTTTGTACAAGCTTTTCATAATCTTTTGAGTTATTCTTTGTTGCAGCTGTATTAAAATCACCAATAAAAAGAGCCTCTCCAGAAACGTACTGTTGATATCCTGGAAAGTCTATTGCTTCGATAATATTTTGAGAATATTTTATTGGAACTGCCTTTGTCCAAACTGCAAATAGATAAAAGTTATAATTATTCTGTCTGACTTCTAAAGGAATAATATATCTATAATTTCTATTGAAAGAAGAAGTGAAATTTATTTCACAACTATTAGACAAAATTGCGATTCCATAACCAGCTTTGTCATCTAAATACAAAGTATCGCTATAGAAAAGAGCATACTTCCAATCTGACTTTATAACTTCAAATGTAGAATGAAGACATTCATCTAAAATATAAATATCAGCATTGAATGTTTTAAGATGGGAATATTTCTCTTCTGTTATATCGCAATACACATTCCAGTCAAAGATTTTCATAAATGAAAAAACACCTTATACTTCTCATCAACCTATTTTTTCTGTTGTATTTATTTGAGAACCACGATATGGATGATGTGGATTAGGGTCTTTCGGTATTGAACATAACCAAAGACAAAATAAGCAGAAGAGAACTATTATAACTGTTAGACAACCTATACAGCCCTTATTAGTTTTCTGCTCTTCGGAGTTATTTGAAGTTGTATAATTATTACTGCTGCTGTAACTACTGCTGTTACTATTACTATAATTATTTGCAGGAGCTGTTTTTAATTGTTTTTCAATTACAATAGTTTCAGGTTCTTTAGATACTGATTCTACAGTGTAATATTCAGTTTGATTTTCCTGTTCATCTGCATTTGTTTTTCTATTTGCAGATTCCTTTACTTCAATAGTTTTTAATTCATATTTTGAAGTAATGTCCATTGTACAGTCAAAATTTGAAATTGCCTGAATCGGATCAATATTTTGAATATTCAATTCTGCGAATTTTTCACGAGTAAATACAACAGAATAAACATATTGATCTTCTTCATTACCAGTTTTTTTGCTTATTCTTTGTGTATAACCAGAAATAGAAATCTTATCTATTTTTGGTGATATATTATAAAGAACACTTGCAAAATAGAAAGCCATACCTGTAACGCCAGTTGCATAATCTTTATTAAGCTCAGCTATAGATTTATTTTTAATAGATAATTTACCAGAAGAAAGTATCGAACAGGTTTTCTGTGGAAAGTCTTCGATTTCTGGTAAATCAATATCTAATTCAATTTCACGATTATTAACTGCATAATCTATAGAGAAATCTACAGGTAATTCTATTTGACTTAATACATCTTTGACTGTATCAACAAGATAATCATCTGATGGATTGAGAATTTGTTCATAAACTTTATCACGTTCTGCTAGTCTTTGTTTATAATCGTCTTCAAACTCCTTATCTTTTTCTTCCTTAACCTTGCGTTCTTGAGCTATGTAATCTTCTCTTCTTTTTTCCCAATCTGCATTCGCTTCATCTAATAGTTCCTGCATTTTTGCTTGGGTTGCTTCACTGATTTTCTTCTTTTTATTCCAAAAATGTGCATTTACATTTTGTACAGCCCACGAATGTGCTTTGTCATAAAATGGGGTTTCCAAAGGTCTTGGTTCTTCAAACTCATGAATAACATAAAAATTTTGCTTGAAATCAGGAGGAGTATCTCGTTCAGTTATAACATCTTCTTCTGTAATAAGTTTTGGGGCAGCTTTATAAATTTCAACACAACTTTCGTTCTTTTGCTTCATGTAATCATATTTTGTTTTTCTCGTGATTTCCAACATTTCACGATACATCTCACTACGCTTTACACGACGCATCATTTCTTCATCTACGAAAGCTCTACCATCTGGAGCTTCCATATAAACTAATTCTTTACCATCATTATCAATTTGTATTTTTAGATTTGAGTTTTCTATATAACTACGTCTTTGAACATCTGAATCTGATAAATATTTTTCTTGAGAATTATTTGAGCTTGAATTACCACCAATTTTCTGTCTATAAGCAATTCCTGTTCCTGGAATACCAAGGTTTACATATTGACCTCGTGGACCTGTAGAAATTGAAGCACCTCTCATGCCGAGTGAAATGCCAACTCCAGATTTTGACACATTAAGATGTATTCCCTTACATATTCTGATTCTTCTATAAAAACGAACGCCCATAAAATATCTCCTACAATATTTATTATAGCATATTATTGTATTTTAACACTGAAAAAATGGATTGCATTTTTTAATATAGATTAAAACAATATGAAGAATAAATTTGTTTTTTTGTAAGTTTTAGTGTATTTAAATAATGTTTCAAAAGTGCAACCTTGCACTAAAAATCGAGCGAAGCGAGAAGAGTTGAGATTGTCTACGTCAATCTCAGTGTACGCCACACTGACACCGACAAAAGTGCAAGCATTTTATCAGTGTCGTTTAGGCACTCTTCGCTACGCTTCGACCCTATCTGCGATAGGGCAGACAACTACGTTTTCTGGACTTTCCTCAGGGGGCTTTGCGGTTGCCCCCTGAAAAATATGCAACATTGCACTGCCAGTCACGCCCCAAAAGGCGGACAAAATGGCAGTACTTCTTTATGCATATTTTTCTACCCCTTCGCTTAGGGGGCTTTGCTTTCGCCCCCCTCGAAAAAGTGCAACATTGCATTGTCAGTTACGCCCCAAAAGGCGAACAAAATGACAATGCTTCTTTATGCACTTATTTCTCACCCCCTTAGCTTCCTGCTTGTAATCAGCCTCCAAACTCTCTCCGATATTTTTACAAACTTCTTGAATTAAAACGAGTTCTAAATCGTTCAAGTTCAAGTAATCGTTCACGAGTAAGAGTCTTTGCTTTATCAAAGAAATGTTCATAAAATTGTAATTCATGTTTTTCTTTTTTTGCAGCTTCTGCAAAAGTTTTACAACCACGTATTCTTGTTTCATCGATTGCTTTTTGAATGTTTTCGATAGGTGTATCTCGAAGCATATCTGCATAGTCACTCTCTCCATAATTATATTCACAAATAAAATTATCCCCTGATTTAAAAATGCGTTTATGTCCGAAGAGTCTTTCATTTAAAGAATTTAATTTTGCATCATAAGCTTCTTTTACTTTCGCAATTACTCCAATAATTCCTTTTTTTACTTTTTGATACAATTCTGATATTGCATTTGGTTTATGATGATTTATCTTAAAATCTTCAAAAGTTGGTTTAAGCCAAGACTCTGTATCGTTGATGTTCTCAGAGGCTTCTTTCCAGTTTTCAATTTCTATACTTCTTGAACGGTTTTCAACATTGTACAAATCAATTTGTTTTTGATTATCATCAAATAACTTCTGCAATTCTATTTGTGTATTATATATTTCAGTTTTATCTTTTTGCACTTGAGCTAATTCATTTGAGGCCTTCGTTTCCATTGCTTTCGCAGTTTCAATTTTTTCAGATGCCAGTTCTTCACGCTTTTGAATTTCCTTTTCTTTAATATTCAAAGAAGATTCTCTCTGTATGATAGACTTTTCTTTATCAGCCAGTTCCTGTTCTTTTTTTTGCAAAGGAGCTTCTGCTGTTTGAAGTTTTTTCTCACGCTCATTTTGTTGTGCATTCTGTTCATCCAAACTTCTTTTTTTGTTATCAAGATATTCTTCTTTATTCGAAAGGAATCTTTCCTTTTGAGATTGTCTGCGTTCCTTTTCGTTTAGTTGTTTTTCTTTTAGGTCCAGATTTTTCTGGTTTTCTTCAAGATTTGATTTACGTATATTAAGTATATCCGAATCTTTCTGTAATTGTTCTTCGAGTTTGTCGAGAGTGTCTTTTTTATTTTTTAGATTTTCTTCTTCTTCCTCAAGATGTTCAATCCTGTAATCAAAATCATCCATTTGATTCGCAAGAGAGATTTCTTTTGCCTCAAGAAGTTCTTGTTTTTCTTTTAATTCCTTTTCCCATTCAATGTTATCCTGTTCATAACTATAATCTTCTTTTGATTGATGACTATGTTTACGTCCTTTGGTACGATTAATTTTAATTCCCATTTCTTCACAAAAGTCCATAAGGTCATGACGAACAGCTTCTGCAAATTGCTGTTGTGCAGTTCCTTTTCCTTTTTCTGTAAAGAATCCCATTTCATTACATGCTGCTGACATAGAACACTGTAACGGCATTCCTTTTTCAAGTGATTTACCCCAGCGCTCAATCATTCCTTTCCGCCAATCTTTTTCCTTCCATTTTTTTTCATCCCAAGGAATACCTTTTTCTTTTAATTCTGCTTTTTTTATTTCTTTACATTTTTCACGATATTCCATTTCTTTTTTTAATTCTTCTGGGGTTAATGCATGGGCAATAAATATACCTGGTCCATGATAATGTAAAGGAGATTCTATTCTTTCACCTTTTCTGCTGAAAGAGTATTCGTCATTATGCCAGGCAAGGCTTGTCGTAATAAAATTGGGATATTTCTTAGGCATAACTTTAGTAATAAATAATTTCAATATTTTTTTAGCTTTTTCGTCTGGACAATGTGAGTCTCGGTTTCCTATATAATATTGCAGTTCATAAAATGGCTGTCTTTTAGAACTTGCTTTTGGATTTTTATGTTTTCCGCTTCTTGCATCATCAAAAACTTTTTTATAATAATCTTTAATTTGTCTGTCTCTTCTTTTCCCCTTATTGTATTCCTTAATTGATTCGCCAAAAATCTTCTCATAGGTTTCCCTTTCATCTCCCATGTGGAAGATGATTCCATGTTCTCTGGTTGGATCAATGTGTTTTTGTGTTTCAACGTAACCTGGAATTCTAAGATTATGACCAAAACTATATTTAGGGCGCATTAATGTAGTAACACGCCATCCTTCGAAATTGTCTATCATATATGAACCTCTTTATATGTTTAATGGTAAAAAAGGCGGGAGATTTAATTCCCGCCTTTGTAATAAGTAAAGTTTATATTGCTTGTAGTAAAGCAATATCTTCTTCTTTGAATTTTATTTCTGATGCTTTTACTGAATCTGAAAAAGAATTTCCCGAAAGAATTTCAGCATTTGTTTTTCCACGAGCCTGAAGTATTAAAGCACATTTTGCACCAATCAGGAGAATCTGTTTATCTGAAAGTTGTGATGATACTAATGCTTCTTTCTGTTTTAATTCCAATTCCTTATTCTGTAATTCTCGCTGTTTTTTATGAATCTCACTTTGAATAGTTTTTTGAATATTCTGTTCAATGTCAGATTCTGTTGGTTCTTCAGTAAGATTTGCAGCAGCATTTTCTGTTTCTTCTTTTTCAACTTTTGAAGTTTCTTCTACCTGTTTTTCTGCTTCAAGATTTTCCTGTTTTTTAATTTCGTTATAGACCTGGTTAATCGAGGCATCTCCATTGCGAATTGCATTGAGTTGTTCTTTACTGGACTTAGCAAAAACTTCTTGAAGTTTGAAGATATGACGTTTTGACTTTTTAAGTCTTTCACTCATTTCTGCGGCAGTGAGTTTGTGTCCTTCAATTTCCTGCTGACGAAGAATTTCAAAGTTTTTGAATAATTCTGAATCCTGAATGTTGCGTCTGTTGAACTGCTCCTTCATAGAGTAGAGTACAGCTTCATTGATACTCTTGAAACTATGAATTTCCGCATATATGTATTCAAGCCCAAGTTCTTCAGCTGCTGTAAAACGAGTGTGTCCGTCGCAAAGCACAAAAGCTTCTTTGCCATCAATAATCCATTTAAATACATGGACAGGGTGTGCTTTTGAAAAACCATTGAGACGCATGTCATCTTTAATTCGTTCTTTTACGTCTGAATCAATTTTAAATACATCCTTTAATTCCGGAATCTTTTTTATTTCTGCCGGATTGATTTTTATAATGTCTCCCTCTTTGTAATTTTTGAAGAAGTTTAATAATTGTATATGTTTCATGAAATTTCTCCTTTCTTAAGATTTTTATGAAATAAGCCAAGTGATTCACTTATTTTCAGTTGAATATTTTCAAAAGCAATTCTTGCAGATTCTATAGCTTCTGCAGAGTTTTCTTTCGACATATCGAGCGGACAATCTCCATTCGGTTTATTCTTAAAATGATATTTTCCACACACAGGGCATTCATCTGGCCATATATCATAAGAAGTGCTTTTTCTCTCATTCTCTTTTTGTTTTGAATTATAAAATCGAGCGAGAACATCTGACTTCAAACTCACCGTAAAGAAAAGTTTAGCATCAACTTTATTATGATTTTGCTTCAAATAAGAGAAAACATATTCACAATAACTTAGTTGATCCGATATATCCCTGTTTTTTTCATAAAAGAAGTTTGTCAATTTTCGTTCAAAACGTTCATCTATAGAACTTAAATTATGAGTGTCTAAGAAGTAACGTAATGTCATTTTATTTTGACTTAACTTACCTTTACTATCCTTATCTTTACTATCCTTACCTTTACTTACCTGTGGCTCTTTTTGTTCACAAAATGAGTTCTTTTTGAGTTCATTTTGAGTACAATTAGAACTCATTTTGAGCTCATTCTGTGAACAATTCAAAGTCAGTTTTTTTTTAAATCTGTTTCGATATTTGGAGAATCTAAATATTCTAACTCTGTAATGAATCCACGTTTTATTTGATAATCATAAAGGTTTTTACCTTTAGATAATGAATAAACATTGTTTTCATCTAGAAAAATCTTTTTCATATAATCAATATACGCGGTTCCTGTATAATGATTTTTATCAATTTTGTTATGCATTCTCCAGTGTGTAATAACATAAAGATAATCTTCTAGAAGTATCACATAACCTTTTTCAATTAGTGTCCTCAAATCTTCAATGTTTACTGGTAATTGTCGGATAAGAGTAATTGCATTATCCACAAAACCATCATCATCAGCATTGAGACATAAATGAAAATAAAGCAGTTGAGTTGCACATGATAATTGTAAGAAACGATCTTTACTGATGAGAGCTTTATTTATCATACGACTTCTAGCCATGTTGAACTCCTTGTAATGTTTTGAAAATCACAACTATTCAGACAATGACTAGTAAAAGACGTTGTTTTATTGTATAAAATAGTTGCATTGTTGTTTTTGACGCCAATCAATAACAATCTGCTTGTGCCATCGAATTGCCGTTCGATAGGCACTTTTTTGTTTAGGTTCATACAGAATTCTCCTTCTTTATATACTTCTTGTATTTTTCAGCAAATCGACCTTTTAAAGGCACATTATAACGCTCAAGATAAGCGGGCACATCTGAATCTGAAATTTTAATCCATTCTAAAATTTTTTCCCGAGACCACATCCTTCTTCCTGCATGAATTTCAAAATTGGAATTCCCGCACGGCATCAAAGCGTAATTTGTTGAAATAGTCGTATATGGAAAATTTTTTCCATATTTAAGAACAACTGCTTCCCGAAGAGTATAATACTCCTGAGTAGGGAATGATTCAGAAGGTGTGGAAATTCGTTCCTTAACTTCACGTTGCAAAGCAAGAAGAATACCTTCGATTTCATTCATCCTTGTGACAATTAATTCATCAGTCATTATGACCTCCCATTAAAAAGTTATTATGCAGACTTGCGAATCACGTTGCTGGTATAATGTATTCACCCCAGATGTCTGCCGGTGTAGACCTTTGTATGTCTTTGTTGTATTGTTATATTAAAAATAATAGAGAAAATTTATTTTGTCAACCATATTTAATACTTTTGAGTATTAGAATAAGTGTTAAAAATAGTACTTATTAGTAAATAATTAAGGAATTTACGATGAAAAATGAAAATACAGAAACATTTTATGAAAGAATCTTATATATATTAAAAATGAAAAAAATCCCTCTTGTAAATTTCTACCAAGATTTACATATAGCTAAAAGTACTGTTCAGAATTGGAAAAAAGGAATTATTCCATCAGGGGAGACTTTAATTACTTTAGCACCTTATTTAGATGTATTACCAGAATGGCTAATCTATGGGAACACAGATTGTAATACTTCAGATAAGGTTCCACAGTCGATTATAGTTACTCGCATATATGAAAAATTACATGAATTAACAGGTGTTTATGAGAACAATGAAGCATTTTATGCCCCATTAGAGAATCAGAAATATATTTTAAAATTACAATTTTGGGATAGAGGATTTCAAAGAATAGATTTAAATACGCTGTTGAATATTTCTGAAAAATTAAATATTAGTCTTAATAATCTCATTGCTGGAAAAACTATCGGAGAAATAAATGAAAATGAAAAAATTTACGTTAACAATAAAACTGAAGAATATTTATTAAAATATTATAGATGTTTATCTGAGAAAGGTAAAAATAATGTTTTTGAATATGATAAAGCTACATTCATAAAAGAGAGATACGACGAAAGTATAAAAGAGAAAAATCCTAATTCTCCATTTAAGCCAGAATGGGATCCTTTCGACGATCCAAATTTTGATGGAGATGCTTTTGTTTAATTGTTAATAAATTGTTAATGTTTTCTGCTAAGCCCAACAAAACATTGACAGAAAAAGGCATAAAAGGTATGTTTTAGCTAACATATTGTAACAAAACATAACAAATATAACATATATGCCGTTTGGGACCAGGATGTCGGGGGTTCAAATCCCTCTTGCCCGACTTAAGACTCTCAGTATTGAGAGTCTTTTTTATTTAACAATAAAAGTTTTTTTATTTCCCCGTCGAAAATCCATTAATCATATCAGCAACTTTGCTTGTAGCAGAGAGGTTTCTGTCTGAGGCTGTTACTGCTGCTTCGGCTGTGGATTTCATTTCATCCATAATTTGAGTAACGTTATTTGATTTATTCATTGTACTTTCGGCCAGAGAATTGAGGGCGCGGATGCCGGTAAATACATTCTGGCTTTCGCCTTTCATATGGGCAGATGCAGAAGTAATATCTTTTGTTGTGCCTTCCAGAGTGAGCATGGAATTAAGAATATTTTCTGCGCCAATTCGTTCTTCATTCATTCCGGCCTGAACTTCTTCAATCAATTGCTGAAGGTGTTTAATTTTTTCGCCTACGCTGGCAAAGTTCTGTGAAGATTTATTTGATGAATCTACAATTCCTTCAATTGCTTCTGTAATAGTCTGGAGAAGGTGTGAAATTGAGTCTGACTGTTTTGCTGAGGTTTCTGCAAGCTTTCTGATTTCGGCAGCAACAACTGCAAATCCTTTTCCAGCTTCGCCGGCATGAGAAGCTTCGATAGCTGCATTCATAGCCAGGAGGTTAGTCTGATTTGCGATTGAAGCAATAGAAGTATTTGCTTCCAGAAGCTGGGCACTCTGTTGAGCAATATTTTCTACCTGAGTTGAAACAGTTGCCTGCTGTGCTTGTCCATCATTTGCTTCTTTTACAAGAATCTTATATTCTTCTAGAATTTCATTTACATTTTTATCTACAGAGCGGATATTTGCAGTGATCTCTTCAATTATGGCTGAAGATTGCTGAATAGCATCAGACTGTTGAGTGAGCTTCTGATCAAGACTGTTTATCTCGGTTTCTACGGATTGCATTCCGTTTGTAATTCCTTCGACCTTATCAGTCTGTTCTGTGATACTTGCAGAAATATCTGTAATATCATTTGTTGCAGCTGAAAGAACATTTATATGATCTGACATTTTTGTAGAAAGTTCATTTCCTGTTTCATTAAGAATACCAGTTTCGTTTTGAAGATCAATTACAAGATTATTAAGGCTTCCAATTACATTGTTACAGTGATTTCCAAGCTGTGAAAGTTCATTATTTCCGCGAACAGGAATACGGAATGTAAGATCTGCTTTACCAGAAGCAATTTCTCCCATTGCAGTTGATATTGTCTTCATAGTACCAAATATTTTTGAAGTAAACAGTGAAATTACAATAACTCCAAGTATCAAAACAATGGCACTTAGGAGTGCAATACTTCCAACTCGTTTAATCATTGTATCCAGGATTGTGTCTACATAAAAATCAACACCTATAAAACCAACAATCTGCCCTTTTGAGTTTTTGATTCCTTTATATGTTGAAATTGTGTAACCCCATTGCTCTTGTTTTTCAAGTCCAGAAGAATGAAAATCACCATCTTCCATACATTTAAAAGGGCCATCTCCATAATCCGCAATATCTTCTTTTGTACCAATAGGTGAAAAGTTTTCTGTATCTGATGGATCACAAGAACCATCAATTATAAACTGATAAATAGTTCCATTTACTGGAGCCATAGTATAAAGAAATTTACAGTTTATTGTTTCTTTTATATTATAGAGAGCCTTTCTGGCTTCCTCGTAATATGGATCATTTGTTGTAGGTTTTTTACAGAGTGCTTCAAACTTATCTCCGTCAATAGCTTCAAAAGCTTTTTGTGCAATTGGGCGACCTTGATCTTCGCAGAGTTTTACACCTGTGTTAATAATGCTTACTGCAGCAAAACCTCCCATACAGAAAGTGGAGATTAAAATAAAAAGACCAAAGACAAGAATAAAACGTGTTCGTAATGAATGCATAAAAAACAGACCCCGCTGAAAATATATATTTATATTTTACAACGGGGTCTATGCTTTTTCAAATAAAAAATAATAATTGTCATATTCGGGCTTGACCCGAATATCTTTTAGATATCAGTACCTTTTTCTTCATTCTTCTTCTGAACATAAGCAACGAACTCTTCAAGCTTCATTGTTTTCTGCTCAAGGCCGCTGTTCTGGCGGAAGCGAACGGTTACAGTACCTTCCTTCTTTTCATTTTCACCAACAATCAGGATATAAGGAGTTTTGTGTTCCTTTGTGATTGTCTTGATTTTGTTTCTCATGTTGTCTGTAGAAAGGTATGCATTTGCACGGATATCTGCACCAATGAGTGTTTCATAAACCTGCTTAGCATAATCATCAAAATCATTTGTTACAGGAACAATTGCTGCCTGCTCAAAAGCGAGCCAGGTAGGGAAGTTACCTGCAAAGTTTTCGATGAGGATACCAAGGAAGCGCTCGAAAGAACCGAGGATAGCGCGGTGAAGCATTACTGGGTGATGTTTCTGGTTATCAGCACCAATGTATGTAGCGTCAAGGCGTTCTGCAGAAGGAAGCTGATAGTCTACCTGAATTGTACCACACTGCCATTCACGGCCGATGCAGTCATAAAGCTTAAACTCAAGTTTTGGACCGTAGAAAGCACCTTCACCAGGCTGAATCTCAAATTCAAGACCAGCTTCGTGACAAGCGTCAGCAAGAGCTTTTTCTGCGCGTTCCCAGGTTGCAAGGTCACCAACGTGATCTTCTGGCATTGTAGAGAATTTTACTACAAGGTCATTGAAGCCGAAGTCGTGGTAAACATTCTTCAAAAGCTTACAGAACTTTGCAACTTCTGAACCAATCTGTTCTTCTGTACAAAGAATATGAGCATCATCCTGAACGAATCCGCGTACACGCATTACACCGTGAAGAGTTCCACTTGGTTCGTTACGAACATCATGACCAAACTCTGCAAGACGCAAAGGAAGGTCTTTATAAGAACGCTGGCGACTCTTGAAAATCTCAAGGGCACCTGGACAGTTCATAGGTTTAATAGCGAACATACGTTTCTCAGATTCTGTGATAAACATATTCTGCTGATAGTGTCCCCAGTGACCTGAACGTTCCCAGAGAGTGCGTGGCATAATAGCAGGAGTGTTAACTTCCTGATATCCGTCGCGGCGAACCATCTTGCGCATATAGTCCTGCATTACAGTGTAGATTGTCCATCCATTTGGATGCCAGAAAATCTGACCTGGGTCTTCCGGATCAAGGTGGAAGAGATCCATGTCCTGACCAAGCTTACGGTGGTCGCGTTTTTCTGCTTCTGCGAGCATAGCAAGATAATCTTTAAGATCATTTGGCTTTTCGAAACAGAGAGCATATACACGAGTAAGCATAGTGCGGTTAGCATCGCCTCTCCAGTATGCACCTGCTACACGGTCAAGCTTGAAAGCCTGTCCGTTGATTTCTTTAGTTGTAGCAACGTGTGGACCACGGCAAAGGTCAAGATATCCGTCCTGCTCGTATGTAGAAATAGTTTCTCCCTCAGGCAAGTCGTTAATCAATTCAATCTTATAAGGCTGGTCTGCAAAAAGTTTGAGTGCTTCTTCTTTAGAAACTTCCTTGCGAACAAATTCATGATTTCCGGCAAGGATTCTTCTCATCTCTTTTTCTACGGTAGCAAAATCGGTCTCGGTGAATTTGGTCTCGGTTGGGAATTCAAAGTCATAGTAAAATCCGTTTTCGATAGCAGGTCCGATAGCAATCTTTGTGCCCGGGTAAAGCTTCAAAATAGCTTCTGCCATCACATGAGCGCAGCTGTGTCTTACAGTCTGCAAGTGTTCATCAATAGCCATTTTTGTACCTCTTTAATTTAAAAATGTTTATCTATTATAACGCTTTGATTGTAAGTATTCAATAAATCAACTATATTATAAGCATGATTAAAGCACAAATTACAGATAAAGAGCTTTCAGCTCACTTAGATAAAATTGAACCTGATCAGCTGCGTATTTTTACAATGGCAGATGGTCGTATCCGTGGTGCTCTCTTTCATGGAACCCGTTTTGTAAACCAGATGAGAGCACAGCACAATCTTGGTATTCTTGAAACTTATATTCTCGGCCAGGCAAGTCTTTGCGGTGCTCTTACAATTCCTATGATGAAGGATATGGAACACACCCTGATTCGTTTTGAAGGAACCGGTCCTGCAGAAGGCTATACTGTAGAAGCTGATTCAACCGGTTACGTAAGAAGTTATCTTGAAAACGAACATATTCAGATTAATAAGCCTCTAGAAAACTGGAACTTAAAGCCTTTTCTTGGTGTTGGAAACATTACTTTTTCACGTATTCACAAGGATGATAAGTTTCCTCAGAGTTCAACAGTTGATGTTGATGGTGAAAATATTGCCCGAGACTTTGCATCATATTTTGCTCAGAGTGAACAGATAAACACAGCCTTTAATTCAAGCATACAGTTTGATAAGGCGGGCAGAGTAGTTGGTGCCGGAGCAATGTACATTCAGGTTATGCCAAAGACTGGAGGTACTGCAGAACTCGGTTCTCAGGTAGACAGCCATGCTGAAGAAGATACAGATGAAGAAGAACTTTTGCGCAAGGTAGAAAATGCATTTAAGGCATGTCCGAGTATCGGTCTTCTGTATAGTGAAGGAGAAGTTGATTCTGAAGATATTATTTTGGGATTGTTCCGCGAATTCCAGCCAACTATCACAATGAAACGCGATATAGTTTTTGACTGTCCATGTAGTAAAGAATACTACATAGAACACATTCGTGGTCTCCCTTCAAAAGATCTGGAAGATATCCGCAAAAACGGCCCTGATCCACTGGAAGTTGTATGTAGAAAATGCGGTTCTGTATATCATATTCCGGTTTCTGAAATATAATTTACTTGACGATTCATATATAAATGATTATATTTTATATTACTTCGGGGGTGTCCCGGTTTCGACGGAATTGGGAAATCTTGTACTGCAGGTAGGGGTGAAGGTCCCTTAAACTGACGAACAAATAACTGCAATTTTCGCAAGAAAAGAAGAAGAAGCTGATGAGGCTTCTTTCGAAGCAGAAGCACTCGCTGCGTAAGTAGCCGTGCAGGAACTCAGGTGGCCCTGTTCCGCGTTGCCTGACCTTCTTTTACCTTATCGGGACTTGCCGCGCATTGTGTCTGGTCTTTGCGTGGGACTCTTAATCAGAATACGGAGGCGACGCTTGTTATGCTGCTACCGGCTCCCGACAACCACCTCGCATAACTAAACTTGTAGACGTACCTGGTTTACTTTTTCGGACGGGAGTTCAATTCTCCCCACCTCCACTGAATGCTCCGTTTCTAGACGGGGCATTTCTTTTTTAACAACCTAAACAAGTTTCTTCAAAACAATATAAGTTATATCATCATTAAAGTTTTCTGTGCCGGAGAACTTTCTTAAAGCTGCTGGAAGTGCTGTTACCTGATCTTTTACACTTAAGCCGATATTATTCTTAAATACTGCCAGTACACCTTCATGACCAAAATACTTTTTTTCAGGACTCATACAGTCAGTAATTCCATCGGTATATAAAACAAGTTCATCGTCTTTTTGCATATTGAATTTTATTGTTTCAAAATTGATTGGGAAATCTGCAATTCCTATTGCTCCATATTGATTTACGCCTTCCTGCTCAATATTTGAAATTTTTCCACTTTCTGCATTATATAAAATTGCTTTAGGATGCCCTGCATTTACAAGTTCAATATCATTTTTATTAAATCGAATCAGCATTCCGGTAAGATAATTTTCAATGCTTCCTTTTTCAGCAATAATTCTATCGTTTATTTTTTCCATAACATTATTTAAAGGAAGTTTCTTGCCTTTTTTGAATTCTTTTTCAATAATATTTTTTACAAGCATGGTTACTAAACCTGATGCAATACCGTGGCCTGAAATATCAAATATACCGATTCCATCCAGATGGTTTTCAGTAATAAATACAATATAGAGGTCTCCAGATACTCCAGACATTGGCTTAAAAGCAATATGTAAATCCCAGTCTTTAATTTCAGAAGTATCTACTTTGTAAAAACTCTTTTGAATATAACCTGCAAGGTCTATTTCTTGTAGAGCCCGATTCTTTTCTTTTTCGAGAGCTTCCGTGCGTTGGGTTACTAAAAGCTCCAGGTTTTTATTCATGTTTTCTACTTCATTTGCAAGCTTTACAAAATGAATGATAAGAATGCCAAGGAATAAAAAGATTACAATTACCCAGCTGATTGCAAGAAACAGGGTATCAATTTTTTGCTTGAAAAGGGCTTTTGCAATAATTTGAGACGCAAAAGCAAGGAAAAAAGGTGATAGACATATGAGAAAATGGACAAGTCGTTTATCTTTTCTTTTAATAGATGTATAAATAACTTTCCCGATAAAGATAAATTGAATAATAATAAATAAGAATCCGATTCTTAATCTGCTTCTGAAATCCGGAATATTTGTAGCTGTGAATGGAATTATAATACCTGTAAACGTAAGCGCAAATCGAATTATTTTTTCAATTGTTCTTTCTTTATAATGTAAAAAGTCTCTGGTAAAACAGACAATCATATATCCTGTTAGAAGGGCTGTAGTACCTTTGAATATTTTTTCAAAATTTAAATATGTAAGATTTGCCTTTCCCAGGAATGTATAATCACCGTAGTAAAAGACACTAAGATAAATTGCAGTAAAAAGACATAATTGTGAAAATGAAAGGTTTTCAACTTCAGTGCGACGTAGTAGAAATAAGAATAAGTAAATTAAATTAATGATAAAAAGTATGATAGTAAGAATAAAATACATTTTTGAATGAACAAAAGTATAATATTCTGCATAAGTTTCGGTATCATTATAATCAGAAATAAAAGGTGTAGATTCTATTATTCCATATCCGTGACACCAGAGACAAATCATTAATGAGTTTTCGCCACCAATGTTTAAGTATTCCTTTGGAATCTTAAAAGAAAAGGTTTTGTTTCCTTCTGTAAATTCATGTGGCGGGAAAGTTCCTGTTCTTCCAAGAGAATGATTGTTTATATAAATCTTAGTAGCAATTTTAATTCTACCAATAGATAATCCGATTTCTTTATGCTTAAAATCATTAGGAATTGTAAAAGTTGTTTTTAAGAAGACATAGCCAATTTTATTGTTTAATAAATCAGAAATATTTGTCAGATTATTTATGTCAAAATCATAAAAAGGATATGGCTCGCCGTTTAATGAATATTGCCAGTTTTTATCAAGTAAAATTCTATGTTGATTTATATTCTTTTTACGACAGGCAGTTAGGAATAAACTAAGAGAGAGTAAGATTAATAATGACAGATACTTAGTTTTTTTATTCAACTCCTAAAACTCCAAAAAAAAAGCCTGTAAATGAAAAATTCCATTATTGAATCTTCAATTTACAGACTTTTTGTAACAAAAATTTTCTATATGAAAATTATAAAGTATTATTCTCCATCATGGTTTGCATTATGGAATTTCTGCTGGTATTTCTTAAGCATAGCAACAGCATTTCGTTTTCCATTGTAGACAAAGCCACCATTCCAGTATTCCAAAGCAGCAAACAGAGCGTTTCCACCATCCTGACTGTCAGATTCCTTTGTACGGAATGAAACGTAGTTAGACAACTCCATAAAATCGTTGTTATGAAGACATTCAAGACGTTTCTTGTTAAATTCGTTCCATTTTTCCAAATCCTGGAAACCTTCACCTTCGTCCTGTACGATAATGTGAGCATGTGTAGGACTGAATGAATACCATACAGTAACCTTCTTGTTAATATCGCAGTGATTACCATGCTTTACAGCATTTTTAATAACTTCACTAATCTGCTGTTCAAGAAGATTCAACTCTTTAATTTCTGTAGGTGCTGACTGAACAATCAGCAATGTAAAATAACGAATCTGTCTGAAGTCTGAAGGAAACTCCTTCTTTAGCATATTTGTTTTATCAAACAAAGGGTCATTCTCATCCGATCTCAGTTCCTTTAATTCTTGAACCATTTCAGTTCCTCCTGCAGTCTGTTTACTTTAAGAAATAATTTTTTTTAATGATACAAAAATATTAATTATTCTTTTACCATCAAAAGAGCTTCTTCGATACTGTTGGCGATAGGGAAGTAGCCCATAAGCTTTGTAAGCTCAATTACCTTTTTTACCGAACCATGAATATTAGCAATTGCAAGGTTCAAATTCATCTTTTTGATTGTTGAACAAATGTAGATAAGTGCTCCAATTCCAGATGAGTCGATGTAGTCTACCTGCTCAAGATTGATGACAAAGTTCTTTACATTTTTTTCGAGCATCTTCATGACAAGCTCTTTAAGCTTATATGAATTGTAAAGATCCATTTCACCAGTTACGTCGATAATGTAAACATCACCATTCTTTCGTATTTTAAGTTCCATATCGAATCTCCTTATTTAACTCCTAATTTAAATTATTGTATTTTAATTACCAAAAGGCTCTGATCATCATACTGTTGTGCAGTACCGCAATACTTTTTCAAATCATCTTTTACACGATTTGAAATATCTTTAGCTGCAACACTTGCATTCTTTACTATAACCTTCTTAAGGTTTTCAATAGAGTATTGTACACCATTTTCATTAAGAGATTCAAGTAATCCGTCTGTACAAGTAGCAATAATATCTCCCGAATTAAGTTTGAGTGCCAGATTAGTAAATACAGTGTCTTTTGCTACACCCATAGGTTCACTTGGAACAGAAATCTGTTTGATTGTTCCTTCTGTTGCAGAGTAGTGGAATACTGGATTGTTTCCACAGGTACTTATTTCAGCTTCTTTTGAAGTTGCATCATAATTGATGAGGGCAATACTTGCAAAGTGGTCAATCTTTGAACTTTCAAGACAGATACCTCTGTTAGCCCAAGACATGATTGTTGATGCTGACTGAGCTGTATGAACAGCAAGACGAAGAATTGCACGAATCATAATCATAACGATAAGTGCGTTCATTCCTTTTCCTGCGATATCAGCCATTACAAAAGAAATGCGGTCTTTTCTTGAAACAAGAATATCATAGTAGTCACCGCAGACATTTTCTGCAGGATTTGAGAAACAACCGATTGAAAGTCCAGAAATAATAGGAAGCTTAGCAGGGAGCATATCTTTCTGATATTTAGAAGCAATGCTACCACCCTTGTTCAATTCAGTGTGTTCTGCATAGTCAAGGAAGCTGTAAAGAGGTTTAATTGCAGTAGAAACTGATTCAGCAAGCATAACTGCATTATCAAAATCATCTTTATTGAACTTTTCGTTGTCTGGTTTACGTGCAAGACCTACAAGTCCTACAACTGAATCAACCTGTTTGATAGGTGCGAAAATATAACTTCCACAGCGGAGGAACTCTTCTGGTCCATTCTGATATACACGTGGATCTTTTACAGAGTCTGTAATAAGAACAGGCTGACCTTCTGTAAATATCTGGCCAAAAATATTGTCCTGAAGAGGGAACTGTGCAAAACGAAGGTTTGTTTCTACACGGATTGGCTTATGAGGAAGGTCTTCCGGCAATTTATATGGAGGTGGGAATGCACCTTTGAAAGATTTTACAGCAAGTGTATTATCATAATCATCAGCAATAAGGAAAATACAACCGTCGGCCTTTAATTTTTCTGTAAAAAGGTCGTTACAGTATTCAAGGAAGTTTTCCATACTGTTGTTATTTGTAAAGAAAGTAGAAAGTTTAGCGATAAGATTTCTATTGATCTCAATATATCGCTGGTTTTTCTCTTCAATCTGCTGAATAACCGCTCTGTTTACCATATCGTTGTCGCGTGAAGCATTAATTTCTGCGGCTTTTTTAGCGGCTCTCTTTTCTTCAATCTTTTCAGGATTTACAAAAGCCTTGATTATAAGATAAGGAAGAAGTACGAGTTCTGAAAGGATAATCGTAAATACGATATATGAATAGAACCCTGTAAATGTACTGTAGATTGTGCCGACAATCATTATTCCTGTAGTAATGAAGAATGCCAGACTAACTTTTGCTTTGTTTCTGAGCTTGATAATCAGAAGAAAGATGAAAAGCAAGGCACCAATACCAGCAGCAATGTAAAGCGGAACATTTATAAATGAATCAATGGTAAACAAAGTTTTCTCCTAAAAAATATAGTATTACTATATTATCGGCATTATTTTAGATTTTAACATTGAAATTTTTAGCCGTCAAGAAATAAGTTAGCCTTGAACAGCTGTCGATTTCAATTTAAGAAACTTCCCTTATATGTTTTGTTATATTTTCAGTCATTTTTCTGCGGAAGCGCATCTGGAGACTCATTTGCAGCGTCTGTAATGGCACGGCGCAGAATAACACATTTAATGCGGTTTAAAATTCTCTTTGCAAGAGGGATTTTATAGTGTTTCTTAAAGTCTATTACTGCCTGATCCATAGGAATGTCGTCACCAAACTTCTTTTTAAGGTCATCCCAGTAGCGAACGGTCCATACATACAAATCTCCAAGAGTACGGCCTGGGAAATCTCGCAGAATGAATTTTTCGCGGATTATTGAAGCCAGCGGGAAGTACACATTATAGAACCATGATTTAATGGCTTCTTCCATAGTAACTTCAGTTGTCTTATTCTGATTCATATAATACTTATGAGTGAGAATATGATTGTAAATTACATCGTAACGTCCTGGACTTGAAAAATCGAGACACCAGTAGTCGGTAATGTCACCAAAGCCTGTTTCGCTGTAAAAAACACGCTTTTCATAGTTTATAATCTGCTTCTGGATTTCCTTGAGGGAATCTGCCTTTTTTAGCTTGATTTCACTCTGTAAAGATACTACTTCAGCATCTATGAACTCAGTTCCGCGGGTTTTTGCAACAGAAACACGGTGATTTCCATCGCGGACAAAATAAAGGCCTGCAATTTCATAAACCTTGATAGGTGGAAGGGTAATGTCATTAAGGGCTGCTTCATCGACATGCTGCCAGCGGTTTTTAAGGTGAGTACTTTTTGGAAAAAATCGGTTGTCAAAATCCTTATAGCGGCCTTCGCTTCCTACTATTTTTTCGATAGGAATAACCTTCATTCCTATATAAGTCTCTGCATTTGACTTAATCATCTGTTTTACATCATTAAGAGAGATGAGGCTTGCTTCTTCTGGAGAAAGCAGATGTTGAATTTCATTTATAAATGCTTTTGTGTGTGCTTTGTTAAAATCTTCTTCTGATTTTGCTTTTGAAAAATCCATCCTAGTTGTCCTTCTTTTGAGTTGTTTTCATTGGCAGTTCAATTACATAATGAGCATATGCATTGACTACAGTGGTATCAAAATATTTTCCTACACGTTCTTCCCTTAAATCATAAAGATGAATGTGACCATGGACCATATAAGTAGGTTTGAATCGCTCGAGGAACCAGTTATAGCATTCGAAACCGACATGACACGGGTCTTCGTGATCATGAATGTGTCGCGGTGAAGCGTGAGTCATGAAAATATCAAGATATCTTCCATATTTTAACTTATTATAAATCAGTTTAGGCACCAATTTGAGAAGCTTCCATTTCATCTGGGAGTCTGTAAACTGGCAGAGTCCATTATTATAACGCATTGTGCCAGAGGCACCTGCGATAAGGAGCGGTGTTTTGTTTCCGGTTTCAGGATCTTCAAACATCAGGTTTTCGTTTATAAAACTCTTAAAACCAAGGTAAGTAGCTCCGTGACCGTTCATAGACTGTTCATAGCGGGACGGACGGTTTCCATCAAAATGACTGTCACGGTGGTAAAAATGATATTCTTTTAAGTCGTGATTTCCAAATACGAAGTAGGTAGGCTTATTAAAAACAGTGACTATAAAGTCAACGTAATCCATTGGCAGGTCGCCGGCACACAAAATGAGGTCAATATCAGGAAATGCTTCTTTTACGTTCTGTGTATAGATAAGAGGATCTACATAGTCGGAGACACAGAGAATTTTCATTTATCACCAGCTTTTGAAAGCAGTGCTTCAAGTTTTTGTTTTTCTATAAGTTCTACAGGGCGGTTTTCAGCAAAGCGTTTTGCTGCTGTATTAAAGCCGGAACTTGAAAATAAAAAGGATTTAACACTGTTAAGAGTTTTCATTTCATCAAGAGCTTCGTGAATTTGAGCTTCTTCAACTGGATCTGGTTCGCGGTAGAATCTGATAAATACTACCTGTTTACGCACAGCCATCCATGATTCATCGCTCTTGTTTACGCCGGTAATCTGGCATCCCCATTTTTTCTGGTCGCAACTAAGAACCTGAAGTCCTATGCCTTTAATAACTGCATTCTTACATATATAAGGGAATTCTTCATTACTACAGGTAAGATAATCTTTAAGATAATCATTTGCCTGAAGGTCTTTATATTCCGAAAGCTTTGCAGAAACATCGCGGAAACTCTTGTTTCGCTTGTAAATTGCTTCCCACTGTTCAATTGCCTTGTCTATTTTGCGGCTTTTTTCATAGCAGGCAGCAAGAAAATAACGTGCGTAAAGGGTTTCTGACTGAGTTCCTTCTTTATCGAGTTCAATGGCACGCTGAAAGTCAACAAGGGCATTGTCTATGCGGCCTGCAATCATATAGCAGGAACCGTGTTCTATAATAGCTTTCTGCTTTAATTCCGGATCACGCTGTGCTTTTTCAAAGGATTTGATGGCGCCCTGGAGGTCTTTAGCATCTTTTAGAATCTTTCCAAGATAATAATATGAAGTATAAGTTTCAGGGCTAAGCTTAATAGCCATATCAATTTCTTTTTTAGCTTCATTAAACTGCTTTGTGCGGTAAAGCATAAGACCGATTTCTGCATGTGCTTTTGCATGTCGTTTATCAATCATTGCACATTTTTGCATAAAGCCCAAGGCCAGATCATAACGGTTCTGATCTTCGTAGATTCTACCAACCTGATAAAAGTTTTCTGCATTCTGTGGGTCTAATTTTGTAAGTAAAAGAAAGTTTTTAAGGGCTTCGTTCTGCTGATTATATTTAAGAAGGAGTTGAGAGTATTCAGAGCGAAAAGTTAATTCGTTGATTCCTTCACCAAATAAGGCATTATCATTTACGTTTTTATATTCAATTACTGCAAGTTCTGTTCTGTTTTCTTTTATATAGGCTTTACCAAGGTAATAATGTGCAAGATAGTTTTTCTGATCTTTTGCTATAAGCTGTTTTGCAATCTTTATTGCGTTTTGTGTTTTTCCCTGCTTTATAAGTCGTGGAATTGCATCAATCTTCTTAGGAGATACAATGGTTTTTAGTATTACGATAATGAGCGATATGATAACTACTGCAGCTATAGCCAGGATGATAATAAACATCTTTTATACTCCAAATGAATATGTGAGATACGCTTAAAGCAGATTAAGTCTTAACGTAATTGCACGATAATAAGAGTAGTAGATTTATGTCGATATGTCAAACACGAAGGTCGTATAATATGAAAATAAAATTAAAGTACTTTGTATTTATAATAGAGATTTTATTTGTACTTTCAGCCCTTAATGCTCAGTCTGGTGTACAGGCAAACGGGCTGTCTCGGGGTGAAACATTATTTAAAGAAAACAATGCAAAAGATGCAGTTCAGGTTCTTGAATATGAAATATTAAACGGGCAGATATCAGATAATACTTATAACTTTCTGGGTTTGGGCTATTATCAGCTGGAAGAATATGAAAAGTCCCTAGATGCTTTTAAGCGCGGATTAAAGGCTCAACCAGAAAATGCAAAAATACTTTCCTATAATATGGGTAATACTTATTATGCAATGAAAAATTACCCGCTGGCAGCAGAATCATATTCAGATGCACTTAATGCAGAGCCTGTTTTTTATGAGGCCTTGCTTAATCGTGCGAATGCTTTGCTTATGGCCGGACAGCTTGTTTCTTCAAAAGAAGATTATATTGATTTTGTTGCAAAATGCCCGGATGATCCACAGCGTGAAAGAATAGAACTTTTGATAAAAGCCCTGGAAGAAGAAATTGCCCGCCGTGAAGAAGAAGCCCGTCTGCTTGCTGAACAGAATAAGGCAAAATGGGAAGAATATGACGGAAGTATAGATGAAAATAAAAAGACAGATTTTTCGCCATATTGGGAAGAAGTAGATGCGCTGCTCGCTGATGAAAGAAAGCCGGATGATGCTGCAGAGTGGGAAAGAATTCATGGTGAAGATCCTGGTACAGTAGATGATGGTAATGGTGACGAAGCAATTGCCCAAGACGAGGATGAAAAAAATAAAAAAAATTGGGAAAAGTTTGACAGTGAACCGGCTGGTGAAATTGCACAGGAAGAAAAGCCTTCTAAAGACAGCGCTTACTGGGAAGAGTTTGAAAACGAGTCTGCAGGGGCACTTACTACAGGTAAGGATTCTGAAAAAGTCCTCGAAGAACAGATTGATGATGAACAGGATTGGCTTACCTTTAGTGATGAAGAGCTTGTAGAAATGAAGGCTCTGGAGGAAGAGTCTCGGGCGGAACGAGAGAAGTGGCTCGAGGATGTTCGAAGGCGCGAGGTACAGGCAGCAGAACGTACTGCAAAGGCAAGACAAAAAGAACAGCAGCAGAGTTATGAAGATGAAAAACGTATTCGAGAACAGTTACTCGAAGATATGCGAAAGGCAGAAGAGGAACGTCGCAAAAAATTACTCGAAGATGTTGCAAATTCTTTGCAGGGAACCGATTCTACAAATCTGACTTCCGGGGCAGAAGATTTAATTGATTACGACCTTGAAGGAGAACTTGACTAAAATGAAGCTTACTCGTTGGAAAGATTTGTCTGATGAACAGAAGAATGCCCGATTAAAGAAAATATTTGGTGCTGCTGCTATTATTTTTATTGTGATTCTTCTACTTCTTTTAATGAGATGTGAAGGCTGTTCAAGTAACAGTAATAAAAAGAATAGAGATTTTGGTGATGGAAAAGGTCATTCCTATGGAGAAGAGATTTCCGGGGCCGGACTATTTAATGATGAATATGGAAAGGATTCTGAAGATTATACTTTAACTGATTCTGAAAATGATATTGAAGATGAATTAAAGAGACAGGCAGAAGAAGAAAAAGAAGCTGAAGCAAAAAAAGCAGCAGAAGAAGCCGCTGAAAAAGAGCGTGCTGAAAAAGAATTGGCTGAAAAACAACTGACCGAAAAAGAGCTGGCTGAAAAAAAAGCAGAAACAGCAAAAAAAACTGAAGAGGAAAAAGCAAAAAAAGCAGCAGAACAAAAAGCAAAACAGGCTGAGGAAGCAAAGGCAAAAAAACAAAAGGCCGAGGCGGAAAAAGCCCGCAAGGCAGAAGAAGAAAAGGCTCGTAAGGCTGAAGAGGAACGCCGCAAAGCAGAAGAAAAGCGACTGGAAGAAGAAAAAAAGGCTGCCGAAAAAGCTGCAGAAGAAAAACGCCTTGCCGAAGAAGCGGCAAAAAAATCACTGGAAGCAGCACGTAAAAAAGCTGAAGAAGAAAAACTCGCCGAAGAACAATCAAAAGCAGAACTCGACAATATTGCAAAAAAACTTGCTGAAACTTCAAGCGAAGCAGAAAAACAAAAACTTCTCGAAGCTGGTGTAAAGCTTGCTGAAGAACTTGCTAAATCTGGAGTTGAGAATGATACTGCGCACTATATAGTTTCGCAGGATGCTCAAAAGAAAAAAGATTACAAACGCGCTTTAACCGAACTGGAAAAAGCAATCAAACTGAATGAATCAAATTATCTATATTATTATGATATGGGAAAACTGCAGTATATGTTGCGCCGTTATGAAGATGCCAAAGGCTCTTTTTTACATTCCATATCTTTGAATAATAAATTTCCGCCAAGTGTTTATAACCTTGGGCTTACATATGTAAAACTTAATAATGAAGACAAAGCCCTCGAATCCTTTAAGAAATCAGTTGCTATAAATCCTGATTATGAAAAGGGATATATTGAACAGGCCCGCGTTTATAATCGTCAGGGAAAACTTGAAGAATGCGTAAAAGCTTATGACAAAATGATTAATATGTTCCCTGATAATACCTCGGCAATAATGGAATTAGGGTCTGTGTATTATCAGTATGGTAAATATGAAGAATCTGAAGCACAGTATAAAAAGGCCTTGTCAAAGCTTTCAAAAAGCGAAGAAAAAACTCTGACTTTATATAATCTTTCTAAAGTTTTATATGATGATGGAAAATATGATGAAGCAAACCGTTATGGCTGGAATGCCTATGATGAAAGAGATTTTCTATTAAATGATGCGCAGCAGGCAAATATCACATATAACTATGCACTGATTCAGGAAAAACTTGGAAAAACTGATGAAGCAATCAGGCTTTACAGCGAAGCTTTGCAGCTTAATCCTTCTCATATAAAAACAAAAATAAATCTTAGTGCGCTTTATATGTCCAAGGAAAATCCGGATACAGATAAGGCGATGTTATTGCTTGATGAAGCTTATAAAGCAAATAGTGAAGATTTCAGCATAAATAATAACCTTGGAACTGCATATATGCAGAAAGAAAACTATCCAATGGCAATAAGCTTTTATAAGGCTGCACTTGGAATCAAAAATGATGATGAAGATGCTCTTTTTAATCTTGCAAATGCACAGGTAAAAAATGGGGACCTTTCAGATGCAATAAGTAATTTTAAACAGGTTACTGCTAAAGATCCTGAAAATCTGGAAGCCTTTGTGGGACTAGCAAAGGTACAGCTTCAGGCAGGAGATGCTCAGGGCTCATATAAAAATCTGCTTTATGTACGAGGAAAAAATCCGACGTTCCGTAAAGCAGAAGTTGATAGTCTGATTGCCCTGATTGAAGACAGCCTGTAATTTATCAGGTTCGTTTTACAAGCTCAAAAAGCTTTTCGCGGCTGATAACGGTATAAATTGGTCGGCCGTGAGGGCAGTGTGGATCTTCCAATGTAAAGGCCTGTTCAACAAGGCGGGCTGCAGTTATGTCATCGAGAACATATCCATCTTTTACTGCGGCTTTGCAGGCTGTCATTGCGGCAATTGAACGGATGATTTCTTTTGGCTCAACCTGTTTTACAAAAAGCAGAGTTCGAAGGTCGTACTCTGTGCCTGTCCAGCGTTCTGGAATTGTTTTGATTTCCCATAGACCGTCAGAAACATGTTCTGTTTCAAACCCAATTCTTGTAAGTTCATCCTTTAATTTTTCAAGCTGATTGTCCTGTGTTTTTGATTCTGTTTTGATTTTATAAGGAATCAAAAGTGGCTGACGTCCAGAGTTTCCCTGAGAAGTCATGAGTCGGTCAAAAAGAATGCGCTCGTGAACGGCATGCTGGTCAATCAGATAGAGGCAGTTGTTTTTTTCTGCGAGTAAGAAAGTTCCAAGACATGAGCCGATAAAGCGTATGTTTTTATTTTGCGCAATCGCAGCATTTCCCGTCGCATCCGCATCACTTCCTGCAGCTGCGGCCAATGCGCTTTCTGCCAGAGAGCGTGTAGAACTTTCTGCTTTTGGAGTCCATATTGTATTTGTATGTGAACCACCGCTGTTTTTTATTCCAAGATATTTAGAACGGAAATCAGAGAGATTTTCGGCCTTAGTTTCAGATGCTTTATACGAAATATGTTTTTCATACAAAGAATCGGAACTATTACTTGCAGCGGGCTTTTCATACAAAGTATTCGCACGGGTATCCGGCACCTGGAAATCAAATTCTTGAGCACGTTCCTCATCTGCAGGTTTATCTTCTGTGAAATTAGTATAAGTGTACTGATGGAAAAAAGTTCTGATTGTGCTGCTCAAACCATGGTGAAGTGCTGAAATATCAGAAAAACGAGCTTCGCGCTTTGCAGGATGAATATTAAAATCTATGAGATCCGGTCGAACCTGTGCAAAAACAGCCGCTACCGGGTAAGTTCCGTTTGGAAAAAATCCCTGTGCTCCATATTCAACGGCCTGTACCAGAGAATATTCCTGAATGCGGCGACCGTTTGCGTAAATGTAAATATCTTTTTTGTTAGTTCGTGAAACTGCCGGTTCGCCGATTACAACAGTGAATGACCATTCAGAATTGTCTCCACCTGCAGACTGTCCGAACTCGTAAAATAAATCAGTGCCTTCACTGTAATTATTTGCTGAAACAAAGCGGTCTTTAATTGTCTGTCCGGCAGGTAAATCAAGTTTTGTCTCTCCATCAGATACAAAACGGAAGGCAATATCTGGGCGGGCAAGGGCTTTTTCAACAAATGTATTGCGGCACATAATACCTTCTGTTGCCGGTCGTTTTAAGAACTGGCGGCGGGCAGGGAAGTTTTCAAATAATCCTTCTGACTGTACGATTGTACCTTTGAGTGGAGCGGCTGGTTCAATAATGTGATCTTCAGTAATTGAGGCTCGCATTTTGTAGCCGCCACTTTGAATCGAAAGTCGTGCTACTGCTGCAATGGATGCCAGAGCTTCTCCGCGGAAACCTAAAGTTGAAAGATTCATTAAGTCAACTTCAGATTCAATTTTACTTGTCGCATGAGGACGGGCACAGTTCTGCAAATCCTCTTTTGTCATACCAGAGCCGTTATCAATAATACGGATTTTGTCGATTCCGCCACCGCTGATTTCAACAGTAATGCTTGTGGCCCCCGCATCAATTGCGTTGTCCATAAGCTCGCGGATAATTGCGTTTGGTCGGTCAATAACTTCACCGGCGGCAATTTTTCGTGCCACCTCTGGATTCAAAGTTCGTACAGGACGCTGTTCGCTCATTTTCTGGTTCCGTTTACTTCGCCGTCATCGTTGAAAAGTTCAAATTGCGGCGGATTTTCCTTTGTCATAGGAGCAGGCTCGTTCATGAGAATCTGAATTTTTCCTTCGATTTCGTCGAGCTGCTTTTCCATACCAGAAGCAAGCTTGATGCCTTCTTCAAAATCTTTGAGTGCGTCTTCGAGCGAAATGTCGCTGCGTTTTATGTCTGTGGTAAGCTGTTCGAGCTTCTTCAAGTTTTCTTCAAAAGTGTTCATATTTACCTCTTTCGTGTCACCCCGAACTTGTTTCGGGGTCTTTTTATAGATGCTGAAACAAGTTCAGCATGACTCTTATTTCTTATATTTCTATTTTATCTGCTGTTGCAGTAATTTTTCCACGGGCCGGGGTAATAACCAGCTTATCGCCGACGTTCAATGCGGCGGCATCCCGTACAACTTTTCCGTCTGGCCCTGTTACCATCGAGTAGCCGCGGTCAAAGATTGTCTGTGGACTCGCGTTTTCGAGTACGGTCACGTTCTGTTTAATCCGCACGCGAAGGTCGCGGATTTTATCCTGTAAGTTTTGCGGTAAGGCTTCGCGGGCCGCAGCAAATCTGTTGAGCAGCGGCTGCTGGATATTTCTGAAGCGCACTTCGAGACTTTCTGGATTAAAGGCTTTGACCATAAGTCGGGCATTATTAGTGCGTTGTTTTATAATATTGTAGAAATTGTCTTTGTAAGTGGCGAGGTTTTGCTGGATGTCGGCCAGCAGCGGTACAGCCATTTCTGCTGCGGCGGATGGCGTAGGGGCGCGGCGGTCTGCGGCATAATCACAAAGTGCCCAGTCAATCTCGTGTCCAACTGCGCTAATTGTTGGAATACGAGAAGCGGCAACGGCTCTTACAACACTTTCTTCACTGAATGGAAGTAAATCTTCAAGAGAACCTCCACCACGTCCTACAATCAGAAGGTCACAAAGCTCATAAAAGTTTGCAATTTCAATCATCTTGCAGATTGTCTGTGCGGCTCCATCTCCCTGAACAATTGCAGGAAGAACAATAATATTCATTCCCGGATTTCGTCTTTTTGTAACATTCAGAATATCGCGGATTGCAGCTCCTGTAGGACTTGTTACAACGCCAATGGTCTTTGGCATAGTAGGAAGTGGCTTTTTGCGTGAATCATCAAAAAGACCTTCTGCGGCAAGCTTTCTTTTTCGCTCTTCGAGCATCTGAAGAATATTGCCGGCACCTGCAATTTCCATTGTATTTACTATTATCTGGTAATTTCCCTGAGGTGCATAAACCGAAAGGCTTCCGGTACAGCGAACTTTGTCTCCGTCTTTTGGACGGAAGTTCAGCTTCATAGCAGCACCGCGGAAAATAACCGCCTTAATCTGAGCTGCATTGTCTTTTAATGTAAAATAAATATGTCCTGCAGCGCTCGGCCGCCAGTTAGAAATTTCACCTTCAATTGTGATTGTGCGGAATGAGGTCTCAAGTATTTCTTTTATTAAATCTGTAATCTGCGAAACGCTGAAAACAATATCCTGTGGTAATCCAGCTGCGTTCATTTTCTCCCAACCCCTCTCGTCATTGCGAGGAACGCAGTGACGAAGCAATCTACTTCAACTTACCTTATTTTATTAACTTATTCAATGAAATGCCGATAAAGAAAGTGATGAAAACCATAGTAATTTTTTATGATAACGACTCTTTATACCAGAACGAAAAGGTATTTTGCGGAAAATCAGCTGTAGAACTTTCTTCACAGTGGGCTTCATGGCTTGGCTTAGAGGCCTTTACTCTAAAATCAGCTACTCTTGCAGAACTTTTATCAGATATGAAAAAGATTTGCGGAGAAAAGCAGGCAGAAACTGTACTTTTTTCTTACATAGATCTTCCATATCTCAATAAATCAGTTTCAAAAAAAATCCTGGACTCACATATTGAATATAAATCAGAATATACCTTTGCAGATGGTTATCCTTATGGTTTTACTCCCGAAGCACTTAATGCAGGCACAATCGGAATTCTTGCAGAACTTGCAAAAACAAGTCAGAAAGCTCTCGGTGATTCACCGGTTACCAGAGATGGAATTTATAATCTTATAAAAACTGATATCAATTCTTTTGATGTAGAAACTATCATTGCAGATACAGATTGGCGCCTTTTACGTCTTGCATTTCATTGTGGTAAAAAAGACAATTTTATGCAGAGTAAAGCTCTTTTTGAGCAGGCTTCAAAAGCTGGAATTGAAATTGGTGAAAATGCTGATGCAGAAAAACTTTCAGAGCTTGCTTCAACAAATCCTGCATGCTTAAAAACAATACCTGGCTTTTATAATCTTCAGATTTCAGATGCAGTTTCTTCAAATGCTGTATATCTTCCATATTGTACTGCTTATGAAGGAAAATATAAGCTCACACCAATTGCAGATAAAGCAAAAGAAAAACTTCCTTTTATGGATTTTGAAAAATGCTCTAAACTTATCGAGCAGATTGCAGAGTTCAGTGAATCTGCGGTAATCAGTCTTTCTGCCTGGGGCGAACCTTTAAGTCATCCTCGTTTTATTGAAATTGTTGAAAAAATCCTTTCATATCAGGGACTTTCTGTCTTCTTTGAAACAGACGGTCTTTTAGTAACTGAAGAACTTTGTAAAAAACTTTCTGAACTGGAAAAATCAGCTTTACCACGAACAAACGGCTGGCAGAAAATCATGATTGCAGTAACCCTTGATGCAGCATCAGATGCAACCTATAAAGCAATTCATCAAAACTGCCCTGAAAATGCTTTCCAGCAGGCATTTACAGCAACAGGTCTTCTTTCTGCAGCTCTTCCTGGCTGTGTGTACCCGCAGTTTGTACGAATGAATGAAAATGAAGCCGAACTCGAAACTTTCTTCCGTTACTGGAATGAAAAATCAAATCCTTCTGGTGGAAATCTCATAATTCAAAAATACAATGACTTTGCAGGACTTTTACCTCAGTGTAAACCGGCAGATCTTTCTCCGCTTGAGCGTGACCCATGCTGGCACTTGAGACGAGATATGACAATTCTTTCAAATGGAGATGTTCCTTATTGTCATTCCTGTGTACTTGGCGATCCAAGTAGCGATGGAAAATCTCTAACTGCTGGAAATGTATTTACAGAAAGTCTTGAGACAATCTGGCACAAAACAGACGATTTATTAATAAATCATATAAATAAAAACTATTGCGATAAATGCGGAAAATGCGATGAATGGTATACCTTTAACTTTTAGTGAACATCAAATAAACAGAACGATATTAGGCGGGCCGAAAACAATAGATCCTGCTGCATTGAATATTTCTGTAATACTCCTCAATAGTAGTGGTAGTCATTTTAAGCTTCATATGTTCGAAAATCTTTTACAGTGTAATTTTCAGACAATTGTTTCGGTAGAGCATGATTCCAGCAATTTTACAGATGAAGTTTCCAAACGTTTTCCAATGATAAAATTTATAGTTCCATTGGAAAAAACTTCGGATGGTGATTTGATTAATCTGGCGATGAGTGAGCTTACCTCAGATTATGTACTTGTTTTACGCGATAGTCTTAATATTCCGACAAATTTTATTCCATCACATCTGGCAGAACGTATAACTGAAAATTCACCTTATTGTATTGTACCTCGTCTTTTTGATAATCAGAAAAACGCTCTTCCTTGTGCCTTTACTCCAAGTGCAGAGCATACTCATTTTGTAATTGATTCTTCTTCAGAAATTGCAAATGGAAAGAAAACTCTTTTCCCATTTGATTATGTAGGTTTATATAATAGAAAAAAGTTTATAGAACTCGGAGGTTTTGACTGGACTATTAATTCTCCTTACTGGCAGAATCTGGATTTAGCACTTCGTTCGTGGCTCTGGGGCGAGCAGACCCTTCTTACTTCGCATTTACAGTTTTCATATATAGATGAGCCTCCTGTAAATGATACAACTTATAATCTGGATTACCTCCGCTATTATCTGAAAAATGAATTACCCAAAATAAAAATGGAAACAGGATATTTCCGTCGTTCTTCCTTTTTTGTTTTTCTTAGTCGTTCTTCCTGTGGTTTTATGGAAGCTCGCAGACAGTTTAATGCCGCAAAAGTTTGGGTGTCAAAAAATAAATACCGCTACAAAATGGATTTACAGACATTAATCCAGAGCTGGAGCCGTAATGATGAAGATAAAGACAAATAGAACAGTTATAGTACAGTGCAGATTATCCTCAACAAGATTACCTGGAAAAGCATTAAAAGATCTGGGCGGAAAGCCGGTTCTTGCATGGGTTCTTTCTTCAATGAAAAAGGTAAATGCCGACCATTATTTTGTTGCAACTGACGAGGCCTCTTATGAAGCGCTTTTGCCTGTTTGCCGCGAATATGGCTTTGAATGTTTTGCAGGAAGTCTGAATGATGTTCTTGACCGTTTTGTTTCTCTCTTAAATACAGTAAAAACTCAGACTGTAATTCGCGCTACTGCCGATAATCCTTTTTTGTTTTATGAAGCAGCAGAAGAAAGTGCCGTACTTTTTGAAGAAAAAAATGAAGGCAAAGGCCATTGTGATTATCTCACATATTCAGGTTTACCACACGGAAGCGGAGTAGAAATTTTTTCTGCTGATTCTTTGAAAAAGGCCGCAGGTGAAACTTCAGATCCTTATGACCACGAACATGTCGGACCTGCTTTTTATAATCATAAAGAACGTTATGTTTGCGAATTTGTTCCTGCTCCACGCCGTTATAATTTCCCAGAACTTCGTACAACTATAGATACTTATTCAGATTATTTACATGCAGTTTCTGTTATCAATTATATGAATTCAAAAGGATATGAAGGTCCATATACTACAGAGCAGATTCTGGAAGCATGCCGTTCAAACAGTGTTAAATATCCTGTAGTCCTTGTGCCTTCTGTAGTAAAAGGACATGGAACCGGTCATTTGAGAAGATGTTTGAATGCTGCAAAGAATGGAAAATTCTTTGTTTATATACCAGATGATAAAACTCTTGCAGAAACAGATTCTGTTATAGAAGAATATCTGCAAGCTGGTCTTTCAAAAAATCAGATAATCAATACAATTCCAGATGATTCGTATCTTCCGGTAATTATTACAGATACCTTTGAATTAACTGAAAATCAGTTAAGAGAACTTTCTAAAAACAGAAGTTTAATTTCAATTGATGAAGGTTCCTGCTTTACAGATTATTGTGATTATCTTTTAGATATTATTCCTTCATATAAATGCGACCGTTCGGCAAATATAACAGATCCTGGTTTTATCACTATGCCGCAAAATGTCCGCCATCCAACAGCAGAAGGTGAAGAAAAGAAAATTGAGAAAGTTTTGATTTGTCTTGGAGGAGAAGATCCTGCAAATCTTACAATACCTGCTGCTAAAGCCTTTATGCAAAAGCTTCCTGATGCAAAAATAACTGCAATTTTTTCAAATGAAGAAAGCCCTTATGTAGATTATGCAGGCGGTCATAATATTGAGTTTATAAAACCTGTTCCAGGCCTTCGCGAAAAACTTTATAAATATGACATTGTAGTAACTCATTATGGGCTTACAGCTTTTGAAGCAGTATATGCTGGTTGCGGAGTAATTCTTTTGCCTACAACTAAATTGCATAAAAAACTTGCTGAAAAATACAATTTTGCCTATGTAGGAGATAAGTCGATTTCAGTTTCTTCTCTTGAGACTGCATTAAAATCTGAAAATCTCTATGCAAAACTGTTTTTGGAAGGAGATTTGAAGGGAGATAAAAAATCAATCGAAGAATTCCTCCGTCATCTCGCTGCCGGAAAGAAAATGTGCTGTCCTGTATGTGGAGAATTTCCATCAAAACCAGATGAAGTAATTTCCCGTAACGAAACCCGTACTTATCGCCGCTGTTCAAAATGCGGAATGATATATATGGCCTTTACTACTATTGAAGATAAAAAATATCAAAAATCATATTTCTTTGAAGATTATAAAAAACAGTATGGAAAAACTTACGAAGAAGATTTTGAGTCAATAAAGGCACAGGGACTTCGTCGTGTTAGTGTAATTAAAAGTCTTGTTGGAACCAGAGGCGAAACTTTATTAGATATAGGTTGCGCTTATGGTCCATTCCTTTCCGCTGCAGCAGATAATGGAATTAATCCGTTTGGAACAGATATTGCAGAAGATGCCGTTTCTTATGTTCAGCAGAAATTAAAATATCCTGCAGTATGCTCTGCATTCCCGGAAATAGATACAGCTGAAGAATTTGGAATTGCACAATTCGATGTTGTAACAATGTGGTATGTAATCGAGCATTTTAAGGATTTGGGAAGTGTGCTTCGTAAGGTTTCCTCTCTCGTAAAAAAAGGTGGAATCTTTGCCTTTTCAACTCCTAGTGGAGAGGGAATTTCTGCAGTCAGTGATAAAGATCATTTTTATCAGATTAGTCCAACAGATCATTATACAATCTGGGAACCAAGTCGCGCAGATTCAATTTTGCGCAAGTTTGGTTTTAAGGTTGAACGCATTGTTTCTACTGGTCATCATCCGGAACGTTTCCCGAGTATAAAAAAATGCGGTGCAAAACCTGGCAGCTTAAAATGGAAGATGACTGATGCATTAAGCCGCACAAAAAAACTCGGCGATACAGTAGAAATTTACTGCAAGAAATTATAATTTATTGTCATTATAAAGGTGGGAAAATGAATATATTGATTCTTGGTGCAGGCCTTATGCAAAAGCCTGCAATTCTCAGTGCAAAAGAAGAAGGCTTTACTGTCCACGTAATTGATGCAGATCCAAAAGCCGTTGCAATTCCTTATGCAGATACATTCAGACAAATAGACTTAAAAGATAAAGATGAAATCTTAGCTTATGTTAAAGAATTACAGTCAGGTGAGGGCGGATTAGCCGCAGTTTTTACAGCCGGTACAGATTTCTCAGCAAGTGTAAGTTATGTTTGCGAAAAACTCGGACTCCCAGCTCATAGTCATCAGGCAGCAGTAAACGCAAGTGTAAAAACTGTTATGCGCCAGTGCTTTGCAGATGCAGGCGTGCCGTCGCCAGCCTTCGTCCAAGTTAGCGAGCAGGATCTACGTCATTGCGAGCCGCAGACGCAGCAATTCATATTAAACAAAGTTCTCTCAAAAATGTCATTCCCGCTCGTAGTAAAACCCGTAGACAATATGGGCGCTCGTGGTTGCCGAATGGTTCGCAGCGAGGAAGAATTTCTGCCAGCTGTTGAAGTTGCTGTAAAATGCAGCCGCACCGGTAATGCAATTGTAGAAGAATATATGGAAGGACCTGAGTATTCAATCGATGCACTTGTTTATAACGGAACCTTTACAGTAACAGGGTTTGCAATTCGCCATATAAAATATCCTCCGTACTTTATTGAAGTAGGCCATACAATGCCTGCCGAACTCGATAAAAAAACTCACGACGAGCTTATTTCTGTTTTTGCCCTTGGTGCTAAATCTCTGGGACTTACTTGTGGAGCCGCTAAGGCAGATATCAAATATACCAGCAAGGGCCCAATGATTGGTGAAATTGCAGGCAGACTTTCTGGTGGTTATATGTCTGGCTGGACCTATCCTTATGCTTCAGACTTAAACCTCACTAAGCAGGGAATCTTTATTGCTTCAGGTCAGGAACCAAAAGATTTGATATCGCGCCGAAAGCCTGTAGATTATACTCCAAGCGAACTCTGCAAAAATGCCGAAAAACCATATGAGCTTTTTGAAGTTCCATGTCTTCGTACTTCTGCTGAGCGTGCATGGATGAGCATTCCTGGAACCGTAAAATATATAGAAAATATAAAAGATTATTCAGATCGTGCAGTTTTTGATGTGCTTCCACGTGCTACAGTAAGCATTGGAAGCGAAGTTGATTTTCCACGTAACAATGTAGAAAAATGCGGAAACATCATTGCAGTAAGTCATAGCCGCCAAGCAGCAATTGCAGTAGCTCAAGATGCAGTATCAGATATCTTTATTACTCTTGAACCTGCAAATGAGCGCACAGAACAATTCCTTAAAGGTACAGAACTTGATGATGAAAAAGATTTCCCTCCATCGGCTTTTGGAAAACTTTCAGAATCACAACTTGAAACAATTACAGGTACAATTCCTCAGAATAAAAAAATCGAAGAATCTATTCCTGAAGTACTTAAAAACGCCGAATATATAAATAGAACAGACTGGAATTATAACACAATCCAGACAACTGCACAGAAGTTTGATATTCTGCGTCCAAAACATCCGGAACTTAATGCAAAAAGATTCTGGAGTGCACTTACACGCGGTGGAATTCAAGCTGCTGTATATGTTTCAGATACAACAGAAAAACTGGGTGGAAAATAATATGAAGCTTAAAAAACTTGCAGTCACAATTAGTCTCCTTCTATTAGCTGTAAATCTTTTTGCTGCAAATGATATAGCACTTCTTGAGCGAAGCAAAAACTCTGGAATGACCATCTATTGGGACAGCCTTTCAGAAACCGGAATGATAGAAAAAAATGGTCATCAGCTTTCATTCAGAAATGGTGAAGGGCTTGTGCTTTTAGACAGCATCCGTATGATGATTACAGATGCACCAGAACTCCGCGATAATCAGCTATATGTTTCAAAAAAATTCCTTGATGATAGCGAAGAGTTTTTTAATCAAAAATCAGAACTTCCATTTAAGGTTGGCGCAATTCTCATAGATGCAGGGCACGGCGGAAAAGACCCGGGTGCACTGAAAACTTATAAAATCAACGGAAAAAACGTAACAATTCAGGAAAAGGATATTACTCTTAAAGTTGCAAAAATGCTTGCAGAACGTCTTAAGGCTGCATATCCAGGAAAACAGATTATTCTTACCCGTAATTCAGATAAATTCCTTTCACTTGGAGAGCGAACTGATATCGCAAACGGTGTAAAAGTAGGCGAAAACGAAGCTGTACTTTTTATCTCTGTACATGTAAACTCTTCTCTTAATAAAACTTCATCTGGTTACGAAGTATGGTATCTTTCCCCAGGTTATAGACGCAATGTACTGGATAAGTCAGTAGTTGATGGCGACCCGAATCTCTTTCCAATCTTAAATTCAATGCTCGAAGAAGAATATACAACTGAAAGTATAATGATTGCAAAGTTCATAATGGATGGTTTGCAGGCACAGATTGGCAAAGAATCAACTGCCCGCGGAATCAAGGCTGAAGAATGGTTTGTTGTCCGCAATTCAAATATGCCTAGCGTTCTCATTGAACTTGGTTTCATTTCAAATGAAAAAGAAGCTCTCTTATTAAATGATGACAGATACTTGAAAAAAGCTACACTTGGAATATATAATGGAATTGCAGCGTTTATTACTCACTTTGAACGTTCTCAAGGATTTACTTCGATAAAATGACAGCAAAAGCTACAATTAATATGTTGAAGAATAAGAGTCTTCCAATATTCATTATTTCTCTTATCGTTATTGGACTTTTTGTCTTTTCTTTCATGGGGTATATAGTATCAAAAGATTCTCACCGCAGAATATTTATATTTCCTTCTGCAGAAACTGGAAAATATATAGTAGAATATCGTAATTTGAAAAAAAAGCCTCATCAGGGAGATATTCAGCTATATGTTGAAGAAATTCTTCTTGGTTCAACAGTAGAACGCACAAAAATGCTTTTTACTCCAGGAACAAAGGTAATTTCCTGTTTTGAGCGAAAGCATGTACTTTATCTGAACCTTTCAAATGACTTATTGATGATGGGTGATGGTGTTGTGGAAATCAGAGAGGGGACAGAGCTCCTCATAAAAAATATAAAGGAAAATTTTTCAGAAATAGACTCCGTTGAAATTTTTATAGACGGAAAATCTGCTTTTGAAAAATAGAAAAACATTGACAAAACGGTGTACTTATTAGATAATTAATTTAATACAAGGCTACATCGAATTAGTATAAAAAAGGAGCTTCAAATGAAGAAGACTTTTGGTTTAATTGCAGCTGCTATGCTGCTTGTTGGTGGCGTTGCTTTCGCTGATGAAGCTATGCTCATCGATTTTACACTTCTGGATGCTGACTGCTGTGCTGACGACAATGGAAATCAGACTCAGAACAGTCGCACAGTTATGGACTACTCTGTAAGCGCTGGTGCAACTTTCACAGAAGATCAGAAAGATCTTATGAAAACTTCATTGGCACTTCCAGAATGGGAAGTTAAGTTGAATTCATCTGCAAAGAATGTTTCAAGCTTGGCTGACTCAACGGTTGTTGCCGCTCCTGTAAAAGGTGAAGCAGATGTTCCATTTGCTGGCAAAAACGTAATGGGTGTTCGCATCGTATTCCCAACATGGGCATCAAATGCAAACGCTACAATCGAACCTCCGTTTGATATTCCTGCTTACGAACCATTGGCTACTGCTGATGAAAATGGTGAACGCCAGGAACCAACTGATGAAGAAAAAGCAAGTGGTAAAACACTCTTCGAAGATGGTTATGGTATTGTAAAGAATGTTGGAACAGTAAAGGCTATTTCTGTAACAACAATGGGTATGAACTATCCACACGGACTTTATGTTCTTATGTCAGATAACGACGGTATTACACGCCGCTACTTCATGGGTTATCTTGGTTTCGACGGATGGAAAGAACTCCGCTGGAACAACCCACAGTACATTTCTGAAATTCGTAACCGTGAAATTCGTGTATATCCAATCTATCCACGCGGACTTCCATTCGTAAAGTTCGAAGGATTCCAGGTAACACGTGATGCTTCTCACATTGGTGGAGACTTCATTGGTTACTTCAAAGATGTAAAGATTATTTACGACAAGGCACTTCTTACTAGCGACCGCGACATTGCTGATGAAGACCTCTGGGGAATCATTGGTAAGAAAGAAAAGGCTCGCCAGAATGCTGAGATGCAGAGATTTGGTAATAAGCAGGTTAACCGCTACCTCGAAAGAGCTAAACTTGCTACTGAAGATGAGTTCTCTTCTTCTTTGAATGAAGATGGTGGCTCAAACGCTCAGAGCAACGGCGGACAGGCTGCTGATGCTAAATAATCAACTTAAATAGTTGATTCCAACGCCCTGGAAGTTATTTGTAAATGGTAATTTTCCAGGGCGTATTTTTTTTAACTAAACGGAACTGGCCATGGAAACTGCTAATTTAATTTCTAAAAAACAGATTAGAGATATCTACGAATCTTATACAGATTATTTCAATGAAATAATGGCTAAGGTTATAGAACGCCTTCAGCAGAATATCAAACTTTCTGCCCAGCCAACCTATAAAAGCCGTGTAAAAAGCTTTGAAAGTTATTTTAAAAAGATTCTCCGCTTAAAACCGGAACAGATGGAAGAAACAAAATCTCTGATTTATCTCACAGATATGATGGGAATCCGTATGATTTGTGCCTTCCTCGAAGATATTAATCTTGGTGTAGAGCAGATTAAAAATCTTTTTGAAATCAAAGAAGTAGAAGTTAAAGGTGCTGAAAAAAAGTTTTCTGAATTTGGTTATGAATCTGTTCATGTTTTAGTTAAGATTCCAGAAGAGTTTAAACCTCCTCTTACTGGAAAATACGAAGGTTTAGCTCCTATATCAGATGAGATTGTTTGTGAAATTCAGATCCGTACAATTTTGCAGGATGCCTGGGCTGAAGTTGAGCACGAATTAATCTACAAGATTGATTTTAATCCTTTTGACATGCCGCTTCGTCGTAAGCTTGCATCTATTAATGCATCGCTTACACTTGCTGATATTACTTTCCAGGAAATCCGTGATTATCAGAATAAGCTGCAGCGCGAGCTCGATGAACGACGCCGTTCATTCTATTCTCTTGCTGATGGATTCTTAAATGAAAAGCCAGAAAAGCAGGAAGAAGACATTAATCGAGTAAGTCCATTTGTACAGGGCACAATTGATGATTTAATTCTCAAGGCAATTGAAGCACATAATGACGGTCATCTTTCTGAAGCAGTTGATATTTATACCCGTATTCTTGATGCTGTTGAAGGTGGAGACAAAAATGTACTTGCCGTAATTCACAAGCACCGTGGTATGGCATTCTTTGCAATGAATAATCTCGAGGCTGCTCTTGAAGATTTCCAGAAGAGTATTGATGCAGATCCAAAAGCCTTCCGTTCTTATTACTATAAAGGAATTGTTTATTCAATTCTTAAAAAGTATAAAGAAGCTGTTGAATGTTATACAACATCTCTCGAAATTAATGAGTTTCAGGCACATGCAAACTTCCGCCGTGCAATGGCATATTATGAACTTGGTGAATATGAACAGGCTATGAATGACCTTGATGTTGCACTTAAACTTGGTATGAAGCCGGAAGAATGCAAGGCATTCCAGGAAAAACTTGTTAAAAAGTTTGGAATGAATATGTAAAAAAATAATAAAATTTTATAAAAATGATTGTTTTGGCCTTGACTAATATTTGTATGTCTGATATATTATTCAACGTCAGCAATGACATATGTCTCCTTCGTCTAGTGGTTAGGACATCGGGTTTTCATCCCGACAACAGCAGTTCAATTCTGCTAGGAGATGTAAAAGCCTTGTAACTCTTGTTACAAGGCTTTTTTTTATATGCGGTGGTGAAAGTGAGCGAATCAGAAGAAAAAGTAGAGCACAAACAGGTAAATGAACTCGAAGCTGGAAATTATATTTCCAACGGCGGTCCTTTGTCTAAACTTTCTGATTCTTTTGAAGAACGTCCGATTCAGGTTGAGCTCCTGCAGAATATTGTCCGAGCTTTTAATGAAGAAAAAATTGCAGTTTTCGAAGCTGGAACAGGCGTTGGTAAATCCTATTCATATTTAATTCCATCGGTATTATGGGCGATCACAAATCATGAACGTGTAATTGTTTCAACCGGAACAATCAATCTTCAGCAGCAGCTTTGTGAAAAAGACATTCCTGCTGTAGAAAAAATAATTGGTAAAAAATTTAAATATATCCTTCTTAAGGGACGTCAGAATTATATCTGCATGCGCCGTCTTAACGATGCTGCTTCAATTCTTGATTTGTTTGAAGGGGAATCAGAAGAACTTAAAAAAATAGCAGACTGGGCACAGAACTCTCCATCTGGAAGTAAAAGTGATATGACTTTTATGCCGTCAGAAAGTGTATGGTCAAAAGTTAATTCTGAAAGTGATGCCTGTATGGGTAAAAAATGTCCTTTCTTTGGTGAATGCTTTGTAATGAAGATTCGAAAAGAAGCGGCTACTGCAAATCTTATTGTTGTAAATCATCATCTTTTATTTGCTGATATCGAATCGAGACTAAGTGGTGCCGGTTATGATGATGCAGCTGTCCTGCCGCCATATCGACATATTGTTTTTGATGAGGCTCATGGAATTGAAAATGCTGCGACCAGCTTTTTTAGTGAAAGTGTAAATAGATTTAAGCTGAATAAATTGATAAATCAGATGTATCGCCATAGAAAGAATTCTGAATCCGGCCACCTGTGTAGTCTTGCGATTCTTTCAAGCAATGAAGAAAAAGCTGGTGATGCCTTTGAACTTACAAATAAAATAAAGCTTGCCCTAACTAATGTAGAAATTGCTGCAAAAGATTTGCTTTCAAAAGACTATACAATGCGCTTATGTGATGGTACTGCACGTGATTTTGGACCTCTTCTTGTTGCAATTGGTGAGCTTACTCGTGCACTTGGATGCTTTACCGGTGTTATTCGTGAAGTTATGGAAGGTATAGATGATGATGATAAGGATGCCCCATGTTACTGGGAATCTAAAGTAATTCTCCGTCATCTTGAATCTTATGTAATTCTATTGAAAAACTTTTCTGTATGGGATGAAAAGCGCGATGATGTTTTCTGGATTCAAAAAAGACGACTTCCGCCAGATATGGTACGTGATGCCGGAGATGCAGAATATGTAATATTGACACAAACTCCACTTGATATTTCACATCTGATGAATGATGGAGTTTTTGAACAGATGTCTAGTGTAGTTTGTACTTCAGCAACTCTTAAAACAGGACGTGATTTTAATTACTGGATGCGTCGTACTGGTGTAACTCTTGCTGGCGAAGAAAGAATTATAAAAGGGGAGTTTCCATCTCCATTCCCATATAATAAAAATATGCTTTTTGCTGTACCTAGCGATGCGCCCCTGCCGGATAATATTCAGTTCCAGCAGTGGGTAGAAATGGCACTTCCACGTCTTATTCAAGCGGCGGCCGGAAGAACGCTGGTTTTGTTTACTTCATATGAATCGCTTAAGAGTGCGCATCGTACTGTGGTTGCCAGTATGCGGGGATTTCCTGGTCGCATCATGAAACAGGGAGATGATGATAACTCAAAATTACTTGAAGCTTTTAAGAAGGAAAATGAGAGTGTGCTTTTTGCTACAGATTCATTCTGGCAGGGAGTTGATATTCCAGGCGAGTCTCTCTCTCAGGTAATAATTGTAAAACTTCCTTTTACAGTACCTAATGATCCTGTTTTTGTTGCGCGGGCTGAGGCGATTGAGAAGCGCGGCGGAAGCTCTTTTATGGAACTCAGTGTGCCTGAAGCTGTAATTAAATTCCGTCAGGGAATTGGCCGCTTAATCCGTCGTTCAGATGATAAGGGTGTTGTTGTTGTACTTGATCGTCGTATTTATGAAAAGCGCTACGGAACAATTTTTACAGCCAGTATGCCTGAATGTAAACAGATTTATGAGCCACTTTCTGAGATTTCTCATAGAATAAATTCCTTTATTTTTGGCTAACTTTGCGCTATAATAATCAACAATAATAGGTGGTTATATGTCTTTTCTGACGGTTTTATGTTTAATTTCAATGGTAATTCCTGCTTCAATTGCAAACATTTTTGCTTATCCTGTCAGTAAAAAACTAAGCATGCGGATTTCTGATTATATCGTTCGTGTTCTGGCTCCGCGTCTTTTCGCAATTCTTTATACCTATAAACGTTTCCATTTCTGGGGCTATGAAAATCTAAGAGATCAGTTACCGGAAAACTTTATTATCATTTCTAATCATCAGAGTCTCCTGGATATTCCAGTATTCATGAAGTTTCTTCCAAAAAGAGAAATCCGCTTTATTGCAAAGGATGCTCTAGGTCGTCATATTCCGCTTGTTTCAGAAATGCTTAGAACTCAGGAACATTGTCTTATTCCTCGTAAAGCAAAGCCTATGGAAGCTATGCGATATATTTCTGATTTTGGAAAGCGTGTAATTGAAAGAAATCAGATTCCTATTCTGTTCCCGGAAGGTTCACGTACCCGTGATGGTAATGTAGGAAAATTTTTTTCTGCAGGATTCCGTCAGCTTACAGAATCTACTGGTCTTCCTGTTGTTGTTTGTGCTCTCGATGGTGGGTGGAAGCTTCGTGACTTCCGCAAGATTATGACAAATATCAAATACGGCTCTTACCGTGTAAAGATTCTTAAGATTTGGGAGCCTCCAAAATCAAAAGAGGAGTGTAACAAAATTCTTGAAGATTCAAGAATCCTTATGCAGCAGCAGCTTGAATACTGGCGACAGTTACCGGCAAATAAGAAATAGATACTGAAACAAGTTCAGCATGACCTCATCCCGAACTTGTTTCGGGATCTATAAAAAAAGACCGTACGTTTCATGATTACGTACGGTCTTTTTTAGAACTAAAACTAAAGATTATTTAAAGTCTTTAGGTCTTCTTTCAACACGTTTGCATTTCTGGCATTCAGCCTGATTTCTAAGTCTACCATTTTCGATCATGGTTTTCATTATGATTTCGCCACCACAGTCAGGGCAAATGAATTTTTGTGTTGCAACAGTTGTACGAGAGTTCTTACTAGCTCCAGCCATTATGTGCCTCCAATCGAATATTCGTATCAGATATAATAATGAGATATTGACCTAGTGTCAATAATTCAACCCATAAAATTCATAACTTTCATTGACACAGTATATGTAATTTGATAATATATCAAACAGTTAACTATATTTTTTGGGGGTCTCCAATTGGCAGGCAAAAAATCATCTGCAGAAAAAAGACACGCACAGAGCGAAGTTCGCAGACTTCATAATAAAGCAATCAAAAGCACTTGCAGAACTTATGCAAAGCAGTTTGTAGAAGCAGTTCAGGCTAAAGATCAGAAACTTGCTGAAGAAAAATACAAGCAGCTTCAGGCTGAACTCGACAGCGCTCGCAGCAAAGGTGTTTTGAAAAGAAATGCTGTGTCTCGCAAAAAGTCAAGAATGATGAACCTTTACAATGCTACATTTGCAGCAAAATAACATTTTTGATTCCTAACTTGAAAAACCAGTTGAAGATGTTTTCAACTGGTTTTTTTTATGCTAAAATAAAAAATATGTCCGATTCAAAAGTTACTAAAAATGATTTAATAGATGCAGTTTATAAATCTACAGATATTGAGAAGCAGGAAATTGCAAAAGTTATAGATAGCTTTTTGTTATCTACTCGTGAAGCTTTAGAAAAGGGCAGTACAATAGAATTACGTGGGTTTGGTACCTTTGAACCTCGATTACGTAAAGGCCGTTCTGTTGCAAGGAATCCGCGTACGGGAGAAAAGCTTTCTGTAGAATCGCATTATGTTGCGGCCTTCAGAGCTGGTCAGCAGTTAAAAAACAATCTCTGGAATCTGAATAAAAAAGATGAAAAATAAAAAATCAAACACAACTTTGCAGATAATTCAGAGAATCTTCTTTCTTGTTGTTTCAGTAGTTTTATTCTGGCTTTCAAATCCAAATATTTTTTTTAATAACGGGCTTTCTTTTCTTGCCTGGTTAAACTATCTTCCAGTTTTTTTTCTGATTAAAAATACAAAACTTTCTAAGGTATGGCTTTGGGGTGGCCTTTACGGTGCAGTTTCTTACGGGCTTTATGGTTACTGGCTTAAGACCTTTCATCCGCTTGGACTTGCAATTGTTTGTGTCGGATATTTTTTAATTTGCGCTTTTTTATTTTTTATTCTGAAATCAGTTGAATTACTTTTCAAAAAAAATAGCTGGCTTGTTCAGTTTTTATGCGTGTGTGGTTATGAATATTTAAAGACTCTCGGTTTCTTTGGAATCAGTTATGGAGTTACCGCTTATACTCAGTGGCAGAATATTCGTCTTATTCAGATTTGTTCAGTGGTTGGTGTTTTTGGTTTTAATCTGGTGGTAATTTTTCCTTCATCATTTTTTTACAGTTTAATCACAAAAAAATTACCCGTGAAAGGCTTTTGAATCAGGCAGATGACGGAAAGCATTCTCATATTTCAGCCTATGTGAAAAAGGAACAGGTACTCTGGCAAAACTCACTGAACTCAACTTATATTTGTGGTGGTATCTGGCTTGTTTTGATGGCTGTAACTTTGTGTTTTGGGGTTTCTTCTGCCTCAAAAAATCAATATGAAAAAACTGTAAGCCTTGCCGCAATTCAGAATAATGAAAGCCCCTGGAAAAATGGAATTGAAGAATATTCACGAAATGTAAAAAAACTGATACATCTGACTGAAGAAGCTCAATCCCTTTCACCTGATGTTGATTTTATAGTCTGGCCTGAAACTGCCGTGGCTCCTTCTATTATATATAATTATGATTATGGAACAGATGTTCGCCGCTTTATGCTGATTTCCCAGCTTTTAAATTTTATTGATGAAAATAATGCTGTGTTTGTAATTGGAAATTCTCATGAAGTTGATGTTCCGCATAGTGACAGGGCTCGTTATAACAGCGCACTAATTTTTGAATCAGGAAAAAATGTTCATCCACCGGAGCCTGGAATTTATTCGAAAATAAAACTGGTTCCTTTTACGGAGCATTTTCCTGCAAAGCATCTTTTTCCATCTTTATATGTAAAGCTCTTAAATGGTGATTCTCATATGTGGGAAAAAGGTGATGAATACACGGTTTTTGATTATCGCGGCTTAAAGTTCTCTACACCAATCTGTTTTGAAGATACCTTTAGTACTGTTTGCCGACAGATGGTTTTGAATGGCTCACGCTGTTTTATAAATCTTAGTAATGATTCCTGGTCAAAAAGTATTCCATGCCAGAAACAGCATCTTGCAATGGCGGTATTCCGATCTGTAGAAAATGGGGTTCCTTCTGTTCGAAGTACGGCAAGCGGTGTAAGCTGCATAATAAATCCTCACGGAAAAGTAGAGCGGGTTGCACCGGAGTTTTGTGAAGCTTTTGTAATTGGTAATGTGCCTGTGATTGAAAATGATATGCAGACCTTATTTACCAGATACGGTGACTGGGCTGGAATTGCAGAAGCTGCGCTCTCTTGTTTTATATTGATAATGCAGACATTTATTGTTATAATTAAAAAAATAAAAAATTAAAGATTTATGCAGGTGAATTGATGGCTGAAAAAGGCGAGAACGAAAAAAGAAATATCACAGTTTTTGGTGAAGAAACAGAATTCGATGGAGTTCTTGAATTCAGTGACCGCCTTGTTATAACAGGTAAATTCAGCGGAAAAATTAATGCGCCTTCTGGTGATCTGGAAATTGCAAAAAATGCAGCCTGTAAAGTTTCAACTATAGATGCAAATTCTATTATTGTTGCCGGCGGTGATGTTCAGGGTGATATGAATGCTGCTGAGCGTGTAGAAATCTGTTCTGGCAGCAAGGTTAGCGGCAATATTACAACAGCAAGAATTCGCATTGCCAATAATGTTGAATTCAGCGGCGACGTAAATATGCTTGAAAAAGAACCTGATGTAGATTTATTCTCAGTTGCATCATCAGAATACAAGCAGGCAATGATTATTCATTCGGATGTGATTAAGTAGCTGATAATGTCATTCCCGTGCTTGACACGGGAATATATACAGGATAGTAAAGTACAGATTATCGGGTCAAGCCCGATAATGACACATTTTTCTTGACATATTCTAAGAAAAACTGTAATAATAAAAGAGTAAGGGATTTACCGCATATCTTTTCCCTAAAAAATCAATTAAATCTGGTGTTTATTTATTTTTTTACTATATAAAATCAAAATCTAATTACAATTTATTATGAGGATTTTTTAATGGCAGCATTAAGAAGGCGTCGCACAGAAGACGCAAACGTAGCGCAGGAGCCTGCTGACGAAGCACAGGCAACACTCGATTTTGGCTCACCTGAAGAGCCGGCGGTTCAGAACACAGAAGCAGAATCAACTACAGAAACTTCAGCAGAACCAGCAGCACAAAACACAGAAAACAATGAAAACACTTCTGGAGAAGAAAGTTCAGAAACTCCAGCTCAAGAAGGCGAAAATCAGGAATCAGGAAAAATAGTTGTAAAACGTCGCCGTGTTGTAAAAAAGACAGAAGAATCAGAAACTGCAACAGTAGATCAGAATACAACTCAGACAGCATCAGCTCCAGCTCAGCAGAATCATTCAACAAATCAAGAAGAAAGAACTTACAATAACAACAATAATAATCGTTATCAGAATAATCAGAGAAATAACTATAACAATAGAAGAGGCGCTGGAATGCGTAAGCCATATGGCCGCAATTCTTACACACCTCCTAGTCCAGAAATGGTTGAAAGCATGGCCGCAGAAGCCGCAGCTGCAGCTGAAGAAAATGCTAATAAACCACGCCTTTTAATTAACGATCTTACAAAAGAATCTATGCCAGAGCTCCGCGACAGAGCAATGGAATTTGGCTTTACAGCCGATGATCTTGCTCCAATGAAAAAGCAGGATTTGATTTTTGTAATTCTTAAAGCTCATACAGAGCACGGTGGAATTATCTTTGCTGAAGGTTCTCTCGAAATCTTGCCAGACGGATACGGATTCCTTCGTTCTCCACAGAACAGCTATCTTCCTGGTCCAGATGATATTTATATCAGCCCAAGCCAGATTCGTCTTTTCAATCTTAAAACTGGTGATACTGTTTACGGTCAGACTCGTTCTCCTAAAGAAGGTGAACGCTTCTTTGCTTTGCTCCGTATTGAAAAAATCAACTATGACGAACCTCGTATTGCACAGACTCGCGTTCCTTTTGAAAACCTTACACCACTTTATCCAAACGAAAAGCTTCGTCTTGAAACTGTATCAACTGAAGTTTCAACTCGTATCGTAGATTTGTTTGCACCAATCGGTAAAGGTCAGCGTCTTTTGATTGTTGCGCCACCAAAAGCTGGTAAAACAATTTTGATGCAGAAAATTGCAAACGCTATTACAACTAACAATCCTGAAGTTTACCTCATCGTTCTTTTGATTGATGAACGTCCTGAGGAAGTTACCGAAATGGAACGTGCAATCAAGGGTGAAGTAATTTCTTCTACTTTTGATGAGCAGGCTACTCGCCATGTTCAGGTTGCAGAAATGGTACTTGAGAAGGCAAAGCGCCTTGTTGAACACAAGCGCGATGTTGTAATTTTGCTCGATTCAATTACTCGTCTTGCACGTGCTTATAACCAGACAGTGCAGACTTCTGGTAAAGTTCTTTCTGGTGGTGTTGACTCTAATGCTTTGTTCAAACCAAAGAGATTCTTTGGTGCTGCACGTAATGTAGAAGAGGGCGGATCTCTTACAATCATTTCTACAGCACTTATTGAAACTGGCTCACGTATGGATGAAGTTATCTTTGAAGAGTTCAAAGGAACCGGTAACTCAGAAATCGACCTTGACCGCAAGCTTGCAGAACGTCGTTTGTTCCCTGCAATCAACATCAAAAAATCTGGTACACGTAAAGAGGAATTGCTCCTTACAGAAAACGAACTTCAGAAAATCTGGATTCTTCGAAAGGTACTCAATCCAATGGAAGATGTTGATATCACAGAACTCATTCTTGACCGCATGAAGAAGAGTAAGACAAACGAAGCCTTCCTTGCCAGCATGAATGCAGGTACTGCAGGGATCGAGTAATACATGTTATTGTCGGGCTTGACCCGACAATCTGTTTTTTATATAATAATTGCATTATTTTATCTTGTGATATTATTTATATTTTTGGCTGACAGTGGCGAAATGATAGAAGTGCTTAAGACACAAGCTAGAGGCTGCTGGGCGTAATATCGGGCAAGAATATAGGAGTTATACAATGAAAAAGGGAATCCACCCAGACTATCAACTTACAAAAATTACTTGCGTATGCGGTAATGTAATCGAAACACGTTCAACTGTAAAAGATATCCACGTTGAAATTTGTTCAGCTTGCCACCCATTCTATACTGGTAAGCAGAAGCTCGTAGATACTGCAGGTCGTATCGACCGCTTCAACAAGCGCTACGGTATCAAGGATAACAAATAGTTCTTACTTGAAGAATGAGAAAAGGCTTCCTGTTGAGGAAGCCTTTTTTTTATGCCCGATAAACAAAACTTGCCCACTTATATAAGCGGTGTTATAATATTTTAAATTTATGGTTTTGGAGGGTGCTATGAAAAAACACTGCTTATTTACTTCTATTATAATATTTATTTCTATATTGATTTCTTGCAATAATGGCTCGAATGATATTACTAACGTGGTTGATAATCCTACGTCTACTGTAATTACAATGCCAGTAATTAGTCCGGCAGCAGGAGATTATTCGGAAGGATATAAGCAGATTTCGATTACCACAAGTAATGAAAATCTTGAAATATATTATACAACAGATGGAAGCACTCCAACTTCAAAATCTAGTCGATATACGGGTCCCTTCAATATCATAGGTTCTAAAACTGTAAAAGCAATTGCATGTTCAGGAAATAATTCAAGTAGTGTTGTTACTGCAATTTACAATCTTAATGCTGGAAAATCTTCAAGTCAGTTAGGAGTTATTACAGGTACCATTGGACTTTTCAGAAATTTAAGTAATGATGTAAAACAGTCTCTTAATACAAAAACAGTTTATATATATTCAAATGATATTCCGGGAACTGTATATCAAAGTTCTGTTGGAAAAACATTTTATATAGATGGGCTCGATACTTCAAAATCATATACATTTTATTTTTCAACTAAAGCACCTGGAACTGTAATTTCCAGGTCTGCAGAAGTCCAGACAGATGAAACTGGAGAAGCAATTGTTTCTGCAACTATAACAGATGTTATGCCAAAAGAAGGAGTTGGCGTAGATGTCGCTACTGTTGAATTAAAGCCAACTGGAATTATTAAAGGTATTGCAAAGAAATATGGCGAAGATGGAAGTATAGAAGATGATCATGCTGGAATTACAGTATTTATTCCAGGAACTTCTTATTCAGCTTTTACAAATTCTGAAGGATATTTTGCAATATCAGGAGTTCCTCAGGGCTTGCATACAATCAGAGCAATGTATTCAGGTTATTCCTTTGTAGAACAGGATAATGTTCTTTTACAAGCAACAGGTGAAGAAATACCGGAAGTATCAATTACATCTGATTTGAAACTTTATTATGCACGTGGCGTTGTAAAAGGTTCTGTATATCTTACAGATTCAACGGATGGAAACTCAGGTGTCAATGTTGTTCTTACAGATTTTAATAATCAACATTCGTACACAGCTTCAACAACAAGTTCTGGTAATTGGACAATTAATGATGTTGTTCCAGGTATCTATTCAATAGAATTTCATAAAGATGGTTATGTTAACCAAACGCTAAATGATGTAAATGTCTATGGCGCAAAAATAACAGATGTTGGGCAAATTATTCTAAAAGAAAATGGTGGTAGCTTACGAGGTTATGTTTCAGTTACAGCAACTAGTAATTTAAGTGGTATTGGTGTAACTGCTATTCGGGAACAGACTGAAGTTCTTCCGTCAAAACGCTATTATTCTCTTACAACTTCAGATGGTTCGTTTACATTTAATTCTGTTTCACCTGGAACGTATTCAATTAGTGTAACTTATCCGGGATACAAGACAGTTTCTGTTTCCAATATAATTGTTTCCATTGGACAGGATGTTGATGTTGGATTATTACAGATTAATGAGAAATCGACATATTCTGTAACAGGATCTTGTGTACTTGCTGGTATTGAAAGTGGATTTGAAGGAACGAATGTTCTTTTGCAAAGTCTTTCAAAATCAAATAATTCAAAGTCAACAGTTACAAATAGCGATGGTATTTATACTTTTGTAGATGTAGATTCTGGTTCTTATATGCTCACTTTTACACATACTGGCTTTGTTACAGATGCAACAAAAACTGTAGATGTTGGTTTACGGGCAATCGAAGTTGTAGAAAGTGTCGCATTGCAGACTAATGCTGGAATTGTCACTGGAAATGTTTCTCTTGAATCAGCAGATACCCATGAAGGTATTACAATTTTGATTTATAAAGAAACTGATAGTTCAGTATCTTATTCAACAGTTACAGATAGTACAGGTCATTATGCCGTTGCTGGTGTTACACCTGGTATTTATAGAGTTCAAGCAACAAAAAATGGTTATACTACTGGTATATCTGATCCATTTACAGTTTCTAGTGGAATAACCTCTAGTCCTTCAGATATGCAGCTTTCTATCAGTCTTCGTTCTCTTTACGGAACGGTAACACTGGAAGGTAAAACAGATTTTACAGGAGTTCGCATTACTGCTACTAAAACAACAAGTACAAAAGAAATCTACAGTGCTCTTTCTAATAAAGATGGTTTTTATGCATTGAATGGAATGACACCTGGTGAATATATTGTTTCATGTTCATACGAGGGATATCGGTCATATACAAGTTCATCAGTTTCCTTAAAGGAAGATTCATCTTGTGAACTGGAAGAAATTATTCTTAAAAAAGCTACTGGAAAAATCAGTGGTATTGTAAATCTTGAAGGTTGTACAGATCATTCTGGAATTACAGTTTCTCTCGTAGGAACTGATTATACTTATATAACAGAAGCAGATGGTTTATATGAATTTACAGTTCCAAGTGGAAACTATCCTGGTGGAGTTAGATTTGAAAAAGAAGATTTCCAGCTGACTGCAAAGGCAGAAACAATTCCTGTTTTAACAGACAGTACTTATGGTGTTCTTACAGTAGAAATGAAAGCTATTGCAAATACTATTAAAGGTGTTATAAAGCTTGCTGGTACAGAAGACTATTCTGGAATTACAGTAACAGTTGATGGCTTAGATGCTGCAACTACTTCTTATATCACAGAAGAAGATGGAAACTGGCAATTAGACCATATACCACTTGGATATCAGACAATTCGTTTTACTAAGTTGAATGTACCAGATGTAACTGTGGAACGAGAAATTATTGCCAGTGAATTTATGGAGATTGGAACATTGGAGATGATTCCTGATTCAGCAACCTTAAAGGGATTTGCCTTCCTTGATGGAATGACAGATAATTCTGGAATAAATGTTACTATTACAACTCTTAATAAAGATGACATTGTAGTACGTACCACAAGCGATGGTGCTTTTATCGCAAACAATATTCTTGCAAGTGGAAGTCATACAGTAACTTTTAGCAAAGAAGGTTGGGATAGTCAAAGTATTACAATTGACGATTTTGAGCCACTTGAAGAAAGAATAATTGGTTCTAGTCGAGATTACGTATTAAAAGATACAACTGCTCCTGCGTGGGGAAGTGCTCCTGTTGTTATTAATAGCGGTGCTAATTTTGCAAATAATACAAAAGTTCATTTGGACCTGAGTCCAGTAGAAAAGGGAAGTGGAATTGAAAAAATGTCTGTCCAGATTGCCCGAACTGTTGATGGAGTTGCAGGCAATTTATATCCTTCTTCTTATAACTGGCAGAATTATCAGATAGGTTTCGATTTTGATATTAATGATTTACCAGACCAATATGTTGGTAATGGAACTTATACATTCTATATTGCTTTGAAAGATAAGAGTGGTAATATTTCTTTAAAGGCAAATAAGTCTATTACATTGACAAATCTTGTTACATCACTTTCTGGCGTTCTAACTGGTGATAAACTGCATCTTGTAGAAGAATGTAGTCCGTATCTTGTTGAAGCTGATTGTTTGGTAAGTGAAGGTGATACACTTGTAATTGAGCCTGGTGTTGAGGTTAGATTTGCAGGTGAATACTCAATAAGTGTAAGTGGAGGCATTTTTGCAAGAGGAACTGCCGGAAAGAAAATATTGTTTACTTCTGATTGTGTGAATAAAGAACATACTTATACTACAACTGAGTGGGGCGAGTGGTATGATGATGATGGTAATTACCAATGGGGAGATCATGAAGTTACAAGAACTGAAGTTAGAACAGTTTATTGGAATGGAATTGCAATAAATGGTGGTTCAGTAACTACTGAAAATACATATAACTATGTTTCCGGCAATATTATGGAATATTGTGAGTTTGAATATGCGAATACTCCGCTTACAATAAATGCAGGAATATATATTAATAAATGTCATTTCTATAACAATACTAGTTCTGTAGTAAAAAACAGTGAGGCATCCAGTTCCACAATTATAATGAATAATGTTATAGAAAATGGTATTGCTTTCAGTAGAGATGGATGTTTGATAAATAACAAGATTAATTCATCTCTTACAATATGTGATATGTATTCATGGCGTTCTGATACGGCATCAATTTTTAATAATACATTTGAAAATGCGACTATTAATTTTGATTATGGATCTTGTGCAAACATTCAGAATAATAGTTTTATTAATTGTACTCTTTCTGGATTCGGGAATACTGACGATGGTTTTCCATATTTTAACAACAATATGTTAATTGATTGTCCTTCGCCTATTGTTTCTACTACATGGAACTATAAATCTGGTTTTGCATACAACTTTACTAATAACTATTGGGGTGATGCGCAAACCGATGAACTTAATAGTAAAGGGGCTGGAGCTAACATTTCGTTTATTTCAGACTATTACGATAACTTTAATTATGCCCGCATTGATTATTCAAATTGGGCAACAGAACCGTTTGAAAATTGCGGTTATTCAGAATCTGGCTTTATAACTTTTGATTATTCAGTTAATGGTTATGATTTTACTTCAGATTCAGGTTTTTATCCTGAAACTAAAGACGATAAACTCAGAATTACTTTGGCACCACAATATTATGATTACGATATTACAAAAATGCGCTTTGCTCAAAGTTATGAAGAACTTAAAAATACAGAATGGGAAAATTATGCAGCTAATACTAATTTTACTGTTGATAAAACAAAACTAGTAAATGGTGCTGCTACTTTGTATGTTCAAATAAAAGATAGCGTAGGAAATGTTTCCTCTTCTGTAGTTCATAATATACCATATGATACACCTGTTATTTCTTTTAATCTGGAAAATGAAACAACATTCAGTAGTAATACAAAAAAATATAATTTATCATATTCTGCAACTGATTTAGGAAACATAACAGGTTATTCTATTTTGATAGATGGAGGTAAAATTCAAGGTGAGTTTGGTAATTCATGGGGCACTAGTTTTGGCAATACATATGAATTACCTATTTGTTATATGCCATCTGGTACACATTCGCTTAAAATGAGTGCAACAGATAGTGCTGGAAATACAGGAGAAAAAACAATTACCTTTATAATAAATCGTGCATTTGATGTAAATAATGTGGCTAATGTTTCTTTTGATACCTCTACGGGACAATTATTAAAAGATGCAGATACTCTTCATTTATGGCATTTAGATAATGATGGTAAAGAAGTATTAGGTAATTCATACCTTGTATATAGCCATACTAATGGTGGTTTTGAAGGTTCCTCATCTTCAGTGAATGGAAGTGTTCCTCTTGATATTACAACAAATGCTTTTACTGTAGAATTCTGGACAAGAGGAAATGGAAATGTTTCCGTTGGAAAAGATTCTGTATTCAATTTACAAAATAGTTATGATAATTATCTGAACCATTATTACATAACGTCGAATGAAATAAAAAATGATTCAATATGGACAAGTAATTCAGCACATTCTCGTAGTGATGATCAATGGCATTATTGGGCTTATGTTTATACAGAAAATTATGTTACTATCTATTGCGATGGTGTATGTGTGTCTTATAAAGATGGATTTATACATACTTTAAATACAAATAATAATAATTTGAGAATTGAAGCGAATGGAATAATTGATGAACTTCGAATTTCAAAAACTGCTCGTACAGCAGATGAAATATGGTCATATTATAAAACTGCAAAGCCGATCCTGGATGCAAATACAGGATCGCTTGAGGCTATTGTTTATTAAGGAGAGAAGGGGATGAAAAGAATTATAAAGAATATAATAACTATAATTTCATTAATTACCATACTTTTATTTGCTTCATGTTCAAATGGAGTGTCTAATGTAGATGATGAAAATGAAATTCCAGATAATGAAAAACAAACTGGTAGTACAACTGTAAAAATGTTTATACCAGATTACTATGCTATTGCAGAAAAAACTGCAAGCCGTGTAATTGCACCGCAAAGTAAAAAAATTAGACTTTCATATCAGTTTAATGGTTCTTGGGTTGGAATTAATATAATAAATCTTTCTGACGCAACAAAAACTCCTTTAGAAAATACTCCTACGGATTTTCCTGGTTCAGTTTATTCTTGTGTATTTACGAGAGTACCTGCAGGCTTTTATATGACAGGTGATTTATTAATAGAATTGCTTGATGAAAATAATAATGTTGTTACTTCTGGAACTAGTACAACAAATGTTGAAATTAAAAAAGGTAATTCTGATTCAACTATTTTCTATGCCTTGCCTTGTATCACTAGTGAAAAAGTTGGATTTTTATCAGCAGGGGAAATGAAGTTTTCTGTTGAGACTCTGTATTCTGATATTCAGTATAAGGTTTCAATGAAAACAAGTGGGGATTATCCTGACATGGCTTTGTTCTCTAATGATGGAAAACTTATTAATTATTTCTCTGTTGATGATGCTGATGATAAGATACTGTTTGAAGTCCCAGTTACTGGACAATATTATATTGGTGTATGGGCAGATGATGGTAATAAAATAGGTCGTTATGAATATTCTTTTGGAAAAATGAAGTTTGAAACGAAAGAATTGTATAAAGGTATTCATTACGATATCGATGTTTCTTCTGATGGCGATTATCCTGATGTTGTATTGTTCAAAGAAGGCAAACTAATTCATTATTATACAATAAATGGAGAGGATGAGGCTCATATAACATTAATTCCAAAAGAATCTGGTCAATATACATTTGTAATTTATGGAAATGAAACGGATGATTATTCATTCGAAATCGATGATTTAAAGATTATTACTTCAAATTTAATGGAAGGTATAAATTATAAAATACTAATTTCTTCTACAGACGATTATCCAGATTTAGCATTATTAAAATTTTCAGAATATGGAGCAATGGGAGAACTGCTTGATAATGAATTAATAAATTATTGGATCATAAAAGATGAACAAGATTGTAAAAAATCAATTTCAGTTGATAAGAGAGGTTTATATGCTTTCGCTTTGATAGGAAAAAAATTAAATTCTTATTCTTTACAGTTTGATCTCTCTGATGGTACTGAAATCTATGGAACTATACCTGATTCAAAATTGCATTGGACAGAAGAAAATAGTCCATATGTTATAACGAACAATTTATGGATTCCAGAAGATAAAGTTCTTACTATTGATGCCGGTGTTGTAATTCAATTCACCGGTGACTATTACATCAAAATGAATGGAGTAATAAAAGCGCTTGGATCTGCTGAAAAACCAATAATTTTTGTCAATTCTGCTAACAATTATAATTGGAATGGAATAAAAGTAGAAAGTTCAACTGGTGGATTATCATTACAATCAGGTTATAACTATGTAGATGGCAGCATATTTAAGTATTGTAAATTTGTTGGAGCAGAGAGACCATTGGATCTCCGTTCTTCTGCATATATAGACAATTGTGTGTTTACTGGAAATAATGGGGATGTATATGTAGAAAGTAATAATTCATTTTTAATAAACAATGTTTTTGATAATGGTTTGTGTATCTATAATGATTCTTCAACAATTATAAATAATAAAATTCGCTCATCTTTATCTATTTGTGGGGAATGTACTTTAATAAAAAATAACACTATAGAAGATTCATCTATATACTTTGGTTGGGGAAATTATAATTTTACAGGTAATAATGTAAAATCATGCCATATCTCTAATATTTCAGAGATGTATGATGGTGCAAAAATTACAGGAAATAATTTCATTAATTATAAATATCCAACAACAATAATTGATGTATCTAATAGTTCTTATTCTGAAAAGAAGTCATATAACTTCACAAGTAATTATTGGGGGGAACTCCAAACTATTGAGCTTGAAGAAAAAGGTGATAATGCAAACATTTCATTTTTTAATGATATTTATGATGATTTTAATTATACAGAAATAAAATATAGTGGATGGGTAACTGAGCCATATGAAAACTGTGGATATTCTGAGACAGGTTTTGTTGCCTTTGATTTCACAGTAAATGGTTATGATTTTAACTCAGATGGTGGGTACTTCCCTGAAACAAAAAATACAACTCTTCAATTACGTATTAATCCGCAGTATTTTGATTCTGAAATTTCTGAAATGCGAGTTGCTCAGAGTTATGAAGAATTAAAAGCTTCTGATTGGATAATATATAATAAAACACTTGCTTATACGGTAGACAAAGAAAAATTCTTGAAAGATACTGCAATGATATATATGCAGGTAAAAGATAGTGCTGGTAATGAATCCGCATGTATGGTTCATTCTATTCCATTTGATACACCAAATGTAGATTTATCTGTTAAAGATGGTACTGTATTCGATAATTCTATTAAAAAACAATCTATTTCATTTTCGGCAACGGATTTATGTAATATTGTTGAATATAGTCTTTCAATTGATGGAAAAAAGGTTAGTTCTGGAAATGACGCTTGGGGAACTAGTTTTACTGGTAGTTATCAGCTTGGTCTTTTATATATGGCAAGTGGAACTCATTCAATAACTATAGCAGCAAAGGATTCTGCTGGAAATATGGGCGAAAAAACAGTGTCGTTTACTATTAATCGTGATTTTGATTCTTCTGTGATTGAGAATATCTCTTATGATACAACGTCTGGGCAATTGCTTAAAGATGCTGATACAATATATCTATGGCATTTGGATAATGATGGTCAAGAATTTGGTGGAACTATAACTATGGATTCGTACTATCATACTAACGGTGGATTTGGGGGTTCGGCTTCAAGTTTAAATGGTAGTGTTCCTATCGATATAAAGTCGAATGCCTTTACTGTGGAATTCTGGACAAGAGGTAGTGGAAATGTTCATTTGGAAAAATATGATGAGTTTGAAGTTTATAAATATTCAATGTATCATGCTACAAAAGATACAGATGGTGTAATTGATAGACATTATTTAGAAACTCGTGGTATTAATAACGATGAATGGCACTATCATGTAATAGTCTATAGTGGTTCATTCTCGGCGATTTATTGTGATGGAATTTGTGTTGGTTATGAAGAATACACTCATAAATTAAACTCTAATAATAATAATCTTTCGATAACTTCAAGCGGTATTATAGATGAATTGCGTATTTCTAGCATTGCACGTACAGCGGATGAAATTAGTTCATACTATAAAATTGCAAAACCGATTTTGGATTCTAATACAGTTCCAGTAAATGTTATTGTTTGGTAAGGGGAGAATGAATATGAAAAAGACTATATATATTTTTTTAATAGGATTGATTGTTGCAAGTACATTGTTAATCTCATGTTCAAATGATACATCTTCTAAAGATTTGATATTACAAGAATTACCATTTTGCGAGTCAGATAAATCAATCACAACTGTTCGAATGTTTATTCCTGATTATTATGCGATGGCTGAACAAAAGTCAAGTCGTGTTATTGCTCCTCAAACTGTAAGTGCAAGACTGTCATATATGATTATGAATAATGAAGGTGTACGTTGGATTGGAGTTGATACAGTTGATTTAGCAACTGCAGAAAAGACTCCTGTGGAACAGGCTCCTGACAATTTTACTGGCTCAGTGTATACTCTTTCATTTAAGGGACTTCCTATTGGTTCTTATGCTGCGGGAAATTTGAAGATTGAACTTTTAAATGCTACTGAAGAGATTATTACATCTGGAACAAATTCATTTGCAATTTCTGCTACAAAAGAAAAGGTGGATGATATAGTGTTCTATACAGTGCCTCTCTCTACAGGTGCAAATACAGGAAATCTTGCTGCAGGTGATATGAAGTTTATTCGTGCAGCCTTGGTAGCAGGAGTAGAATACCCGATAGCAATTACTTCAAGTGGCGATTATCCCGATCTCGTACTTTTTTCAAGCGATGGAAAACTTAGTGCTTATTATGTAATTGATACTGAATGCGAGTCTAGTGTAACGCTCTCGGTAAATAAAACTGATGTATACTATCTTGGTTTATGGGCAGATGATGGAAATGATATAGGACGCTATACTCTTGCTTTTGATTTTGGAAAAGGAACTCAAGTTAGTAGTGTACTTACAGGTGATAATCTTACTTGGACAAAAGAAAATAGCCCTTATATTGTAACTGGTAGTTTACTTGTTCGCGAAGGAAGCGAACTTACTATTGAGCCTGGGGTTATTGTACAGTTTACAGGTAATTATTATTTGAAAGTTAATGGTGTAATTAATGCGGTTGGTACAAAGTCAGAACCAATTATTTTCGTGCAGTCAGGTGATAATCTGGGAACATGGGGTGGAGTAAGTATTGATAGTACGGCATCTCTAAATGTTACAGACAAATACACTTATGTTTCAGGTAATATTCTTAAAAATTGTATGATGATTGGAGCTAGTACACCTCTTACATTAAATAGTTCTTCATACATTGATTCATGTACATTTACTGGAAATAGTAATTATGTTAACGTTCGAAGTAATTCTATTCTAATTAATAATATCATGGATAGTGGAATATATGTTTATAACTGTTCTTCAAAAATTGTGAATAATAATATAAAAGAAATTGTACATATACAATATGGAAATACATTTTTTAATAATAATACAATTTCAAACGCTTCTATAAGTTTTTATTCTCTTTATGGTTCTTCGCAATTTATGGGAAATATTATTAATGCATGTTTACTTTCTTTGTATGAACCATATACAAATGTTAAATTTACAGGCAACAACTTCATAGGATATAACGATATAATTATTGATGTATCGAACAACTCCTTTGCAAATAGAAAATCATTCAATTTTACTGGTAATTATTGGGGTGAAGAGCAGACTGCAGAACTGAATGAGTTAGGAGATGATACAAATATTTCTTTCTTTAATGATTTCTATGATTTTTTTGAATGGACGGAAATTGATTACTCTAATTGGGCTACTTCTCCAATTGAAGGTGCAGGATATTTGGGTGATAGTTTTATTGCGTTTGACTATAAAATTAACGATTATAACTATGATTACTATGGATATTATCCAGAAAGTACTTCACCAGAACTTACGATTTCGATTATGCCACAATATCATGCAAATGAAATTACAGCTATACGCATTGATCAGAGTCTTTCAAGTTTAAAAGACAAGTCATGGTCGGTATACAATGCAACACAGTCATTTACTGTAGACAAAGCTTCACTCTTAAATGGTAATGCGACAATTTATGTACAACTCAAAGATAGTGAAGGAAATCTTTCAAGTCCAATAATGCATGAAGTTCCTTTTGATAATCCTATTGTAAATCTTTCAATTGAAGATGGCGCAAATTATACTACAGCAACTTCTTCAGTAAAACTTGAGTTTGGGGCAACTGATAATTGTAATCTTCAACAATATGAATTGAGATTGGATAATGAGGTAATATCATCCCATGAAGAATCATATGGAGAATCAAGTGGATGGGGGGCAAATTATTCCTCATCATATAATATAGGTCTTGCATATATGCCTGCTGGAGAACATTCAATAACGGCAACTTTCTGGGATTCTGCACGAAATTCAACAACCAAAACTGTAAAGTTTATAATTAATCGAACTATAAATACAGAATTATTTGAATCAAGTTTTGATTCAGAAACAGGACAATTATTGAAAGATTTAAATACTGTTTATCTTTGGCATTTTAATGGTAATGGATTAGAAGTGAGTGGTAATGAAAATGTAAGTATATCAGGTTTCTCTGGTGGAACAGATGGAATTAATGGATGTGCATTTTATGCTAATATTTCAGATTCAATAAATGTTCCTTTGGAAAATGCTTTTACAATTGAATGCTGGAGAAAAGGAAATACTTTTGAGTTATATAAATCTGATGTATTTACTTTTAATTCAAACTATGTATATTCATACTACAAAACTGCGAGTGGTTCTGTTAGTGATAATTATTTAGATTGGAAAACTGAATCTGATACTAACTGGCATTTCTATTCATTTGTTTATAATGGAAAGTATATGGCTGTTTATCGCGATGGTGTTCTCTTAAATTATATGGACGGCCTTAATCAAAACCTGAATACTAATGATAATAAATTATACATTTATGCTTATAATATCGACGAACTCCGTATTTCAAAAATAGCTCGTTCGCCAGATGAAATTGCAGCATACTACAATGCCGCTAAAGACAAGATACAATAAAACATTGTACTTGACTTTTTAGGGGAATGGTGTATAGTTAAATAAAAGGGCACCCGCAACAAGCGTCTTGCCCTCCAATTTGGTTGCCTAATTACTTAGGCTTTGCCCATCCTGACGGTGCAAAAGACAGGGTGGGCTATTTTTTTAACTTATTCTTCTTCTGCCGTCTACGGTGAAGGGAGCTAAGTATGTCATATAAAAACTTGATGGTCCTGAAGACCAGATCAAGAAGTTCATAAAGACTCAATAGCTTCGCCCTCCAATTCAGTTATTTCAACCTTGCGATTGATTTAAGAACTGGGGGCAATCCGCCCATGTCGCGGGTGCACTTATTAGTATAGTATAAATTGCTATAACTGACAAGTAATAACTAGTCAGATGCTTTTTTAGTTTAATTTAAATTCCCACACCTTATGTGGTTTCTTTCCGGTAAAGTCTACAGGTATTGTTTGTTCTGTAATATCTTTCCATTCAAACTCTGTGCCGTTGGCGGTTTTTGGTGGGATTTTTGAGATGTCGAACTTGATGCGTTCTGAGTTTGTAGAGAAGTAGAGTTTTCCGCGTGGCGCTAGAATATTCAGACAATCTTTTACGAGTTGCGGCCAGTCGCGGTTTATATCCAATACGTCTGGTGTGGCTTTGCTGTTGCTGAATGTTGGCGGGTCGAGAATAATCAAATCATACAAATCTTCTGGGGAAAGTTTTTCAGTCTTTGCAGCCACAGCTTTTTCTTGTAAGAACCTCATACAGTCCGCTCTGGTAAACTCGTATTTCTTTTTGTCTGAAAATCCGTTAAGTTTCATATTATCTTTTGCCCACGCAAGATACGTATTCGATAGGTCTACAGACTCAACGTAGCTGGCATTTCCCTGTGCGGCGTATACGGAAAAACTTCCGGTATAACAGAACAGGTTGAGTACTCTCTTCTTGCTGCAGGTATCGCGCACTGTTGCTCGAAGAGTACGGTGGTCGAAAAATAAACCTGTGTCGAGATAACTGGTCAAATCTAAACGGAATAACTGTCCCTGTTCCATCACATTGCCTGTGATTGTACAGATTGTCGGGTCAAGCCCGACAATGACATCTTCTGTGTTGTCATCCTCGGGCTTGACCCGGGGATCTTTTGCAGTGTTCTTTTGATACTGCTCATTATTTTTGTGGCTTTTATGACCTCGTGCCTTAAGCACAATATGACTCTTATCAATTCCAATCACACTGCTGGCAGTTTCGCTCATCGCATCAAGCCACGCAGCTTCTTCTTCATCTGATTTTTCATAAGGGCGTTCATATAAATAAAGTACGGAAAATGTACGTTCCTTAATCTCTCGCTCTACAGCTGGATCATTCGCACTCAATCTTTCATTCTGTGCTGCCATAAAACGGGCGGCTTCCAGTACTGAGTCAACTTCATCCGGCAAAAATTCATATAAATCTAAAGAAACTGGAACTTCCGGGATATCTCTGTCGTAAAGTCGGTAGCAGCAAACGCGATTTTTGCGCATCTGTTTGCGGAGTTCCTTGTATTTGCGGCGAAGTCTGTTTGCAAAAAGCTCTGCCTGATATTTTGTCTTATCTTCATTATTAGAAATATTCATGTGGCGATTTTACCATATATCTGTTATAATTAAAACTATGACTGCTATAGAAAAATATCTTGCTATGAATAATGAATTTTGCAAATTGCGTGATGCGATTTACGAAAGTAATGTTGTTGAGGCTGACGAAGATCCTCAGGTTCAGAAGACCGTTGAAGCGGCGCTTGGTATTTTATGTCAGTATCTTGATTATTATAAAGACTTGAACAAAGTTAGGTCGCGGGAGAAGAAATGAAAAAATTCTGTTGTGTTGTTTTAAGTATTTTGTTTGCAGTTTGCTTTCTTGTAACTGTATTGCTTGGCATTGTACGTACAGACTTCAGCTATTCAGCTATTACAAAAATGGCGAGTGAAATTTTAAAGCCTGTTTCTAAGATTGAGCCTGTTAATGATGGTCTTTTCCATCCTGGTGATGTTCGCTACGACCTGGCCGCTTACGAAGATTATGGTGATTTTGATATTTCGGCCCTTGATTTAGGTTCCATTGATTTTACAAATCTTGATGTAAATGAACTTGTTCAGACTTATCTTGATGCTGCCGGTGTTGAAGTTGAGCCTGAGTTTATTGCAGAAGTGCTTGCTTCTCCTGATGTTTCTGATTTTGTTGATAAGTATGCTGGTGAAGTAGTGAGCTACATGACTGGTTCAACTACTGAGCTTAAAATTGATGCAGCTGATATTCAGAAGGTAATGAATAAGTCTCTTGATATGTACGAAGAGCATACTGGTGAAGTAGTGGACCGCACTGGCCTTAATGAAGTAATCGAAGAAAATGTTGCAATGATTCAGACAGAAGTTACAGCTGCCCTCGATACTGCAAAGGAAGAAAATGCTGAAGCTCTTGCAGCCCTCAAATATGTTGAGTTGATTCTTTCACTCAAAGTTTTCCTTGCCTGCATTGGCGTTTGTGTTCTTCTTGCTTTGATTATTCTTCTTATCAACAGAAATATTTTCTCATGGCTTGTTTATGTTTTCATTCCTGTATTCGTTGATGGTATTTTAATTTTTGTTGCTGCTTGTACTGCTCAGGGCGTTGCTCCAGGTCTTCTTTCTGCAGCTCTCACTGATGCAGGAATGCCAAAAGGCCTTTACGAAGGAATCTGGTCATATATTTCTATCGTACTTTCTCACCTTAAGATTTGCGGTATAGTATGTGCTGTTGGCGGAACAGTATTCTGGGCAACAGGCATCGCACTTGGTAAGAAGACTAAGAAAGCAGAATAATAAATTGCTTCGTCGCCTTTAGGGCGACGTGGCAATCCACAATATATACACAATCCCTAAAATCTACTATAATATAATCTCTTAAATCGCATTTATCCCGCCGTCTGTGTACGGTGCGGTAAAAATATATTGATATGATGTCATGCTGAACTTGTTTCAGCATCTATGTACTTTGTGTGCGGAGATCCCGAAACAAGTTCGGGATGACAGAGAGAAAGGAAATCTTATGGATTTTACAGAGTTTGGTCTTGATGAAAGACTTTTGAAGGGAATTGAAGCCGCCGGTTATGTAACTTGTACACCGGTTCAGGAACAGGTAATTAAGGCTTCTAAAGCAGCAGAAGGGGCTAAGGGCCCGGATTTGTATGTTCAGTCTCAGACTGGAACTGGAAAAACTTGTGCATATCTCGTAGCAGTAATTGGCGAGATGATTAAAGCTGAAAATGCAGGCAAAAAATGTTTGATTCTTGCTCCTACTCGTGAGCTTGCAGTTCAGATTGAAGAAGAAGCTAAAGTTCTTGTTGGAACAAGTGGACTTAAAGCTTTCTCAGTTTATGGTGGTGTTGGTTACGAAAAGCAGATTGCGGCTCTTAAAAAAGGTGTTGATATTGTTATTGGTACTCCTGGCCGCGTAATCGACTTGAACGAAGGCGGAAACCTCGACCTCAGCAATTCTCATTTCTGTGTAATTGATGAAGCAGACCGCATGTTCGATATGGGATTCTACGATGACCTTCGTAAAATTTTGAAAAAGCTTCCAGAAGCTGAAACACGTCAGACAATGCTGTTCTCTGCAACTCTCAATACTTATGTAAAGAACCTTGCATGGGAATACACTCGTGATCCTATCGAAATTACAATCGAAGCTGAAAATATTACAGTAAGCGAGATTCAGCAGGAACTTCTCCATGTTTCATCTGATGAAAAGATGAAGCTTCTTGTTGGTATTCTTAAGCACGAAAATCCAGAATCAGCAATCATCTTCTGTAATACAAAACGCAGCTGTGAAGTTATTGCAAAACGTCTTGTAATCAACGAGATTCAGGCTGAGTTTATGATTGGAGACCTTCCTCAGAGCAAGCGTCTTGCAATTCTCAAGAAGTTTAAGGCTGGAGAAATCAAGATTCTCGTAGCAACTGATGTTGCAGCACGCGGTATCGACGTAGATGACCTTGCAATGGTAATTAACTACGACCTTCCTGTAGAAGCTGAAAACTATGTTCACCGAATTGGACGTACAGCACGTGCCGGAAAATCTGGTAAGGCTTATACTTTCTGTTCAGAACAGGATGTTTACAATCTTCCTGCAATTGAGCGCTATATCGAAATGTCTATTCCTGCAACTGTTGCTTATCCAGATCAGATGGAAGAAGACAAGTCTGCCGGAATGTACATTAAGACAGAAAACTGGCGTGGTGATGATGATTATGATAATCGTGGCGGCTACCGCAAGGGTAAAGACGGCGACATTCATAACAGACGTCGTGACGACAGAGGCGACAGATATGGTCACGGTAAATATGACAAGCATGGCCGTGATGATCGCCGTGACGGTTATAAAAAATCTCATGACAGAAAGAAGGGGGATTATAAGAAGGGTGGAAAGAAGCCTTATATCGACCCTGCAAAACTTGCTGGTCTTTCTTACGAAGAGCGCATGAAGATGTACAAAGAAGCATATGCTGCTGGCGGAGCTTCATCTAAGGGCGACTACAAAAAGAATGATTATAAGAAAAAGCCTTATGATTCTAAGAAGTCTAACTACAAGAAAGGCGACTACAAAAAGAAGCCTTACAACAAGAATGCTGGTGCTAATCGTACACAGCAGGCTGCTCCAGAACAGAAGAAGTCATTCTGGCAGAAAGTTAAGAGTTTCTTTGGCCGCTAGTGTCATTCCCGCGATACAAAGTGTCATTCCCGCGAAAGCGGGAATCTCATTAATGACAAATTTTTCTAAAAAATATCAAAAAGTTATAATTCTTATTTGCAATTAATTGTTTAATCTGTTATAATTTGTAAGATTGAGAGTTTAAAATAAAATGTACAAAAAAGTATTCTTCTCTATAATATTAGTAATAATTTTAAGTCTCCCTGTTACTGCTGTTGAACTTGTTTTTTCTATTACACCTGACCTTACTTTTCCTTTTTTAACTGGCGGAAATGAAAAATATGATAAGCTTGGGTATGGTGGTGTACTAGATACTGGTATCACACTTTTGGATGTATTAAACGTAGGTACCACAGCAGGTTTTTATGCAGTTCCAAAAAAATCATCATCAGAATTAAAAAGTGATCAGGCAAAAAATGTTTTCTTTGTACCTGTTGGACTTAAACTTGGCGCAACTGCTTATCCATTTTCAAGAATTGCTTTAAATGCTGCAGTTTCTACAGGAATGAGTATGGCTGTGTCGGGCAGTGCAATGCATTATCAGCCATGGTATAAAGCAGAAGCAGGTGCTGCATTCCGAATTAATCCTCAGATTTCTGTTGGACTTACTGCTTCCTGGTTAGATTTCCAGTATGACACCTGGTGGAATAATCCTCTTATGCAGGGACTTTCTGCTGGAGTTACAGTTACTTATCGTCTGGATACACAAAAATCATCTGGTAGTGTAAGTGCTGGTGCTGAATGTGACGATAACATATTCCCAATCTTCTATACAATTTATAAAGAAAATGCTTTGGGAACAATTTATATTACAAACGATGAAACTGCCGAAATCAAAAATGTTCGTGTTTCACTTCGTGATGTAAACGGCTATACAGCTTCTGAACTTGAATGCGGTGAGATTTCTATTCTTCGCAAACATAAGACAGAAGCAATTCCTCTTGTAGCAGACTTTTCTGATAAGATTTTTGACTTTAAGGAAAACGGAGAAATCTCTGCAGAAGTTGTTGTAAATTATGAGCTTCTTGGTCAAAAGAGAACTGCTGTTAGTTCGATTGTTATTCCTGTTTATAACCGTAATCAGACTCGTTGGGCAGACCCTGCCGCTCTTGCATGTTACGTTTCTTCTTCTGCTCAGGAAGTTCTTGAGTTTTCTAAATATCTTGTAGGTGTTGCACGCCGTTACCTTCGTTCTGGTCTTAACCGCAACATGCAGTTTGCTATGTATGTTTTTGAAGGAATGCGTCTTGCTGGAATCAAATGTGAGGAAGATGTGACAACTCCTTATGATGCACATCACCTTGATATTAACGAACTCGATTATATTCAGTATCCATATCAGACAATGACTTATAAGTCTGGCGATAAAGATGACCTGGGCATTCTTATGATGTCGCTTTTACAGTCTGTAGGTATTAAATCTGCATTCATCTGTACTCAGGATGATTTCATTGTTCTCTTTAATACAGAGGTTGCTTCTTCAAGAGCCGGTAACTTTTTTGATGGTACAGACCGTGTTTTAATTCTTGATGATGACAACATCTGGATTCCTCTTTCTATGAAGGCACTTAGTGAAGGCTTTATTAACAGCTGGTACAATGCCGTAGAAGAGATTATGTATGTAAATGAGGCCGAAGAAGATTATTACTTTGTAGACCTTACAGAAGCCTGGAGCGTATATCCTCCAGCAAGTTTTTCTAGCGGTGAAGCTGTAGCACTTGAGACATCAGAAAAGAAGATTTCTGATGCAGTTGAAACTGATATTTCACGCTATATTACAGCGGAGTTCGGCCCGCAGATTGCTGCGGTACAGAACCGTATTTTGAAGGAAGGAGCTTCTCCAGAACTGTATAATCAGCTTGGAATGCTCTATGTTCGAGCCGGAATGTACTCAAGTGCAATTCCGGTTTATCAGCTTTCGGCAAAAATGGGTTCTGTTCCTGCTATGAACAATCTTGGAAACATTGCTGCCCTTCAGAAAAAATATGAAGAAGCATTGTCTTGGTATAAGAAGGCACTTGAAATTGAACCGGATAACAGAACAGCAAATGCTGGTTTGAACCGTATTCAAAGTGAACTTCAGGGTGATTAAATCATCTTGAAAATGGGAAAGAGTTTGTAAAACAAAAAATGTCAGGTAAACAGTCAAAAAAGGTTAGAAAAGAAAAGAAGCTCTCTAAAAAGGTTGTGGCAGGAGCAGCTGCTGCAATTATTGGTACCGCTCCTGTTGTTGCAGAAGGTGGGGAATTTCTTATCAGTATATTCCCAGACTTTTCTTTTCCTGTCGTAAAATTTATTGACTCGCTTTCTACAGGTTTTGGAGGTGGGCTTCAGCTTACTTACAGACCTAATCAATATTTTAACATTTTTGTACAGGGTGATTATAAACAGTATTCTTTTGATACAAAAGATTCTATTGGAAATCTCAATTTATTTGGTGGAACTGTTGGAGGTGGTTATCATCTTCCTGTAACCGACAGATTGGGAATAGATTTTAATGCTGGTATTGGTTATTACGTTTCAAACTATAAACGGGGTTCTGATTCTAGTAAATCGTTTCAGGGACTTAGCGTAAGCGGCGGAATCTATGTTTCTTACAAAATTAATCCTACAATTTCTGTGTTTGCCGGTGGTGGTGCTAATCATTATGCTTATAAGAATTCAAAATTTATCACAAGTGCAGATGTCGCTCCTGGCGTAACCTTTAATATTACAAAGGCATTCTCAAACAAAACAAATATTAGTGTAAATCAGGATGAACTTAAACCTGTATTCCCGGTATTCTATTCCTGGTATAACGACAATCCTTTTGGATGCGTTGAAGTAACTAATAACGAAGACGTAACTATTACAGACGTAAACGTATATTTCTTCCAACCACAGTACATGAGCCAGCAAAAAGAATGTGGCAAAATGGCAAAACTTAAGCAGGGTGAAAGTTTCAGTGTAGATCTTAGAGCCTTCTTTAATGAACAGATGCTTGAGTTAAACGAGAAAAACGATACTATGTCTACAATTACTGTAGAATATAAATATCTTGGAAAAAAACAAACTGCAACCTTCCCAATGGTTGTTCCGGTTTATGGACGTAATAATATGTCTTGGGAAGATGACCGTTGTGCTTCGGCTTTTGTTTCTTCAAAAGACCCTGCCGCTATGTGGTTTGCAAAATATGTTGTTTCTACAATCCGTGAAAATATCCGCAGTGGACTTACAACAAATATTCAGTATGCAATGGGTATTTTTGATGCCCTGGATCAGTTTGGTATTAACTATGTAAAAGATCCGACTTCTGCATTCGAGGATAATGTAGGTACTGCTTCTATAGACTTTCTTCAGTTCCCATATCAGACCTTGATGTATCGTGGTGGTGACTGTGATGACCTTTCTATTCTTGTTTGTTCTTTACTTGAATCTGTAGGAATCAGAACTGCCTTTATCACAATTCCGGGACATATTTTTATGGCTTTTGATTCGGGCTTTACTGTAGATGAAGCAAAAGAATATTTCCTTACACTCGATGAGTTTATTGTAGATGGCGATGAAGTTTGGGTTCCTCTTGAAATCACTCTTACAGACGAAGGCTTTAACAAAGCATGGCACAAAGGTGCATGGGAATGGAACACAGCAGCACGCAATGGAGCTGCAGCACTTTATAAAATGGAAGATTCATGGAAGGTTTATCGTCCTGTAAATGTTCCAGGCGCTGTTGCTCGCTTTACACTTCCAGAAGAAACTTATGTAGCAAGACTTTTTACTCATTCTGTTGATGAGTTTATTCTTGGCCAGATTATGCCGCAGATTGCATGGTACGAAAATCGTATTGCAATGAATCCTACAGCACAGAATTATAATGACTTTGGTGTACTTTATGCACGCTATGGTCTTTTTGAACAGGCTGAAAAACAGTTCCGTCTTGCACGCAATTTAGAATATCTTCCTTCTATTTTAAATACTGCAAATCTTTACTATTCTATGAAGGATTATAATCGTGCTACCAACTGGTATAAGGAAGTTCTTGCTTCTGATGAAAATAATCATCTTGCCATGATTGGTCTTGCACGCTGTGCATACGAAGAGGGTAATTACAAAGAATGTGATTACTGGTATGGAACTGTATTTAATTCTGATATTGCACTTGCAAAAAAATACTCTTATCTGGGGGCTTTTGAATCAACTGCAGGCCGCAGTTTCTCACTTGCAGACAGACTTGAAAATACAATCTGGATTACCAGCGCAAAAGAACCTGTTGTAACTGAATCAAAAACAGATGTAACTACTCAAGTTGCAACTCAGACTACTGATGTTGTTGTAAAGATGCCTAAGCCGGAAGTTCCTGCTGAAACACTCGAGGATGTTGTTCCGGTTGTAGCGGTAGTTCAAACTAACATTGAAGAAGAAAATGAACCAGAGCCAGAAGAAGAAAAAACAGAAGGCGGCGATGGGGATGATAATGACATTGCAGTGGCAAGTGCAGATCTTCGGGTCGAGCCCGAAGATGACACAATTGTCGCTGATGATGATATACTGTTAGCTGAGACTGACACGGTGGTTGCTGAAGTTACCACAACTAATGAGATAGAAGTGCCTGTTGTTGAGTCTAACGTTGCGGTGGTTGAGCCTGTTGAAGCTACTGAAGAACTCGCAATTGTTGAACCTGAATCAGAAATTGAAACAGAAACAGAAATTGCCCCAGAACCAGAAGTTTACGTTGGTATCTCTCATGAATTAGACTTGAACATTATTTCAGTAGAAGATCTCGTTGCTCTTGCAGAAGATACAATTAAAGAACACGGTGAAACTGTAGATGATATCGCACTTCAGATAGATGAAAGTGTAGACTTTGCTACTTTTGTTGAGGAAGATGATATTAAGTTAGCCGAGACTAACACAGTAGAAAGTGATATCCCTGTTCCAGAAGTTATTCCAGATACAGAACTTGCCGTAACGGAAGAAACTGCCGTTGCTGAGACTGATACAAAAGTTGCCGAAGTTGAACCAACTGATTCAATTGACACTGCAATTGCAGCAACTGATATAACTGATACCAACGTTGATACATCTTACACATCTGTTGCTGAATCAGACACAACTGATGCTGACAATATTTTAGATGCAACTGACACAGCAATTGCACAAACAGAAGCCCCTGCAGTAGAAGAAAAAATCGAACCTCTCGAATCTAAGCCAGAAACTTCAGTTACTTCTGTAACAACAGATGTTCCACTTCGTGCAGTTCCACGCTTTACAGTACAGCCTTCTGCAGAGTGGGCTCCTGAATCAGCATATACCGCAGAAACAATTCCTGGTATGAAACCATTCGAAGAAGAAATGGGTAATTACCAGAATGAAAAAGCATTCCTTTATAAGGAAGAAGAATATAGCTTTGCCGTAAATCCTGGCGAAGAAATAAAAGAAGAAGAAAAACAGGACGAGACAAATCTGCTTGCTGCTCTCGAAGTAAATCCATTCAGCAGCTTCCTTTCAGAAAAAGAAGCAGAAAAGGTTGAAGCAATTACTAACTTTAAGGTAGAGGAGACTGTTGCAGAAGTTGTAAAAGCTAGCACTAGTGCAGAAGAAATTCCTCTGCCAGAAGTAATTCCTCAACCAAAACTCGCAGGTTCAGAAGAAACTGCTGTTGCAGTGCCGGTTGTGGAAAGTGGAAAGAGCAATACAGATCTTCGGGTCAAGCCCGAAGATGACACTAAGTCGCCAGAAGATGGCACTAAGTCTAGTGAAGTAGGCACTAAGTTGTCTGAAGTTGACACTAAATCACTTGAAGTTGAAACAAAGTTAACAGAAGCTGACACTTCTTCAACTTCAAAAAAATCACATGGTAAATTTATTGGCATAATTGCAGGAGTTGCCGCCGCAATTTCAGCCGTATTCATAGCAAATCGAAGGAAAGAGAAATGAAAAAATTGAACAAAACCGTATCAAAGATTTTATTTTCAGGAATTTTATTATCACTGTTACTCCTGGTGGGCTCTTGTGAAAACTGGATGTCCAGTGACAGCTTTATGTCAGATATCGAATCCGAGGTACATGACGCAAACGCATCTTTGGTAAATGTTTATGTTCGTTATGCCAACTCAAAGATGGGTACGACAGAACCATCTGGTAATACTACAATGCGAGTTGATGTTGCTTCAAAAGTTTCGGCAGTTACTAGTGATGACTACGGTTTTGTAAAATGGGCAGCTTTTAAAACAGAAGATTTTACTCCAGATAAACAGCATAAAAATCTTATTTATATAACAGAAGACGATTATAATGAGAATTATAAGAAATATGAGCTTGAGGATTCTATAGTTCATTTTTCAAATTCGACCAGTCCTTCTACAGAAGTAAAAATTCTCTCAGGAAGAAATGATATATTCCTTATGCCTATTGTTGCAGAAAGACCATCTATTCCTGATAACGGTACAGACCCTAAAAACGGAAAAGATGGTGTTGTTACAAACAAATCTATTCGAATCATTTTTACAAAACAAATTGATAAAGAAAGTTTATATGATGAAGAAGGCAATCCGAACTTTTCTATTACATCAGGTAACGCAATCTTTACAGATGATGAAGAGCAGATGAAAGCAAAAGATATTACAAATCTTTTTGATGTTCAATTGTCAGATTCTGGAAAAATGCTCTATCTTAATCTAAAAAAAGAAAAAGATGAAAATGGTAAAGTAATCCATCAGGAACTTTTTGATATACGACAGACAATTACAATAACACTTTTTGAAGATGTACGAGATACCTATGGATTTACAATGAATGGAAATAAATCATTCTCTTTCACCACAGGTACAAGCGCCGACGACCTTGCTCCAATGATTGAAGTTCTTTATGGCGGTATTGGTGATAAATGTGATGTCTTTGTAACATTTGGTGAAGACGGAGAAATGAAAGGTACTGCGACAAAAGCAGCAAAAGAAGCATCTATAGAGGATATTGAAAGTCCAGAATATACAGACTATATTTTTGCACAGCGTGTTTATGATAAATTGAATATCTTCGTAATGGCAAATGATATTATTGCTTCTGGTGATATAGTTCCTAACCCAGCTACAGACTTAAGCGAAGATAATGTTTATAACATTGGTATTGCTGCAAGTCTTTATTATGATAAAGATGGAAATCCTGTAAAAGTATTAGATGAGAAGGGCAATCCAATTGAAAAAGTTCCAACTAATGCTATTACAGCAGATAATAAAATTTACATTCCAGGTCGAATTGATTCAGAATCACAAATTAAAGGACTCTTTAGCGAAGTTGTACCAAAAGATGGTAATGGTAAAGCTTACACTAGTGGTACAGTTTACACTTATGATATAAGTAGTCTTCCAGATGGTCTTATCAGAATTGATGTCTGGGGTGTAGATATGACTGGAAACAGTGGCGGCCCTAATGACTCAGGATCTGAATATTTTACAAAACAAGATAACGGCTTTAAATCAATTTTCGTAGTAAAAGATACAACTCCAATTGATTCTGCAGAAGTAAATGCTAAAAAGCAGGTTAAATCAAGTTCTAAAAAAGCTCCATATTACTGGTATAACAAAGAATCTGTTGAAAACATGGAACTCTTTGATTCTCCAGAAAACAAGATTCACGATGCAGGACATCCAAAACTTCGTGCCCTCGATAAAAATCTTTGGTGGACATTCAAAGTTGGTAATGTAAAAGAAAAAGTTCTTGCAGATGATGCAGGCTGGAATCGTATTCACGATGCCGAAAGTGGTGAAACAAGTTTGCATTATTCTCTGTCTGATGTAGTAGCTCCAGAGAAAGATGGTCCGGTAGATATCACTCTTTATCTCAAAGATGATATGGATAACATTTCTGATCCAGTTCTGCTTGATTCTATTATGTATGATGATACAAAGCCGACTGTTTCGCTAAAAAATGATAAGGGAGACTTTATCAAAGCTAATGGAGAGCCTGTTCAGAATAATTCAAAAACTGACAAAATCGAGCAAATTCTTAAAGTAGACTTTACAGAAGATAATGCACAGAAAAATGTAGATGCTGTCAGCGGTATTCGTCAGATGGAAATTCATATTACAAAGAATGGTGTTGAAGTACCTGCTCCACGTAATAATGAATTTAAGGTTTTGTATGTTCCATCTACAGTAGAGAATCCTACACCGGGAACAACAGCAGAAGAAGGCCTTCGCGAAATTCAAATTGCAGAAAATGATCCATATAATTCAAATAACCTTGTTGTATTTGACGTTGATGATTCAAATAAAATTACTTCTGGTACATTCTTCATTTCTGGGCTTACACTTGGAGATACAGATGGTCCATGGGAAGTTTCTGTAGAACTTTATGACTCAGCCTTGAACAAAGTTGAGACCCCAGCAACAACTATAATGAAGCGTGATACAACACCTCCTGCTATTGAAAAGATTTTTGTAAACGATGCTTTAAAACGTGAAGTTTATAACGATTCAGAAAAAGACAGCTGGTGGATGCCTGTTACTAAAAAAGCTGCTGATGGATATTATAATGTTACTTTTGATATTTATGTAAATGAAACAGGTTCTGGACTTAGATTTATTAAGCTTCCAGAAAATGTAGATATTGATTTTACTGAAAATACAAAACTTTCAGCAGATGGTATTAGTCTCGTATGTGATTTAGATTATAGCTTTGACTCAGAAACAGACACGATTAAAATGCTTGATGAATTTTATCCAAAGTTTATCAATACAGAAGCTGATGGTAGTAAAATTCATTTTAGACTCGAAGATGTAAAACTCAATATAAATGATACTGCTTCAGGAAACAGAGCTGGAATTGAAGTAGAAGACTTTGTAGATAATATAAAAGAAAATAAAACTCTTACATATTCTGATAATTCAACAGGAATATTAATCTTTACAGATACAAAAGCTCCTAAAATTTCAGACCTTAGAATTGAAGACTCTGCAAAGAATAATAGAAATAACCCAGACGATATCGGTTATAACAATCAGTATACTGACGAATCATATAACTCTATTAAATATACAGATGAACAGAAAGTTTCACTCCTTCTTACTCTTGAGCCAGAAACTGTTTCTGGTAGTGGTGTTAAGACAGTTCATCTTTCTGAGAATGCAGAATTTACATCAGATACAGAGATTGAAGTAAATGGAGCAGAGCTTTCTCGCAGTGAATGGACTCGTTCTGGTAATAAATCAATTACCTTTAAAAAGGTATTTATTAATGCTGATAAAATTAAGTTTACAAACGTTAGACTTGATTCAACAACTAACGGCGAACAATTCATTCGTGCATATCTTACAGACTTGGCAGGTATTGATACTGAAGTAAGCTACAAATCTGTTGGAATTATTTACGATGATAAACAGCCTGAAATTAAAAATATTGAATGGGTTGCACCACAATTTGTTGCAAAGGGTAGTGCAAATGGTAATACTGTAGAAGACCAGACATTCAAGGTTGATTTTGAAGAAGTAACTTCCGGTGTAAAAGTAATTAAATTTGATATTAACTATAAACCAAATGATGGTGAAGAAGAAACTAAATCATACGAGAAACCATTTGATTTGGATAATTTCGAAATTTATTATGGTGACAAACTTCTGATAAAAAATACAGATTATATAATTGATGGAAAATATATCATATTAAATACTCCTGTTTTTACAGAGAATAGTGAGACGGAAACTTTCAATTTTAAGAACATCAAACTCTGTGATTCAAAAGCAGAAGGTAACTATATCATTTATGTAACCTTGCTCGATGCTGCAGAAAATATTAACCCACAGAAAGAAACTGAGGGTGCCGTATATAAAGAAGAAATTGTAATTGATACAACAAAACCTATAGTTGAAAAAGTACAAGTTGTAGGTGCTAAGAAACGCGAGGTTTATGGTAATCCTTCAGATTCTCATAAGTGGTGGATGCCTAAAAACTCTTCTCCAAATGTAAATCTCGATGTTACAATTAATGAAGATGGTGCTAGTATCCAGGTTATAAAAGTTTCTGAAGATGTTGAATTTACACCAGATACAAAACTTTATCTTAAGAAGAGCGGTTATCTTACTGAAAATGAAGATTATCTTCTCGATACTACAAAAAATACAATTAAACTTCTCGACAAATACTTTGCTAAAAAGTTAATTAGAAATGATAATGAAAATCAGTTTGTACTCGAAAATGTAAAACTTAAGAATGCAAATACATTTAACGGAAATAAAGTTGCTCTTGGCTTAGAAGACTTTGTTCGCAACGAAGGTTATAACCAAGATGGTGCAGATTATAAGATTTATTTTGATAACAATGAAACTCTTGAGGAAGGAACTCTTGTTTATCTTGATTCTGAAAAACCTGTAGTTGCAGAACTTACAATTGAAGACTCTGAACAGAATGAAGATAATAACCCAGACAAGAAGGGCAATGATGATACAACAAAATATAATTATACAGATGATGAAGATGTAATAATTATTCTTAAACTTACACCTGAAAATGATAAGGACGGTAGTGGTGTAAAGAAAGTTACACTTTCTAAGAATGCTAAATTTGCAATAAATGGCGGAAGCCAAATCTTTGTAAATGATGACATACACAGTCTTACTATAACTGAAGATTACAAATTCAACTCAGAATCAGAAGTTGAGTTTACAAAAGTCTTTACTGGCAATGAAACAATTAAATTTACAAATATTAGACTTCTTTGTGATGAGCAAACTCAGGGTGAGCAATCTGTATCTGCAAAACTTACAGACTTTGTAGAACTTGATTCTGAAATTGCTACATCAAACAATACAATTATTTACGATAATGTAGCACCTCGCATTAACTCAATCGAATGGTCTTCAACTGATTCAACAGTATCACTTATAAATTCTGAAAAAGAATTAATTGATAATAAGACATTAAACATTGACTTTACAGAAAAAACAGCCGGTATAAAGGTAATCAAATTTGATATTACTCATGATGGAAATACATATGCTACTCCATTTAATGATGGGGATTTTGAATTACTCTATAATTCAAATACAGTAGCAGATAGTAAATACGATATTGATGGTCAGTATATCATCTTGAAAGAGCCTAAAGATTACAAATCTGGAATCTTCAGCTTCAACAATCTCACACTTAATGGAGATAATGATGAAGGTCAGTACATTATTAATGTAACATTGCTTGATGCTGCAGAAAATATAAATGAACAGACAGATTCTTCTAAATATAATTGTAAACTTTCTATTGATACAACAGATCCAGTTATTGAACGCGTAGATGTTCTTGATGCTATTGACCGCACAGACTACAGCGACAACACAAATACTTCAACCTGGTGGATGCCTGCAGATAAGTTTGAAACTGATGGGGAAAATAATGAACTTTCAAAAGTTGATTTGAAGGTAACTATCAACGAAATCGGTTCTGGTATCAGATATATTAAACTTTCTGAAGATGCTGAATTTACAGATAATACTGTTCTCACAAGAGTTGATAGTAACGTTACATTAAATAAGGGTACAGATTACAAACTTGATGATAATCATACAATTGAATTGCTCAATCCTAATAATCCTAAATTAATTGGAACTGCTGCTCAGCCAATTGTAATCAAACTTGAGAATGTAAAACTCAACAAGATTAATGCAGCAGAAGGAAACAAGGTCAAAGTAGAAGTAGAAGACTTTGTATATCATGATAATTCAAATGCTGTAACTGGTGGTTATAAGATTTACTATGATGAAAAAGATTACAGCGGTCTTGTTGTTTATGCAGATTATACAAAACCTGTAATTACAACTCTCAACATTAAAGACTCTGCTCATGATTCAAATGTAAATCCAGATTCAGAAGGTCTTGATCTTGATCATTATACTAACAATCAGAATGTTGAATTGATTCTCACACTTGGAGCCGAGGTAACCTCTGCTGGTAGTGGTGTTAGAATAATTCATCTTGAAAATAATGCTAAGTTTACAACTGATTCAGAAATCTTTGTTGACAATGTAAAACTTGCTTCAGATAAATATGACATTACTGAATCTTATGTTGACTTCCGCAACAGAGTATTCACCGCTGCAAATACAATCAGATTCACAAACGTTCATATGATTTCTGGTGATGATAAACATGGTCAGACAATCTCTGCAAAACTTACAGACTTTGTAGGCTTGCAATCAGAAACAAAAGAATCAGACCCAATTACATTAGACCAGCATGCACCTCAAATTAATAATATCAAATGGATAATTCCAGATAACAGCGTTGCTGAAGGTAGTGTAAATAAAGAAGAAGTAACAGATCAGACACTCCGCGTAAACTTCACAGAAAAAACAGCCGGCGTAAAAGTAATCAAGTTAGATGTTACTTACGAAAATGATACAGATTCTTACGCAACTCCATTTGCTGCTTCACAGGCATTGGAACTTTATTATGGCGATGAACCTTTGACACTTGGTACAGATTACAAAATCGAAAAAGGTCGCTACATTGTATTGACTCAGCCAAAAACAACTGGTGTATTCAATATCAAGAATATCAAACTCAAGAATACAGCTCTTCAGGGAGATTATGAAATTAAGATTACCTTGCTTGATGCTGCTGAAAATGTTGACATCAAATCTGGTTCAGTAACTGTTGATACAACTCATCCGGTTATTGAAAAAGTTCTTGTAAAAGAAGCTGTAGCACGCGAAGTTTATAATGATGCTTCAAATGCTCAGAAGTGGTGGATGCCACAATCTAAGTTTACTACAGATGGTAATGTTGATCTTGAAATTACTGTAGATGAAGCAGGTTCAGGTCTTAAGATAATCCAGCTTTCACAGGATGTAGAATTAACTTCTGCAACAAAACTTGTAATTCCTGGAAAGACAATTGCAGAAGGTGCAGCTAAGGATTATGTTCTTGATACTGCTCATAACACAATTACAATAAATAACTTTGACGCAAAACTTTTAAGAAATGATAACAGCACAAATAGCAGCATTGTATTTACTCTTACAAATGTAAAACTTAAGGTTATCAACTCTATAGAAACAGGTGCCGGTAATAAGGTCGCAGTTAAAGTTATAGACTTTGTAAACAACGATGGCACAAATGAAATTTCAGGCAGTGCTGGAAATTATAAGATTTTCTATCCGGATGGTTCTGATGGAACTTTGATTTTTGCAGATTTGACAAAACCAGAAATCACAAATCTCCGAATGGAAGACTCTGAACAGAATACAGAAAATAATTCTGAAAACAAAGGAACTGATAAGACAAAGTATACTGACTCTCAGAATGTAGTTGTATACCTTACACTCAAGGCAGAAACACTTTCTCATGGTAGTGGTGTAAAGAAGATTACTCTTACTGATAATGCAGTATTTACAGATACAACAGAAATCTTTGTTGACGGTACACCTCTTACAACTGGCATTACATGGGCAGCAGACAAAAAATCTGTTGAGTTTGATAAAGTATTTATCGCCGCAAATGTAATCAAGCTTACAAATGTAAATCTGATTTCAGATGAAAACAAAGCTGATCAGACAATCAGTGCAAAACTTACAGACTTTGTAGAAAATATAACAGAGAATGCTTTCGTATCTGAAACAATTACTTTGGATACTCATGCTCCAGTAATCAATTCTATCATCTGGCATTCAGACGATGCTACAGTTTCTCTCACAAACTCTCAGAGCAACGAAATTAGAAACAAGAGCTTAAAGATTAACTTTACAGATACAAACTTTGGCTCAGGTGTAAAGGTAATCAGATTTGATATTGAACATAACGGCGTATCTTATACAACTCCATTTGGATTGACTTATTTCAGTCTTGATTACGATGGTACTGTACTTACAAAAGGAACTGACTACACAATTGATGGCCGCTACATCATTTTGACAACATCTGAAAATTATAAATCTGGAGTATTCACATTCAATAATCTCAAACTCAATGATACTCCAGCAGAAGGAAAATATGTTGTTAATGTAACTCTGCTCGATGCTGCTGAGAACAAGAATGCTCAGACAGAATCTTCAGTTTATAATAAGTCTCTTTCTATAGATACAACAGATCCTGTAATTGCATCTGTACAGGTACTCGACTCAGTAAGCCGCATTGATTACAGCGATTCAACAAATGGAATTACCTGGTGGATGCCTTCTTCTAAGTTTGATGCAGAAGGAAATCTCACAGCAGTAGATTTGAAGCTTACTATAAATGAAATTGGTTCTGGTATCAGATTCATTAAACTTTCAGAAGATGTTGAATATACAGAAAATACTCTTCTTAAATTGATTGAAAATGATATTGAATCTACATTGGTTGAAGGAACAGATTATACTCTCAATCAGCAGACACGTACAATTGAATTACTCGATCACGATAATGCAAAACTCAACGGAACAGAATCTAATCCAAGTATTGTAATCAAACTTGAAAATGTAAAACTCAACAAAATAAATTCTGCTGCCGGAAACAAGATTGCAGTAAAAGTTGAAGACTTTGTATATCATCCAACTACAAACAAAATTGCAAATACAACAAGTGATTACCAGATTTCTTATGCTGATGGAACTACAGGAAAGGTCGTTTATGCAGACTATACTGCACCTTCAATTGCAGACCTTAGAATTGAAGACTCTGCACAGAATGAAAATAACAACCCAGAAAATATCGGTTATAATAATCAGTACACAAGTGAAACCGACAATACAAAGAAATATACTGACAGCCGTGATGTTGTACTTCTTCTTAAACTTACATCAGAAAAACTTACAAACGGAAGTGGTATAAAAACTGTAAAACTTTCTTCTAATGCTACATTTACTGAGGCAACCCATATTTATGTAGATGGAACTGAACTTGCTTCAACAGGATTTACATTTGCTTCAGACTATAAATCAGTTAACTTCACAAAGGTATTTACACAGGCAAATACTCTTAAGTTTACAAATGTTCAGCTTGGATCTGGAACTAATGGAGACCAGACAATCAGCACTGACCTTACAGACTTTGTTGGAAATAACACAACATCTTCTACAACTTCTGTAGCAATTACATATGACTCAGCTGCTCCTGTAATTACAGCTATGGCTTGGGAAGCAGAAAGTTCTGCAATTGCTCTTGGTCACGCATTCAACCAGAATGTTTCAAATCAGATTCTTAGAGTAGACTTTACTGAGCTTACTGCCGGAACAAAGGTAATTAAGTTTGATATTGATCATGAAGGAACAGGTTCTTATGCAACTCCATTTGCTTTGACTAGCTTCAAACTTAAGTACGGTGACACAGAACTTACTAAGGGAACTGATTATACAATCAATGGCCGCTACATCATCTTGAAGGAGCCAAAGACAAGCGGAACATTCAGATTCTCTAATATTCAGATTAGCAATACTGCAATTCCAGAAGAGGGCCGCTATAACATCAAAGTAACCTTGCTTGATGCTGCAGAAAATATTAACCCACAGGAATCTGGTAATGTTTATTCATGGCCAATTTCTGTTGATACAACTGCACCTGCAATTCAAAAAGTACAGGTACTTGGTGCAGAAAGCCGCATTGATTACAGCAATGCAGCTGCCGGTGTAACCTGGTGGATGCCTGCTTCTAAGTTTGACTCAAATGGAAATCTTAATAAGGTTGCTCTTAAATTTGTAATCAAAGAAGCTGGTTCTGGTTTAAGAAATATTAAACTTTCACAGGATGTTCAGTTCACAAGCGCAACAATCCTTAAGAAGATTGTTGGTGAAACCGAATCAGCATTGACAGCTGGAGAAGGTCACGACTATATCCTTCATACAGATACAAACACAATCGAACTTCTTAATCATCAGAACCCAATTCTTAAGGGAACTGAAACTGAGTTCGTTGTAATCAAACTTGAAAATGTTCAGCTCAACAATATTAATGCTTCTGCTGGAAACAAGATTGCAGTAGAACTTGAAGACTTTGTATATCACACAAAGACAAACGAAACTTCTGCAAATTCTGGAAATTACACAATTACATATCCAGATGATACAACAGGAACCCTGGTTTATGCTGATTATACAGCGCCTGTAATTTCAGAACTTAGAATTGAAGACTCAAAACAGGAACAGGATGTAAACCCAGATACAAAGGGTGTAAATCAGGAAGTTTATACAAATGATCAGAATGTAAATCTCGTTCTTAATCTTGATGCTGAAAGTTCAAATTATGGTAGTGGTGTAAAGATTATTTCTCTTACAAATAATGCAACATTTACAACTACTGGTACTGACGCAGAAATCACAAAGATTTTTGTAGATGGAGTAGAACTTTCTGCTTCTGACTATACATTAAATAGCACAAATGTAAACTTCGGCAACAAAGTATTTACTGCCGCAAATGTAATCAAGTTTACAAATGTAAACATTCTCAATGGGGATGATAAAACAAATCAGACAATCAAAGTTCAACTTACAGACTTTGTAGGTTTGTCTTCAGCAGTTGCAGCTGATGCTATTGTCTTCGATAGAACTCCTGCCTCAATTACAAGTATTGAATGGGTTGCACCAAATGGTGTTGCAAAGGGAAGTGCAAATACAAACGAAGTTACAGACCAGACTCTTAAGGTAGCGTTCACAGAAGAAACTGCTGGTGTAAAGGTAATTAAGTTTGATGTAACTTATGATGGTGATCCTGAGAATGCTGCTTCTTACGATGCACCATTCAGCATGGCAAACTTCAAGCTTTATTATGGTGAAACTGCACTTACAAGCGAAGATTACACAATCGAAAGTGGCCGCTACATAGTTTTGACAAATCCAAGACTTTCAGGTTCATTCAGTTTCGAAAATCTCAAACTCAGAAATGCTTCTGCAGAAGGTGAATACAATATCAAGATAACTTTGCTTGATGCTGCAGAAAACAAGAACGCTCAAACAGAATCTTCAATTTATAATAAGAAGATTTTCATCGATACAACAGTTCCAGTTGTAGAGAAGGTTCTCATTGAAGACGCACAGAAACGCGAAGTTTATAATGACTCTTCAAATACAAAGCTGTGGTGGATGCCAAGCAGCAAGTTCGATAGCAATGGAGACCTTACAAAACTTTCACTCCAGATTACAGTAAATGAAGCAGGTTCAGGACTTAAGGTAATTAAGCTTGATGGAAATGCTGAATTTACAAGTGGTTCAATACTTAAGAAAGGTTCTGAGGAACTTACAAAAGGTACGGATTATGTTCTCGATACAACTGAAAACACAATCACCTTGCTCGATTACGAGGATCCAGAACTCAGAGGAAGTTCAACTGCTCCTTCTGTAGTATTCACACTCGAAAATGTAAAACTCAATAACATTAATGATGCTGCCGGAAATAAAGTTGCCGTAACAGTAGAAGACTTTGTAACAAACCCAGGTTCAAATAGAATTGGCCAGGCTGAAAATTACAAGATTTTCTATCCGGATAATTCTGATGGAACTTTGATTTTTGCGGATTTCCAGAATCCTGCAATCACAGCTCTTGCAATTGAAGACTCAGCACATAACACAGTTACAAACCCAGATAACAAAGCATGGGACAAAGACAATTATACCGACAGTCAGGATGTAACTCTTATTCTCACTCTTGCAGCAGAAGATACAGATGCAGGTAGTGGTGTAAAAGTTATTACTCTTACAGATAATGCAGAGTTCACAGATGATACAGCTATTTATGTTGACGGTACAGAACTTACAACAGGCATTACATGGGCAACAAACAAAAAATCAGTTGAGTTCAGTAAGGTATTCATTGCTGCAAATGTAATTAAGTTTACAAATGTAAAACTCCCTGCAACAGAAGGAACCTATTCTGTTAAAGCCAATCTTAAAGACTTTGCAGGCTGGAATGCAACAACAGATTCAACCTCTAATCCAATCATGCTCGATACATCAGCTCCAGCAATTTCAGAAATTAAGTGGATGCGTGATGATACAACTGTTACAGAGGGAACCACAAACACTGCAGTAGTTGCAAATCAGTCTCTTAATGTTGTCTTTACAGAAGCTGTTTCTGGTGTAAAAGTAATCAAGCTTGATATTACTTCAGAAAATAATAACACTCCTTATGCAACTCCATTTGCCGATGATAATTTCATCTTAAAATGTGGAAATACAGAACTTACAGATTACTCAGTTGATGGTAAATACATCATTTTGAATAACACGGAAAAAACAAATAACTTCAACTTCCATGGTATTAAGATTGCTGATACTGCTGATGAATGTGTTTACACAATCAAAGTAACTCTCCTCGATGCTGCAGAAAACAATGTTATTGATACAAAGACTATATCAATAGATGTTACAAATCCAGAAATCGATGGAAATCTTAGAATCCACGATCTTATTCGCAGCGTTGAACTCACAACAGATTCTACAGTTACCGAAAAATACTGGCTGCCAAAGGCTTACATAAATGCAAGCGTTACAACAGGTCAGGCTCCTGCAAGTATTCCAGTATATCTTACTATCAAAGAAAGAACTTCTGGTATTAAGATATTCGAGTTCAGTGAAGATGTAGTTCTCACAGAAAATACAAAACTCTACAAGATTGATAGCAATGCTGCTGATGAAACCTCATCTGATGCTAGAACTTTGATTCCGGCTGATGGATATGACATTAATGATGCTCATACAATCAAAATTAATAATGAAGTCTTTGCAAAAGAAAACTTCGCAAAGAAAAATGATTCAAACGAAGAAGATCCATTTATCATTCTCGTAGACAATATCGGCTTTGCAAATGCTGATTCTTCAAGCGAAGTTTCAGAAAACAGTATTACAATTACACTTTCCGATGTTGCTAAGAACGTTTCTAATACGGCAACTACAGCTCAGACAAATATTTATTCTGATAGTATTGCGCCAGATCAGCCGACACTTCTTACTTTGGTAGACCGTCATTCAGCTGCGGCAGATTCTACAATTGAAGCTTTTGCAGGATATACAAATGAATCAATTGTAAATATGACATTCAGCCTTGGCTCTGCTGAAGTTACAGGTTCTGGATATCACAAGTTTGAACTTACAGATGGTGCAACCTTTATTGCTAGTGGAAATGATAAAACTCAGATTTCTATGAAGGTTGGTACAGCTGAAATACAGAATCTTGATTTTGAAATCTCTAATGATGGTAAAACTCTTACCCTTAAGAAAGATGGTGAAATTAATGCTGTTGTAAATCAAGCTGTAAATGTAACATTCAGTAATATTCAGCTTGCCAGTGAAACAAATGCTTCACACTCTGTTTCTCTCAAAGTATACGACCGTACAGGATGGGAATCAGCAACCTCTTCTGCAAGTATTACTCTTGATACAGAAAAACCAGAAATCGTAGGTGGAGCATTTACTGCAAATTATAGCGATTCTGATGCATCTTATTATAAGCCTGCTGTAAACGTTTTCCCTCATCCAAATGGCGAAACTGCTTATGGTTCTTCTGTTAATTATGGTACAACAACAAGTCCAAAACTTGTTCCAACTTTCTATACTGCTACTACTTACTTTACTGGAAGAGGAACAGAAAATGGTCAGGTAAAAGTAAATTATGAAAGTGATTATGGTGCAGTACTTGGCTTCCGTGCAACCGATAATATTCGTCTTTTAGGATATTCTCGTTCAACAACCTTCTTGTATTATTGTTCAGATACAAACTTTAATAAGACAGCTGCCGAGATTATTTCAAGTAGTAGTAATAATCCTGCTTCTGATAGAAATGGAAAGAGTTCTTCAACTCAAACTGGTAACAGTGCAACAAGTTCTGTTCTTAACTTCGGAATTCAGTGCGGTAGATATTCTGCTGTAGTTGTCGATGAAGCTGGAAACGTCAGCGATGTATTCAGATTTGCGGTTGTAAAGGATACAGCAAAGCCTAATGTAACTGGTATGCAGAATCGCGTACTCTTAATGAGACCAGATGAAAGTTCTAATGTTTATAGAAATGCAACAGCTGTTGTTTCAACAACTACTGATTTTGCAGATTTTAAGGCATATAATTCTAGTAGTACTCTTGGAATTAAGAACTTAAAATATGTAACCAAAATTGCAGAAAATAAATATAAAATTATTTTGAACTTAGGAAGTGGTTATACTTCTAGTAATCTTGTGTCAAAGATTAATGGAGAAAGTACAAGTTCTGTTACTGGATATGAAGAACTTAATGCAACCAAAACTTCTGCTCCAATTGAAAGTTATGCTATAAGTACATGGTATGGTTCATGGCCAACTGCACTTGATTCAACTGTAAAATTTACTCCAGTTGTTCCTTATGCAACAACATTCCCAAGTGGAGAAGAACTTAAACCTTCTGCTAGAAATGATTCTCTTGCTTTGATGGCTTGTAATTATTTTGGTGGAGATAGTACTTTCCAATCATATTGGAGAATGTATTGGAGTGATCAACACTATAAGAATGGAGTTTGGCCTTTATATTCTCATGATAATGGAGTTAATGAAGATAAAGTAAATAAAATTAATAGTTATGTAGATGAAAATAACAACCTTGTAATTGAACTTCCTCAAACAAGTACAGCCCCAATTTCTGTATTCTTGCGCGATGGTTGTGGTAACATGGATTATGTAGTTTGTGGTTTGGATGAAGATTCAAATACTGCAATAAGTTATATTGTTGATGATAAACTTGGACCATATTCAACAGACAAAGGTGTTGCTGTAAGTCCTAAGATTCTCCAGTTCCCTTATTCTGCTGTAAGTTCTACTGAAGATATGCCATGGGATGGTTATAACTTCAAACTTGGTGCACAAAGTGCAAACTCTGAAGCTCCATCTAGTCAGAAAGGTACCGGTGAACAGCTTGGATTTATAAAAGACTGGGTTAAGCATGCAACTTATTACAATCCAAATCTTTCTTACTCTGATAAGACTCGCCAGTTTAAGCATGGTTTTGCATTGCACTTCTTTGATAATGAAGATGATAGAAATGTATCTGAAAACTGGAAAGTAGAAGATATTACCTTTGATGATGATGATACAATTCCTGAAAAAGGTAGCAAAAAAGCATCTGCAACAGAAATTGATGAAGGAAAATATACTTGCCGTGTACTTCTTTATTGTACAGACAGTACAACTGTACCAACTTATAAACAGATAGTAGATACTCTTACAGCTGAAAATAATAAATCTAGTTCAGAAAAAACTGGTCAGGTTACAGACTGGACATATATTAGAGTAAAATCAAGTGTAAATGAGGCAATTGTCCTTGTAGATTACCCTCAGCCAAATCTCAAAAAACTCGGTTGGACTACAAATGATTCAAATCATGAACCTGTTCCATACTATATGTGGTACATCTTTGAAGACCGCGTAGGTAACTACGATATTGGAAAGGTAGTAAACAGCGTTGTAAGTGGCGATGATTTGAGAGAAGCACCAAGTGCCACAAGTTCAGATTTCGATAAGTGGCTCTACGATGGTGAAAAACCAAAACTTACAATCCGCAATACTACTACTGAACCAAATCAGGTTGGAAAAACACAGGAAGATGTAAGCAAACTTGTTGCAACAAACAACGGTTATGTTCCTTATCTTGATGGTACTACAATTTGGGTAAGCTCAGATTATGACCGTGAAGGACGTGATTCTTCATTGTTAAATGAAAATGTTGGTTGGGGAACAACTCATGAAGTTGAGTATAATTCTAATTCTTCATCAAACAAAACAAACCGCAGATATATGCCATTTGCTGATCTTGTAGTAGATGAAATTACAGGTATCCGTGCATTCTGCTGGACTAACTCTGCAACACCACCTTCTTATACTTATGTTGCCTACGATGGAAATACACAGGGGGATAGCAGTTCAAATAAATGGTATGCAGGTTATAATGTTACAAGTTATAACAAAGATATTGGTGTTTCATGGATCTATGGTGGAAATTCTACAAATGCATACTTCAGAACTGGAAATTATGCAAGTACATATTCAGGTACTAAGGTTAATACTATTCTGCCACCAAGCAAAATGAGTTCGTCAACAGAAAAAGAACTCTACCTCCATGTAATGGACTGGACTGGAAACATTTCTTCTTACCGAATGGGTCAGTCATTAGTATTCAAGAATGATACTTCAACTCCTACATGGAATAAAGATAAAGATCCATACGGTGAAGATGAACATTATTATGTAACCGACCAGCTCAAAGTTGTAATAGCTGGAAACGAGGCTGGGTCTGCTGCTAGACATGAAACAATGAAAGTTTACATGCCAAAAGATTACTTTAGTGATACCGGCTCTGGTTTTGCTGGATTTGTATTTGGTGGTAGTACAACTTTGACTGTAAATGATGTCACAAAAGATGGAAATGGAAAGACTTATCTTGAAATTCCTTACTCTGAATACAGCAAATGGCCAACAAATGGTAAGGATGCAACAACTGGTGAAGATTATCTTGTAGAGTTCTATTGTTTTGATAACGTTGGAAATTCTTACAATAATGGAGTATGTAAATTTACTGGTGTACGTGATACAAATTCTCCAGACTTCGATACAGTCTCATTCGTAACAAAGGCTAGTTCAGACACTGAGTTTATTCATGAAGACACCACTACAAATCCAATTAAGCCTGCTTCAGGCTCTTATGGTAAAGTAACTGATTATAAGAAACGAACAGCAAGTAAGCATGATTCAATTTTCAAAGAAGATGGTACTACATCTGTTTTCGCAGAAGGTGAAGTTCAGGAGCTTTGGGTTAATAAATCTGAAACTTCAAAATTCCATGTTAATATGAAAAAATCTTCTGTTACAGATGAGTATAAGAAAAAAGATGAAAGTTCATATCCATCAGATTTTGCTAAAGTTGTTGTAAACAAATGGGATTGTTCTGAGTGGAAACAGATATCTTCTACTGCTTCTGGATGGACTTCAAGTTCTAATACTTCAAATAATCCTCCATTAGCAATCTACAGTATGGGTGCAAGTGCATCATCTGGTTACAATATTCTTAGTGATTCAGATGCAAATACTACTGATACCATAGAATATACAACCTCAGGTACTTACTATCAGATTGATGTATCTGACCTCGCCGGAAACCACAGCTACCAGTACTTCAAGATTATCCTTGATGATCAGGGACCAACTGTAGTAGCCCGTACAGACGCAACAACAACCGCAACAACTGCAACAATTGCGCTTGGAAAGGGGTCTATTAACGCGCTTGGTACTGGCAGCAATAAGAAGTATTACTACACCGCAGACTCAAGTCACAATGCAACAATTAAGTTTGCAATTACTGATGACAACTTTACCGGTAAAGGAATCAAGAACTCTGCCCAGAAGCTCTACTACAGCTTTGATCCAGATGCATTAAATGAAGTTGCAGGTACAACAACAAGTAAATGGACAGAAGTTACATCCCCAATCGACGGTACAACCAACGTATCCGGCACTGTAGCCAGCGGAGATCTCGATAAGATTTATCTTAAAGATATCCTTGGAAACACTCGCACTGTGGATGTAGACTTCAATTACGATTATACAAACGGTGCTGGTAATACTGGTTCACAGACAATATCAAAGCTTTATTTCTATGGCGATGATGCAAATGAAGGTGCTCCTGCTAAACCGACATTCTCTATAAACAACGTAAAAACGTCTAGTTTTGATTATCCAAATAATTATTATACAAACAAAACAAAAATGTTGGATAACTCTACCGATACAGTTCTTATAACAAGTAAGGATCGTAAGCAATTACAAATTTCATTTACTAAACCAAATGATAATATTATCGGATACCTTGTAACCGATGAAAGTGGAAATATAATACCAAAGACTTATTATACAGAATCTGGTAGTGGCTTAAACAAACAATATATACAGAACAAGGATGATACTGATACAGTAAGTTCAATTCCAAGTGACCATCCAGATGATTATAGTTTTAATAACTCTCTTCAAACATCATTTGTAGAAACATTACCTTTACTTCTTCCAAATGGCAACTTTAACAGTAATTATCAGGCTGTTGTTACAAGAAAATATTATGCTGTCGATATTGTTGGAAACATAAGTGAGCCTTTAGTTATTAAATACACTTTCAGAGATCCAAATAAGGCAGAAAATATTACTCTAATGCAAAGCATAAATGATGTTACCGATGCTACTGTAAAATCTGATATGCAGTCAGATGGAATTTCTTTTGCAAACTTCTATGTGAACGATACTGATATGGGAAATAAAAATGGAAATGTATTCTTTAATAATGATTATATTGTATTAAGATGTACCTTGCCTGAGGTCGCAGATTCATCATATAACGAAACTCCAAAACAAGTTGAATTAATTGATGTTTGGGGTAATAATTCATGGTCTCAGGCAACTCGGGCTACATCTTACTCTTCAACTGATAATACAGACAGTAGTATCGTATTTAAGGTGTATCCAACAACTACAAAAGATTCTAATGACTGCTATTATTGTTATATCGCCTTTAAGATTAAAGATAACTTTGATAATAATGATTCTTTTGGCGGTAGTGTAATACACGCAAGAGTTTATGGAAAAACATCAGCAATATCCGATGTTGATTTAAGTACTGGCTTCCTCAAGGTTGGTTCTCTTGTTCATGATGATAATTACGGTTGGCAGATAGACAAAAATGGACCTTCTATTAATAACGATAACTTCTTTGTTCAACCACAGGAAGATAATGTAAAGAAAATTAAAGGTTATGTTGTAGCAGAAAGCCCGTATAATACGAAACTGACAACTATTCCAACTGCAAGAGATAATAATGTTGGACCAGGTTATGAATCAAATGTTTATAAATCAGGTACTGCTATATTCCTTCAGGTAAGACAAAAAATTAATGGTAATAACTATAACTATTTCTTTAAAGATGACCTTACCGTTGTTGCTAAATACAAAATTGTAACTTGTGATGGTTTTGCAGCTACAACTCCTTCATATGATTCAAGCTGGAAAATCTTCGGTGAAGGCAATAAAATCTTTGATAGTACTGGTTATTATAAATTTGAATTAGATGATATAACAACTCCTCATAAACATCTGGCTCTCTTCCTTGCAGATGCTGTAGGAAATGTTTCTGAGCCATATTATCTTGTTAATAAAGATTCTACAGCTGTTGCTTGGTGGATTACTGACAATAATCCTCAAAATGTAAGAATCACTATGACTAAGGATGGAGCAGAAGTTACTCCAGAATTTGTCGATGGTACTACACAATATGTTTTGAATGTTGCAATGGATCCTGGTGCCGTAATTAAAACTATTACAGCTGACAATGCTACTATTACTGATGTTGAGTTTAATGATTACAATCAAGGAGGAACACCAACTTTCGATCCTTCAACAGGAAAGTTTGCTAATGAAGATAATTGGCTGAATATTTCCGGCATGAAAGTTACTATAAATGTAGTACAAAGCTGGAATCCAAAATCAGTAACAATTAAATTCAATAATAGTGAATCTGTTACATTTGAAAACTTTGTACCGGCATTTACTCTTACAAAGCAATATATTACAACTCAAGGTGCAGATTGGGAATATAACAAACGTTCTGGATATGAAGTTTTTGTAGAATTGAAGGATGGGCCAACAGCTGGCAATATCAGTTCTATTACAGCAAATAATGCAACTGTCGATTCTTACGAAGTTGTTTCTGGAACCGAAAATAAAAAGGTAAAAGTTACCTTGAAGAATGTCGCTGCTCAGGACTGGGGTAAAGATCAGACTGTAACTCTTAGAATAAATAATTCATTCAATACAGATGCAGTCCTTACAGTTCCTAAGATTGCTCCTGAACATATTGGAATTAATACGTTGACATGGGATGATGGAACTCCTGTGACAAATGAAAATGGTTGTAGAGAATTTACTGTTAATATTACTATTCCAGATGAAGCTTCAGCAATAACTGGAGTTAGTACTTCAAATGTAAGTCAAATAAGCTCAGATATTACTTCATCTCCAGCAACTGTAACATTTAAAGCCTACAAAGGATGGATTGAAAAGACTCCTAAACTTGTAATTACAGGTAGTTATAATGATGGTCAATCAACAAAACCTATTACTGTTAGTAAGAATGTGTTTACAATAGCTCCTATAGAAAAGTCTGATTTAAGTATTAGTCTTAATCCTTCTTCTTATGTAGAAGGTACAACCGAGTATGAACTTACTGTAAATGTTCCTGCTAATGTAGGTATTCCAGATGGCAAAATTTCTGCTGAAAATGCTGATATTGAAAAACTTAATGAAAATTCTGTAAACAAGTACAAACTTACAGTGTCACCAGACTATGGAGAAAAGGTTGTTTCTGTTACAGTTCAGGATTTTGAACCATTTGGTAATGTATTAACTGTTACACCAAAAGCTCTTGAAGAAGGTGATATCACAATCTGGGATGCAGTATGGAATACGGAGAAATCACAATATGAAAGTTCAATCTCGTTCCGTACAGTTCAGTCAGGTACAGGACCTTCAATGGCTAATGTAATTAGCATAGCTCTTGACTCTGAAACAAATGGAAATGCTGAAATTGAAAGAAGTGGAACTACAATTACTTATAAGAATCTTAAGAAACGTTCTTGGGATGACCAATATGTAACTCTTATCGTAAATGGTAACGCTGCTTTGAAGTTTGAAAATGTTTTGACAATTCCAAAACTTACAGCAGAGAATATTACATATACTAATCCTTCATACGAGTCTGGAACAACAGAATATGTACTTGATATTTCTGTAACTGATGATGCTGCTTTGACAAATGATGATTTCAAACTTACAACTCAAGATGGAACTGAACTCTCAACTACAATAGCAACTGGTTCTTACAATGCAAATAACAAGAAATATACATTGAATGTAACTCCTGCATGGGTTGATACTGATGTATATCTTAAGATTAAGAGCTTTGAACCACGTAAGATCTTCACAGTTACTCAGAAGTCTGATGAGGCTAAGGCAAACGATATTAAGTTGACCTTTGAAGAAGGAGTAACTGGATGGTCTGCAAGTAAGACTTCATACGTTGTTACTATCAGTGATGTTCCTGTAGCAATCACTTCTGTTGCTAAGGCTGAAGGCTCAGCTCCTGTATCTATAGAATGGAATGAACAGTTAAAAACAGCAACTCTGACAGAAATTAAGCAGAGCTGGGAAGATAAAGACGTTATTCTCAGCATTAATGGAATTGCCAAGAAAATATTTACAGTAGGTAAGCTTGGAAGAAATGCAATTACTATAAAACAGGGTGAGAATGCTCCTGCTTACGATGCTGAAACAACAGTATATGTACTTGATATTTCTGTAACTGACAATGCTGAATTGACTACTGAAGATTTCCAGCTTACAGACTCAACAGGAACAGGTCTTAATAGTTCATTTGCAACTGGATCATACAATGCTGGTTCAAAGGAATATACTTTGAATGTAACTCCTATTTGGGAAAACAAAAAAGTATATTTGAAGATTAAGGCTTTTGAACCATTCGAGATTTTCGAAGTTACAAAGAAGAAGTTTACTACTTCTGACTTTGAATTGGGTAATGCAACTCAGGTAGAAGGAGAATCTGGAAAGTACACAATTCCTGTAACCTTAAAGAATGGTGCACCAGTTTCTGAGATTGAAAATGTAAGTGCAGATCATGGTGCAAATACTACTTTGAATAAAAATGATGAAACAGTTACTGTTACTGTAGAAAATCTTCCAAATGCAACATGGAGTGATCAGACAATTACTCTTACCTTCAATAAAGACTCTGAAGGTAAAAATGGAATTGATAAAGTTACAGATGTTGTGGTTCCAGCAAAAAGATTGCAGGCAAGCGATATTGAACTCGGAACAGCTACAAAACAAGATGATGGCAGCTATACAATTGATGTAACCTTTGGCGAAAATATTCCTGCTTCAGCAATAAAGAAAGTCGCTACAGATATGGAAGAAGTTACAGGTGTGTTTGAAAAAACTTCAGCAGAAAGTGTAACTCCAGAAACTGGAAAGATTACATTGACTGGTGTTCCAGAAGCTTCTTGGACAAATGAATACAAGATTAAACTTGTAATCAATGAAGGTGCTGCTCAGTTTACAATTGCTGAACCGGTTATTGTTATTGCTAAGAAGACAACTATTACTGCTGACAATGTTTTAATAACTGATAAAGATGAAAATCCAATTATTTGGGAAACAGGCAAATATAAAGATAATACGAATATTGATTTCAAAATTATATTTACAAATGATGTACCAAATGATTGTACAATAAAAACAACAGATGGAAAGCTTGAAGTTTCATGTTCAAATGGAGCAAATGCATGGAACTCTAGTGGAAATAATTATGGAATAAATGGTTCTTCTTATCCAGAGAATATGACAATTACAATAAACACTAAGTATGGAAAGATAACTAAAAACTTCTTTACTCCAGCTCCAGAGCCAGCTCCAACTGCTCCAGAGAACGGAGGAAACGGTGTTTCAAATGGTAGTGCTGGCACAAGTGCAGGCTTCCTCTCTGGAATCATCTCAAGAATTACTGGCTCAAGTTCAGAAAGCAGTAGTACTTATGTTGAGACTGATAAGACTCGAAGTATCACTATTCCAAATTGGGTAACTGATGAGTTGAACACAAGTGATCTGGCAGAGAAGGTAAGTGCAGATGCTGCTGAACTTACAAAGAAGGCCGCTAAGAAGGCTAAGAAAGCAGAAAAGACCATGGCTGCAAAAGTTGGAAAAGCTCCTGTTGAAAAGCCAGTTATTACTGAAACTGTAGAATCTGTTGCAGTAACTTCAGTCGCTACAGTGAGGGAAGATGTTGAAGCTGCAACTGAAACTGTGGCTAATGCAGTAACTGTAGAAGAAGTAACTCCAGAAGCTAAGGTAACTATGCCAGTTGTTAATTCTTCAGTAACAGAAAGTGTTGTAGAAGATAGTGCTAACTCTGGAACAATCTTCTGGCTAGCACTTGCAGTACTCTGTGCCGCAGTTGCCGGTGTTGTGGTTCTTATCTTCAAAAACCGTGACGCTAAGAAATAATACAATAGACTAACACCAGTCTTCCAGCATTAAATTAAAATGTTGCTGGAAGACTCTAAAGTCTTTTGTGTTATGAGTAACCAGGATTAGGTTATTTGCGATTGCGATTGATGCAATCTGTGTGTTGAGAATTGGAGTTGTCTTACCTTTGGGCATCAGGCGGCTTGTGATGTCAGCGTTGATTGATGCTGCGTGAATGTCATATGGAATTACAGGAAATGATGGCTGAACATAATCTGTCAGAAAAGTCTGTAGTTTAGTTTTCTTTGAACCTGGACGCAATAATGAGATTCCATTCTGTAATTCATACCAGCTTATGCTGCTGATCGCACAAGTTCCTGTGTGTAATTCCAGATTTGAAATAAGCTTTTCTGACGGTTCTGGTCGTGTGATTTCAGAGATTATATTTGTATCTAAAAGATAAATGATGGCCTGTAATTTTGTTTGAGCCTGTCATATTCTTTCAATCCAATTATAACAAAGGTGTCAATTTTAAGTCAGATAAGTCTCTATTAGCATTTCCAGCTGCTGTGTTTTTATGCCAGCATTTTTTGTTTCCATTGTAATAATTAGATTTTTGCCGAGGAAATAATTGTTCTCGTTATATATCAGGATTTTTGGGATTGCCTTTTCCAGATATTCTGGAGAATCCATCATGCCTGTCAATGCCGGTAAATAATTTCCTAAAATTGCCGGTTTAAAATTTCCGCTTTTAGACAAAAAATATATTATTCGAAGCCAACGGCTCCGACCTTCATGCGGTCCTTCATTCTGTATGAATC